>Ga0315534_1001079_pt1 | contig 19074 bp, 19 predicted proteins | sample SalMarSW160240MG_FD_203094 | JGI IMG/M metagenome (GOLD analysis project Ga0315534, IMG submission 203094) | Salt marsh sediment microbial communities from the Plum Island Ecosystem LTER, Massachusetts, United States - Salt Marsh Sediment SW1602-40 ... | reverse complement strand
AGAAGGAAGTCTCACAATCCTGTATTATCTGACATACACAAAGCTTTATTGACCTAAAATATTAGACAAAATCAGTAAATAGTGGCATAGTGTAAGACACTTGACTTTGTTGGCTTGTTTTTTACACGTTTCCATCTACACTATCGTTCTTCAAAGTATCGCCTTCATTATCCAATTATAGTGCCATGGTATCTTATCTACCACAGCAATATTGTCGTATGTGAGTACTACTTAAGACGATATCGTTGCTCTTATTGTACCGGCATAATGATCAGAGAGGGATTTCAAGAAAGACAGATTGTTCGGTACACAAATGTCCCTGACGGACCCCTGATACTCATTTACTAATTTGACAATTAATGCCTTAGAGGAATCTGATCTATCCAGTACCATATTTCTGATCCTCCCAAAATCTGATTTTTTTATATTGTCGTAAGAAACATCCTGAACAGCCGCCATAACAAAGACATTGGGCATATCATCTCGAACATCCTCTTCTATGTCTTCCCAATCATCCTGTAAATCAAGCATGGCCTGGTTATAATGAAGAACCAATGAAACATTTTCGGTAAAGCTTGGCAGCTTCGCATCCAAAACCGTTGAATAAACTATTGGTGCATCAGACGACTTACACAGATTAAAATACCTTATTTCCTTAAATGAAAAGGGATATCCTCGAAGAATACGACCCTTGATAAGCTGCTCAAATTTCCAAAAAGCCCAAAATTGAGTTAATGAATAATCCAAAGAATAAATAAGATGATCGTTGTCCGTTCCATTGAGGATGAATTCATCTATCCAAGTACGTACTTTCTTTGCCGCTGATGCGAATTCATTTTTTTCTGTTTCAAAAAATTTATCAGTAAGAAGAATATGTCGAGTCAGAAGCTTTACTACTCTATAAACCCATAGTGCATGGTCTATATCTTTCGTATCAAAGTAGGTAGCAATAAAATACGTAGGGTCTTGTGCTTTTTCATCTAGGGCTTGGAATGCTGATGCTTCATGTGGGTTGTATGAGCTCAATAAACTATTCAATGAGATCATTTTTTCGACGGAAGTCATTATATCTTCACTAAAGTCTAGCCATTTCACAATTTCAGAAATTTTATTAGTAATATGCTCGTTGTCAAAACTTCTGAATCTTGAGGTGTTGTTTTCTACCATTTGTAATAATCAGAGAATTAATTAATTATAGTCTTACCCTTTATAAGATTGTGAGGCAATAGTTATCCAGTGAGACAGGTAGAACTCAGCCTAAAGTTGCAGGATGTAGATTTTATATGAAACAGTGCGCATTTACGATGAATGATCATCAATGAAATTAGAAAAGAAGTGAAACTGCAAGAGTCCAATGATGGGAATCGATATTATGGCTCTCATCTATCTTGTTGTATGCATCCGATTTCCGTTACTAATACACTACACTCAGAATTGGAGGGTTAAGCTGGGTTGAGACAGTAGTAGCCGAATCGTCTATATATAGCCCTCAATTGGATAACAGTTAGTATGGAAAATGCGACGCGGTTATAGTGTACTAATTGTAGGAGGAATTCTATTAGTTGCTAGTGTAAGCATTGCAATGCCAGCGATCTATGCACTTGCTTCATTAGGAGAATCAATGCCAACTGACATTTCGACCAAAGACGTCATTAACTTCGCTCTTAACATGAACCAAACTGCTATCAAAGAATCACTCAGGACTATTGGTATTGACGTGGGATTGGCTTTTTTTGGGATACTTGTTAGTATAACTCTAATGGTCAATGGAATTATAGCACTTATTGGGGGAATTGTTCTAGTTTTCGTGGACAAGAGACGTAGCAGACATGGCCCTACATAGAATTGACCAGGATAAACGAATACGGTTAGAATAAACTGTCCACTGTGTCAATGTACCTGCAAGGCTCATACAAGCCAGCCAACTCACTGTTACTTAATTGAGTTACCCTTAGAGTATCTGTCTCGTACCGTAAGACGCCACTTTAGAAAGGTATATTACATTCTTAAGTGAATTACAATAATATGAGAGGAAGAATCGCATCATTTGCTATTGGATCAGCCGTAGCCACTCGTCGCACAGAAGCAAGAATGTCGCAACAGGCTCAAACGCAGCAAGCACAAGCACAAGCCCCGCAAGCCCAGCAATCCGCAAGTGCAGCACAGCCTCCACAGGAAGACATAACGCAGAAGTTACAAAAATTAGCCGATCTTCATAAGCAAGGCATATTGTCAGATGAAGAATTTCAGAAAATGAAAGCAGATTTGATTGCGAAGTTATAAAACGCAACGAAAATTTTTTTATGATAATAGCTGTAAAAATATAATTTGCGATCTACACTGGATCACTAACAATCGTATCTCAAGACCCTTTATTTGTTGCTTAGTTCAATGATTAGTTGTTGCACGTACAACAATTAGTTAAACGATTTATTGAGTCCACATTGATTTGATTCGTAGCAACCATGAACTTGCGTGACCATTGGCGCGATCTTGTTTAGATAATATTCAATGATATCAAAGAATGAACAGTAAAGTTTATCCCTGCGTATACATATATTTTTTTCATGTCAGACTCAAAAAACAAGTCAATTGCTAGGCAGTTTATCGAGGAGATATTTAACCAAGGAAAAATAGATCAGGCAAAGAATTTTGTTACTCCTGATTTGCTTTACCATGGAGCCGAAGAGATTAGAGGTATCGAGGAATTCAAAGAGTGGATTTCAGAAGATCGTAAGGCAATGCCTGATATGCAGGTTACGATATTAGATGACATAGAGGAACAGAACAAAGTTGCTCTAAGGTGGAATCTGAAAGCCACTCAAGAAGGCGAAATTCTTGGGTTGCCGGCTACTCATGAGAAATTTGAAACAAGTGGTGTCGAAATCCTTCATTTTGAAGGAGGTAAGATAAAGGAAGCATGGACTGTATACGACGGCCTTAAGCCCGCATTGCAGATTGGCGCCGTTGAGATAGTAGAGCCGACGGCCTTGAAATGATATATCTTTCATGTCTAAATACATGACCTAATATGGTAGGACTGCGCGTCACGCAGTCTCCCACTTTCCGCGGTCATGCTTAATGGCTATGGGCTATGAAAAAGGAAAGACACACACAATCGAAACTCGCTCTGGTTGGTTGAGTATCGATTCCAGCAAAAGGAAAGAAGTTATCAATATTAGTAACTTGATGCATTCAGTTTAAAAGCCAGGCAAGCCTATAGAAAAGGCTTTAAAAATATGGTACAATATGATTCTAGAGTAATATGATTCTAAAAGGAAAGAAGTTATCAATATTGGTAACTTGATGCATTCAGTTTAAAAGCCATAAACTATAATAACACAGCAACAAATATCTGGGACCAAGAAGACTGAGAAGATAGACCAATACAGTGCCCCCAGAATATCTTTATATGGACTGAGACAATACATACCATAAATTTGAATGCATTCGATATAAGTAGGAAAAGTATAACTGCTTGGTGTGAGGATTGTAACTTGGTTTTCGATAACCGATGGGCAGCAAATTCTCATAAAGAAAATGACCATCATAGGGTGAGAATTTCAGAGTTTTGGATTACTGGGAGAAGATGAACATCATAGGGTGAATTCTCATAAAGAAAATGAACATCATAGGGAATTAGCAATTTGGAAGTTTATCTATCTTTTTCGGTTTATGATTGCCTAGACCATATGCATTAAAAAACACTATATCACCTAGGTCACAAGCCTAAACCTTCTAATTTTGCTTGCGTAGAATGTTGAACCTGAGTTGGGCTGAATATTGCCAGGTGTAGCACCCATTCCAATCAGATTCTACCTAATTCTTTTATGCATGGGTTTGGTTATTAAGCTGTAGATGCAGCCATCAGACATACTTTCCAGAATGTACCAAACAGATACAGTACACGATAAAGTATATCCTAAATTGGAAGAAGAATCAAAGCAGGATTTTGATGATGTTCTTCAGACTAACATATTTAACGTTATGTTAAATAGAAGATCACAGAGGAAATTCGAGGATAGACCGGTTGAAGACTGGAAAATGGACATGATTTTTGCTGCTGCCGACACTGCTCCAACAGCCGGTGGATTTCAAGGCTTCGAGATATTCCATGTAAAAGACCCGTTAGTTAAGACGAAGTTAGTTGAAGCTGCAAACAAACAGCCATACGTCAATGCCCCGTCAGTGTTAGTATTTTGTATGAATCCTTCCAGAGTCAAATTAAATTTTCCTCAGACAATTATTCAAAAGTTCTCGCTCCAAGATGCCACATTGGCTGCAGCTTATGCTCAGCTCGCCGCACATGCTCTGGGATTGAGATCTATATGGATCGGAATGATTGACGAAGAAAAAGTGAAGCAGGCTTTGTCTACCGAATATATTCCTTCATCTATCCTTTGTTTAGGATACCCGCTGAAGTTGCTCCATCCAAAACCAAAGAGAAATCTTAAGGAGCTTATACATGAAGTATAACCTTCAGAATCAAAGGCAGATTTAAAAGTACTGCTTTCCACTCTCAATGTTGACATACCTCTGTTTGTTTTCTGGTGTGATAAGCTCGTGAAACTCCCATCGAGGATTTGGATGCAATAATTTGAAAACGTTCTCCCCCAGAGACACTGGTAACCATAGCCCGGTATATCAATTGGGGAGATCTGATAGCACCAGATAAGGTGCGAGAGAGTATTTAGCCGATGTCAATCTCAGCTTTGAACCTGCCTTTGAATTCGATTTGCGCTAGGAAATCTAAAAGTTGACGGTAGCAATTTTCTCCAGTAAATGTCCTCTCAGTCAACACCCCGCTGAATATCTCGATATCAATAGTGATTGATTTGTCCTTTAGTTTCAGTAAAATGTTGTTTAGTTCCAATCACTTATCACATAGCTAATACCTATTCCGTAGACCTTGGGATTCGCTTCGCAACTACATTGCCGAAAGTGTTGTACTGAGTGACGCTTTCTCTTCTCTGACCTTGACCTTACAAAGGTCTGACCTGACAAATGGAGGGTATTCGAGCGCACCCTGATACAGTCGACTAACGTTGTTTTCTCATCTCCCTTGAGAAACCTATTTACTATTCGTCAGTATCCGATCTCTTATTTCAGAACGTATGTCTTCTAGTGCAAAATGGACATTGAAGCAATCTGAGAGCCTCTCTTCAATTTCTTCTCTAGTGACATCCTTCTGACGTCTATCCCCATTTTGGTCGAAATATATTAATCTGATCATGTCGTCGAGTTCTGATTTATCAAGAAATGTCTGAGAGGTATCCAACGAAGCAGAATAGAGCCAACCTGAATATTCATCTATCCTGCGTACGTCTTCAAATAACCTAGGATATTCCTTCAACAAGTCTGGGTAATCATTGGAAATGATCTTCTCTAAAATCTCTGTAAGAGATATCCTGGGAAGATATACATTCAATAGAATTGACACAAACTGTTGCCTCTTCCCATCTACGCCAGGTGTACAAAAATGATGCGAGATTATATCTCGCACAAGCGATTCTAATGATGACACCTTCGTAAGGTACATGCCTCTAATCATAGAATCTCGCTGATACAATTTTTCAAGTAGAGCCTTGTTGCCCTGATCACGTTTCATAGACATCGTATCTTTTGACATATGTATTCTATTAAACTTCTACTCCAAATATTTATCATTTAAATGGCGTCGGATCTCGTTGTGCAAAGAATAGATATAATCCCAACAAAATGTGGTCCTCCCTAAAAAAAGGGACAATGCCGTAGAGCGGATATTATTAATTCATACTGTTGCGGAGTTACTTTATCCTCGTTCTACCTCAAACCGATTTTTACTTCTGCCTGAAGCTCGTCATTCTCTTATGATAACTCTTCCTAACGGATCTTTTTCACAAACCTTTCGTTACTACAGCACAGACCTTTCACGCTGTTCCAGATGAATTGCGATTTATTACGTTTATTCCGGTAATTCTTGCATCATCCGGAATGGTAGGCTGATCGGCTTGTCCGAAGGACGATGTGGTGGGAAGACCTGCTATCTTGTCGACCGTGTCCATACCCTGAATTACCCTTCCAAACGCAGTATATTGTCCATCCAAAAACTGAGAGTCATTAGTTACGATAAAAAATTGTGATCCTGCACTATTGGGGTCGGAAGACCGAGCCATAGAAACAACACCCCGAATATGTGGAACATCATTGAACTCCTCATCTATGGAATACCCTGGTCCACCCGTACCCCAGTTGTTTCGCTGTGATGTATTGCCCTTAGTGTTGGGATCCCCGCCTTGGATCATAAAATTGCTAATAATTCTGTGAAACACCGTACCGTTGTAAAAACCATCCTGGGCAAGTCTCTTAAAATTATCTACGTGGTTTGGTGCCACCTCCGGTAGAAATTCGATCGTTATGGGGCCCTGTGCTGTTTGAATTATAGCAGTTCCCTGGGTGGAATTCGAGTTAGTGGGATTGGTCGAATTCGAGGCAAAAGGTTGAGAACCTGCTGTTGTGCTGTTGCTGTCAATACTAGTGCTCTTATCTTGGTTTCCATTACGCATAGAATCAGACTGATAGTCTTGATTAACCTTATAAACCAATACACCAAAAACGAGGCCTGGATTACTAGACACGAAGCTGGGCGACGCGTAAACGAGGCTAAATGGCTGATCCGGCTGCTCGCTTAAGGGGTACTTCAGATGCTGAGTGTACAGGGCTATTGTACCTGGCTGATATGCCGGCTGGATCCCTGCTAGCTGGCCACCCTGGATCGTAGCATATGCCTGAGGTTCAAATGGAATTAATTTCCCAAGCAAAGTGTCGTTCCAAAACTTAGGGGTAGGGGTAAAGCCATCCTGCTCCAAATAATCCATTTCATTGAACCCTCCAATTCGAATAAACCACTGCTTCTTACTTTCGTCCCCTCCGCTGCCAAGGGTATAGAAGGAGGTCCCATTTGCACCTGGAAATCGCTGCCCTACCAGATACAGTACCACATAGTCTGAATTCAGTTCCTTGGCAATATCGTAGCCTTCCTTCTCTGGTTCAATAAACATTTTGGCAAGCTCAGCTATACGTGTCTGATTTATGGTGGCGTTATCGGCTAGGCTAGTTCTATTGGCCAGCGTAGTTATCCAATACCCATAGTCCCACCAGGCCGCAACAACTGAATCCTTAGGAGTGTTATTTGAGATCCAATTTAATGCATCTATCCAGTCAGCTACTTGCATCCTGTACCCTGTCCCCCCGTTAGCAATGGATGGCGGAACGTCTGCTGAGGTCACCCAATTGATGTTGGGTGGATAAAATAGAGGAACGGTCAAGAGGAAAATCAATACAACGGCAAACGATGTCACTATTGGTCTATTATGTGAAGGCTTTGATTGAAGACGCTCGATTCTTTTCTTTTCCCTCCCTTTAGCCGCTTTATATTGAGCATCTGAATAAGTACTGGGAGAAGAATATCTTTCCATAAAGATTCTGCTTAGATCGAAGAGTCCCATCGATGCCAAAACTATAATGCTGATCGACGAAAAGACAAGCAACCTTGCAAATGTCGCACTTACATAAAGTCCAGTGACCCCCAGTATCAGAGCAAAGATTGTCATATCAGTTCTCTTCCGAAACGCCATCCATATGCCAAATCCAGCAAACATCATCAATACTGAGTAGTCGATGAAGTAATCCACTATGGTAGGTGTAAAGTGTTCGGCTACTGAAGCCGTTAATGGATTTTGCGCTGAAAGAAATGGGTTTATCGCATTCAAATATCTAAACGAAGGGGAATAGTACGCCTCAGTCAAAATTATGCCAAAACTAATTGCGACGAATATCCCTAGCACAATTCCTGAATTCCGTATCGCATGATCGGCTGAAGTAAATTTCCTCACAAAGAAGGTCGCCGCCAAAAATAAGGTTCCACCCATTAATGCGATTCCAGGGGGTCCGAATACAAAGGATATTCCAGGCCGAGGGAATATTCCCGCAGTGGCCAATGTCATGACGCTTATGCATATTGCCACTGTCAAAGGTATACCCAAATCTTTTCGGAAAAACGGGATAGCTATAAAGAAAATGGAGAGGGGTATCGCGAAATATTGTATTCCGCCCCATGAAGCATTAGCCAAACCTAGCAAGAATCCAGCTAATACAGCTTTGAGCACTAGAAATTTAATTTGCCTACCTTTTATTGCGGAAACAAAAAGATACATTGCGACAATGCCAAGGAACAATCCCAAAGGCTCTGACTTGAACCACCCTAGATTCCCTCGCTGAATTATGGCAGGAGTAAAAGCAAAGAACAACGCAGCGAATAGGCCTGCTGAAGTACCCTTTAATCTTCGAACGAGGGCAAAAATAGCTATGGTAGTAAAGGAACCCATTATAACAGGGAAAATTATGACAAAATCCAGAAGTGACGAACCAGCACCAAATATCTCATATAGAAATGCGGCCACAATGTGCAGACCAGTTTGGGATGTAGCAGGGACGTTCCTTCCCTCTGGATACCAAGAGATCGTGTCGTGCCAGTTTAGGTATGCTTGCAGACCATTATCCACAATGTATTTGGTCGCTCGGTAATCAAAATAGGGATCAAATTCATTCAAAAAGTAACCATATTTAATAGGATATGACCTGATTATAAAGGCGGTCGAAAATGATATTGCAAGTACTCCTATTACTAGCAAGTGTTTAAGTTGAAAGTTGAAATGAGCTGTACTTAGCAGCGTTTTACTTCCATCGAGCATGCTAAGACAGGTTGATCTAACCTCTTTTTTACGTTACTGATACTATCTCATTATGTTGCAGCCTAGAGAGAAGTGCGAAGTAGAGCATAAGATTTCAATATAGGGTCGCCGAGAGGAGTGTCAAAATTAACTCCTGTCTCGGCAAGAACACAACAACCTACGATTCGAGACCTAATCCTAATGACATTTGAGAATTAAAGAAAAAATAGGGACCCGTTCCGAGGCTTTTGTATACGATATGTAACTAACGAACGAAGCTTTCTATACGCAATCATTTCATAAGATGAGGGTGGCAGCTGTGAAGATTCAGAGTTAGACTGAAGATTTTCATGTCGTTGATGTGGAGAAGGTATTTGTCTGAGCTGCCACTCGTCAATAAAAGGTTGGTCTAGTCCCGGGGTAGTTCCACCAAAGAATTCAGATACTTGTTTGCGAGTTCTTTGTGGTAATGCTAACTAGCTCTTTTTGGTAATGCTAACTATATCTCCATCGACTAATCGATGATCCAAGCCTACCTTCTGCGCACCAAATTTTACGCTGTTACCCCAAACTTGCGCGTACTTAAAATCAGTAGTCAAGGATCGACGTATCTTCGTGCAGACGTCGCTGACGGTACATTCACTTCTTACTACGAGAGGTTCATCAAGATCTGCATCTTGACCTTTTGGCTTCAGAAAGATACGAATGAAATCCAGTTTCTGAAAGATTGCATCCCTTACAGATTCTATATTCTGGTTACCGTCTGCTGAAATAGGTATAAAGTTATTTCCTATCCTGCTACGTATTTGCATTAGTAGAGTATTATCGACCAAGTCGATCTTGTTCATAACAACAATTGAAGGGACATAGACTCTGTTTCCGGCCAGCATGTCTATGAGTTGATCATCTGTCAACTCAGGCTCTCTTACAGTTAGCCTGCAGTTATGAACTCCATAAACTCTAAGTATATCTTTCGCAAGACTTTCTGATAGACGAGATTTTACCTGTAAATTTACCGAAATTCCACCCGTATCTGTCTTCTCTATTAAAATGTCAGGCGGTTTCTGATCTACCTTTATTCCTATTTCAGATAATTCTCTCTTCAGAAGGTCTATATGTTGAGGTTGAAAGACATCCAGAATCAGTAAGACTAGATCGGCGGATCTTGCGACCGATAAAACTCGCTTACCTAATCCGCGACCTGAAGCCGCTCCCTCTATAATTCCTGGCATGTCAAGAATTTGAATTCTGGCACCCATGTATTCCATCATACCAGGCACCACTGTAAGGGTTGTGAACTTGTATGAACCAACTTTTGAATTGGCGTTCGTGAGCCTGTTAAGCAGTGTCGATTTCCCAACACTTGGCAGACCAATCAACACGACTGTTCCGTCACCGGCTTTCCTCACATTGTAGCCACCGGATCTACTCTTGGAGGATACGGTCTTGCCGTGTATATCCCCCTCCATCTCCTTCTTCAGCCTGGCGATCTTTGCCTTAAGTAGGCCTATATGATGCTCAGTAGCTTTGTTTATCTGAGTTTTGTGAATTTCGTCCTGTATTGCCTTGATCTTTTCTGGGATGCCCATCTTTTTAGCGATTAATTTTCGTTACTTCTTCACAATCAGTCGCAAATGATTCAAATCGTGACGATTTCACCCTGGCAAGGGCAAATGGATAGCTGCAAAACAAGATCAAATTCGATAAAGAGTTTGAACAGACGATCAATTCAGATATCTATAACTGAAAAATGGTAATATAAGTTTGGTAGCAATTTGTTATCTTCTTGAAAAATGACTAAGCATTGCAGTGCAAAGACCATTAGGTGGAGTTTTGTCTAAGCTCTATGCTTATCCAATTGGTTGGAATACTGTCCATTATGACACAAGGGTTTCATACAAGACCTCTCTCGCGTTCGTCATTGGCCTAGCCGCTTCCATGTTAGTTACCGCATTCGTTAATTGGTATTGGGTTCTTTCTTCCGACCCGAAGCCTCTCAGCACTTTCAGTAAAGGTGGATCCTTGCACGGTAACCTTCATGGAAATACTACCTCTAACTTCAAGTACGGTGAGTTGATTTCACAGTAATAGCCCCGATCCATCTGGCTTACAAGGGCTATCTATCTATCTAGCTTGTATTATGTCCAGTTGATTTCAGGGGGTCTCAGCTCGAATCCGCCAAAAGGTTCTACTACTGTATGATTCATCTCCATATTTCCAGAAACTTCAGAGTAGTGCACATTGCCAATGTCACACTAAAACACGCCATTAACTTCCATGGCATTGCCGGTAAACGCGGACCAGGAAGCCGTATTTGATGGTCATCAACAATTTGAGAAATATAATCTCGAACTTTTGAGTTCCAAATTTTATACTCAATGCTATGTTTTTTCAATATAGACTCCAACTCATATATTACAGGGCACCTGACGGAAGTAAGGTGTTGAATATACCTTCTTGATACTTCAACTTCACCTTTGATGGCGATTAGTCCTTGTTGATGTACATCGATTAATCTTACATGCATCTCCCAGGGTTTGGATAGTGACTTTGCAAAGCCACTACCAATTTGAGAAGTCATCTTATTTTCAAATTTAACTTTCTTGAAACCCTCTGAAGTGAGCGTCCGTACTATGTCGTCTTTTTTCATTCTAACTGCAATGTACAACTGATCGAGCTCTATTTCCTCGTGCCTGATCAGAGCTTGAAGTCCTTTTACTACATTCATTCGGCGGGGATAGCTTGTAAGAAATTCAGACATTTACCTTGATACCTTCGTAATTCATGATGGAATATTAAAACTGTGTTATTCTAATCAACTCTAATCGAATGTTTGTTTCGAACCGAATGATCTCCGATAGATATCTTCTAGAGGATCTATAGCTAAATCTTGCCAATTCATCGTTTTATTATCTTCCTTCACTTTAAATCCTCTCACGACTACAACTGGCGTTGATTCAAGACTTTCGCCCATCAAAGCGACTCCTATCGAAGCTAAACCGTCTCCCACTGCTCTCATTGTCACTCTCAAAACGTTTCCGAAAAGATCCTTTTTACCACGTTCATCTATCACCGGCTTAAATCCTGATACTGCAATTGCAATTCCTGAAGTGCCTAATCTTCCAGGCATTAGACGGCTGTCAGAAATAACTACGAATATCTTGAGTTTATTCCTATTCAAAAAATTCAGTCTAAGCCGATTGGCCGAATCAAAGGGCAGAGGCGGATACAATACTGCAGAACCCTTGGGAATATTTGATCTATCGATCCCAGCGTTAGGACACAACATCCCGTTCTTCTTGCATAATAAGAATCCAGGAATGCCTCCATAAATCTGATCTGCCTCTCTTAAAACTAATTCCGTAAGTTTCTCATCCATTTGGAATCTCTTCGCAATAACTTTGGCCTTATGCGAAGCTCTTAATCGGTCAATCTGAACGACCGCGCCTTCACTAATGGATACAAATTTACTTGATACTATTACGATATCATTTTGCATGAACCGAAAATTTGTATTTGATATTGCTTCATGAAGATCAAACGGAAAAACCGTCGGTGGAAGTCTCAATGCAAAGACCTCAAATCTGCAGGCCACGTTATTAGCTTTCAAGCGTCGACTACTAATGTTGGTCAATACTCAGAAGGTTTTAATGACGATTCCAATAAGAATCCATCTCAGGTGACTTCGGAGTGGGAATGACCTTAACTGAAAAGATCTTGGCGAGGGCAGCCGGAAAAGATTCCGTTGCTCCTGAAGATGTTGTGTTTGCAAAAGTTGATAAATTAATGATGCATGACGTTTCAGGCCCAGGTGTAATCAAAGTCCTAGAAGAGTGGAAAAAGAAAGGGACGATTTTGGAACGCATTTGGGACCCAAGTAAGGTATGGGTTACAGAGGATCATTTTGTGCCAGCATCTGACAAGATATCAGCAAATAATATCATCTCCCTTTCTAAATGGACGAAGAGGTTCGGTGTAAGGAAACATTACAAATATGGGATGGGTCAGTACGGAATCTGTCATACGCTCTCGCATGAGGAAGCGCTAGTCCTTCCTGGTGAAGTCTATGTAGGCGGTGATTCGCATACTAATACTACTGGAGCTTTGGGGGCCTTTGCAGCAGGCCTTGGTCACAGTGATATCGCATATGTACTCCACCATGGGAAAATCTGGTTCAAAGTTCCAGAAACGATTCTTTTCGTATTGAAAGGTCAATTGCCAGATCATGTAATGGCAAAAGATATCATCTTGCGCATAATCGGCGATATAGGAACAGAAGGTGGAAATTACAAATGCATGCAGTTTTCTGGTGAAGTGATAGACCGGATGAATATGGAAGAAAGAATTACCCTTACAAATATGACCACGGAGGCTGGCGCTAAAAACGGAATAATAGAACCTGATTCAGTCACAGAGAGCTACATCAGGGAGAGAACTGACTCTCCGTTTCAATGTGTACTAGGTGATGGAAATGCTGATTACTTGGACATTCACGAATATGAAGTCAATCAATTGGAACCTATTATTGCTAAACCATTCTCACCTGCGAATACTTGTACTGCGAGAGATGTTCAGGGAACAGAGATCGACAAGGCTTATATCGGCTCTTGTACAGGGGCTAAACTTGCGGATCTTCGAGCTGCCTCACGACTTTTCAAAGGAAAAAAAGTAAAAGTTCGAACTGAAGTATTACCTGCCGCACAATCAATCTATATTTCTGCACTACGTGAAGGGCTTGTTGAGATTTTTGTTGATGCTGGCTGTGTTGTTGGTCCGCCCACTTGTGGTGCTTGCTGCGGAGCGCATATGGGAGTGTTGGGTCCAAAGGAAATTTGTATCAGTACCACGAATCGGAATTTTCCTGGGAGAATGGGTGATGTAGAATCACAAACGTTTCTGGCGTCTCCTCTGGTGGTCGCCGCATCGGCAATAAATGGGAAGATAACTGATCCAAGGGACATTACGACATGAATCACCTAGAGGGGATTGTCCATAAATACTATCGTGATAACATTGATACGGATGTGATCGTACCTGGTCAATATCTTAAGATCCATGATCATCGAGAACTTGCAAAACACGCAATGGAAGGCCTTGATCCTGATTTTTTTAAGAAAGTTAGCGACGGTGACTTTTTGCTTTGCGGAAGGAACTTTGGATGTGGTTCAAGCAGAGAACACGCTCCAATCGCATTGGCAAATTGTGGTATAAAGGCTATAATAGCACCCTCCTTTGCTAGGATCTTTTACAGAAATGCAGTCGATGGGGGATATTTACTTCCAATTGAGGTAGATGAGGAGACATGTCGACAAGTTGAGAATGGAAACAGAATTATCGTTGACACTCTGAACAGCAAACTGGTCAACATCACACAGGGCAGAAAAGCGTATGACATTAAGCCATTCCCCAAAATAATTGCTAGAATTATTGAGGCAGGTGGCTTGATTAATCTTGACCCTCAAAAATTGCTTGATACGTAGGTATGTGTTCTAGAGTTTCTACTCGAATGGATAGATTCATAATTCTGCGTTGACGCGCAGAACTATTCAACATTTCATCTATGTACATCTAGTTCCTGAACATCTAATTCCTGTCCTTTCAAGTGGCTTGAACTTCTATCCATCCTTCCGGCAGCAGCATGTTTCCATCGCTAGGATCACCAACATTTGTGGCATATCTCCAAAGTCGAGTGCCTTTATCTGCTCGCGTGGAGAACATTATCTCATTCAGTGCCTCCATTTCATTGCTTAAACCCAAATTGCAGACCTTATTCTCATTGGTCGAAACGCAATAACTACATTTGCTGTCTATTGTAGAAATAGTAGGATCGATACTAACAAGCGGATAGGCCTTACATGCAGCTGGTCTTTCATCATAAATAGTACAGCGTGTTCCGCCATGGGGGGACCGCTCCGATCCATCTATCTCGAGAAACGGACAAACACTTCCGTCTCTTTCCCTTCCCATTAGCTGATAGACGAGGATGCTTTCAGGGCCAGCTCCTTTGTCACCCATACCCACTCCTATTCTCGGGAGAATCTTGAGCTCTACTTTTCTTGCCTCCGCAAGCTGCTCAATCTTTTTCCTCTCCTTGGGGAGCAAGAGAACCCCTATTTTACCAAACTCCTTAGATGGAAAGTATTCTCTATTAATGCAACAATCGGAACAACCTTCTACACATTGGAATTTTTTGAGCAAGCCCTAATCTAGTAAGATACTGTTACTAAACAGTCCTTTAAATTGTAGCTTTTTAGCAGGAATGAATCTGCCTTAACGATATTCATAATTGCACTTCCTATGCTAGAAATCTAAAATGAGTATTGTCACTTATCGGAGAAATAATCCTATGAAAGAATGTACGTCAATCCCTTTCCACAGCCTCAATATGACATTGATGACCTCTGTGCTGTTTGTCGATGTTCGAAGCTTCTTCAGCTGAGATAGGGAACCTCCCAGTTTCCAGAGAATCTTTTCCCGGTTTTTCGAGTATCACTTCTTTACACTCATCGCAAATCAACTGCTGAAATATCATTCCAGGTATCTATGAAGGAACTCAATATAAGAATAGCTTTCTTAACCCGAAAAGAATAGATACGGAACAAATGAGGAAATTCATATACTTACGGCGTTTATCTATGGACAATGTCTGTGCATACTGCGGAAGAAGTTTTGAAGGAGAAAGCTGGCCACATGTTGAGGGTGACTCTAATCGAGGTGTCTCCAGAATTGAGCAATTCTGCTCCGAAGAACATAGGTCAGCATTCTTGAGGTCCAATCTATGATTTCAGCTTACCGAACAGGCTGTCAAAGATGCCTTTCTTGTTCTCTTTTTTTTCAACTTTCTTAAAACACCCGGAGCACAAGGCGCGTAAATTTCCAGGCCTGTTGTCCTTCCTTGAGCCATTGATATGTTCAAAAAAAGCCTGCGTACTCCCATGCAATCTAATATTGCAACGCTGGCATCGATGGTGAGCCTTTTCCAGTACTATCTGTTTAATACTCATTGTTAAATGCGCGTACTTGGTTCTGTCTACACTGTCACCCGACGTGTTTCCGAAAAAAGACAATCCTTTAGTTATAATAGTCAATGCCCAAATTAAACCTTCTAGATTATTTTTTCTGCCTTGACAAGTACAACGATCTGGATTTCTTCGACATAAGGTCAGCAGTCATAAGCGGTTCCGGAATTCTGCCTTCCTCTCTAAAGAGTCCTATGACAAGATTTATGGAAGTTTCCAAACTTATCTTATGCCCAACGCTGAGGTAAACGTAATTGTGGCCGTCTCCGGTTATTTTCTTCCCGCAAATATTCTGGTCAATGGACACATAGCCATCACCATCTTCTACTCCGCACAATAGCCGTTTAGCTATTCCAATCGTGGGCTTATCCACCAAAAGACCAATAAATGATGCAAGTCCCATTCGCCGAGGATGAAGTACTCCGTGGCCGTTCACTATTAATACATCAAAGGATGATTCGAGTTTCTTAAGAGTAGTAAAGATTGGGCTTGCTTCTCTTAGCATGAAATATCCTGAAATATATGGAAATTCAATGTCAGATCTAGACTCCTGTGTTTCAACAACTTCAAAAGAATTTCGGTTCATGTTAACAGCAGCACAAAATGCGCTATTCATATGATAGGACACGTCTACGCCACATACATGGCTGATTAAATAATTAGGAGTAATATCCGCGGTTATGACCAATCTTGACAAGATTCTTTGTAATTCAGCTAGCATGGGAAGAGTAGACATGAAAACTCTAGCAAGATCTATTTGCATGAGGACAATTTTTAGATTTTAGATATTATAACCCACGTCTAGAGTGGATTAGACATAACGAAGGGTGTTACATCTCCGACGATGCAATACTTCACATTAGAGCATATGATATTTGTAAGTACGTTGTGACATGAACTCAAATCGCCTTCACAATAGATAAGCTGATCCCCCTGTATGCCTATTGAATTGCCTGTTTTCCTATCATCAGAGCTTGCAGCGGATCTGTATTTATCCTCTTCATGCGTCCATTTTTCACTGTGGTCATTTTTACCTTGGCTTTCATTAGCGGTAGTTGAAGAGCAGAGAACGTAAACTATCAAAGATACTGCCAATAAAGTTCGGGAGGCTGTACATCCGCAGATAATTTGCATTTTCATAGTATTGATCACAGACCATGAATATTTGCAATTTCTAATAAAAACAACTAAAATTGAATATAAGGATTGTGGTGTATTTTTGTACTGTTGACGGCGTAAACATGGTGATATAACAGGTTGAAAACATGGCTATGCTAACATTAGTAGCGATGAGAATGGAATGACCTAATAACTGGTCTCGGGAGTATTGATAATCATGTCGCCGGAAATATATGATTGGGAGGCGATTCTTCATAAGCTTGTGACATCCACTGAGGGCGATTTGGTTGGGAATGTAGACGCTGTTGATGATGCAGATGTGTTAGTATCAACTGAAGGTGCCCGAACTCAATATAAAATACCAAAGCATCTGATTGAAGGATTCGACGGTCATTCGGTCTCGCTCTGAATCCAGAGACAGGAACTAGACAAGTTCAAGAGCGATCATGGAGAAGGATTCGGGAAGGTAAAATAGAAGAACCTAAATTTTCGCTGAAATGTCTATTCGCTCCGACCACGAAAGTGGCGGTATTAGATACCCGGTCCCGTAGCAAATGGTTAGTTAAAGAATACAATGCGACTATTTTTTTCAGTGATCCTTTTTTCAATATCAGCAATTACAAATACTTCATTATTTACTATTGTACTGGAAAAAACTTGTCTGATACCATCGTCAGTTGGGAAACAATTGTACAAGAAAATGTGCCTGAAGCGTTCCTAAAGAATACCCCTGATGAACTTGAAACATATAGAGTAAAGGAAAAAGCCATCACCTTTTTTTAAATTGTCGTTACAACGTCCAAATAATCTGATTCATCTTATCCTCAGTGTGCGATGGAGTGAGTACGTCATTTTGGCATGAGACATTTTGAGAGACTCGACATCAAACAAGGTCTTAGACAGAGCTTTGAAAGAATTTCGTTCATAAATCATATGGACCGGGTGGGATTCGAACCCACGACCACCTACGTCTCCTCTACCTATTTGAAGGCATGCAAGGCAGGTATTCTACCAGACTAAACTACCGGCCCATTAATCCATTACGCTCATAGAGGTATGATAATTTAATCCTTTAGAAGGCCCATGTGACGCATTTCTTGAATCAAAGTGTATTCTCCAGAACATGTCTTTTGCCGAAAGGTTAGCCATACCGATGCTATCTGAGGAGTAAAAGAATCCATGCTTTCATGGAATCAAAGCAATGGAATGCCTACAATTCTCAATATTATCATTGCAATGGATATTGCAACCTTAGATCATAAGCTTCTAGTACGAGTATATTAACTGGTCTGACTATACTCAACACGATATTTCACGCATTTATTATAATTTGCGCTCTGATTGTGCTAAAGCATTAAATCGAAAGCCTTTTAGACTCTCTCTTCTTAAACTGGTTGTAGCAATAGCTATGTCTACACTTCTAACTGACCGTGTTTGGGTAATGCTTTCAGAGGTAGCTAAGAGAGGGGTATATCCATTGCATGGGTCTAGACTTGGTTTGTATAGAATTCCAATCGATCTTACCAATAATGCAGAGATCTCACAGGTGGCCAGTGAAATGAAAAAATCAGGATTCTCTGTTGATACTTTTGCTGACAGGATATACATTACCTACAAATGGATTGAGGAAGAGTTCGATCAAATAGAAAAAAAGGACTTGAAAGCAAATCTTTCCATTACAGTAGAGATTGTCACAGGAGAAGTTGTGGATATCATTTATCAGATTAAACCTCTGGAGTATTTCGGCGATGATTACTGGATCAAGAGCTACAGGACCAAAGCTGACCAGAATGCAAAAATGATTATAGATACTATTTTGCTTAACACCAAAATAGGAGATAAACTAATTGCTCACTATCAAAAAGCTAATAAGTTATCTTTCGAGGAAGCAGTAAAGAAATTACAAGATCTTTCACCCATGGCAAAAAGTCCTAAGAATAGGCTAGCCAGTCCGCCCAGCGCAGAGACCTCACAACAAATGGTTGAAGCCAAGGCGCAATCTGTCTCAGGCTCTGAGCAGAAGCAACTTGAGGCAGCACCTTCTCCACAAATGAGCGTAGCGGGCGGTGGAAATACAACCATTTCGCTGACAGGGACCGGAACAAGTTATTCTAAAGTTGAAGGTCCAATTGACCCTGATTTTAAATCAAAGCGTAGTGTCGTTGGTACATTTCAAGGTATAAAGGTCTGGGGTGATGTGGATGGTCCTGGACGATTGGGTATAT
>Ga0315534_1001076_pt1 | contig 19144 bp, 16 predicted proteins | sample SalMarSW160240MG_FD_203094 | JGI IMG/M metagenome (GOLD analysis project Ga0315534, IMG submission 203094) | Salt marsh sediment microbial communities from the Plum Island Ecosystem LTER, Massachusetts, United States - Salt Marsh Sediment SW1602-40 ... | reverse complement strand
CAGGGGAAGGGAGGTGTCGGTCGGGGCCGTAGCGATTAGTTGTCCTGTTGTTACGGTCTCACCCTTTCCTACCACCGGCTGGGATGCCTCCCCGATATACTGCTTGAGGGGAAGGATGACACGCTGTGGAAGTGGGGTGTCGATTACTTCGAGGGTAAGTGTTGTTACCTTCTTTGAAAATGTTATTCCTTTTGTAAACAGGGCCATGGTGTTGTGTTCCTCTGTTACGGGTGTGTACTACCTGCGGGAGCAATAAAAAACTGCCCCTTCATACATTACTGAAATGCCGTTTGTCAAATAGATTTTAAAGGAAAAAGTGGGGATTTTTGGGGGGGTATTTGGAATAGAATACTATATGCGGTTAAACAAAAAGATGGTAGATCTTATTTCTCAAAAACCTTAACATCTGAAGGAGGAGAAAAAGAAAAAAATCCCTTGTTAAATGGTTCTTTTTCTTCCCATCTGTTGAAGATGAATCTGGTCAGTCCACCTATAGTGTTATAGATATCGATTTGTTTAATAGAAAAATTTCGATCAAGTATGATCAGCTCCAGGTGATCAATTTCTTGCCATGGCACCTCTGGCCTAAGGACAAGGTGGTACGTAGTGGTTTCAGGGCCTGCCTTAAGAGTGATTTGAAAATCCTTTTTTATATCTTTCAGGCCTTGAAAAATATCACTGAGAAGAGCTAATTCCTTTCCAAATTTTTCGGCAGAGTATTTATAAGCCTGTTTTTTAAGAGGAATATACCACCAAATTGTCTTTCCGTTTGTAAGCAGTAGTTCCTCTTTGGGGAATGCCTGTTCAAGGCGAAGAAAGTTTTTAGGTTTAAAATAAAGGCTTCCTTTTGCAAGATCATGCTTCTCTGCTGTTTCTAACATAGCCATCGTCTTACTGATGGCTTCCCTCGTATACTCAGCTTTCCATCCTTGAGCACTTCCATATCTATTGCTTAAACCACTGATGATTTTTGAAAGTTCATCATCAGGTAATGTCCTTCCCAATGGGGTGAACCCAAAAAGGAAAAGAAAAAAAATGAAAGCTATGCGGTAGGATTTGGCGATCAAAATCGTTCCCTTTTTCTCAAAACTTCTCGAGGCCTGCTCCCGTCAGATGGCCCAACAATTCCTTGTTTTTCCATGGCCTCAATCATCCTGGCAGCCCTGTTATACCCTACCCTGAGCTTTCGCTGAACAAACGAAATTGATGCCTGGCCTGTTTGGAAAACTAACTCGACTGCATCTTGATATTTTTCATCTTTATCTCCATCTACCTCTTCTGCCTCTTCCTCTGTGCTTATTTCAGCAGCGATCGAGGTGTCATAGTCCGGTTTCATATGCTCTTTTAGAAAAGAGGTAACCCTTTTGACCTCCTCTTCTGAAACATATGCGCCATGGATTCTGGTAAGTCTAGCCACACCAGGCGGTAAAAACAACATATCCCCATCTCCTAAAAGATGCTCGGCCCCCATACTGTCAAGGATCGTTCTTGAGTCCACTCGGGATGATACCTGAAATGAGATCCTTGTAGGAAAATTGGCCTTAATAATGCCTGTGAGAACATCCACTGATGGTCTCTGGGTGGCAAGTATCATGTGTATCCCCGCAGCCCTTGCCATCTGCGCCAGTCTTGTCAGAGACTCCTCCACTTCTCTGCTTGAGACCATCATAAGATCTGCCAGCTCATCAATTATGATAACAATATAGGGAAGATGCTCGTCTATCTTTTTATTCACATCAGGCTCAACTATAACCTTCTCTTTTCTCACCTTCCTGTTGTAGGCATCTATATTCCTTACACCTTTGTCAGAGAGAAGCGTGTATCGCCTCTCCATCTCATCAACAGCCCATTTGAGGGCCTTGGTTGCCTCTTTTGGATAGGTTACGACTGGATGCAAGAGGTGGGGAATGTCCTGATAAGGCGCAAGCTCTATTCTTTTTGGATCAATCATGACAAAACGGACCGTTTCCGGAGAGGCCTTGAATAGAATACTGTTTATCATAGCATTGATAGATACACTTTTCCCTGTTCCTGTAGCACCCGCAACTAAGAGATGTGGCATTTTAGTTAGATCTGTGATTACCGGTTGCCCGATTATGTCCATCCCTAAGGCAATTGTGAGTTTATAGGAAGAGTCCAAAAAAATCCTGCTCGACAAGATTTCTTTTAGAGTAACAAGGCTTCTTTTATTGTTGGGTATCTCTATCCCTATAGCTGATTTTCCCGGTATAGGTGCTACAATCCTGATGTTTGATGCCCTCAGGTTGAGAGCAAGATCGTCTGCCAAAGATGACACCTTACTTATCTTCACACCTGGTGCTGGCTTGAATTCATACATTGTTATTACCGGGCCTGGTATGATCTCAACCACCTCACCCTCGACGCCAAAATCTCTTAGCTTCCCTTCAACCCGGAGTGCATTCATTCTCAAGCTTTCTTTTTGGATTGCCTTATCCAATGATTTCGGGATCTCATCCAAAAGATCTAAAGGCGGAAGTTTGAAATCACCAGATGTACTCATAAAGGGAAAAAACTCTTGTGTTGGTTTGGGCGGTTTCTGTAAAGGGGTTTCTACAATAGTCATCTTCCTCTCTGTCGTCTTATGAGCTTTTTTGACTATTTTTTTCCTTTGTTTTGCCCTTCTCCTTCGTTCCATGTACTTAAGCCATTTTTCTTTTATATAGAGTGCAATATTAGAAAATACTAACCATATTCTTTTAAACAGGTTACCGAAAGAGAACCGTGTTATGACCATAAGGGAGATAATAAAGATGGCGAGAAAAAGTGCATATGCTCCGAAATAGTTAAATATTTTAACAGCCAAATTAGCAGTATGCAGCCCAACCAATCCCCCACTAATCATTGCACCCCTATAATGTAATCCATTAGGGAGGTAAAGGTGCAGTAAAGCACCAAAAGAGATAAGCAAGACAACGAGATTTATCGACAGCCAGATTACTTTAAAAGGGAACCTTCCCCTGAAAAAGGAAAACGATAGGAAAAGGAGAATAGCTATAAGCCAGAATGATGAAAGGCCAAGGACCATAAAGAGACTACCACCCAGATGAGCACCAACAGTTCCAAATAGGTTCTTTGCCTGGAGCCCAGCTTCAGCTGCCTTTCCCCAGAAAAGCGGATCTTTGGGATAGTACGATAAGAGACTGCCGCCAAAGATAAGTGATAAAAGTAAAAAAATTACTCCCCATATCTCTTTTTTTACGGGATGCTTTGATGGTGTCTTAGACTTGTTACTCTTTTCTGCCGCAACTTTTCCCAAAAGATTAAAAAATCCTCCGTTATGTCATTGATTTTATCATAAAAGTATATTTCATCCTTGCATACACTAATAATTATATATCAATTAATATCATATATATTTAATTAATAAGTATACCGATGTCAAGATAATTGATACCGTCTTGCTTAGTAGATGATTAAAATTAACAGGTTTTGTTTATAATAACAATATGTTAAAGAAATTTAGGGGAATTTTTTTCTAAATTCACGCAAGAGAAATAATGATAGATTACAACCGGAATTCATCACATATTCAGACACAAGAGAATATGCAAAAATCCCTTTGAGGAGCTTTTTTCAATTGATTTTTTTCTACAAACAAGGATCAAGATCTGAATCATTTAAGAGGTGTGTTAAAAGCCTGATTAAAAAATGGTCGCCGGGAAATTCAACAATTGCTTACTAAAGTCTTTAATATCTAAAAATTTTATTATTGCTGCCATAGAAACCACAACCATGCGGTACAGTATCATCATTATAAATCCTACATAGAACTAGGGAGCTTCGCCCGAATTGGCCTCCGGCCCGACTCCGTCCCGTAGGGGACTACGCCTCGGAGGGTAGGGCCTACGACCCGGAGAGAGTATTGGAGAGATTAAGTATTAGAGCACCTGTTTAGTCTGCTTCTATTATTCTATCGAAAATTTTAAATGCCGTGGACAGAGCTGGATTATCATCTGGTAAATTAACAGTTGGATTACCGCTCATATCAAATTCATAAAGGACATCATCTTTTGGAATGGTTCCTGCCAGGTTCAACCCATGTTTCGTAATTGCCTCTTGCAAAGAGTCAGTTACCCCGTTCCGTGCCTGATTTACTATTAAAAATCTCTTTGCTGCTTTTACCTTCAAATCATCCACTAAAGTATTAATCCTGCCGGCAGCTTCAATCCCCCGCATGGAAGAATCAGAAACAACAAGAAGAACATCAACATTATTCGTTGTTAAGCGGCTTATATGCTCCATGCCAGCTTCATTATCCATAACCATGTAAGGATAATTGTCTATTAGATTTCCTAAATACATTGATAATAGATTGTTAGCGGCACAGTAGCATCCGGCACCTTCTGGCCTTCCCATGGCAATAAGATCAAAACCTTCTCCCTCAAATATTGCCTCTGCAAGCTTCATTTCCATAAACATCTGTTTTGTCATTCCCTGCTTAACCACTCCATCTTTCATTTCTTCCCGAGCTGTGCCTAACGTTGCCTCTAAGGGAACCCCAAGAACCTCATTAAGGTTGGAGTTTGAATCCGCATCGACCGCCAATACAGGAATTTTACCCTTTTTAACCAAATATTTAATTAAGAATCCAGCAACAGTAGTCTTACCTGTTCCTCCTTTTCCAGCCATTGCTATTGCATAAGGCATTTTTTCTCCTCTCTAATGCATAAAAATATGATCTTCTTTAGTATCAATGATATTCTAATCAATGATTGTTTTACTGTCAATGATGGAGAGTGATAGAATTAAGGATCATATTTTTTGTGACCCATCTATCGTTTTCCGATCACCGAAATATACTAAATTCTGGCCATGGTCAATGGAAAATGTACATCGTTGCATGGTTATTATTTTTACCTTATTCTTGCCTTGACATTTTTTTGTATTTAGGTAAGTTACTTATCAACTGGCTCAGGTTATTATGTGCTTCAATAGATGATATAGTTGAATTATATAAATAATTGAGGAGATTTTATGGTAAAAAAAATTGATCAGATTAGAAATATCGGATTGATAGGCCATAGTGGTTGCGGGAAGACATCACTGGCAGAAGCCATTCTTTTTAACAGCAAGGCGACAAGCCGATTGGGAAGGGTAGATGACGGAAATTCTATCATGGATTTTGAACCAGAAGAGATTAAAAGAAGGGCAAGCCTCAGCACTGCCTTTCATCCCTATACGTGGAAGAGCAGGAAATTCAATCTTATAGATACACCGGGCGAAAACGATTTTCTTTCTGATACCAAAATATGTCTTCAGGCAGCAGAAGGGGCTCTGGTTGTTATTGATGCAGTTGACAGCATTAAGGTGGGCACAGAAAAGGTCTGGGACTTCTCTGAGAAATATAATTTACCCCGAGTGATATTCATTAACAAATTGGATAGGGAACGAGCTGATTTCTATAAGGTCTTAGAGGAAATTGAAAACACATTCTCTATTAAGGTAACACCTATATATCTTCCTATTGGATCAGAAAAAGACTTTATTGGAGTAATAGATCTTATAAAATTAAAGGCGAATCTCCATAAAAATGATGGCTCTGGTTCCTTCAAGGATGGAGAAATCCCAGACTCGATGGCCGAGATTGTAAATAAATGGCGTGAGAATATGGTCGAAAACATTGTTGAGGCCAATGATGATATAATGGAAAAATATCTTGACGGACAAGAGCTCACACCAAAAGAAATAGAAGACACCTTTATAGAAGGGATGGAATCTGGCACTGTCGTACCTGTTATTCCAGGTTCCGCCGCCCTCAATATAGGTGTCAAACAACTTATGGATACTATTGATCAATCTTTGCCGTTTCCAATCGAAAGAGGAAAGGTGAAAGGGCATAAAGTAGACAGTCAGGAGGGAATAGAATTTGATGCAGACGATAATGCCCCATTTTCGGCGTTAATCTTCAAGACATTAGCAGACCCTTTTGCAGGGAAACTTACCCTTTTCAAGGTTATGTCTGGAAAGGTAGATTCAGAATCTACCATATTTAATTCAACAAAAAAGGTAAAAGAAAAATTAAGTCAGTTATTATTGATCGAAGGCAAAAAGCAAACTCCTATCGATACAGCTCATGTCGGCGATATAGTAGCTGTGGCCAAGCTTAAAGAGACCACAACTGGCAACACCATTTGTCAGGCAAACAATCCAATTGTTATTACATCAGCCGAACCGTTACCACCAACTATTTCTTTTGCTATAGAGGCTACAGAAAAAGAAAATGAGGATAAGGTTTACTCTTCTCTGGCCAGATTGGTTGAGGAAGATCCCACTCTTAAAGTAGACAGAGATCAATCAACCTCAGAGATTATCCTGTCCGGGACAGGCCAGATTCATTTGGAAAATACAAAAGATAAATTGAAGAGAAAATTTGGTGTTGAAATCAATCTCAAAACCCCTAAGGTCCCATATAGAGAAACAATTAAAAATTCAAAAGAAAAGATAATATACAGGCATAAAAAACAATCTGGAGGCAGAGGTCAGTTTGCTGAGGTTCATTTTGACATCTCTCCTTTGCAAAAAGGAGAGGGATTTGTATTTGATGAGGCATTAACTGGAATGAATGTACCAAGAAACTTCGTTCCAGCCGTTGAAAAAGGAATAATAGAGTCTATGAAGAGTGGAGTTATGGCAGGATATCCAGCGGTTGATCTAAAGATTCGATTTTTTGATGGAAAATCTCATGATGTCGATTCATCCGAAATGGCCTTTAAAATTGCGGCTTCCATGTGTTTTAAAAAGGCTTTTCAGGAAGCTACCCCTGTTCTTTTAGAACCGATTATGAGTATGGAAATCACTGTTCCAGAAGATGTTATGGGAGATGTAATAGGTGATCTTAACGGGAGAAGAGGAAAGGTCTTAGGCATGGATAGCGATGGAAAAAATCAGATCATAAAGGCTGAAGTGCCTATGGCTGAGGTTTTGAGATATTCCTTCGATCTGACATCCATGACAGGCGGCAGGGGGAGTTTTCAGATGAAACAGTCTCATTATGAAGAGGTTCCTCCTCAACTGGCAGAGAAAATAGTGGTTGCCTCTAAGGCGGAGGGAAAATAAATTTGGTGTATAGATGACGATAAAGGCCGGCGTTTTAACAATTAGCGATAAGGGATTTGAGGGAAAGAGGAAGGATGAATCAGGACCAGTAGTTGTTGAAATATTGACAAAGGCTGGTTACCTCGTTGAAAAGCAGAGCATTGTTCCAGATGATTTTGAAAAGATTGTGGAGTGTTTGATAACATGGATTGATAGAGAAAACCTCAGCTTAATTGTGACAACAGGAGGTACCGGAGTAAGCCCTACCGATATTACGCCTGAGGCTATGCTCAAGGTAATTAAATATCAAATACCTGGTATGGCTGAGGCAATGAGAGCTGCAAGCCTCACAAAGACCCCTCATGCAATGCTTTCCAGAGCAATAGTTGGTGTAAGGGGAAACAGTTTGATTATAAATTTACCAGGAAGCCCTGATGGCGCAAAGGAAAATCTAGCGGTTGTTTTACCAGCCATAAATCATGGGCTTGCCAAAATTTCAGGGGATATGAGCGATTGCTCCCAACAATAGCGAAGCTCTGCCTCACAGACCCACTTCCAAACCCTAAGCTGATTCGAAAGGCAAGACCGACCATCAGACTGCTGGTGCAATCTATTGATGCTGAGGCCGTAGATCAGTCCATAGGCGGATGGTTTAGCAACCTTTTTGCAAGCACAGGCATCGGCTTTGATGGAAAGGTCCTCAAAGGTGCCCGCAGTGGAGGTGAGATTTACTCCCATAGTCTTTGCAGCTTCACAGTTTTCATCACTACCATAGCCCGCATCGGGTCTGAAGGGTTCTGTAGAGAGTTGGAGGGGATCTCTTTAGAGGATTTTACCGAAACCTCTCCCGGTTTGCCATCTAAGTTCTCTTCTATGGTGCATTGCTCTTTTATAACCCGAAAACACAACTGGTAGCTGTACATGGAGGTAACCTCAGGTTGATCACTGAAACGCTGAACGAGTTCAAAAATATCTCTACTAACTGAGGCAAGGGTTGTCTCTGAATAATATATTTTATTTGCATTCCCATACAGCATGTGCTAATTTGATAAAATCTTCAATTAAATACTTCCTTCTGATGTTCAGGGTCACCACCTATCATGCATATTGAGGAGGTATTCATATTTATTAAATCACTATCTTACCCGTAAAGGAAAGCGTGGACCAGCGGCGCTTCTTAACCTAATTCAAAATGGAAGAGTTAGATTCGCAAATATTCAAGGAGATTTATGAAATCCTGCATATGGCGAATTTTACCCTTGATCACAATTTACTCAGGTATAAAATCCTCGAGGCCTTATTCAACATAATCTATATAGAGAACTCGGTTTTTTTTCTACCAGATGAAAAATCAAAGTCCACCGGCGGTATAGAAATAAATCTCGATGAAAAATATGTGAGACAATATAAGGAATACTTTCATCTATATGATCCGATTCAAATGATTAAAGGATCCTTTTGTAAAAAAAGGGTCATTCAGTTGGAAGAGCTTATAGACTATCACTCTTTTGTGTCTAGCAAATTTTATTGTGAATTTCTCAGGCCCCAAAAAATCCATCATAAACTCTATATAAATCTTCATACTGCCGGCAGATTTCATGGTAGAATCGCTTTGTACAGGCCAGTGAAATCCAATAAATTCTCTAAAGAAGAAGTTAAGATTCTCAGGACCATATCCCCTTATTTGGCGCACGCCTTGGATCATAACGATCTTTATAAAAAATTTAAACTCCAAGATAATATACTCAAAGCCATTGAAAAAACTTGGTCTATGGGTCTAATTCTTTTAAGTGATTCCATGCGACTAATATATATGAACCAGAAGGCCAAAGAATTTTGTCGAGATCTAACAGGAAATTCATCTATCCAAGATATATATATCCATGTGCCTCCGATGTTATCCGAAGATTGCTACGCAATAACTGAAGAACTTAAAAGATGTCCGGCTGAGTGCCTTGTACTACCTAAACATAGAGTCATACAAATAAGAAATTCAGAGAAATTCTACGTATCATCGCAGGTGTTAGAAAAAGGGATAAGCTCGGAAAATTGCAGATTGTTTATGATTTCCATTGAGGAAATGAGTGAATCGAGAAGTATCGATAAAATTAGTCTTAAAAAGATTTACCACTTAACGAATAGGGAGATGGACATAGTACTTCATATTTTCAAAGGCTTAAGAAATGCAGAAATTGCAGAGGAATTATTCGTATCAGAAATAACAGTTAAAAAGCATATCCAAAATATTTTTCAAAAAGCGGGCGTTAAAACCAGGACGGCTCTTGTTCATAGAATATTAGATAGGGAATATATTTCGTCTAACTAGAAAATATCAATAAATCATACATACCGTGCTATGGATTACGAATAATCGAGCGATTTTTTCTCTAATCGTTGAAGTCTTTTTTCTTCTTGAGAGTTTCCCTGACCACAACAATCATTCCCTCCTCGACATATCTAACAGCCATCTCAGTGATAGGGCTAGTATCATACCGGTGCATAGGCCATCCTTTTTTTACTTCCCAATCTGACTCATACTTGAGACCTCTTTAGCATACATTTCAATCTCTGATGATCAAAAGGCCTGAGAAACTATAAAAATATGGTCTTAGGTGCAGGAATTTCTATGAATTTACCAATACCAAACCCCAAAATTATACTTTCGTATAGTTTACAGGGGAAAGCTTCTTCTTTATTGTAGACTTGAATCTCGTGAAAACGAGCAAGGAAACAAGTAGATATCAAAGAGGAGGTGTATAGTGGAATAGTCCTTTTTCACTAAGGCACCAGCTCCGCATAATGGAAAGGAGGGATGCGATATGTGAGATTAAAAGATAACAAGAACCAATATAGTTTGTAAAAACCCTTAGAAGGAGGCAAAGAAAATGAAAAAGAAGGTGTTGTTTGGCTTGATAGTTTTGGCACTATTAGCATTGCCTTTGTGTGTTGCTTGTACCCTAAAAACCGTCAAAACCACGCCAACCCCGCGAACCGAAACGCTGATTGACCCTATGGTTTCCACTCAGTGGTTAGGGGATAACATGAGTTTTCCAAACCTGGTTATACTTGATGTCAGGGCTCCGGACAACTATGCAAAAGGTCATATCCCCGGCGCAATCAATGTCCCCGGTTTTGGCAACTTCTACTTATGTCTCTTCGCCCCAGACTGCGGGCTTTGGATGGAATTGCCAGAACAGGGAGGTTTGCTTACTACTATTGGCAACGCGGGGATAACGGGCAACTCCCTCGTCGTTGTTGTGGGTAGAACAGTTGACCCCTTTGCCGGCTATGCCATCGCTGATGCTGCCCGGGTTGCCACTACGCTCCTGTATGCCGGGATTAAAAACGTGGCTATACTTAACGGGGGATACGACAAGTGGGCAACAGAGGGAAGAACTACGTCTACCGTACCCGTTAAGCCAACCCCAGTAAAATACAACGGAGCAGTCAATAAGGCAATGTTTGTCACAAAGGGCTATGTTGAAGATAAGATCGGGAAATCCACCATAGTCGGGGCTCGAGATGCTGATATTTACTTTGGTTTAATACAGGAACCTTGGACTGTACGAGCAGGTCATATCCCAAGTGCTAAAAATTTGCCCTCTCCGTGGCTCTGGGCCTTTACAAAAGATAAAAAAGGCGCGATAACGCACGGAACGTGGAAAGATGCCAAAGTAATTAGTGAAATGGCCTCTGCTGTACTTGGTAAGGATGCGTCCCAAGAGATCATTGTCTATTGTGGTGTTGGGGGGTATGCGAGCACAATGTGGTTTGCGCTAACCCAGATGGTTGGATATGCAAATGCAAAGATATATGACGGCTCGATGCAGGAATGGTCAGCAGATCCAAAAGCACTGGTAGTCAAATATAAGTATGAGTAGGACTGTTCTATGGGTTACGCGTGGCTTTGAGCCCTAAAGACAAACATATGGAAGAGTTGGGCGATCACGTCCTGGGAGCTAATGCGCTGCTCAACCAGGATTGCGATACACTTCCGGGTATACTCATCCAGGATCATCGATTATGAAGCTGACCGCCTTTGCTGCCCTAAGTGTTCGGGGAAAAAGAAAATTATGAGTTTCATATTTTCGGCCTCCGTTTGCTCATTGGCGAACTTGCATTTTTTTCTGATGCGGTGCGACAAGCCTCGGTGGGCCATGATATCAACAAAACAACCCGTTTATTAAAGGAGGCTAAAATAAGACCACTCAAAACTGATTTATCCATATATGGCAAATTTGATTTTGAAAGGCCACATTGAATACCGACAATAACCCAGAATTTACAAGAGATGGCCTAGGTTATTCCGGCATAAAAAGGGAGGAAACAGTATCTCGAAGAATGGGAAAGTATAATCGGGAGATTGATCCAAGAGGCTGAGAATCCCTAAACAAGATAGACCTAATATGACCGTTACCTGAAATTCAAAATATAAATTGCACCTAACATCAGGAGGTATAAAATGGAAATCAAGGCAGCAGTCGTCTATGAGCAATCAGGAAAGTTCAGCATTGAACAATTGCAACTCAGTGATCCGAACGATGATGAGGTTCTGGTTCGGATCGTCGGTGCCGGCGTATGCCACACGGATCTGGCTGCCCGGGACCAGCATTTGCCGATCCCGCTGCCAAGTGTCTTTGGACACGAAGGGGCCGGCGTTGTTGAAAAGGTGGGGGCAAGGGTGACCAAGGTAAAACCTGGCGATCACGTGGCATTGAGCTGGATGTCCTGCGGGGCATGCACCTCATGTAAGGCGGGTAAAGATCCCTATTGCATGAATTTTTTACCACTTAATTTCAGCGGTGCCCGCCCGGACGGTACCACGACCTTACGAAAGGGCGATCAAGTCATCCATGGCTCCTTTTTCGGCCAGTCTTCCTTTGCAAACTTTGCCTTGGCCACCGAGCGTAACATTGTAAAGGTGAATGAGGATGTCCCCCTGGAGATCCTCGGACCCATGGGGTGTGGCGTTATGACAGGCGCCGGCGCGGTCATTAATACCCTTCAAGCCAGGCCCGGAGCTTCCATCGCAATATTAGGTGCGGGCACGGTGGGGATGAGCGCTGTTCTCGGTGCGGTGGTGTGCGGTTGTACTACCATTATCGCCGTGGATATCCATGCGGACCGCCTCAAGATGGCAGAGGAACTCGGTGCCACGCATACGGTCAACGCCAGCAAAGAGGATCCAGTAAAGGCGATCCAGGATATTACCGGCGGGGGTCCGAATTTCAGCCTTGAGTGTGTCGGGAATCCTGCGGTGTTCAGGCAGGCCGTAGATGTTCTGCCACTCTGCGGGGTTTGCGGACTGATCGGGGTTGTAGCGCCAGGCACTGAGGTTACCCTGAATATGGACCTTATCATGAACGGCCGGACGGTTCGAGGAATTATCGAGGGCGATGCCATTCCGGATCTGTTTATCCCCAGACTCATTGAGCTGTATAGCCAGGGGCGGTTTCCCTTTGACCGATTGATCACATTCTATCCATTCGATGAAATAAACAAGGCGGTGGAAGATATGGAAAAGGGGCTCGTGATTAAACCGGTGTTGCGCTTGTAGCGTCATGTAGAGGGATATTTGACAGAACAAGGACGGGAATGGACTATAGGAAGCTTGTGAAAGAGTGAAGGTATGAAATTTATCAGGGTGAAGATGAAGAAAGGAGTTGCAACATAGTGGGGAGAGAGAGGTGAAAACGGTTATCTAAAGAAAAAAGCCTATAAAAGGAGGGACAAAATGAAAAGCAAAGCATTGTTTGGGTTGATCGTGATTGCTGTAACAGTGGTGTTCTTATTTGGTGCTGGGGCCACAACATCAGTAGCCAAGGACAAAATCGTCATTGGCCAGGCAGTCTCTCTATCAGGCCCACTTGCCACCAGTAACGCAGTGGTAAGTACCCCATACTATGATTTATGGGTTAAGGATGTCAATGCCGAAGGTGGTATATATGTAAAAGAGTATGGCAAAAAATTGCCGGTAGAGCTTCTCATATATGATGATAAGTCTGAGATAGGCACGATGACGAGGCTGTTGGAAAAATTGATTGTGGAAGATAAAGTTGAATTTATATTACCCCCCTGGGGCACTGCAAATCTATTTGCCGCCGCCCCTATCGCAAACAAGTACGGGTACATCCTCATCGGGGGTGCAGGTGGCGCGGAGAAGCTCAAGGATCTTAAGCTGCCTTACTTCTTTCAGAGTCTGAATTTCTCCGAAGCCCAGGTGCCGGTTCTGGCTGACATCCTTGTGGAACTCGGCGTGAAGCGGGTGGCGATGATATCCCATGAGGACCTCCACGGTGTAGAGTATTCAGGTGTTGCGGCTCCAAAATTTGCCGAACGAGGGATTGATGTGGTGATGAAAAAGAGCTACCCCATGGGAGTAAAGGATTTATCACCTCTGCTGAAGCAAGCCAAATCGCTTAATGTCGATGCCTTTATAGGTTTCAGCTATCCGAATGAGTGTATGCTCATTACCGGCCAGTCGATTGGGCTTGGCATAAATTTTAAAGTCTTCGTGCTCAGTGTCGGCCCTGCTTTTACGTTTTACAGAAATGCGTTTGGTGCAAAAACGGTTGAGGGAGTAATCGGTGGTGGTGCATGGAACGCGAAAAGCTCTCCTGGAGCAAAGAAATTCGCTGAGCATTACAAACAAGTCACGGGAGAAGAGATGGGTAATTACTGGGGCTCAATATACTTTTACTCTGCGATGCAACACTTTAAGCAGGCTATCGAGAAGGCGGGAACCCTGGACCAGAAAAAGATAAGGGATGTTATGGCTAAAGAACGGTTCGACACGGCCTTGGGATTATTCTGGTACGATAAGAGACAAATCTCCGTAAATCATCCAGGTGAATGGGGCCAATGGCAAAATGGCATGTTTGAAGTCATAGACCCTGGGAAGAAGCGTACTGCACTGCCTATATTAGTAAAGCCGGCGTGGCCGAAGAAGAAATAGATATTGCGTTTGGAAATGGTAATGTCCGTTGAAAAGACCATAAAGTATAGCAGCAGAGATCCTGATAAACAAATGGTCCTGGGTCAAACACAAATTTAGTAATTGCTGGTGCCTTTTGTGCGGTGTCCGCTGGAAGTGGGGTGTGATGGATGGCTCAATGCCAATAACCCTTTTAAGAGAGGAGGTGCAAATATAGAAGAGAAAAAGCGGGACGAGATGTGTAACAGAGGGTTCAAAAACAGAAAAGGAGGGACAAAATGAGAAATAAAGTATTGCTCGGGTTGTTCGTGATTACTGTAGCTGTGGTGTTCTTATTTGGTGTTGGGACCACAAAATCACTGGCCAAGGATAAAATCGTCATTGGTCAGGCTATCTCTCTCTCAGGTCCGGTGGCGGGCGGTGTTGCAATAGCAGGTGGTCGAATCTACACGATGTGGGTTGAGGAGGTCAACAAAAATGGCGGGATATATGTGAAGGAGTATGGCAAAAAGTTGCCTGTTGAACTTAAAAGATATGACGATAAAAGCAATATCGGCACGATGACGAACCTACTGGAAAGATTAATAGTAGAGGACAAGGTTGACTTCGTCTTCCCCCCTTGGGGCACCGCGTGGCTCTTTGCTGCCGCCCCTATCGCCAACAAGTACGGGTATATACTGATTGGCGGCCCAGGTGGCGCGTTGAAGCTCAAGGAGCTTAGCCTCCCCTACTTCTTCCAGGTTTTGAATTTTTCCGAAACTCAGGCCCCTGCTCTTGCTGATATTTTTAAAGAAGTCGGCGTGAAGTCGGTGGCAGTCATCTATCGCGGAGATCTCCACGGCGTAGAGTATGGTAATGCCATGATCCCGTTTTTCAAAGAGAGGGGAATTGAAGTAAAAATGAACAAGAGCTTTCCTCCGGAGATTAAGGATTTATCGCCCTTATTGAAGGAGGCCAAGTCGCTTGGTGTGGATGCCTTTTGCGCTGCTTGCTATCCTGGCGGGGGTATGCTTCTTACCGGTCAGTCAATGGAGCTTGGCATTAACTTCAATGCCTTTTTTCTCACCGTCTTGCCATTTTCCCCCAGCCTCTATAGGGGTACCTTTGGCGTAGCTGGGGTGGAGGGCGTCATGGGCGGCGGTGCCTGGAATGCGAAAACGTCTCCCGGAGCCAAAGATCTCGTTGATAAATTTGTGAAACGCTTCAAGGTAGAACCCGACTACTGGGGAGGCCTTTACTATTGGTCATCGCTGCAGCATTTCCAGCAGGCTATCGAGAAGGCGGGAACCCTGGATCAGAAAAAGATAAGGGATATCATGGCCAAAGAGAGGTTCGACACGGCCTTGGGACCATTCTGGTACGATAAGGATAGATACTTTGTAAATCATCCCGGTGAGATAGGTCAGTGGCAAAAGGGCGTGTTTGAGGTCATAGACCCTGGGAAGAAGCGTACCTCGCCACCTTTATATCCCAAGCCAGCGTGGCCAAAGAAGAAGTGAATCGGCTTACGTGAGCAACAATGGTAAGCAGGCTGTCTTAAAGGGTGCACACCTAATAACTCTGAGGGTGGTTATCCTCCCGGAGGCAATGATCTACGCCTTTTGGACAGCCTGCAGGTGTAATTGATAAAAGTTAGGAAGCCATCACAATGATTGAAAGAATCCTGGACGTAGCGATTGCCGGTTTAATGCTGGGCGGTATCTATGCCCTGATTGCCGTGGGGCTCAGCCTGCAGTATGGTGTTGCCCGGGTGCTGAACATAGCTCACGGAGAGTTTATCATGCTCGGAGCCTTCATCAGCTGGTCGCTGTACACCATCTTTGGCATTAACCCGCTGGTTTCTCTGGCCATTTGCGGTCCTGTTGTATTTGTAATCGGTTTTATACTTTATAGAACTATGTATACAAGCCTGAGAAACTCATCAGCATCACCAGCTGTCTTTGAGGGTAAATCCCTGTTAGCCTCTTTCGGTCTTGTTTTTATTATTCAAAATGTGGCCATATTGATATGGGGTGCCGACATAAAGGGGTACTCTTATTTGGCTTTTCCGGTCAATTTCGGGGGAGCAAAATTTGCCGCCAATCGCCTGGTAACCCTCGGATTTGCAATTATCATAGGCCTGGTCTTTTATCTTTTCTTAGCCCGCTCACGGCTGGGCAAAGCGATCAGGGCAGCCGCTCAGGACCCATCAGCCGCCGGGCTCATGGGGGTAAACATCAACCAGGTGCTGGCTTTATGTTTCGGCTTTGGTGCTTTGATGGCGGGTTTGGGCGGGACACTTATAAGCATGTCCTACCAGATTGAACCAACGATGGGTATGGAATATACTATCATCGCCCTCATCGTAATTGTCCTCGGTGGGTTGGGCAGTATCCCCGGCAGTTTTATCGGGGGTTTTGTGCTGGGTCTTGTCGGCAGCATAGTAACCTATATACAGCCGGGTCTATCACTGGTTGCCTATTATGTCATCTTCATGATTCTGCTTGTGGCAAAGCCAACAGGCATTCTGGGAAAATAGAGAAATGGATATTGCAAAAGTTGTTTCTAAAAGATCCTTTATGCTGTGGGTATCCTTTCTGGTCTTAATCTTATTAGCTACTTCACCCCTTTATGCCCCGGAGTACACTGTCATACTCCTAACCAGCATCTTCATGTATATCGTCATTACTGTTAGCTGGGCCATGTTCTCCGGTCCTACCGGTTACATCTCGCTGGCATCGGCGGCATTTTTTGGGGTCGGTATATATACTTCAGCTATACTGGGGAAAACACTGCCTCTGCCTCTTATTATTATTATCGGCGGCCTGGTCAGTTTTTGTCTTGGCCTGCTCGTCGGTGCTTTGACCCTGAGACTTAGGGGCGTATATTTTATTATGTTCACTTTTGGACTCGTTGAACTCCTCTTGCATTTTATTCTCTGGTGGGAGGTAAATATTACGGGTACAACTGGCCGAGTGGTCCCCACAATGAGCAACACGACAGTGTATTACCTCATGCTCATTATTTTTGTGATACTTATGCTTACCACCTACTTTATAAGCCGTTCCAGATATGGCTTAGCCATGCAGAGCATAGGGGAATATGAGGAAGCAGCGGCTCACACCGGTGTTAATGTAACGACAGTGAAGGTTATAACCTTTGCCGTCAGCGCTTTTTTTATGGGGGCGGCCGGGACAATCATGGCGACAAGATGGACGTATATTGACCCAAGAATCGCTTTTAATCCCACCATTTCTTTTTTGCCGGTAATGATGGCCATCTTTGGTGGCGCGGGGCACCTTTACGGTCCTGTCATAGGCGCGGCTCTCTTTACTTACTTAGAAGAATTTCTGATAACCAGGTTCCCTTATTACTATATGCTCATCTTCGGTATTATATTGGTGGTTACCATATTGTACCTGCCCGATGGTCTTGTTGGAGTGATACAAAAATTATGGAAGCGAATTTTGGAGATGAAACATGCCGATACTTGAAGGTAAAGGGGTGACAAAATATTTTGGCGGGTTAGCCGCGGTATCAAATTTGGATTTTAATGTGGAACAGGGTGAAGCCCTCGGTCTGATTGGCCCCAATGGAGCAGGTAAAACAACGCTGTTTAATCTCATATCGGCTGCTCTTGTTCCCAAATCAGGGATAATACGATTAAAAGGCAAAAATATTACCGGCTTAAAACCCTATAAAATCTGCAGAATGGGGGTGGCAAGGACCTTTCAAACGGTCAAGGTTTTCGCCAATATGCCGGTTCTTGACAATGTTGTGCTGGGCTCCTATTTTGGGATGTCACCCGGGTTGTCATCGTCGGATGCCGTTGTAAAGGCTGAGGAAATATTAGAGTTTGTTGGATTATCCGAAGTGAAAGCGATTCCTGCTAAAGACTTAACCCTGGCTAACCAGAAGCGGGTTGAAGTAGCCAGGGCGTTGGCAACCGATCCCGAACTCCTATTGCTTGATGAAATCATGGCGGGATTAAATCCCGCCGAGGTAGGCCAGGCCATGGAATTAGTAAACAGGATCAGGGAGAAAGGGACTACCATTATTATGATCGAGCATGTCATGAAAGCAATTATGAACATGTGTGAACGGATTATGGTACTCCATCACGGTCGAAAGATTGCCGAAGGAACGCCACAAGAGATTGCCACCAGCAACACGGTTATCAAAGTATACTTAGGAGAAAAGGCCCATGCTGGCAGTTAACAACATAGATACGTTTTATGGCAAGATTCAGGCATTGTGGGGCGTTTCTTTAAAGATCAATGAGGCGGAAATAGTCGCCCTGGTGGGTGGCAATGGAGCCGGTAAAACGACACTTCTTAATACGATATTCGGGTTGCTGCGTCCGGCTTCAGGTAGCGTGGAGTTCCGTGGCAAGAGAATCGACGGGCTGAAGCCTCATGCCATTGTGGAACTGGGTATGTCCCATATACCCGAGGGAAGAAGGCTCTTTCCGGACATGTCGGTTCGTGAAAATCTGGAGATGGGTGCCTATAGTAGACGTGTATGGAAATATAAGAAGGAAGCATTTAATAAAGTCTACCAACTGTTCCCCGTATTACAAGCAAGGCAAGGGCAATTAGCGAGTACATTAAGCGGCGGCGAGCAACAGATGGTAGCCATGGGCCGGGGTTTAATGTCACAGCCTCGACTATGCTTCATCGATGAGCCGTCATCCGGTCTGGCACCGATCGTAGTAGAAGAAATTTTTCAAATAATAAAGGGGCTCCGCGACCAGGGTATTGCTATCTTACTGATCGAGCAGAATGTTCAACAAACCCTGGAGATAGCTGACCGTGCATACGTGCTGGAAAATGGACGCGTTACCTTAGAAGGAGAAAGTAAAAAACTTTTAGAAGAGGAAGTGATAAGAAAGGTATATCTGGGTCTCTAAAGTAATGCCTCTCGCTAACGATGCGAGGCAAGATAAACAGCTCATTGATACAACAAGTCCTTGTTTTCCGGCCATATGATTTACATCAGAGGAAGTGAAAATATGTTCTTAGTGGCAGGTGGATAGTAAGATTTTACTATTTGCAACTGAATCTTCAGTTGTGGGCATGGTTAAGACGTGAATGGAATAAAAACGGAAAAAGGAGTTAATATCGGGGGAATCAATGAAAGGAGGCAGATATGAAATTTATAAAGGTTAACATGACC
>Ga0315534_1001075_pt1 | contig 19150 bp, 20 predicted proteins | sample SalMarSW160240MG_FD_203094 | JGI IMG/M metagenome (GOLD analysis project Ga0315534, IMG submission 203094) | Salt marsh sediment microbial communities from the Plum Island Ecosystem LTER, Massachusetts, United States - Salt Marsh Sediment SW1602-40 ... | reverse complement strand
TATCGCTATCCCTTATCTAATCTGTTTAATATCTCTACAGCCGCTACCAGCCCGGCGGCGGATGCCTGTACCAGGCCGCGGCTGACGCCGGTGCCGTCCCCCACCGCAAACATATTACCAACTTCCGTCTCCAGGCAGGAACTTAGCTGGGGACGGAAGGAATAGAATTTCACCTCGATGCCGTAAAGCAGCGTATCCGGTGAAGCTACACCCGGTATCATCTTATCCATCGCCTTGAGCATTTCCACCAGTCCGGTCAGGTGCCGGTAAGGCAGGGCAAAGCTCAAATCACCCGGGGTAGCGCTTTTTAAAGTCGGCCGGACTTTACCCTTCTCTATCCGCTCCGGGGTAGACCGGTGACCGTCTAAAAGGTCGCCCAATCGCTGCACCAGCGCCCCGCCTCCCAGGAGATTGGCCAGCTTGGCCAGGTATTTACCGTAGGCAATGGGTTCGTGAAAGGGCTTGGTGAAATCTGTACTCACCAGCAAGGCAAAATTGGTATTATCGCTTTTCCACTCGCTGTAGCTGTGACCATTCACGGTTACTACGGGATCGCTGCCGCCCGTCGACTCCATGATTACCTCCCCGGCGGGACACATGCAGAAAGTCCGGATGCGGTCGTTAAAGCTCTTGGTGAAATACTCCAGCTTCACTTCATAGAGCACATCGGTGATTTCCTGCATCACTTTCACCGGCAGTTCCACCCTGACACCGACGTCAATGGGATTATTACGTATGGTCAATTTTAGGCGTTCCGCTTCCCGGTAAAGCCAGTCAGCCCCTTCCCGGCCCGGCGCCAGTATCACGAAATTGGCGTAATAATTTTCGCCGCCATCGGTTTCTATACCCTTCACCTGCCCGTTCTCAACGATTGTCCGGGAAGCCATCGTACCCAGCTTGAGTTCTATCCGGGGCGCTAGGTATTCCTGCATGGCTTTGAGCACCGCGTAGCAGTTTTCAGTGCCCATGTGGCGCACCGGCGTCGGGATAAGATTTAAGCCGGCTTTCTCCGCCCTCCGGCCGATTTCCCGGCTATCGGCCTCAGAAGCATAGAGTTTTTCCGAGGCGCCAAATTGCAGGTATAAATCATCGACATATTTAATCAGGCGTTCGATGGCTTCATCACCCAGGTACTCCCCGAGATATCCGCCAACCTGGGACGAAAGCACCAGCTTCCCGTCGCTGAAAGCCCCGGCGCCGCCGAGCCCACAGACCAGGTTACAGGGCAGACATTCAATACAGGAACCATCGGTATCGCGTACCGGGCAGCGGCGTTTATCGATATCCTTGCCCTTCTCCACCAGCAGGATACGGATACCTTCACCCTGGGCCAGTTCCAACGCGGCAAAGATACCCGCCGGTCCGCCACCGACGATGATAACATCAAATTTATCCGGCAAGATAATATCCTCTCTCCCGGGCAGACGTAAAGGTCCCGGGGTCCATCATATCAACAATCGCTCTAGGTACCGTCATCATTATATGGACAGGCGACCTGAGCGTCAAGAAACGGATATATAAACTAATATTAATATTGTGTAAACATACATAAAATCGTTAAATATGGACACTAAAAAGTGTTGACATTTGCCATTTGGCAAATTATAATATTTACATGGATTATGGTAATAACGACCTTGGCCGTATCCTCAAGCAACAGCGGATAACAGTTCCCCTGACACTGCAGGAACTTGCCAAAGCCTCCGGGGTATCTTCATCCCATCTGGGACGAATTGAAAGAGGCGAACGTTTCCCTTCAGCACGTATCCTGCGGAAAATAGCGAAACCCCTGGGTTTTAACGAGGACGAACTGTTCACCCTGGCTGGCTTCCTGTCGCCGCAGAGTTCCGGAGTAGCCGAGGATAGCAGTTCGAGGTATACCGGCCGACAATTGGACCCCTACGTTGCCAAGATGCTGGCTGAAGAACCGGTTGAAGTACAACGCGCCGTCATCGGTATTCTCAGCCTGATCAAGAGTATCGCCAGGGGTATGACTCAAGAAGTAAATAGCTAACCGCTGTTACGACTGATAGCGGATTATAACCTATCTGCGTCCTTCACCGACGTTTAGTACCTGCTTCTGCCACTTGATGTAGAACTGGAAAAGTGCTACATTTTAACTAAATTCGTCACCCGCCGAAGAAGGTAGTATTCGAATGGCCGCTTTGGAAACCAAGGAAGAAGAATGGCTGAGATTTATCGATACCCTCAGTCACGAGTTGAAAACACCGCTAACTTCTATCATCGCCGCGGCCGGCCTGCTGGCAGAAGAACTTCAAAATGCCGGCGACAAATCACACCAGAGACTCATCCAGACGATTATCCAGAATGCCGGCACTCTGGAAACGAGACTGGCCGATCTCCTGGATATTGTCAAAACAGGCACCGGTTCTATCGAGCTGCAACTGGAGCCGGTCGATATTAAGTCACTGCTCCGCGGCACGGGAATGCAGATAAGCCCCATAATCCAGGAAAAAGGACAGCACCTTAGAATGGATTTACCCCCATCACTCCCGCTGGTTCATGGTGACGGTCAGCGCTTGGAGCAGGTGGTCTTGAATTTACTCAATAATGCCACCAAGTTCTCGCCGGAAGGCTGTGATATAACCTTGAAAGCCCGGAGTCAGGACTCCGAGATACTGGTTGAAGTAATAGATGCCGGCATCGGGATTGCCAAGGAACAACAGACCAGATTATTCAAACCTTACAGTCGCCTTAATGCCGACCGCCAGAGTCACCCGGGCCTCGGCCTGGGGCTGGCCCTGGCCAAACAGATAGTAGAATTGCACGGCGGCAGAATCTGGGTAGAAAGCGAACCCGGTGGGGGCAGTAACTTTTCTTTCTCCATCCCCCTGCGGGCTAAAAAACAGGTCATGCAGATTTAAGGAGTAGCATGAAGGTTTTGGTTATTGAAGACGACCCGGGAATAATCGAAGTAGTCTCACTGTGCTTTCAATTACGCTGGAGCGGTACCACGGTTGTTTCCGCCAATAACGGGAATAAAGGCCTGGAACTGGTAGAGACCGAAAGCCCCGATGTCGTTATCCTCGATATCGGTTTGCCGGACGTCGATGGCTATCAGATTCTCAAGGAGATACGCCGTTTCTCCGACGTACCGGTCCTGATGCTTACCGTCCGGGGTGAAGATACGGACATTGCCCGGGGACTGGAGCTGGGAGCCGACGACTATATTACCAAGCCTTTCAGTCATATCGAGCTCATAGCCCGCGTCCAGGCAGTATTGCGCCGCGCCCAGGGGCTGCCCGTATCCGACGAAGAACGACCCTTCATCAGCGGTAAACTATCGGTAGACTTTAACCGCAACGAGGTGATGCTGGACGGTAACTTGATAAAACTTACTTCCACGGAGAGGAAGCTGCTGTACCACCTGATAAGAAACGAAGGCCGGATATTATCTCACGAAAGCCTGCTCACCAAGGTCTGGGGGGATTCTTATGTAGATGCCCGGGACCTGCTGCGGGTGCATATCCAGCACCTGAGACAGAAACTGGAGGATAATATTGAATCGCCGAATATCATCGTCACCGAGCACGGTATCGGCTATAAATTCATCCGTCCGACCGGTTCCTGACCTGCCTTTCCCCCGGCCGATAAACCTTAATAAAATATGGTATTTACATTACATATTCGAATTATCATTTCGGGGGTTTTCTACATTCTAACTAATCCCACCATTCTTTATTAAAAATTTAGGTTATCTTTATGAAATTTTAACCTTTGTTAGACCCATTTTTATGAATCTCTGGTACAGTTAGTGTTAAGATAGAGTATCACTCTAGCCGGGAGATTGGGGATATGGATAAAGCGAAAGTATTTCTTTCAGATCCACAGGTTCTCTTCCGAGAGGGTATACATTTTATCCTCTCCGGTGAGGACGATTTTGAGGTTGTCGGGGAAACAACCAGCAACGAGGACGCCCTGATGCATATCATGGCCAATCCTCCCAACATCGCTGTTTTAAGCATGCATAACGGTAAATATGACGGCCCCGAGATTACCCGTCGTATCAAGCGCAGCCTGCCGTCGGTAGCGGTAATACTCATCATGGAAAGGGCGGATAACAGCCAGCTTTTCTCGGCTATAAAAAGCGGCGCCAGTGCCTGTCTTACCAAGAACTCAGACCCGGATTATTTGCTGGATATTATTCGGGTTGTAGCCCAGGGAAGCCAGCCGGTAATCGATTCTTTACTGCAACCTGATATAGCTTCGATGGTGCTGGCAGAATTCGAAAGCACCGCCACGTTCAACACCGACCTTGATAATTTCCTGGCCAGCCTGGGCCCCAAGGAAAGCGGACTATTAAACCATATCACTGCCGGTAAAACGCTCGAAATAATAACCGTTGAACTTGATACCAACGAAGAAACCATCCGGCGTAATCTAAGGCTTATTCTCAATAAACTGGTAGCCAACGACCAGTCGATGACGATATTCGAAACCGCTCAGCGGAGCATGCCGTTAATGAGCCGAAATGCCGTCCGGACCCAGGAGGCAGGTGGTGATTATATCACCAGGGAGGAGTTTAACGAGTTCAAAGAATCGTTTATGGAGCGCCTGAAGTCACTTATCGGCGAACTTACCTAACACTGGTTATGAAGCGGGGATCGGGCCGCTTCTTAATCCGATAGCTGGCAAATATCCGGTTGACAAGTAACATTATGAAACGCTTAATATTTCTCATATTCGCCATATTGATTTGTATCATCGGATTCCTCTTCGCCAGAGGAATTTTCTCCTTAGCGTCCATTTCCGGGCTGGAATCCACCCTATCGTTTCTCTTTAACAGCCGGTTCAGCGAGATATTAGCGTTGTCATTTATCGGGCTACTGGCAGTCATCCTCTACCGTCAAGAATTAAAGCGTATTATCCGTATGATATATATAAAAATGGCCTACAAGCCGGTTTACCAAAAATCATATACGGGGCCGTTATTGGTCAGGAAAGTGGCCATGGCCGAACAGAAAATGGCTGATACCGAACAGGCTTTGAACAATTTCTCCCAGGCTATAGAGAAATACGCCCTTCACCTGTCATCTCATACCGGGGCTATCCAGGGATTGAACGCGGCCTCACACGAACTGCATAAGGGCGCTGCCGCCCAGAACCGCGTCCTGATGCATTTTATGGAAAATATGGATAAACCGATAAAGACCCCCCGGACGGCCCATTGGCGGATTGACCCCCCTCCGGTTAAAACCGAGAAATCCGGATTCCCGCCTGAAGAACCCAAACCGCTGGTACATCCGGATATTCCCACAATTGAAAAACAGCCTATTCCACCGGGATGCGCCCGTAATCCGCGAAGAAAAATCGAGAAGCATGTAATCGTTAAACCGGACGTTATTAATCATCAATCGCCCGAACCGCCGCCGGAAATAGTTATAGATTCGGAAAGCCTGCTTAACGTCCAGAAAACCGTTAATGAAATACGCGCCAAACAGGGAAAGACCCGCATCCGCCAGAACATGGCCGCCGAAGCACTGGCCGCCGAGGAAGAAATTCTGAAAGCTATCCGGAACCTTAACGCCCAACTCGACGAATCGGAAACTCAGGAATAAACGGCTATCACCACCGCATCTCTGGGCCGGTATTCATCGAAGAATAGTACGGCTGTTTTCCGGCCGGTAATCATCTCCGAAGAAGGTATATTCCTGGCCACGCTGATATCCTCCAGGTATACCTTGTAGCTACCTGAAAGCCTCACTACCGCCGTATAATTCCCGGAATTGAAGCTCTTTAACTCCGCCTTTTTGATTCTCATCTCACTGGCTCCTCCATGATATTACCTATACGAATCCCAGCCGCAGGCGTTGGGTGTATTCGCCCAGCTGTAGACGGTAATCCAGCGTTATCCCGGTTACCCGTTTCTTCCGGGCGGCGAGTCCGGCCCGTTCATCGGTCACCGTAATAACATCCAGGAGCTGCTGTCCACAGTTCACCGGTACGAGGATATAGCCATCCGTTGCCGCTATCTCCGCGTCACGCAATACCGCCTGACCGTACTGTTGGGCTTCTTCCACGGAGACGATATTTCTGTCCTCTATCTGTTCCGGCTTTTCGTACAGCTTCTCTACCTGGTCCCAGGCGAACTTGCCGGCGAGAATCATTGCCTGGCTGCCGGTGTTATATCCCTCTACCTGCACGCTGTTGATTTCCTGTACCCGGCGGTGATATCTGCCGGCAAATATCACGTGGTCATTACCATAGCTGTAAACGGCCGCATCGGACGGGAGAGGATTCACCAGGCAGGCCTTATTCCTTTCGATGAATACGGTATCGGGCACATAAGCCAGCAGCTTTCGTGTAACCCCCAGGCCATCGTTGCCGGCGTTAAGGGTAATATCAGGATAAAAACCAGCGATTATCTCCGACTGAGAAATGATTTCCAGCTTCAATCCCGCCCGGGCAAGAATAAAAGCCAGTATTTCCCTCACACTCCAATCATCGGAACCTTTATTCCACCGGAACTGGTTTCTGGCTTTCCAATCTTCCACAGCTTGCCAGCCGTCCCTGGCCCGGAGTACCAAACTGGCTTTACCACCGGAACTGGTGTGTTCGTAACTATCCAGTTGAAATGTCTGACCGCCGCTGAATTCATTACCGGCAGCGGTGACATAGCCCGGACTAACCTCTATCTGGCAACCTACATCGAGGATACCCAAATTACCATCGCCCGGGGACGCGTATCGCCCGTCGTCATTCCGGAGTTCTACCATCAACTGGCCGCCGGCCGGGGCATTCTCACATTTTACAGAAAGCACATCCGCGGTCAGGTCAAGGCTTTTAAGGTCCAGTTCTGTCCGCCATACACCGGCCGGAGCGGACAGCTACCCGTATTCACCGTGATGAGCCATGGCCAGCCCGTATTGGGATGATAAATTGAAAGGCACCGGTTCGCACCACAAATTATCGGGAAACTCCGATTCCGCCACGGTGTGCGACCGGTAAGGCCGACTATATGCTTCGGTACCGGTGAACTTCTCGATGAAGAAACACCGGTAGACATCCGTTTTGTCCAGGAAAGGCTGCCGGAACTCGAAATCACCGCCCGACGGCGCCGAGGCTATCTCAACCAGATCCGACCAATAACCTACGGATACCGCCCCGCCGTCACCGTACACCAGGCTCCACAGCTTATAATTACCGGGGCTGTCCTGTCCGTTCACCATCAGGTTCCAGTCATCATCGTATACGCAGGTTACCCCGGATATCTCCCCGGTGCTCTTGTCCCAGCCCGAAGGCGCCTGCCATTGCCCGTTGATATTTTCCTTGATATACAGCGTCGACTGGTCAGCGTAGAAAACCGCCAGGTCGCCGTTCGGTTTATAGGCCGCCGTCATACCGCCGATACTGGTGGTCGGCGTATAGTCAATGAGCTCGGGGCTGCCCCAGTTAATACCGTTATCGGTGCTTTTGATACGGCGGATTTCCCGGTTGGTCTTTATCCAGAAGATAGAGACTTCTGCAGCCAGTGCTGCTATCGCCACGGCCACGGCATTATACTGCCCGGTATAGGTCCACTGGCTGAAATCGCTGGCCGGTCCGGGATTAGCTACCCGCTGCCGGTACAGTTTCTGCGAATCAGATGCCGGAGTTATTCTCACCCGTAATAGAGAGCCATCACCCGGCAAGGTCATGCCGTGTAAATAGTCCTCTTCACTCCCCGTATAGAGTCGGCCCCAGTTATACCTGACCGCCCCGGCAACCCGGTTGGTCACAACTACTTTCACATAGGGAGTCGCCGTTGCCCGTTTCTGGGCAGCCAGTAACGTTGTCGTCAGTTCTCTCATCTTTCTCCCCGCTAATCAGCGTCGAAAAGCCGCTGGACCCTCACTCTCTGCCGCCGGCCCAGCCTTCCCAGCGCTTCCTGAAATACGGCCAGTCTTTCACTGCCCCATTGCCGGTACTCCCGGGACACATTCGCCCCGCCCACGTTTATCTTGTTAATAGCGTAAGCAGCCCATTCCAGGGCAGCATAAGCGGCGGCACCGGTTGCCACCAGGTCTTCGTGTTTCGGCGGCAGGGTGGAACCTCCGGCGTCCAGCGTGTGCAAAGTGCCGTAATAGATATAGCAGTTGGAACCGTCGGGTTCGCTGCCGCTGATAATCGTCAGGATATCTCCCCAGATGGAAAATCTCTGGTAGGACGGCGGATAGGCATTTACCGGGAACTCCACGGCTTCTATCATAATCCGATTGGTCAGTCCTGACACATCGATTTCCCGCGACCCGGCGGTAGTCGCCAGGGTAGCCCGGGCCGGTCCCGGCACACTTTCCGACAGCTCTTTTACCGCCCGGTTAATATGCCGCGTCAACTCGCTGTCCGTCCACCGGTAATTACCGCTGTCTTCATCATGCAGGTCTTTTCTCAGCAGGTTTATCATATCCGTTACATTCATATATTTACCCCCTTGGATGGTATGTTCGCCTTCTCGGACGGCATTTTCACCTTGCCCGAACCACCGGGCAAACGCATATCCGTACTCACTCCCACCACGCCTATCAGTGCTTTCAACGCATCGACGCCTTGGGCAATGTCACCGCTGCAGGCACCCTTAAATAATATACTCAGGTCAGCACCGAGTCCCGTATCATGCGATGCAAATACCGGGATGACAACCGCCGTTTCCGTACCGGACCCGCCATCGATAATCACCCAGACCAGTACCGGTTCCGCTGTTTCAATGCCATAACCAGCTTCGGACGATGCCAGTCCCCGGCCCCCGATGATATCCATTCCGCTACCGACTTCCGGAGTCGTTAAGCTGACCAGAATATCCACAATAATTTCGTTCCCGACCCCGCTATCCGAACCATATCTAGCGACAATACCCGTTATTTCCCGGTAGCTCGTTTCAATTCCGGCGCCAATGTCCCCAGAGGGAGTTAGAGCGCTCTGGAGATAGGCTGCTTCCTCGCTGCCGCCAGAATCTACGCCGCCTGCTTCCACTTCGGGGTAGCCAGTTATAGCATCGGTCCCCAGGGCGTTTTCGGTACCCATTGCTGTCACGGCAGGATTTCCAGCAGCCTTTGCATCATCCCCACCGGCACTGTCGGCAGAATGTTTTATTAAGGTTAGATGAGACACTTCAGTACCGGCAACCGTTTCCGCTACTTCAATTACCGCGTCGGGATAACCGGCTTTGGCATCGGTTACCTGTCCGGTTTCGGATCCCGCAGCACTCACAACCGGATTTCCCGCAGCCACAGCATCCTGGCCACCGGCGCTATCCGCAGAAAACTTCTCTATCTCCCCACCAGCTTCCTGTAAATCCAGATCAAATATCGTACCGCTGGCAACCACGTTCGGCTGCCAGGTCGTGTGCCCCGCCGTGCCGGCCATGACATACTGATACGTCTGCGCTCCGCAGGTGATGCTTAACGTATCCAGAAGATTCGTCCGTTCCGCATCGGTATAAATATCAAGAGTCCCGCTCGTTCCGGCTCTCTCGATTTCCATGTAGCTTGTTGTACTCGCCCCACGAACGTAATAATCTTCACTATCATTGGTATGGTCTTTCAGGGCTATCCTGTAACCACCACCGGAGTCGTACCTGAAGGCAAAGGCACTTATACCTACATTATTGGTGTCTCTGTCCTTGTGACAATAACTGCTTGAGTTGGTAATCGCCCAGAAGCAGATAAAAGCATAATTATCGTAGGTACCGAAAGTGAAAGATACCAGATGATCTACATCCCCCAGCGCTCCGGCCCCTTTATCTTTAGCAACATAAGAAAGGACGTCCTGACGCATCGAAGCGACCGTAATGGTATTTTCCGCTACTGTTAAATCCCCTTCTGCGTCAACTTCAGTGTAGGTTGTGTAATCCTCCAGCGGGTCGGCATAACTACCCTCAATCCCGCCAAGATTGACTGTTTTCAATTCATCCAGGCCGCTACAGGTAGCGTCTGTCTCTATCTTCTTTAGTTGCTCTTTATTCCCGAACAGCCCATCGGATGCATCACGCCGCTGAGTTTCTTCCAGTGCCCTCCAGTCAGTATCGTTATACGCATTACGACGAAGTGCCAGGCGTAGTCGGTTTTGCTCCTGCAGCAGCACCAGCCGGGCAGCTTTATACCTGCGTTTGTATTCCTGCCATTTGCCCCGGTATTGCTCCCATTCACCGCGAGCAATGGCGCCCTGGCGGTTATGCTCAAGGCGCATTTGCTCTATCAGGGAATAGACCGCACCGAGCTTATCATGGTCGGTCTTTAATTCTGCCGGATACGTTATTTCAGCCATCGGGCTATATCCCCTAACTTAGTGTTATATCTACTTCCAGTGTCCAGGTGCCGGACGATTTCGTGCCGAGGTTTTCCGCCTTCCGGTTAAGGCATACCGCGCTGGATGATTGCTTGACCACCCACTCGTTCCAGGCATAGTTGGCTTCGCTGCTCCCGAAACTGGATTTGAACGTCACCTTCTGGGTCGTCGATGTCGGGTAGCCGGACTCCATAGCCTTGTACGTCTTGTTGGAGGCCGCCTGCAAATCGGTCTGGCTGGGGCTGGCCGCCGTGCTGGAATCGCCGACGCCTACCTGGGCGTTGGTGTTATTGAAGTAATCCGAAGAAGCCCCGGTAACCAGGTCCCATATCTCGTCGATGCCGGTATTGAGTAAAACGTTCCCCTCGCGTTCGATTATTTCATAAGGTTTGAACAACCGGTGAAACTCGTCTTCGTTGTCCCGGTATGCCTCGATGTCTTCCCGGTATTTACTGAGTTTGAACCGGCACAGCCATTTAGCGCCTTCCTTTTTTCCCATTTCTTCCTCCTCGGGGGAGATTTGATAAAACCTCCCCCTGATTATTCATCTGCTTGTACTATAGTTATGTCAATCTGCTAATCTTTCACGCCGATTAACGCGGCCGCTTTCACCGCGCTAAACAGCGCCAGTGAGACGTACCACTTCACCCGGGTCCGGGAAGCATCCTTGTTCTCCAGCGCACCTACCGGCTCCGCCTGCAGGTGTCCGGGGCTGGTCAGACCGCAGAGGGCCCCCTCACCGAACTGGACGGCGTATATCGTGGAGCAGGTGCCGCCGGTGGTAGCTGTTTCCAGGCCGGACACCAGCACGTGTGTATCCAGTATCCAGTCGTTGACGCCGATGGGTACGCCGTCCCAGAGCTGCACGAAATTACCAAACCGGTCGCGGTCGGTCTCGGTCATGCCGCCGGCAGCCCTTACCAGGGCGTTAATCTTGCGTCTTGAGCGCCGGCTCATCAGTAGCATGTCGGGCTTGCCGCTCTTGACGGCGTCGATAAGCTCATCGAGCTTGGCCAGGGTCAGGGTGGCCCCGGTACCTCCCATGGAAACCACCTGCGCACCCGTCGACTCGGTATCGATGAGCACCCGGAGACCGTCGAATTCTTTGGCATTGACGCCAGAATCGCCGTAGATAAAGATATCCTCGAATTTATCTCTCAGCGCCTTGGCCTTGAGCTCGATTACCGCCGCTTCCAGGTCCTGGACATTGCTGCGGGTCGATTTCAGGAAATTATCGACGTCGGCGTCGCCGCCCATGATTTTCAGGTTGGAGGTTATCTGCTCGAAAGTCGGCGTGGATTCCGCCCAGGTATCGCCGACGTCATAAAAGTCGATGTTAGGTAAGGTCTGTTCCTGGTTGTAGGTCAGGCCGTTGCCCACGATTTCGATAAAGGGCATTCTCTGGAGCACCGGCGAGTCCTTGACGATGGTCTCCACCACCCCCTGCAGTAGCATATCGTTCGACAGTTTGGCTGCCTCGTCTAATGTTAAAGCCATATTAATTCACCTCTTCTTTATATATTCTTGGCGAGGAATACGGTAACTAGGAACCCCCGATGGCATACTGGATTTTCTCGCGGGGTGATAACGCCGAAAGGTCCATCGGTGTCCGCTGCGGCGCGCCCCCGGGTACTCTCATCCTGGCGGCTTCCTCTTCCATTTCCTGCTTGACCTTCTCTACGAGCGCCATCGCTTTCTTCAAGGATTCATCAATTTCTTCGATGTTTTCTCCGCTGATTAAGTCCGCCAGCACGCCCGGATTGCCCTGGATAATCTGCTCTCGGTAAGCGGCTACCGCCTTGGCCAGAGCCTCGCTGAGTTCGGTAATCCTGCCCTCGGCATCCGCCACCGTACTTTTCATTTCGGCAATTTCACCTTCCTGGGCGGCTTTCTCCAGCTCCAGTCGGGTTATGGCAGCATCTCGGACTTTAATCTCCTGTTGCAGGGTTTCGTTCCGTCGCTTCAAACCTTCCAGTTCATCCTCACCATCTATTTCCGCTTCCGGCGTTTCCTGTTTTTCTTTCTGCGTTACCATCATTCCTCCTGATTATTCCTCAACGCTTTCCGCCGGAGACGGTAAAGCTCCCTCTCTCGCTCCGTTTCGGGCTGATTTGGCGTTAAGTTCTTTGTTCATTCTTAGAATCGACTCTCTTTCATTGAGCCATCGCTTAAATTCAAAGTCCGGGTCTTTCACACCGATCTCATTCATAGCCGTCCGCCGCGAATGTATACCGGTTTGTACCATCATTTGTTCGCTGTTTACTTTTCTGTCCATGTCCCGGGGAAGTACCGGACCCCAGATTACCCGCAGGTTGTTCCTACCGTAATCCTCACCCCGGTATTTCTTTAAAAGCTTGAGAATCATCTCGTTACGCCGGTTGTAGGCCGCCGCCCGGATAATCCTCTTCCTTCTCACCTTCTGTAAAAGCGGCTGCAGTTCAATCTCCAGGGCTACCCCCGAAAGGTCTCTTTCGATACCTCCGAAAGCCGACCGCGGTGACTCCGAAAGGTCATGCAAAGCGCGGTAAATCAAATCGATATAATTAATATGTAGATTCACCCCGCCGCCCTGCAGCAGGTCCAGCAGGTAGGCCTTGGCGTCTTCCGGTATGTTCCACACCGCCCCCGGGCTGATGGCAATATCTTCGGACTCCTCCACGTTCTCCAGCACCGCTATCGGATTTCCGGATAGCTCCAGTATCTTTGAAAGCTGACTCATCGCCCGGTTAAGTTCCCGCTGCGATTCCATTATCTGGGGCAGGTCCGATATTCCCCAGAACTTCTTCGGTTCCCGCAGATTGGGGTAGATAATAAAAGGTATGAATCCGTAAGGATTGGCTTTGGCTTCTATCGGCGTGTTATCCAGGTAAAGCTCGAAGTCTTTTTCTGTCCATATCTCTGTAATCTTGGCCGATTTATTTTTCGGTTTTATCCCATAAATTATTTCCGCTTCCTCGGCATCGAGACTATACCGGGAAGCCACCCGCCATAACCGCGATATATCGTCGCCGCTCCACCAGGCGTAAATCCCCTGAGCATCCGGCGCCGTTACCCGCACACGTTTCTCGTTCTGGTCCCAGAAAACCTTATAGCAGGCGTCCCCGAGTATCGCACAGTCTATCTCGGTTTCCAGGTCTAGCTGTTCGAGGTAATTATCCTCATAGACCCGGTATAGAGCCGCGACGGCCTTACTCGCGTTGCTTTCGGATTTATCATCATCGTTATTAGCTTCAACGGTATAGCTGATTCCCGCCATCAGGTATGACGTTATCTTTTCAATAAACACCCTGGCATAGTTAAAAACCAGGTGTCTTTCTCCCCTTCTCTCACGTCCTTCCCATTGGATGCCGTAATAGAAGTCCAGTAGTCTCCGGTATCCTTTCATCCTATCAATGTCCAGGCGATCTATCTGTGAAGGAACGGCCTCATTCATTTTCAACTGTTTCTCCTTCGCTAATTTTTAATCCTGTATCGGTAACGCTAACGGTAATTGGCATATTTCATATTATTGATTTTTAAGGCTCTCTGTATGGTTCTCCGACTCAATCCCAGTATCACAGCCAGCTCTCGTATTTTCCATCCATCCCGGTATAGCCTCTCTATTTCCCGGTTCCTTAGTTCCTTCAGCCATTTCTGCTTTCCCCGTGGTTCGTCATAAAGGCATTGCGGCAGCGGGCAATTCAGGCAGGAGTCGATAAATTCGCACCCTTCATCACGGTAATGGCAATATTCCGGTGGCAGGTCCGGTTCGCTTTCTTCGTCCTCCTCATCAAAATTCAATCCTTCATCGCTTTTCTCAGACGTCACAAAATCCATATCTCACCTCTCAAAACAAACACTTAAAAATAGCACATATGTTCTATCTCAGTCAATAAAATATTGTCGCGCTTTGGTACTGTATGACTTGACAACAAGTCCCTAGTAAACTTAAAATTGTGTTCAAACAGCGGTATATCTCCCCAATGATTTTTCTCCGCTTTAAGGGGTGAAGTATGGCAGGTTATTTTTCAGGATACCGTAGAGTAATCCTATCTCTGGTACTGCTACTGCCAATACTGGCCATGCTGACTTTGGCTACACCCGTTCTCGCTGCGCCGGTAATTGTCATCTCCCCTATTTCCGGCGCCATCGGTACAAACATCACCGTAAACGGAAATAACTTTGATTCTTATATTGGCGATTACGTAACTATTACTTTTGGCGCGTCTGAAGTATCCGGCAGCCCTCTGCTGATTCCTGACTCAGGCGATTTCTCCCTGGAGTTTACCGTCCCGGAAACAGCTGCCAGCGGCCAGCAATGGATTAGTATCTACAGCACCGCCCAACCGGTTCATCTGCTTGCCCAGCACTCCTTTGTCATCGAAAAACCCCTGGCTGTTATTGATGTCTCTCAGGGTCCGGTTGGTACCGAAGTGAATTTTACCGGGCAGGGATTCTACTCCAATAGGATTATTGATTTTTACTATTACAATGTTTCCGCGGAAAAACTGGGTGATACTATCGCCTCGGCTACCGGGCTTTTCAACTTTAATTTTACTGTTCCCCACAGTATCAGCGGTTCTCATAGAGTAGTCGCCCATAATGATAGAGGGAATGAAATAGAAACTGCGTTTACGGTAATACCTGAAATTGTTATGAATACCACCGTCGCTGGGCCTGGTAACCTGGTAACACTGGCCGGTACCGGATTTGGGTATAGAACGGATGTTAATATCATCCTGGGAGTGCGCCCCATAACAACGGTCCGGACCAGCGATAAGGGTGATTTTGAGGTAGTCTTTAACATCCCCGACGTACTACCCAAAACCTATGATATGAAAGCGGAGGATGTATACAAAAATCAGGCCAAAATACGTTTTACCGTTGCCGCTACCATCGGCTTAAGCCCGACATCGGGAGCCATCGGGTCCGAAGTAACCATCACCGGTGATGGCTTTACCCCGGGGAAAGGTATAACCACCACTTTCGACGGAACCGTCGTTCTTTCAGCCGTCGCTGATATTTTCGGCGAGTTTACCGCAACATTCGATGTCCCACCGAGTATCAGCGGCACTCACCAGATTACCGTCACTGACGGCACTTATACTGAAGACTTTATTTTCTTTGTTGAAGCAGAGTCGCCACTACCTCCCATCCTCTTATTACCTTCAAATCAAACGGATACGAGGTCACGGACTTATTTTGACTGGCAGGACGTTACCGACCCCAGCGGGCCGGTTGTATACCGACTCCAGATTGCCGATGACCAGAATTTTTCATCGATAATCCTGAATATTACTGAAATACCCGATTCTGAATATACCCTCACCGAAGCCCAGGCCTTATCGGCCGTACCGCCGGACTTGCCCTATTACTGGAGAGTTAGAGCGAAAGATAGCGCCGGCAATCAAAGCGAGTGGTCCAGCCCGTGGTCATTTATCCTTAACACCCCGATGATGCCCGGCCTGCTTCTACCTGACACCGATACTAAGGTAGAAGCTCCGGCATATTTTGACTGGCAGGATGTTAGCAGCCTTAATCCTCCGGTAACCTACAATTTGCAGATAGGTACTGACCTCGGCTTCTCTTCCGCCGTCCTGGAACGGATAGGATTAACCGTTTCTGAATATATTCTTACCCGGGAAGATAAACTACCGAAAACCCAGCCGGATACCCCCTATTACTGGAGAATCAAAGCTATTGATAACGCCCAAAATGAAGGTGAATGGTCAACCCCGGGTTTATTTTATTATCAATCGGGGTTTACTTTTCCCTCCTGGGCAATTTATACTCTTATTGGGATAGCCGCTATCCTGGTTGGCTATCTGGCATATTGGTTGGGAAGGCGAGTAGCTTCTAAGCCACCGGACCAGAAATAGAACTGTGGAGGATAAAATGAAATTATTAAGAATCGGGAAATACCTGGGGATAGTCCTGATACTATCTCTTCTCCTGGTGGTTATACCGGCATCACCGGTGATGGCAGCAAATTTGCTAACATCCCCCACTACAGGCCAGATTGGTAGTACTATAAGCATCAACGGCTTGGGCTTTATGCCCACCACAAACCCGATAGAAGGCGTTGTTTTGTATTTTTCTAACCAGCAGGCTACTATCAGTGAAATCATAGGAACCCATGTCACTACATTTGCCACGATTGCTTCCGGTCTTACGACCGGCACTACTGGCTCGTTTACTACGACCTTTACCGTGCCGAGTAAGTATGGAAATAACAATGCCGTAACCTCCGGTCTTCATTATATATATGCCTGCCAGCCGGGGGCATCTCTAGCAATAGTCGCTATCGGTACTTTCACTGTAGTCGGTGGTGATATTTCGCTTAATCCGATTATCGGTACGGTTGAGTCCCCGGTGGTTATCACCGGGCAAAGCTTTGCCGCCAGTTCGGCGATATCCATCACCTTCGGTGGTACGGCCGTTCCGATTGAACAAGGCAGTACGGCTACCAACACTGCCGGTGATTTCTCTTCTACTATTCTAATACCGGAAAGCAAGGCTGGAGCTCACGATATCGTGGCTACCGTTTCCGGCTATGCCGCTACCGCTCAGTTTACCGTAGAACCTGAAATCGTTATCTTCCCTCAATCGGGAGAGCCGGGTGATTCTATCTCCATCAGCGGCACCGGATTCGCCAGGAGGCCCAAACTGGTAGATATATACTTTAATAATACCTATATTTCTCAAGCGCAGACCGATACCGTTGGCAGCTTTTACATTCCCGTTTTTGAAATACCGGATTTAGACCTCCCTCAGGGTACCTATTATTTAGAAGTTGAAGACGAAGACGAAAACCTGGCTGTTGTCGCTTTTACTCTTAACGTAACCGAACCAACGCCCACACCCACACCCACGCCGACACCCACACCCACGCCGACACCTGATACAACCGATCTTAGTATCAATTCCAGCGGTAACACTATTGGAATAGGCGGAGCTGGTTTCACGCCCGGCGGCATTGCTACACTCAAATTCGACGATGTTGAGGTAGCAACAGCCCAGATCGATTCCGCCGGTTTATTCGGGGTAACCTTCACCGCTCCCCTGAGCACTGGCGGCGACCACACAATCACCGTCACTGACGGAACTAATACCGACGAGATAATCTATACCATAGAATCTACGGCTCCGCTAAATCCGCCCATGCTGTTGCCCAAAATGGGTGAAAAAGCTAAAGCCCCGATTCTCTTTGACTGGGAAGATGTGACTGATGACAGTATTCCGGTAACTTATGTTCTCCAGATTTCTTCAGATGCCACTTTCGGGACAAACTCCATCGTCCTTGAAAAGACAGAACTGGAAGTCTCCGGCTATGTTTTAACCGAACAGGAAGAACTCGACCTTGCCGGCCGGGAAACTCCCTACTACTGGAGAGTAAAGGCCGTCGATGCCGCCCTCAATGAAAGCACCTGGTCGGGCCCCGGCGAGTTCTATATATCCCCGCCCTTCTCCTTCCCCACCTGGGCTATTATCGTCCTGGCGATAGTCGGTGGGATACTCCTCTTCGGATTGGGATACTGGCTGGGTAGACGGACGGCTTTCTTCTACTAGGCACCGGTTAATCGTAATATTAGCCCCCTCTCCATCTCGTCAAACACAGGAGAGGGGGTTCTTCTTTTACCTTTCTTGACTCGCCTGAGTAACTCGAATATCATGACTTATACGAATCACCTACCACTGTAAAGGAGTTGTTCACATGGCAGTATCAAGATATGATAAATACGTCACCCGTAAACCGGCTATTATCACCAACGATTATCAGGAAATTATCCCGGAAACCGATGAGATACCCGTGGCCAGCCCTGTAGACACCGGACCCAGGGTTATCTTTTCCTCTGACCGCATCAAAGAAGGCTCCTCTATCATTGAATACGGTATCATTACCGGTGATGTTACCATTGGCGACGGCTTTATCACCGAGCCTCACAAGCACGATTATGCCGAGATTTTCATGTTCTTGGGTACCGATGCCAGGAATACCGCCGACCTGGGAGCAGAGGTAGAGTTCTGGCTGGGAGAAGGGGAGTCAAGAGATAGCGTTATCGTCAACACCTCATCAAGCATCTACGTTCCACCCGGTCTGGCCCATTTCCCTCAAATATGGCGTAACGTTGTCCGCCCGGTGATGACTATTGTCATTATGCCCGATTCTAATAAACGCGTTATAAACCGTGTGTCCGTCTGAATCTCACGATATAAACAAGAGGGGAGAGGTTTCACCCCTCCCCATACCCCTTTTATGAGGTTTTTTTGTCCCGTTGTCGTTTGCACGGACCTTAGCTCTGATAGTTACCCAATATCACCGCTTCGGCGAGAACATGCCCTTCAATGGCAGCCAGCAACTGCGCCCTAGTGGCTCCTCCGGTCGGTATCCCACATTAACCCTATCAGGCATAAAGACATTGTAGAAGAAGTATATGTTTCAGCACAATAGTATTTTCGCACAAATAAGGAAGGATGGATTGAAAACCGGCCCTTTTCCCGTGATATAATAGGGTCAGACAGGAGGACGTACGATGACGGCAGCCGGAATTATCTGTATCGCGGTGGGGGTATTCGCTTTCGGTATGGGACTACTAAGACATCCCACCGCAAGCAGCTGGCGCCGCTGGCGTTTGCTTATCGGCGGTCCGGTGGCAGTGGTTATCGGGATACTGGTGCTTACCGGTGTTATCGGCGGATAATAAAGAAGACTTTCCTATATCACTTCAATTATCGACTCTTCGGGAGGGTTTACCAGATACCAGGATAAGGGCCATTCCTCACACATGGCTTGTTTTTTCTGCTTGGCGTGTCTTCTGAAATCCGGTGTCAACAACACCCATATATCTGATACAAAAGCTATTACCACACCGGGTACTATTAGTAT
>Ga0315534_1001073_pt1 | contig 19168 bp, 17 predicted proteins | sample SalMarSW160240MG_FD_203094 | JGI IMG/M metagenome (GOLD analysis project Ga0315534, IMG submission 203094) | Salt marsh sediment microbial communities from the Plum Island Ecosystem LTER, Massachusetts, United States - Salt Marsh Sediment SW1602-40 ... | reverse complement strand
CTCCCTGGTCGGCCCCTACGCTCAACTGAAGGGATTCATCTGTGGCCAGAGTTGAGTACATCATTCGACGGCTCTTGCTTGCTGTCCTGGTGCTGGTAGGCGTTTCGATCATCACCTTTGTCATTGCCCGTCTCGTCCCCTCCGATCCAGTCGCGCTATACGTCGGTCCTCGGGCGAAAATAGAGACACGCGAAGCGGCGCGAGTCAAGCTGGGATTGGATCGCCCTCTCTACCAGCAGTACTTGCGCTATATGGGCGAGGTCTTCCATGGCGATTTCGGGATCTCGGTCAGGAGTCGCCGACCCATCATCGACGATCTGAAGGTCTTTCTGCCTGCCACCATGGAATTGGTGTTTGTTAGCATGATCATCACGGTGCTGATAGGTATCCCCCTAGGGGTGGTGTCCGCAGCTTGGAAGGACAGTTGGGTGGATCAACTCAGCCGCATTTTTGCGGTCATCAATGTCTCCATGCCGGTGTTCTGGCTGGCCCTGCTACTGCAATTGTTGTTTGTTCGCCAGCTTGGCCTGTTGCCCATCGGCAGTCGGGTGAGTCGTGAGATCGCCATCCTTGCGCCCATCGACCACATTACAGGCTTCTATCTGGTGGATACGCTCCTGAGCAGAAACTGGTCGGCCTTCCGCGATGTATTATCGCATCTCGTTCTGCCCAGCATCGCTTTGTCGAGCTATGCAGTCGGGCTGAGCATACGTATGACGCGGGCCGCGATGATAGAGGTGCTCCAGCAGAAGTACATTACCGCCGCATGGGCGGCAGGGCTTACAGGTCGCACAGTGTACTTCAAACTCGCCCTCAAGAATGCGATCGTCCCCACTTTGATGGTCCTAGGCCTAAGCTTCGTTTGGCAGATAAGCGGGGCGATGCTGGTGGAGATTATCTTCCTCTGGCCAGGGCTCGGGACCTACTTGGTCAACGCCATCCTGACCATCGATTTTCCCATTGTGGTATCGGTCACACTGATTGTGGCGGTGTTCTACGTCTTCACCAACCTGTTCCTCGACCTGCTCCAGGCGATGATTGACCCCCGCGTGAGCTTGCAATAGAAGTATTGGAGATCAGATCATGAACATGCCGCCAGAGGAAAGCTTGGAGGGCGCGCCGGGTGCCTGGAGCACCCGGTTCCAGGAATATCGGCTCATGTGGCGTGCTCTCCGGCGCGATCGACTGGCTGTGATCAGTCTGGTCATCATCCTGATCTTTGTTCTGGCAGCGATCTTTGCTTCTTGGCTAGCGCCCTATCCTGACCAGGCGATGGGCAAGTCTAACCTGAGCGAGAGGCTGAGTCCGCCTAGCCGCACGCACCTATTGGGCACCGACGATGTGGGTCGAGATCTCTTGTCGCGGATCCTCCTCGGTAGCCGTCCTTCCCTCAGCATTGGCCTCTTTGTGGTGGGCCTGGCCATGCTCATTGGGACGCCACTCGGTGCGATCGCTGGCTACTTCGGTGGGTGGATCGATCAGGCCATCATGCGCATCACCGATATCTTCCTCTCGTTTCCTCCCTTGCTGCTGGCTATCGCGATTAGTGCAGCGCTGGGTCCCAGTTTGTTCAACGCCATGCTATCCATCACCCTGACCTGGTGGCCATGGTACACTCGCTTGGCTCGGGCGCAGGCGGTATCACTAAAAGAGCAGACTTTTGTCGAGGCGTCTCGGGCCATCGGGGTGTCGGGCTTCACCATCATTCGTCGCCACATCATACCCAACGTGCTCACTCCGGCCTTGGTTCAGGCGACAATGGATATCGGCTCAGCGCTCCTCATGGGAGCAGCGCTGAGCTTTGTTGGGTTGGGAGTGCAACTACCGAAGGCTGATTGGGGCAATATGTTGACCGTCGCTCGTCTGTACTTCAACGATGGTCCATGGTTCGCCATCTTCCCGGGTCTGGCTATTCTGTTGGTCGCCATGTGTTTTAACCTGTTGGGCGATGGCGTGCGAGATGTGTTGGACCCGCAGTCAAGGAGAGTTGGATAGATGGATCAGCCGCTTGTGACCGTCCGGGATCTGCGCCTCCAGTTCCGTACCTACGCGGGAATTGTACACGCGCTGAATGGCATAGACCTGGAGATACATGAGCACGATATGCTGGGGCTGGTAGGCGAGACTGGCTGTGGGAAGTCGATGACGGGAGTATCCATCTTGGGGCTCGTCCCTCGCGGAGGAGAGATCGTCTCTGGAAGCATTGTGTTTAGGGGAGAAGAGTTACTTGGGAAGCCCGAGTCGTACATGCAGACGATCCGAGGTGCCAAGATCGCCATGGTGTTTCAGGATCCGTCAGCGTCGTTGAACCCTCTGTTCACTATTGGTCAACAACTCGAAACCGTGATGCGCCGCCACCAGCGAGCCGACAAGAGCCAGATGCGGGACAGAGCTCTGGAACTCCTGAAGGTGGTGGAATTGCCGGATCCAGCGCGTATCCTGAAGACCTACCCTCACGAACTCAGCGGCGGCATGAAGCAGCGGGCTAGCATAGCCATCGCCCTGTCCTGTGGGGCCGACTTGCTTATCGCCGACGAACCCACGACGGATCTGGACGTCACCGTTCAAGCCCAGATTCTGGATCTGCTTCGAAGATTGAGAGAAACACAGGGTGTGGCGATCTTGATGATTACCCATGATCTCGCGGTGGTGGCTGAGACGTGCCAGCGGGTGGGGGTGCTGTATGCAGGGCAGGTAGTGGAATCTGGTCCAGTGGACGAAGTGCTCTTCGAGGCGAAGCATCCCTACACACGTGCCTTGCTAGAGGCGAGCCCCAAACGCAGTAGCAGGGGCCAACCCCTGCAAGCCATCCCGGGCACCGTGCCCAGCGGTCTTCACCCTCTTGAGGGCTGCGCCTTCAGCCCTCGCTGTCCGCATGCGATGGAGATCTGCGGACAAGCGCCACCACGGATCTCCGTGGCGCCATCGCATACAGTCTACTGCTTCCTTTACGCCGATTCAGAGGAAAGATGAACGAGCTTGCAGATACCGGCCGCGCGCAAAACGCGCAAGTGGAAGTCAAGAACCTGGTCAAGCACTTTACCCAGGGAGGCGGATTCCTGCGGCGGAACCCACGTGTCGTTCGCGCCGTGGACGGCGTGTGGCTGAGCATCGAGCGCAAGCGGACCTTGGGTCTGGTGGGCGAGTCGGGCTGCGGCAAGACGACGATTGGTCGCTGCATCCTGCGCCTGATCGAGCCCACGTCGGGAGAGATATACTTCGAGGGAACGGACGTTCTCGGGTTGTCCGGCAGGCGACTGAGAAAGATGCGCCGGAACATGCAGATGATATTCCAAAACCCTTTCTCCTCCCTCGACCCGCGGATGAGCGTCCTCAGCATAGTGGGAGAACCCCTCCAAACGCACACATCGCTGAGCCATAGCGATGTTCGCGACAGGGTTGTGGAGCTGCTCGAGCAGGTAGGGATGTCTGGTGAGCACATCTATCGCTACCCCCACGAATTCTCTGGTGGACAGTTGCAGCGTATTGCCGTCGCGCGGGCGCTGGCACTCAATCCTAGATTCCTTGTCTTGGACGAGCCCACGGCGGCGCTGGACGTGTCCGTTCAGGCGCAGGTGATCGCCCAGTTGATGCAACTCCAACGCGAACTGGAACTGACGTATCTCTTCATCTCCCACAACCTTACTCTGGTCCACTACATCAGTGATACCATCGCCGTGACTTATCTGGGCAAAATCATGGAGTACGCCGGTGCGGACGAGATCTTCGACAATCCACTGCACCCCTACACCCAGGCGCTCTTGTCGGCAACACCGTCTCTGGATCGCGAATTCCGGCAACGGCGCCTCATCCTGAGCGGTGGCGTGGCCGACCCTGCCAATCCACCTCCAGGGTGCGTTTTCCACCCGCGCTGTCCCACAGCGACCGACATCTGTAGTCAGCGGGAGCCGCAGCTAGTGGATGCAGGAGACGGTCACATGGTGGCCTGTCACCTTTGAGTTCGCCAGGGGCAGCTACTGAGGCTGGTATCAGCTTACACCGTCCGGGTGCAGGTCTGATAGGCACAAGCCTCGATACTGCGCGGCCAAGTGATGCCACAAGGCAGAAAGGGGTGATGCTAGCTACCAGAAGATGAATCATGCCGTGTCCTAGTATTCTGGCACAATCATGCGTCAACGTAAGGAGGGCAAGACAAGATGCACAAGTCAATCTCGATTGGGATCATAGCGATCGTGGTGCTGGGCCTCACGCTGGTCGGTTGCGCGCAGCCCGTCGCTCCTACTAAGGAGGCGCAGGATACCACTGTAGCACCAGCACCAACGCCCACCGAGTCACCGGCCGAAGCCAAGATCGCCACCTACATCACGTGGCAAGATTTCATCGACTTGGATCCGGCGTACGCGTTTGCCAGCGAACCTCCTGTCCTGAATCAGTGCTATGAGAACCTCGTATGGTACAACCATCCTGGCAGTGAAGAGGTGCTGCGGCCCGGCTTGGCCACCAAGTGGGAATCAAACGAGGACGCTACGGTGTGGACTTTCTATCTGCGCGAGGGTGTGGAGTTCCAAGATGGAACGGCGTTCACCGCTGAGGCCGTCAAGGCTACCTTCGACTACTATGTCTCGCACGAGGGCGAGGGATGCACCTGGATCTGGGGCGCTATAGAGAAGATGGAGGTCGTTGACGATTACACCGTTAAGTTCCATTTGTCCAGCCCAGCGGCTGTCGACCTGATGGCTTCGGGACCCTACTGCGCCGGCATAATGAGTCCCAAGGTTGTCGATAAGCCGAAGGAGTGGTTCGACTCTGGCCATTGCGTTGGCACTGGCCCCTATACCATCGAATCATTTGAAAGGGGACAACGCCTCGTCATGACCCGATTCGAGGGCTATTGGGGAGGGTGGCAAGAGAATCAGTTCGACAAGCTCGCATACGAGGTGGTTGAGGACCAAGCTGTGGGTCTTCAGATGATCGAGGGCGGCATAGCAGACTTCTACAGAGATGCTCCTGCCGACAAGATCGCATCGCTTGCGTCCATGGAACACCTATCCGTGTATGTGCAACCGTCCATGCAGCACATGATGTTCATGCTGAATACCACCAAGCCACCGCTGGACAACAAGCTAGTCCGGCAAGCTATTGCGTACTCCTTCCCCTATGATCAGTACATTGAGAGGACCGAGGAATTCTACACTCAATCGCGAGGCGCCGTGCCGCAGACGTTGTGGGGACATGGTGAAGACCTCTATCAGTACCAGTACGACCCGGGGAAAGCGAAGGAGTTGCTTGCGCAGGCCGGCTACCCGGATGGTGGGTTCACGCTAGAACTCAACTTCATGGCTAACTGGCCCCAGGAGAGTTGGGCGGTCGAACTCTGGGCCATCCCGCTCCAAGAACTGGGCATTGAGCTGGAATCGCGTGGCATGGCCTTCGAGTCCATGTGGGAACTCGCCCAGGCGGACCCCACGACGGCGCAGGACATCTTCCCGGTCATCTGGTGGCCCAGCTGGCCCACTCCCTATGACCCGCTTTTCAGCTTGTACCACTGCGAGGACGAACCTTTCTGGAACCTCTCCTACTACTGCAACCCTGACTTCGATGCGATGATCGATGGGGCGAACGAGCTAACCGTCAGTGATAGGGAAGCGGCCGAGCAGATGTTCATCGATGCTCAGGAGTACCTGATCGACGACTGTCCCGCGATCTTTGTCTGCGATTTCCCGGAGGTCTGGGTTGTCAGCTCGGACATTGAAGGCATATTGGTAAACCCAGCCTACCCCTATGTGGTGTTCTTCCACGAGGTAACCACGACGAGATAGACAATCGAGAGTGTGTGAACCTATGGCTCTAGGGTATGCAAACTGCTTTCATACCGGGCGATGAGTATGGCCATTCATCGATGCCTTCGGTGGACCGACTCGTACGCCATGCTGTCAACCGGTGGACATTGCTCCTCGAATGGTGGTCCCGGCTCTGCGCTTCTCGGGGTATATCAGGGCGACATGGTGGCCGAGGCGTGAGCACCAGGCATGTGATGCTGCTTCACTGCCGGCTTCAGGATAGCGTGATCAGCCACGATCGCTGGGAATATGCACCTGGCTCGTCCCAGATCGATCGCTAACATCGACGAGTTCGGGAGATCAGAAATGCTCCGGCAAGAGACACCGTTCTGAGGTCCCACGGATGGCCACTCAAGAGCCCGAGGATAGCTAAGAAATGGGAAAGGCAAGAATGCGAATTAAAATCCCAACGGCGATAACGGGCCCGTTGGCAAGCGTTGAGGACGACACTAAGCAGTGGTTGGCTCTGGCGAGCCCGGGTACTGAAGTCCAAGTTGTTCCGGTGCATGCCAAGGGTCCAGAAACGATAGAGTCGATATACGATGCTGCCTTCTATGGCCCCTCGCTACTAGAAGAGATCAAGACGGCTGAAGAGCAGGGTTTTGACGCAGTCATCGTGCCCTGCATGGCGGATCCAGGGCTTCATGCAGGGCGCGAGATAGCGAGCATCCCGGTGGTCGGGACCGCGGAGAGTTCGTTCTTGCTGGCTATCGCTCTGGGTCACAGGTTCTCGGAGCTGGAGCCGACAAGAGAGGGTTTGGCGCTGACCAGACAGTTGCTGCTGATGTACGAGTTCGAGAAGTTCGTGGCATCCCTGCGCGTGCTGGGACTCAGCGTAGAGGAGATCCGCTCAGGAGACAAGGGGGCCGTGAAGCAGGCCATCCTTAGGGAGGGCAGGAAGGCCGTGGAGGAGGACGGGGCCGATGTGATCGTCTTGGGGTGCACCTTCATGGCCGGAATAGCAGAAGAGGCTTCCGAGCAACTCGGGGTGCCTGTGATTGATCCCCTGGCCGCAGCCATGGGGTTTGCCGAGATGCTGGTGCGGCTGGGATTGTCTCATAGCAAGGAGGCCTACATGACGCCGTCTCCAAAGAAGATGACCTAGTGTTGTCTGAAGCCAGGCATCCGATTGTCACGGCGACTTGTGACGTTGGCCGAGGATATCGGCCAGAGGCAGCTGCTCGTGCTGGTGTCAGCCCATGGCGTCGGATGCCGGTCCGACGAGCTCGAAGCCTCAATACTGCGTCGCCAAATCACGCCACAAGGTAGAAAGGGGTGATCCTAGCTGCTAGAAGATCAGTGATGCCGTAGCCCTAGGAGTCTGACACGAACAACGAGCACAACAAGGAGGATGATGGATGTTGAGGAGACTATGGGCACCGATGATACTCGTGATGGTGGTTGCCCTGATGCTGGCGGGTTGCGCACCAACAGCACCGCCATCCGAGCCCGAAGCCACTGAGGCGCCGCAGGCCACCCAGGCCCCGACAGAGCCTGCACCGAGCGGCGAACCAAAGGTTGTCACCTTCATCATGTGGCAACAGTTCGTTGACCTGGACCCAGCTTATGCCTTCGCCAGCGAGAACGTCGCGCTGAACCTGATCTATGAGAACATGGTGTACATGAACCCTCCAGGTGCCGATGAGATGCTCCGACCTGGACTGGCCACTAGCTGGGAGACGAACGAGGACGCAACCGAGTGGACCTTCCACCTGCGCGAGGGCGTGACATTCCAGGATGGAGAGCCGTTCAACGCGGAAGCCGTGAAAGCTACCTTCGAGCACTACTGGTCCGCGGAGGGAGCCGGGTGCAGTTGGATCTGGTCCGCGGTGGAAGACGTCGAGGTGGTCGACGAGTATACAGTCAGGATGAAGTGCAGCTATCCGGCGGCTCTTGACATCATCGCCACGTCAAGCTACTGCGGTGAGATCATCAGCCCTGCCGTCACAGATGAGCCGAAGGAGTGGTTTGACGAAGCTAGAGGTTTCGGCACCGGGCCCTATATGTTCGAGTCGTATGACAAGGGGCAGCGAATCATCCTGACCCGTTTCGACGACTATTGGAATGGCTGGGCGGACGATCAGTTTGACAAAGTGGTCTTCGAGATCGTTGAGGATACGGTGCAGCAGCTGCAGATGATCGAGAGCGGAAACGGCGACATTCTGCGCGAGATACCCCCAGACAAGATCGCTCAGCTGCAGGCGAACCCAAACCTCAAGGTGTACATAGACCCGTCGTACGTGCACTTTCAGTGGCTGCTCAACACGCAGAAGGCGCCTACGAACGATCCGCTCGTCCGGGAGGCACTGGCCTACAGCTACCCTTATGACGAACTGGTCGAGGCGGGAGGGGGTATCTACACACAGTCGCGGGGTGCAGTGCCCGCGGCGATGTGGGGCCACTGTGAAGACTGCTTCCAATACTACTATGATCCCGACAAGGCGAAGCAGCTACTGGAAGAGGCCGGCTATCCTGATGGTCTCACCCTCGAGGTGACTTATGTTGCAGGTGCCGCTGGGCAGGCCAGGGCTGCGGAGCTCTGGGTCTACCCCGCCTCCGAGGTGGGGATTGAGCTGGAGATGAAGGGTATGACTTTCTCGGCCATGTGGGAGTACGCGAAGCAAGACCCCCAGACGGCCCAGGATATCACCGTGCAACAGTGGTGGCCTACGTATGTGACGCCCTACGATCCGCTGTACTCTATGTACCACTGCGAGGAAGAGACCTTTTTCAACCTAGACTACTACTGCAATCCGGACTTTGACGAGATGATCGACGAAGCAGACAGGTTGACCGGCCTGGACCGCGAGGCTGCCGAGCGGATGTTCCAGGAAGCGCAGGAGACCCTTATTGAGGACTGTCCGGCGATTTGGGTCATGGACTACGCGGAAACCTTCGCCACCAGCGCTGATATCGACGGCTTTGTCAGCAACCCCGCGTATCCCGGCGTTGTATTCATCTACGATCTGACGACGACTCGATAGTCAAGTGGGGTGAGCGCTCGGACCAACGCTGACGATCAACCATCTAGGGCCGATCGGTGGTGACTCCGGTCGGCCCTTGCCTTCGATCCAGTGGCACGGAGCCGTGGCCAGAGTTGAGTACAGCATGACACGGCTCATGGTTGCCGTTCGGGTCCTGGCGGCTGTTCTGATAGATTACATGTGTCATCGCCCGCCCGATCCCTTGTTCGCGGGTTACTGTGTCACAGACTTGGAAGCAAGGAGGTTGTGACCATGGAACTTATGGAGGCAATGCGCACGCGCAGGAGCGTACGTCAGTGGAAACCGGACCCGGTGCCAGACGAGAAGCTGGAGGAGTTGGTAGAGGCCGCGGCAAGGGCCCCGAGCGGCGGCAATACCCAGCCGTGGGCTTTCGTCGTCATTCGGGATCGAGCAAGGCTGAAGCGGCTACGCGCGGCTGCCCCGGGGATAGCCGGCCGAGCGACGGCCGTCGTCCTCATCTGTTTAGACAAACAGCGAGCAGATGTGGGACCGGGCACAGCGGAGTACGACATGGTACACATGACTCTGGGTGCGGCAATGCAGAATCTGCTTCTGGCGGCCCACGGACAGGGGCTCGGCGCGTGCGCGATTGGCTCCTTCCACCTCGCGTCACTCCGCTCCATCGTATCGCTGCCCCCCCATCTGGAGTTGAAGCTGCTCGTCGCCTTGGGATACCCCATCAGCCAGCCAAACGCACCCCCGCTTCGCCCTTTGGATGAGGTCTGCTTCTTCGAGGAGGTTGGCACCGTTGGCGAACACTGAGGAATTGAGGGAGGAACTCCTCCTGTTGATCGGGTTCTTGCTGACCAGCGCGCACGGCCTGTTCGATGAGCCACAAAGCTATGGGCCCGCTCGTCTACTAGAAACCGCGGGTCGGTTGCTCGACATGATGGAGGAGCAAGGCATGCTCGATGACTCCGTCCGAGAGGAGAAAGCGGCGATCGATGATGAGCGCTACGGACCTATAGACGAGGAGGGTTTCCCGGACAGAATCGACCACCTGGCGCTGAGGTGGACCGAGTCGATGGCGGACAGATTCTGAGGGAGAACGGACATCCGCAGTTCATTGCATGGCGCCTACGGTCGAACCCTTCCCCACTGTTGCTGGGCAAGGCTGGCCTTCAAACCATCCAGGTAGCTGGCGAGGGCTCGCATTCCTAGGTGGAGCGCGGATCGCCAGCCTGGATTCTAGAGAGGAATGCGCCGTAGGCCCGATCAAGCACCAGCGTGTCACGCAGAGCGGCTCCCCCGGCCTTGACCACGAAGGCCATCTCGGTGACGCGTTTGCCGAGACTCTCCGCTGCAGTGACGGCAACCTTCGCGTCAGCCTCTCCTCTCTCGTACAGAAGGCGAAGGCTGTTCTCACCTAGCTCTTGCCGGGTCCATCCTGCTGCGCCCAGGTACGATTGCCATGGGTCCCCAGCAACGGGGATGCAGCCCATCAGCACCGCGTGGTTGATCAGCGTGGTCATCACCTGCTCCTGGCCAGAGAAGAGGCAGTCTCCCTGCGCCACAACACCCACCGCCTTAAGGAGCTTCGACACTCCATCCTCTTCCTCGACACAGAGGGTATTGCCTAGCCGGTCTAGGAAGCACTTCAGTTGCCCCGGGATGCCCATGTGGTAGACAGGTACCGAGTAGATGATCGCGTCTGCTGCCATCCACGCGTCACGCAACTCCTGGAAGTCATCTCTTATCGCACAGTCTCCTAGCTCCTCACACCTGAAGCACGAAACGCAAGGACCGATCTTCTTCCCTGCAAAGGAGTATAGATCACTCTCCACCTGCCCGGCAGCGACGCCACCGGCCGCAGCGATCGATCGCTCCAATAGATACCGGCTGTTGCCACGTTTCCTTGGACTGCCGCAGATACCCAGCAGCCTCACTGTTTGCATAGAGATCCTCCTCTCGCTAGGCGCAGAATTATCAACGGCGACTCTCTCATCCGTTGTGCTGATCTCCCCTGCTCCTCGGGCGCCCGATGCGGCCTCTCACCTAGGCACTCGGTCCAGTCGGGCTCGCGTCTGTCACTAGCCGTCATCCCCCACCTCCGCTGATCGAACCGCCGAGGTCGGAACAGATAGACTTGAGCCCCAACGCAGCGAGTACCTCCTCCGTGGGGCGCCCCGTCTCTTTGTCCCACCCGTGCAGACCGTAGTACTCATCAAGCATACGATCCATCTCCGCCTGTGAGGTCACACGGCCCGCGTTGGGCCCCTCCTCGAGAGGTTCGTGCATCATGCGCCAGGGCAGGTGTTGTTCCATGCTCCGCTCGGCCCCCTGCCGCACATTGAAACAACGCTCGAGAGTCACTATCCGGCGGCCTGCCCGCATCAGCTCCTCAGAATCGATCTCGATCCCCCAGGTTGCACTCAACAAGGCAGCCATTCTGTTCGGGGTCATCATGTACGGACCCACCGTCACCTGCATACATACACCCAGCGCATCCGAGACCGCCTGACAGTCCTCGTGCCAACGCACTAACTCAGCCTTCTTGTCGGGCGAGTGTGGCACAGCATATCGCTCGTCGCCGCAGACCTCTCTGACCAAGGCACGGGCTTCGGGGGTGCCGCCAAACTCGGCCATAGGCTGCGCCGCCAGATGGTCAGGGCCACGCGGGTTGATGGCGAAGCCCAGCGCATATCCTTTTGCCGATCGAGCATCAGGGCTCGACTGCTCCAGGCCCCGGGCCTGCATGGCCCACTTCCAAGAGTCTCCACGCACCTCCGTCGCTGCCCGCTGGGTACCCTCGGCGAGAAGATCACCCAGAAGACCCTCTCGCCTGGCAATGCGGGCGATGAGCTCCAAGAGCACCTCCGCGTTGCCGAACTCCAAGTCCAGCCCATCGGCCTGTTGAGGACTGATTAGTCCCTTCTCATAGCATTCCATGGCCCAGGCGATGCTGAAGCCGGTCGACAGCACATCAAGTCCAAGCTCGTCACACAGCGCGCTGGCCTCGAGCACAGCGTCAGTGTCGGTTACGCCACACTGTGGCCCTAGCGCGATAAGGGGCTCCGCTTCCGGCAGGCTGGCCCGCAGCGGTCCGTAGGGGCTGGAATCGTTGCTGAGGAAATGACGACATCCGATGCCGCAAGCGCTGCACGCCAGCCCGGCGCGAAAGTAGCCCAGCTTAGCCATGTGCTGCCCGCTGAGCTGCTCTGCCTCCTCTACCACGATATGCCGAAAGTTGTACGCGCCCACCTCTCCCGCGCGGCCCCACTCCGGCATCATACCAGGGATGCCGTACTCTCTCGTAAGAGCGTTAGTTGCGTCAGCCACCACCTCGTCGTTGACCTGCTTGGCCACGCTGACGAACCGGTCTACGTCCGAAACCGGGATGCCTCCCCTGCCCCGGAGAGCTATGGCTTTCAGTTTCTTGGAGCCCATCACTGTGCCAATGCCACCCCGACCCGCCGTGTTGAAGCGCCCGAGTAGGATCGCCCCGTACAGAACGCCGTTCTCGGACGCCGGCCCCACGACCGCCGTCTGTATCGCTTCGTCACCCACTTCAGCCTTGAGAGCATCTTCCGTCTCTGCGGTCCCTTTGCCCCATAGTGACCTGGCGTCTCGTATCTCCACCCGATCCCCGTCTATCCACAGGTGCACCGGGTGATCCGACTCGCCGGTGATCACTACATGGTCGTATCCCGCATACCGTAGCTCGGCTCCCCAGTGACCGCCACCGTTGCACTTCAGATACCGATCGGTGAGCGGGCTCTTGGAGATGATCGTCGTACGCGCCGCGGCCGGCGCCATCGTGCCTGTAAGCACCCCAGGGCTGAAGATCAGCAGGTTACTTGGGCCCAAGGGAGCGGTGCGTGGCGTCACCCGCTCGTAGAGGAGCCTGGCCGCGACCCCGCGGCCACCTATGAACTGACGCACTTCTTCAGAAGCCACATGTTCGAGCTCTACACGCCCAGAGCTAAGATCGACCGCAAGCACCACCTGCTCAGCAGCGAGTGTCATCTACTCTCCCTTTCCCAGGCGCACAGCCTGGCGGCGTCGGAACACCGGCACAACTCTACTTAGTAGCCGATGATGTCTTTCTCTGGGGGTTGGGGGTAGGTCCTCTTGCTATGAGAGAGTCCCATGCCGGCCAGTGCCTCAGCGAGCTTGAAGGCCAGCATACCGGGGTCGATCACCGGGACATCGGGGATGCCTCGGGTCGTCAGTCCCTTCTCCACATCCCTGGCCAGACCAGCCATGCCCGTGCAACCGAAAATGATCACATGAGCTCCGTCTTCTGCCACTGCCTTGGCCGCCTGCTCCACCAGCGCCCCAACAAGCCGCTCCCGGTCATCTTCCAGCTCGAGAACGGGGATGTTCACGGCCCTGACCGATGCCAGCCGCGTCGCCAGGCCCGCCTTCACCGCGTGTTCGTAGAAGGGTGGCGCATCTGTCTCTAGAACCCCCACGATCGAGAACCTGTGGCCCAACATCGCGGCCACGTGCATCGAGCTCTGAGCGGGTCCGATCACGGGGATAGAGACCATCTCCCGGGCTGCCTCCACGCCAGGGTCATCCATGCAGTTGGAGACCACAGCGTCCACGCCATCTTTTTCCGCTTCGATGGCCTTCCCAACCACGTCCGGCGCCGCCAAGGTCGCCTCGTATCTTGATTCAATGGAAGCTGGACCGCAGTCCAGATGCACGACACTCAGTTCCGTGTCCGGTCCAGCTACCGCTGAAAACTCCTCGATGGTTGTCGTGTCAAGCGTATCGCTAGTGACCGGTTCAATCACTCGAATCTTCATAGTGGTCCCCTATGTCCTTTCTGTTTGTGCGCCGCAGTTTCTCAGGTCACCTAGCGCGCTCATCAACCCGTTCTCAGCCGCTGTCTACCCGCCTATCACGCCCCACCACCGATGTGCCGCGTGCAACGCCCCAGGGTTGCGTGCCGAGGGCTTGCTGAGCAGTGTGATGAGTGCCGTGGCGATACCCCTGAACCGCCGTGCCCCCTCCTAGTACCCCACAATCTCCTTCTCGGGTGGGTTCGGATACGTCTTCCTGCTATGCGAAAGCTGCATGTCCACGAGGGCCTCTGCGACTTTCACAGCTACAATCGCTGGGTCGATGACCGGTACATCAGTGATGCCTTCATCCTCTAGGCCCTGCTTCACCTTCCCCGCCAGACCAGACATGCCGGTGCAGCCGAACACGATAACATGAGCTCCGTCCTCTCGCACCGCCATGGCCGACTGCTCTGTCAGGGCCTTGACTAGCCTCCCGGTATTGTGCATCTCCAGCACTGGTATGTTGACGGCCCGCAGAGATGCGATTTGCCTGGAGAGACCTGTCCTCGGTCCATGGCGCTCGAAACGAGGGATAGCTCTATCAAGGACTGTGATGACCGAGAATCTGTGTCCTAGCATCGACGCTACGCGCATCGCCGTCTCCGCTGTCCCTATCACAGGAATGGAAACCACCTCGCGAGCCGCTTGCACACCCGGTTCAGCCATACAGTCGACGATCACGGCATCCATTCCGTCCTTCTCAGCCTCTACGATCTTCTTCACTATATCCGGCGCGGCAACCGTCTCTTCGTACCGCGACTCGATGGAAGCCGGGCCCTTGTCCAAGAGAGTCACGCTGATCTCCGTGTCGCGACGAGCGCCCGGTGAGTACTGTTCGAGGCCTATAGACTCGAACTCCTTGGTGATGCTTGGTATGACCACCCGAATCTTCATAACGACTATACCCCTAGTATCCCACGATCTCCTTCTCTGGCGGCGCCGGATAGGTCCTCTTACTATGGCGAAGCCCCATATCAGCGAAGGCCTCAGCCACTTTGACGGCCAGCATCGGCGGATCGATCACCGGCACATCAACGATACCCTGAGCCTCCAGGCCTTTCTTCACAACATCGGCCAGGCCAATCATGCCCGTGCAACCGAAGACGATCAGGTGGGCGCCGTCATCTTTCACGGCCGCAACTGACTGCTCGGTCAGAGTCCTCACCACCCTCTCGGTGTCGCCAAGTTCCAGCACCGGGATGTTCACGGCGCGAACGGACGCTAGCCGCTCCGCGACTCCGATCCGGGCCGCCTGGAGCTCGAACATGGGAGCAGCACTGTCCAGCACAGTAATCACTGAGAATCTATATGCCAGCATCGAAGCAACGTGCATCGCGGTCTCTCCCGGGCCGATCACAGGTATGGAGACCATCTCTCGAGCGGCCTCCAGACCCGGATCAGCCATGCAGTCGATGATGACTGCCTCGACGCCATCTTTCTCCGCCTCTATCACCCTCCCCACCACCCCGGGCACAGCCACGGTCTCATCGTACCGCGACTCGATGGAGGCCGGTCCTTTGTCCAGGAGGGCCACGCTGAGCTCGGTATCTGCGCGAGCGCCGGGCGCATACTGTTCGAGGCCCAAGGCCTCATACTCCTTGGTAATACTGGGTATGACTACGCGGATCTTCATTCTAGCTCCATCCTTTCACCGTATTCGTCACGGTGCGGCCACCGATCTGACAAGCACTATAGTCCCTTGTCTGCCCTCTACGCGCGCCACGGATTGATGCCGTTTGCGCCTTCAGTAGCCAATGATCTCCTTCTTCGGCGGGGTGGGATAGGTTCTCTTGCTGTGCGAGAGGCCCATGCCTGCCAGGGCCTCCGCCATCTTGAAGGCGAGTATCGCCGGATCGATTACCGGGACATCGGTGATGCCCTGCCGACGCAGACCCTCCTCCACGTCGCCAGCCATGCCTGTCATGCCAGTGCAACCAAAGATGAGAACATGTGCTCCGTCCTCTTTCACCGCCCTGACAGACTGCTCCACAAGGGCTGTCAGGGTCCTCTCGCGATCTCCGAGCTCGAGCACTGGTATGTTGACGGCTCGGACAGACGCGAACCGGCTCGCCAAGCCAACCCTGGTGGCGTGGTCAAAGAAGGGTCGCTCGTCGGCCTCCAAGACGCCGATCACCGAGAACCTGTGGCCAAGCATGGCGGCTACGTGCATGGAAGTCTCGACTGGCCCGATGACCGGAATGGAGACCATTTCACGGGCCGCTTCCACCCCTGGATCATCCATGCAGTTGGCGACCACCGCATCCACGCCCTCCTGCTCTGCCTCCACGATCTTGGCCACCACGCCAATAGCCGCCAGGGCTGACTCATACGTAGACTCTATAGAAGCTGGCCCCTTGTCCAAGAACACAGCGCTCAGCTCCGTGTCAGGGCTAGCCACGGGCAACAATTGCTCAAGCACTGTTGCATCAGCCTCCTTGCGGACAACTGGTTCTATCACTCGTATCTTCATATCTGGTTTGCCCCAAACTCCCCAAGTAACCAGTCACGACAGCCAGGCCCCGGCAAACAAAGCAGGCGTCTATCTATCGTACGAGGCGCTCGTCCTGTCCTCAGCAGTACGCTGCGTCCTCAATCCGTCTGGCCAGGGTTGCGCCCCTGCTACCTCCCCTTCATCAGTTCTTCGATGGGCACGTAGTCAATATCGAAGCCGAAGTAACGCGGTCCGGCTGCTCGGTCCAGGCCAAACTCGGTGCGGAAGACTTCCAGCCCCTTCACACCTACCGCCACGACCTCGTCACCTTCTTTGATCTCTGTGTTGGTGATCCCTTCTCCGCTCTCCTTGTGCGCCAGGATGACAAGGTCAGGGCTGCAAACCCACGGCTTTCCGTTCAGCCACGAGACGTGGTTCTCATTCTTGAACCATACGGCCAGCGTTTGCCCTTCGTAGTCTCCAGTGCCTTCGACGTGGTTGGTACCGAACATGTAGCCATCTCGGTCCTCCCAGTCCTTGCCGGAGACCACACCCTCGAAGAGACGCCAGCCGCCAGTGACCTCCACCGCGGCGTCAATTGGATCAGTGCCCTTCTCACATGCCTCACGGATCGCTCGTCCGAGGGCCAGGCTCTTGGTCAAGGTACCGTGAACGAGTACCTCTTTCATCTCCGAGGCGGGGAGCGGCGTACCGGCCTGAGTGGTGCTCCCGAAGGCGGCCACTGCCAGCATCTTGCCCAGTCGCTCCAACATATAGGAATCCACCGTGTACTTGATGACCGCGACGTTGCCCCACCGGTCAACATTGGCCACCGGCCAGCTGTTCTTTCCATGAATGAAAGTCGTGGCTTGCAGCTCTTCCGGGACCGCCCGGCCCGCGTAGTCTCCGTCAACCACCGGGATTCCCATTCGTGCTCCCGTCGCCAGTGGTGCTGCTGAGTTCCCTCCTCCCAACTCACAACACACCAGACACCCAATAGGATGCCCCATGTAGTTGCCCAGCTCCTTGATGGCCTCTGCCATCGAGGTGTCGCCTAGCTTGTCCTCTAGACCCATCTGCTCGATCTTGTCCATAGTCTCCTGTGTGACCGGGGCGATAGATCCCATCCCGTAGGGCGTCGCTGTCCAAACGTCATCCGGTATGTCGTCCGCATCGACCCATCCGGGGGTCAGCCCTTCTTCCAAGGCCGATCTGAGCATTCTCTCACCCTCTTCGGGGTCACCGCCGCCGCCTGTCCCCATGAACACACAGCCTCTTATGAAGTCCTCGCAGTCCTGCCACGTCTTCAATTGCACTCTTGCCATTTCGCCCTCCTCAGGTTGCACTATCGAGTTCTGGGCACTTCAGAAAGCGGAAGCAGCCCGCACCACTCCACTACCTCATCAAAACGCTCTGCTGACCGATGCTCACCCCGTTCAGCACCATCGACCTCACTCCTATCAGACAGATCACCGCACCACATCCGCGCTTCGACGGTGCAACTGGCTGCGCCAGACGCCTCAAAGGCCGAACTCCCTGACCTTATTCTCGATGGGGACGTAGTCGAGATCAAAGCCGAAGTGTCGTGGGCCGAACACCTCGAGCCCCTCTGGCGTACGAAACCCTTCCCAGGCTCTGCGTCCCACGACCGCGACCTGGTCGCCTACGAAGAAGTCGAAGCTGAGGGCGGGTTCGCCCGTCTTCAAGTCCACCATGACCATCGAGTCGGGACTGGTGACGAAAGGCTTGTCGTCCAGCCAACTCACGTGGTACTCGTTCTTGTACCAGATCCTGAAGCGGCGACCCGCGAAGCTTCCCAGGCCTCGCAGTTCGTGTGTGCCGATGCCGAAAGCATACGACTGCTCGTCCGCTACCTCCGTGGCGGTGATCTCGCCTTCGAAGAGCAGCCAGCCCTCGACCGCTCTCACGGCTTCCGCCACCGGATCAGCACCCTTCTCGCGAGCCTCTCGAATCACCGCTCCCAGGCGAAGGGCCTTGCTCAGCGTGCCCGTGGCCAACAATCCCTTGGCCTGCTTCATCGGCAGAAGGTCCCAACACGCTCCTACTGCGCCGTAGGAGGCAAGGGTCATCATGCGGCTGATACGGTCGGCCATAGCCAGGCTGACCGTCTCTTTGACAATTATCACGTCACCCCATCGCGTCACCAAGGCCATCGGGCAGAACGGCACTCCACGGAACTCCGGTATCCCCTGGTCTACCTCGGGAACCGCGCGCCCCCCAGCGTAGTCGCCGTCCACCACAGGAACCCCGAGCTCCAGGCCCACTGCGATGGCCACGCTCACAGCGAAGGCCCCGGTCTCTCCCGCGATGATGGCGCCCACGTTCACACCCTCAGACTCCTGCACAGCCCGCACGGCGGCCACAGTTGCCTCCAGCTCACCGTACTTGTCTTCCAAGCATCCCAACGCGATCAACTCCTCCGGGGACCCACCCTGATCGAGTCTTCCTCCGATGCCACAGGTCATGACCGTCCACGCATCATCCGAGAGCGTGGCTTGGTCCACCCAGCCGACGGGCTCACCCGCCTCCAAGCGCTCCAGAAGTATCTTCAGCCCAAGCCTCGGATCTCCACCGCCACCGGTAGCCTGGAAGCACAGACCACGTACGAAATCCTCGCATGCCTGCTGATTGGTTAAGACTGTGTCGCTCATTCAACCCCCTCAAGCTATGTCTGCCATTCTCGACAAATCGTCGGACGAACGCATCGTGCTGGCTTACGCCGGACGCCACGGCTTGCAAGCGCCACTCCTTCCATCTCGGCCCTTAGAATACCGTGTAGGCGCTATCTCTGATTATCTCTTGGGTCGTTCCATCTTCGTACTCCAGGACCAAGCTGGAGATCTCGATGGGGCCTCCCTTCGCATACACGGTATCCTGATGCACCACGTGGCTTGGATCGCTGAAACTGTCCACGCCTACCGTGCCTCCCAGATGGTCGCTGCGCCCGTAGGCCCAGTGCATCCCCATCACCTTCTCGTCCTCCAGGACGTTGCCGCAGATGACCGCTTTGTCGTTGCAGCCCAGCCCCAGCTCGGCGATGTTGCGGCGCGCGTCATCTACTGCCAAGTAGTCCCTCATGCTAGCAGCCTCTGGTCCTTCTCCCATCACATCTACGAT
>Ga0315534_1001069_pt1 | contig 19201 bp, 13 predicted proteins | sample SalMarSW160240MG_FD_203094 | JGI IMG/M metagenome (GOLD analysis project Ga0315534, IMG submission 203094) | Salt marsh sediment microbial communities from the Plum Island Ecosystem LTER, Massachusetts, United States - Salt Marsh Sediment SW1602-40 ... | reverse complement strand
GCACGTCCCACGTTACGACAAGCCGGCGGTCGTCGATCAGGCGGGGAGGCACCGGAAACTCGTTGAATTGGCCGATCTCACGGCGGGCCACACGCGGCGTCACGGCGGCTCCGTCCATTTTCAACAGAAACTTGCCGTATCCCGTCAGCCGCACGGTGTAGGTGGCTTGGGGATCGAGCCCTGCGTACACGACGGCCGGCGGCCAGTCCATCGTGCACTGCCAGGACAGACGCGCGCGGCTTCTTCCGCTGTCCCACCACCAGAACGTGGGCAGGGACGGCGTTTCGAGAACAGCGCCGGCGTGCGGGCTGGTTGACCGCCACACGCGCGGGGAACGTCCCACATGGCCGATATCGTCGTAGTAACTGCCCGGGCCCGGATCTTCCCAGGTGGCGATGGTCCGCAGCCGCTGCTGCTTGGCCAATTCGGACGGCAGCGCGGCAATCTCGTCGAACTGGTCTTCCAGCCACCACCGGTTGTTCAGCGGATAGTCGATGAAATCGAGAAACGCCCCGCGCTCCGGTGCGCTGGCATGGTAGCGATCCACACTTGTTTGCAGACTTATCGAGTCGAACAGATTCTGGCAGAGCTGCTCGATGCGCCGGCGCGATTGGGGCCGTGGCGGCGCGGTGCTGGCCAGCGTGAGCAGCGTCCGCGCGCGTTGCATTGCGCGGTCGGCACCGATCTGATCCGAACGAGCGAGCACGTTGTTGACTCTCTGCTCAAGTCGGGTTTCGTGCAGTAGCCGGTGACGCAAATACACGTCGCAGTAGGAACGCAGCACGTTCATCTGCCACCGCCAGTTGTCTTCCAGGTGCGGGGCCCGCTCTTCGAGTCGCTGCCACAACATCCGAGTGCCATCGACGGACGCGTTTTCAGCCAGCGGGCCCTGCCAGTTTTTCTCCAGGGCCAGAATTCCGTCGGCGGCGGTTTCGGCAACCTGCGGCCCGAAAAAGTAACGCGCGTATTGCACCAGCATGTCACGTACCGGGTGTCCGGGGTCCCAACCGCGCAGACTCCATACGACCTTGTTCACATCGTCATGGACACCGTCGGAATAAGTGATGAATCCGTCGCTGAGCGGTGCCAGAGCATGGTGGATCCGCGCGTACTGCACCGGCCGCGGATTGATCGCTTCGCGACCTAACGTCAAGGCATAGGCCTGATCCCACCACGGCACGGGAAACTGACACAGCTTGTTATGAGTGATATCCGGATACATCCGCAGGCCGTACTGCGGCGGCAGGCGCCGGCGCATTTCCGCCAGCGGCGGACTCGACGGACCGGCCACAAGACCTCCCAACCATGGCAGGGGCCGATGCTCGATATGGCTGAAAACCGTGTCGATCTGTCGGGAATTGAAGTTTTGCAGCGAAAGCCAGATCCGCGCTTCGGGGTGCGCATGGCGCAGACGGACGGCGACGTCTTCCAGAAACGGCAGCACCTGCTCGGGCGGGTTGTGGCCCGGGTCACCGCCTGGGAAGAACACCCCGTCCAGCCGCGGGCACTCGCCGAACAGCGTCTCCAACCGTGTCAGCATTGCTGCGCGGCGCGTGTTGTCACGCAGATCGAAAACAGCCGGTGTCCAAACCCAGTAGTCCAGACCGTATTGATCGCAGATTTCGCTGATGCCGCGGTTCATCACGTCGCGAGGCACGTGCATCAGCGGGCCTTCGGTTTGATCCTGGAAGGGAATATTTTCAATGGCATTCGTACCGAAGACGGCCAGATCGCGAATGTATTGCTCGAACTGCTCGACGTCCCAGGCGTCCCAGGAGTTGGCGCGGTTGCGGTATCCCAACTGATGCCCACGAATCCGGCTGACGGGTGCCGTCACGATGTCCAGCGATTCCGGGATGCTGGCCGTGCCCGCGGCCCAATGCATTTGGCGTAGCAGCCGGCCCGCGCCGAAGAGGACCCCTCGCGGGTCAGCGCCCACGATCCACACCACAGGTGGTTGATTGGCAGCCGTTTCGCACAACAGCCGAAAGCCTTCGGGCTGATGTTCCGGACCGCGGCGATCCGAACACCGCGGAACAGCGCGCGGCCATTGCGGCACGTCCGGCCGAGACGTGAGCGCAATTGCTGGTCCGTCCGTCGGCCATTCGGTGGAACGCGACAAGAGGATCCCCGTCCGGCGTTCGATCTCTTGGGCGAGAACCGTCGCCGCGGCCGACTCGGCATTGGCCAGACGACCCGGTCGCACCACGATGACGGCCCTGTGCAGTTCGAGCCGGTCCCCCCGTGCCGGAACGCAGAATAAGCCCATCACTGGCAGCACGCCGGCGGCCATCACGAATGGGCGCCATCGTTTTGGTGTCGCCGACATGTTCATAGGCGCGATGTCCGTCGGTTGCGAAAAGCGGGGGGAGCCCAAGAACGTCGTGCAACGCTGTAGCCGGCGAGGGGTGGCCGCGGCGGGCCATTCGGGACTCGGATCGCGAGCGTGCATGATGTTGCCGGCACACAACACCGGCGGGCCCGAGCGAGGTCCGGCACGGGCGAGCCTTGCGCGCCGCCGCTCTGCCTTCAGTGTACTCGCCAATGGACGGCCGCCTCAACAAGACGATGCGGGGATTGGCATTGCCGGTCTGCGGACCATTGCCTTACAACTGCGATGGGTGGCGTCGCGCGGCGGGTATGGAAACTGGCAGCAAGGAGGATCGAACGGTGCGTCGAACGACCTGGCTCTTGGCATTCGCGGCATGGCTGACCTCAGCGTATCCGGTCGCGGGACAATCCCCGACGCGGGAGGAGGCGACCATGCAGACGTGCTCCGCCGTCCTCGCCGAAATCATGGAAGTGCCGCTCAAAGGCATCCCGCGCAGCCTTCTGTCACGGGCGCACGGCGTTGCCATCATACCGAATATGATCAAGGGCGGCTTCGTGATCGGGGCCCGCCACGGCACGGGAGTGTTGGTACTGCGCGAGAACAACGGCCAATGGAGAGCGCCCGTTTTTATTTCGATGACGGGCGGGAGCCTGGGATTTCAGGCCGGCGTACAGTCAACCGACGTGGTGCTGGTTTTTACCAGGCCGGAGAACGTGCGGCAGATACTGGCTGGCAAATTCACGCTCGGCGCGGACGCCGCCGCGGCAGCCGGGCCCGTGGGCCGGCAAGGATCGGCGGCGACCGACTTGGGGTTGAAGGCAGAAATCTATTCCTACTCCCGCAGTCGCGGGCTGTTCGCGGGTGTGGCCCTGGACGGTTCGGTGCTCCAGGTCGATTCGTTCGCCAACGCCGCCTACTACCATCACCCGGTGCCGGGACAACCCGTGACGCTTCCCGCGTCGGCCGCGCAGCTTTTGTCACTCGTCGCCAGCTACACAGCGTCGAATGCCGGGGCTCCGGCACCGGCGGTCAGCGGCGGTCCGCCGCCACCGGCCGAACCGCGTGGTGGGCTCGCCCGTGAACCGTATTTCAGCGAAACCGACCACATGCGGGACCAACTGGCCACAGTCGCGCCAGAGCTCTTCGAACAGCTCGACGACCAGTGGGATGCTTACCTGGCGCTGCCCGCCGAGGTCTTCACCGGCCAGGGTCATCCCGATCCGGAGGCCTTGGCACAGACGCTCGCTCGATTCGAGCACGTGACCGGCAATCCGCAATATCGAGCCCTGGCCGAGAATCCGCAGTTTCAATCGACCTATGGACTGTTGAAACACTACGAAAGTCTGCTCGTTCGCCGGACCGAGACGTTGCAGCTCCCCAGCCCGCCGCAACGCTGACACCGATGCTACACGACCGACGCCTGGGCGTCCGCGAATCGAGCGAAGTCCGCCATTTCGCGGCGGCTGCCCACGACCAGCGGCGTGCGCTGGTGGATGTCCGACGGTTGGATCTCCATGATCCGCCGTCTTCCGTCGGTGGCGACTCCGCCTGCCTGTTCCGCGATAAATGCCACGGGATTGGCTTCGTACAGCAAGCGAAGCTTTCCTTCGGGGTGCGTGGCGGTGGGCGGATACAGGAACACGCCGCCCTTAAGCAAGGTGCGGTGGAAATCCGCGACCAGCGAACCGATATAGCGCAGCGCGTACTGGCGTCCCGCCTGCTTGCTACGCAGGTAGGTAAGGAACTCGCGGTAGGGACGCGGAAAGGCTTCCCAATACGCCTCGTTGCACGAGTATATCCGGCCTTCATGAGGCATTCTGATGTCCTCGTGACTAAGCACGAACGCACCGACCAAAGGGTCGAGCGTGAATCCATGTACGCCGTGCCCGGTGGTGTACACGAGGATCGTCGACGAGCCGTAGACAACGTAGCCCGCCGCCAATTGCCGAACCCCGGGTTGCATCGCCGCGCGGGCGGCATCGGCACTGGGCTCGAAATCGGGCGGCAGGTGCATGATGGAAAAAATCGTTCCCACGCTGACATTGACATCGATGTTCGACGATCCGTCCAGCGGATCGAATACAATCACGTACTTGCCACTGCCGGATCGGCCGTCAAACACGATGGCCTCTTCGTTTTCCTCCGAGGCGATGATGGCGACGTTCTCACGAACGCCCAGGCAGTGCACCAGCGCCTGATCGGCGTACACATCCAGTTTCTGTTGTTGTTCGCCCTGCACATTGACGGCGCCGGCTGATCCTTTCATGTCCAGCAGGCCGGCTTGACGTACCTTGGACTGAATCATTTTCGTGGCCAGCGTAATGCCGGAAAGCAGCCATGAAAAACTGCCTGTGGCACGCGGGGAATGCTTGCGCTGTTCCATCAAAATGTGTTGCTGGACGGTAATAATCGTTGCTTCTGACTGACAGGGGGGCGGGATCATGGTCCTGCGGTCTCCGGTCTCATGCTGCGGCCCGACGTGTTGCCATCGGTCCGCACCCCATCGGTTGGCTGGTCTGCGACACGTTGAAACCTGAATCGGGCGCTGCCCCGGAGGGCATCACGGCCCTCGGAACGGTTCACCCTCTGCGCACTCTGTGGAGACTGGGGTGCATCTTCCGTGCCGAATTCGCCATGTGAGAAAGCCGCAGTTTTGGGCTCCCACCGGGGATTTGAGCCGCGCGAATACGCGCGACAGCGTGACGAACGGCACGCGCGGCCCGTCGTGCTCCGCACGGCGGTCGCATCCGCCCGATCAGTCCCATACCCGACCAGGGGGGGGGCTGCGATTGGTGGCGATCCGAATCACCGCCGCCAGGGCGATCAGCGCGGCCAAGACCGTGCCGGTATTGAACCAGCCGGTCGACGGTGCCCAGACGACGCTGTAACCCACCGCGCCGGGCAGCACTGCGTAGTACACAAAGACGGGCAGGGTCTTGCGAATGATGGTTCCTTCCTGACCGGCGAGGCCCACCACGGCCGACGCCGCGACGACGTTGTGCACGCAGATGGTATTTCCGGCGGCGCCGCCGACGGCCTGCAACGCGACGATCCACATAGGGTCCACATGAATACGCAGACCCACGTCGAACTGAAACAGGGAGAACATCATGTTGCTCACGGTATTGCTGCCCGCTACTGCCGCGCCGATTCCACCGATGATCGGCGCGAAGAGAGGCCAGGCACCGCCCGAAATTGCTTCCACGCCGCTGGCCAGCGCGAGCGGCATTTTCGGAAAACCGGCTCCGCCCCCCGCGCTGTTGATAAACACTTGGACCATCGGCACGGTGAACACCAGCGCCGTGGAAGCGGCCACCAGCGTGCGGGTCGACGCCCGCCACGCCCGTCCATACGACAACAAATTCGTACGATGCAACACGCAGGTAATCACGGAAACCGCAATGAACACCGCACCAGGCAGATACAACGGGCGCACCGTGCGCGACAGAGAGGAGCCCAGAATGTTCTGGATGGGCACGGCGAAGCCGTATACCCAATCATACAAAGGCAGATTCCGGAGTCGCGTCATCACGAGCAACAAGGCGACCAAGACGTAAGGAATCCAGGCCGCGACGGTACCCACCGTGCGCGATCCCGGGACGGGATGGATTCGGATGGAACCAGTCCACGCAGGATCCCAATGTTCCTCGGCGTCGAAGTCCCATGCCTCTTCGGGCTGGGGCACGAGGAACCCGCGATTCGCCGCCGGAACGACGATTGCCAGACCCACGAGCGCGCCGGTGAGTGTCGGAAATTCGGGTCCCAGCAGATAGGCGGCCGCCAGATACGGCACGGTCATCGCCACGGCCGCGAACAACGCAAAAGGCCACACGTCGATGCCTTCACGGAACGAACGATTCCTGCCGAAGAAGCGCGTCATGATCGCCACGACGAACAGTGGCACGAGCGTGCCGGCAATCGCGTGCAATATCGCGACTCGAAGGCCAATCGCGGCCAGGAACTGGGGGCCGTACGCGATGCCCTGCTGCGCGCAGAATTCGAGCACCGAAGCCTGCCCCTGCAACCCCGTATTGACGCCGATGATGATCGGCGTACCGGCACTTCCGAACGACACTGGCGTGCTCTGAATGATCATGCCCGCGGTCACCGCGGCCATGGCCGGGAAGCCGAGCCCGACCAGCAGGGGGACGGCCACCGCGGCGGGAGTGCCAAACCCAGCCGACCCTTCGATGAAGGAGCCGAACAACCAGGCAACGATGATCACCTGGATGCGGCGATCGGGCGAAATGCCCCGGAAGCTCTGCCGGATCGTCGCCAGTCCGCCGCTCTGTTCCAGCGTGTTCAGCAGCAGAATGGCGCCGAATATAATGAACAGCAATTCAGCCGCGATGATCAGCCCCAGCACCGAGGCCGCGGCGACCCTGGTCCCCGGTACACGCCACACGAACAACGCCAGCGCCGCGGCCACCGCATAAGAAATCGGCATCGCCCTCCGGGCCGGCCAGCGGAGCACCACCAGAAACAGGGCCACGGCCGCGATCGGCAGCAGTGACAGAAGTGCCAGGATCCCGGTGCCCATTCCGTGACGTGTTCCTCACAGGACCAAAGGGACGCGGAATTCGCGCACCCGAAGCAGCCGGATTCTACACAGACGCTCAGTGGCCTACAATCATTGCCAGACAACGATGCTGCTTCGGTGAATTCGAATCCCGGACCGGACACTGCCGGGTGATGCCCGTTCCCGAATCACAAGGCGCACGGCGACGGCGCGCCCAACTACCATGACGACCGATTGGCGTGCTCGACCGTGGTCAGGCGTTTTCGCGGCCACTCTGTGCGCGTTTCACGAAGACGAAACGATCGACGAAGACGGAATGCAGCAATACATTCGGACTCTGGCCGCCGTACCTGGCGTGCAGGGCCTCACCTGTAACGGCCACACGGGCGAGATCATGGCGCTGCGCCCGGACGAGCGCGTGCAGGTGACCCGCTGTGTCGTGGACGCCGTTGGCCAGGTGCCGCGGCAGGTCCAGGTTGTATCTGGCGTATCGGCCGAAGGAAGTTTGGAGGCCATCGATCACGCGGCGGCGGCCAAGCAGGCCGGTGCGGACGCCATCCTGCTCATGCCCCCGCATCACTGGTTGCGTTTTGGTCGATCGACACCTACGGCGGTGGGATTCGTGCAGGATGTAGCCACGGCCGTCGATCTTCCGATCGTGGTCCACCAGTATCCGGACTGGACCAAGGCATCATACAGCCTGGATGAATTGCGACACATCGTGCAGATCCCGCGTGTGGTTGCGGTCAAAATGGGAACGCGAAATATGGCGCGCTGGTTGTACGACTATGAGTGCCTGAAGCGCACCGCCTCCGAGGTCTCGATCATTACCTGTCACGACGAATTCCTGCTGCCCACGTTGCTGGAAGCCGGGGACGGTGCCCTGATCGGGTTCGCCGGATTCGCGCCGGCGCTGATGGTCGATCTGGTGCACGCGGCACTGGATGGCGACTTTCCAAGCGCCAAGCGGGCCGAGCAGCGCGTGGCACCGCTGGCACGCATCATCTATCAATTTGGGGAACCCGGATGCGAAGCCCATCAGCGAATGAAGGTGGCCCGCTGGCTGATGGGACAGTTTCCGTCACCCTACGTGCGGCGACCGCTGCGGCCGCTTGACGAGCAGCAGGTCGCACGGATCGAAGATGATCTGCTCCGATTGAAGATTGCGTGTCCCAATGGACGCCGGCGGAGCCGCGCTGGACGCGTTGTCGAGAACCCGGGCAGCGTCCGTGGATGAGGGACCCCGAACGGACATCAGTCGATAAACACGAATTCGTTGGCGTTGATCAACACGTGACACAGCGACGCCAGGGCCAGCTGTTCCGCGTCGGCGTCAGCCGGCGCACCCGCGACCATGCCGGACAGCGCAGGCCCGATATCCGATCGAAGATTCTCGCCGCTCCGTCCTGCCATCCAACGGCCATAGTAACGCCGTTGCTGCTGGACGTGGTCGCGAGCCGCCTCCAGTTCAACAACGCCGGGTCGCCGCGCGAAAGCCACCTCCCACGCCCGTTCGATCTGGCGCGTGACGTCATGACCAGCGTCCCGGACCAGGCGGCCCGCCATCGCCATGCTCTGGGCATGGACGAAATGATTGTTCAACAGCGCCAGCGCCTGCGGCGGAACGGTCGTGACATCGCGTTTTCCGCAGGACGTTGTCGTGTCGCAAAAGTCGAACGTCGTCATGAGCGGCACCAGCAGCGACCGTTTCGTGAAGATATAGATGCTTCGTCTTCGCTGCTCGTCAATCGGGGACGTGTCCCAGCTCTCCCCTTTTCGAGAGAGCCCTTCCGCTGCCTCGGGCGATAGCGCCGGAAAGAAACCGGGACCGCCCATCGTCAGGTTCAGTTGTCCGCTGGCCGCCAGCATGGCGTCGCGCAATGCTTCGGCATCCAGCCGACGACGCGGAAATCGCCACAACAGCCGGTTCTGGGAATCGACGGCGGAGCACCGCTGTTGCGACGGATGCGAGGAAGCCATGCGGTAGGCTGCGGACATCATGATCACCCGGTGCAGCCGCTTGATGCTCCATCCACCCCGCACGAACTCGGAAGCCAGCCAGTCGAGCAATTGGGGATGGCTGGGCGGCTGGCCCTTGGTGCCGAAATTGTTCGGCGCGGATACGATGCCTTCGCCAAAGTGATGTTGCCACACGCGATTGACCATCACGCGCGCCGGCAGGGGATTGCCTTTGGCGACGATCCATTGCGCGAGCTGGAGTCGGCGCTGCGTCGTCCTGGCCGCCGCCGGCGGCGGTGCGAACTGGCGGGGGACGGCGGCAACCAGCGAAAGGGCCGCCGGTGATACCGCCTCGAGCGGGCGCGCCGGGTCACCGGCCTCCAGCAGATGAAGCGGCGGTACGTCGCGGCCGCGGTCGGTCCACCCCAGCACGTCGTATCCCAGCTCGTCCGCGGAGGGGCCGCCCTGCAGACCGGATTCCCGCGGCTGAACAAATCCGGCCCAAAACGCGCTGGCCAGTTCGTAGTATTCCGTTTGAGGAATAGGATCGAATCGATGGTCGTGACACCGCGCGCACTTGACCGTCAACGCAAGAAACGTGCTGCACACCGTGTGGACCAGATCTTCTATGCGCTCGAACGTGTATGCCTCGGGCACATTGGGTTCATCGTCCCACGTTCCCAGACGCATCAAACCGGTGGCGATGACCGTCTCTTCGCTCCGATCCGGTATTTCGTCTCCCGCCAACTGCTCGACAACGAAGCGGTCGTAAGGTTTGTCGGCGTTGAACGAATGCACGACGTAGTCACGGTATTTCCAGGCTCCCGGCTTGGCGGCGTCGCGTTCGTACCCATTGGTTTCCGCAAATCGAACAACATCCAGCCAAAACCGTGCCCAGCGTTCTCCATGCTGCGGAGAATCGATCAGCCGGTCAATCAGCCGGTCATACTTGGTTGTCGAGCAGTCGTTTAAGTATGCTTCGGTCTGTTGGTACGTCGGAGGCAAACCTACGAGGTCGAAATAGACGCGGCGGACCAACGACCGTTCGTCGGCAGGCGGTGCCATCGTCATTCCCGCGTCGTGCAGTCGCGCCGCAACAAAACGGTCGATCGCGTTGGAGATTCGAGCGTCGTCGCGGACGGCGGGCAGGGCAGGGCGGTCGATCGGCTGCACAGACCACAACCCGGCGGAATTCGAACCTCCGTCCGGTGCGGCAGCGGCACCAAGGTGCGCGGGCGCGCCCACACAGGCCAGTAGAATCGGCCAACATGCGGCGCGACATCCTCGAGCCGTGTGTCTGCGATCGCGCATCTGAAAGCTCCTTCGCCGAATTCCGGCTATTCTAAGGTAAACCACGGCTGGGCCATAGTACGAGCCCCGCCTGCCGCTGCGCGACGCGAGAGTAGCCTGGTCGATCTCTCGCTTGCGTACCGTTTGATGCGCCGCCCAACAATCCAGGAAAGAGGTCTGCCGCACGGCCGTCGCACGAGGGACCCGGCTTGGCACGGAGTTCGTCGGGTGGCTAGACTGTGGGCACGCCGGCGCGACGTGAAGCCGCATCCGCCCGACGCAACAGCCCGGGTAACATCAGGAACGACGGACGGCAGATTGAGGTCAATCGGTGCGGGGCCATGACGGCAGCGCGGCCGTGGTGTTGCGGTAGCCCTTTCTCGAGGCGGTAAACGGAAGGCTGTTGTTGTCGAACAGCGCCATGCGCATTATGCCCCGGCCCGACTATCACCGCCGCGCGTTTCTCGAAGTCGCTGCCGGATCGGGCCTGTGGTGTGGCTCGACGCGTTTGGGGCGTGCGTCTGGAGAACATTCCGCCGAGATGCGAGAGATGGATCGCTTCCGCGAGAAGCTTCTGGAGTGCTTGGGCGGCCCGTGGCCGGAATCTCCACCGCTGAGGACACGCGCCAGCCGAACGGAATTCAAGAACGGCTATCGCCTGGAATCGCTCACCTACGAAGCCGAACCGGGCGATGCCATTCCTGCGCTGCTGTTGGTGCCCGACGCGGCCACGCCACGGCAACCCGCGGCGGCCATTGCGGTATGGCATCAGCATGCCGGCCAATATCATCTGGGCAAGAGCGAGCCGGCGGGTCTGGCGGGGAATCCAATGCACCATACCGGCGTGGCCTTGGCCCGCGAGGGCTACGTGGTGCTGTGTCCCGACGCGCTCTGCTTTGAAGAGCGCCAGGACAATCGCTTGCGGGACGGCGATTACGAGCGCTTTGAGTTCCTGCGATATGTTGTTGCCGGAAAATGCATGGCCTGGAAAAACATTCTCGACATGCGTCGCGCCATTGATTTGTTGTGTTCCCGCCCCGAAGTGTGCAAGGACCGGATCGGTTGCTACGGCCATTCCATGGGATCAACACATGCGTGGCTGGTGGGTCCGTGGGAGCCGCGACTGAAGGCGGTGGTTGGAAACTGCTGCCTGCCGACCTTCAAGGCGATTCATCGCCATCACATGTTGCACTGCTTTCCCAATTTCATCCCCGGTATTTACCAGTACGGTGATCATGGTGACATTGCCGCATGTATCGCGCCGCGCGCATTGCTTTTGAATTTTGGAGAAAAAGACTCCGGGAGTCCGATTCAGGAGGTCCGCGAAGCCGTCGACCGTATCCGGCGCGTCTACGCCGCATGTGACGCCTCCGATAAATTGGGTGTCTTTATCGAGCCCGGTGTCGGGCATGTCTTGTCCGATGCGATGTGGGCGCGTACGCGAGAGTGGTTCGCCAAGCACCTGTCCTGAGCAAAGGTATCCGTTCCTGAATTCCGGTTCGCCACGTGAGTTGTGCTTCCGGGGGCGAGCCGTGCCTATGGCCTGGCGCCGAAACCCGATGCGACCGGGCTGTCGCTTGTGACGAGTCGCTTTTGGAAAGGACATGATCATGTTAAAAAGATCTTTCATCGCCGCAGTCGCCGTGTTCATTGCCTGGTACGCGATGGACTTCGTAATTCATAGAAGGATCCTGGCCGAGACGTACCGGGAGACCGCCGAGTTGTGGAGACCCCAAGAGGAAATGAAGTACGGGCTGCTGTTGTTCGTTACGCTCTGCAATGCGGTTCTTTTCGTGGGGCTTTATGCGTGGTTTGTCACCGCCAAGAGCCTGCAAAACGGTTTGTTTTTCGGGTTGCTGTTCGGCCTGACCGTGGGACTGGGCATGGGGTACGGAACGTTTGCCGTGATGCCCATCCCCTATTTTCTCGCTCTTACATGGTTTCTGGGGACGCTGGCGGAATCGGTCGTGGCCGGACTGGTAGTGGGGGCCATCGTCAAATAACGCCCCGCTCCCCGTCACCGCCCCGCCGGCGACCAGCCCGTCGATGCCGATCCGATCGACGGCGTTTGCCGAAAACATCGCGCGAACGCTCCGCGGGCCGGCCGTCGGCTGACGGACACCGTGCCGGTCGTGGATCGATTTGGCACGAGGCGGATCCACGGTACGCCCGAATCCGGGTCTGCGGTCCGGACGAGGAAAGGCGGCTGCATGAGCGTGGCGGATTGCCGGGAATCGACTGCCGGAAGCGAACAGCGCCCGACGCGCGTCCGCAATCTCGTGGTGTTGTTTCTGGCGTTTGCCGCGATCAGCGCGTACCTGACGCGCCATGGACTGGCCGTGGCCAACACGACGATTCAGGAAGAGCTGGGCTTTAATAACGAACAATTCGGCTACCTGTACAGCGCCTTTTCGCTGGGCTACTTACTGGGGCAAGTCCCGGCGGGGTGGCTCGGACAGCGGTTCGGCACGCGCGGGATCATGGCGCTGCTGAGCGTGGCATGGTCGGCGTGCACGATCGTCACGGCGTCGGTGAGCAGCCTGGGGGGCATGGTTTCCTCGCGACTCGGTTTTGGCCTCTCCCAGGCAGGACTCATTCCGAACCAGGCCAAGGTGGTTGGCGACTGGTTTCCTCTACATGCCCGTGGAAGGGTCAGTTCGATCATCGGAATGTCGATGTCCATCGGCAGTGCGTTGACGATGTCGCTGACGGCCTGGCTGATCGCGCGTTTCGACTGGCGCGACGTGTTTCGCGGATACTCGCTCGTCGGCGTAGCGTGGTCCGTGGCGTTTTACGCTTTCTTCCGTACCCGTCCGGCGGAGCACCCCTGGGTCAACCGGCGGGAACAACAGCAGATCGAAGGTTCCCCAGCGCCGCCGCAGCGGATCGACGCCGCGTCGTCGTCGTGGGCGGTTACGATTCGCAGGCCGAGCATGTGGGCATTGAGTGGCCAGATGGTTTTTCGAGCCGCGGGGTACAATCTGTTCGTGACCTTCTTCCCGGCCTTTCTCGAATTCGCTTATGGAGTAAAAAAATCCGAGGCTGGCATGCTGACGGCGTGGCCTCTGCTGGCCATCGTGGCCGGGTCATTGTGTGGGGGAGTCATGATCGACTGGCTGCTGCGGCGAACCGGCAGCCGGTTCGCCAGCCGCTGCGGCGTCGCCATGGTCACGCTGGTGCTGACCGCGGCGCTGACGGCCGGCAGTGCGTGGACCGATTCGGCCCGGCAATTGTCCGCGGTAATCGCGGTCGGCGCGTTTTTCTCCGGAATGTCCATGGCCTGCCCCTGGGCAGCCGTGATCGATATCGGGGGAAGGAACGCGGCTGTCGCCATGGGCATCATCAACAGCGCGGGTTGCCTGTCCGGCATTATCGTGTCGCCGCTGGTCGGAAGACTCGTCGACCATATCAGGGCGACCAACGGAAACTGGAACAGCGTCATCCATGTGCACGCCGTGTTCTATCTGATCGCCGCCGCCTGCTGGTCTTTCGTGCGGCTCGATCCCCAACCGGGCAAATTGGATGCCCCAAACACGCAACACCCGGACCGGTGAACCGGCGACACGACACCCGGCGGCCGAACGGCGTGCCGCCGCGCCGGATTACTAAAACGGGCCGAGCGACCACAATACGGCGTGCCATGCGGTTTGACACCCCCACCAACTTGATGTGGTATCCGGATCACCTCTCGGACCGCTGTACGATGAGGCGGATCTGCTCGAACAACCGCTCGCGCTGGGGCCTCCGCTGGCCACGCCGCCCACGCGTCCGGGCCTGCGTGTTGCAACAAGTGGAAAGATCTCGCGATCGCAGCGGACACGCTCAGGCCACCGGGCCGTAGTGCGGCCCCCACTTCTCGGCCCATGCGCGTCCGACTTCAGAAAGGGCTCTTTGTTCGTCTTCGTCGAGCGGCCGGTAGGCGCTGACCATCCGTACATTCTCGCGGAGTTGCTGGACCGAGTGGGGACCGATGACGAGCGTCGCCACGCCGGGCAAGCCCATCGCATAGCGAATGGCCTGAGTCAGGTAGTTCGGATCGAGCTGCGGGCCGGGATTGGGACGCTGGTAATTGCCGAAGCCGCCACGGATGCCGCCGAATACTTTCATGCACGCCACTCCCACGTTGTGCCGCACGGCGACCGGCAGCACCGTCTCCTCAAACCCGTATACGTAGCGGTCGACGAGGTTCATGGCCATCATGACCACGTCAATGTTTCCGCTTTCGAGCAAGGGAACAAACCGACTTACCTTGGAGTGTCCGGAGATACCGACAAAGCGAATCTTGCCGGCTTCCTTTTCGCGGAGCAGGTAACTCAACGCGCCGTCGGGCTGACTGACCTGGCGAGGATCTCGATTTCCGACGCTGTGCAGATACACCAGGTCAACGAAATCGGTCTGCAACGCACGCAGCGATGCTTCCAGCGACTCCCGCGCGCCGCGGGCATCATCGGCCCACACCTTGGTCGTCAGGAACACATCGTCGCGCCGAGAACCCAGCGCGCGGCCGATACCATCTTCCGCGTTACCGTAGATGCGCGCCGAATCGACAAAATTGATGCCCATCTCCAAAGCCTCACGCACAATGCGCGTCACCGTCGCGGTATCCACCGACCGGGATTGACCGCACGGTGCCGTGCCGAGCGCGAGCACCGATACCTGCTCACCGGTTCTGCCCAGCGTACGGCGGGGCAGGGCAGTGGTGTCGGCGGCTTGACCACCATGGACTGCCGATGCGCCGGCCGCCAGCAGCGTTCCGCCGCTGAGGACACCGGCTTCGTGAAGAAACGAACGACGCGAAACGGTATGCGACTTGCGATGGGGCATGATTCTTGATCCGATTTCACTCCCTGATGTTGCATTTGCCGGTCATGAAGCGGTTACCTGGAATTGCCAAACCGTCTCCACATTCCTATTGAAAAATCGGCGCCCCGATTTCGCGGCGGTCGGGATTGAACGGATGGACCGATTCGGCCAGCGAACAGCCCAGCACCTCCAATTCTCCAACCGTGCTCACTCCCACGTCTTTGTCCGCCAGCAGGGTCAGGTGGTTCTCGCCGGGGAACGGGAAGGACCGGTGGGGGGCCTCAGGTTCGTAGCCCATGGCTGCGGCGCACACCGCGTCGGTGGCGACTCCGTCACGCCCGGCGAAAATCAAGCCGGGACGCAGCGGCTCGACGCCTCTGATCCACGGTCCTTCGCCTCCGCGGATGGTCTCAATTCCGTCAACCAGGCACAGGTCGACCGGGCGCGCCCCGAACAGGTCGGCGGTCACGCGGGGAACCCGGTGTCTCCAATCGCGGGGCGTGTTCTCGCAATGCTCCGGCGGCACGCCGTCCGGCACGCCCCGGTCGCCCTTGTGAAACGTGGCCCCACGCGCCGTTACCGACTGTTCGTCGCACGCGGGTTTGCCCGCCCCATCGTAGTTGTCTCCGTACAGCGAGGTGGGGGCAATTCCGAAGAGATTCTTGACCGATGCCGTGATGCCCGCGTTGGCGTGGTCCTTGAGCTTGGCCAGCGATATGAAAACGTCGGTCTTTTCGTAGCGCCGGTTCAGGTCGAAGGCCGGATAGAGGTATCCGCCCCACGGGACCGACAGGCGGCTGTAGCTCTTCCAGATTCCCTGGTTGCGTGTGTCTTCCCAGGCCACGTTCCACCCGCCGGCCGCGTTGATGCTCGAAATGCTCCACCCGCCGGCCGCCATGACTTGGTCGAGCGGCCGTCGGTCGTAACCGCTTTCCACGAGGATGATCCGCCGCGCGCCGGCGTCGTGGATCGCCGCGCAGGCCGCGGCCACGAAGTTGGGGTGCACATGGTACGTGCGATGGGCCGGCAATCCGGCGACTTTCCACCGCGGGCCACCGGTCAGGTTCAGCTTGATCGTCACCGTCTTGCCGCGCACCAGCCGGTCGATGCCGCCGATCAGATCAAGCATTTTGCGAAACGCGCCCGCCAGCAGCGGAGCTTCGTACGCGTCGCACTTGACGACGGCGACAGGGGTCGCGCCCGCGGCCGGACGGCCCATGGCCCGCTGCAGCGGTGCGGTGACAACCGCTCCCGCCAGCACCGCGCCCCGAGCCAGCAATCGCCGGCGATTCAGGCACTCGGCCATGCGATCTCCAATCGTTGCGGCACACACTTGCTCCCGCTGCATTGTTGCCGGCGCGGCGCGTCTTATCAAGTAAGCTCGTGCCGAATCGCGCGGCCGATGTGGCACGCAAGGTGGCCGCCGCCTGGTGGCCTGTGACAGCGACGCGCCGGCGACGAGACCCCGCGCGGCGCCGGGCTACCGGAAATTCCGCGGTGAGTGATCAGCCATCGGTTGGCGCGGCTCGACTTGCTCGCGATGCATGTCGCCAGACGGCCGCGAGTCAGGCCCGCCCGAATCGGGGGCAGCGCTCTGCCGCGTGGTGCTTCGCGCAGGCGTACTCGGCGGCAGCAGCGTCGTGTCGTTGCCGACGAGCATCGCCGCGGCGGCAAGCTTGCCGTAGACCGACAAGTTGCCCCATAAGCTCTTGCCCCACAGCTTCATCGCCGTACCAAAAGATTTCTTCCGCCGCAGCAGGCCGTACCGCCACTCCAGGCTCCACAACTCGTCCAGCATCAGGTGGGACACATAGCCGATCAAGACGCCGCCCGCCTTGAACAGGCGGATGTCGACACGCGTATGCTGGCCGCCAGACAGCAACAACACGACCAGGGCGGCCAGCACCGCCGCCGGAACGCTGTGAAACATGCCTCGGTGCACCGTGTATTTGGTGATCGCCGACGCCAGGCCGAAGCGAATCAGCAGATAGAGTCCGACGGCCGAAACGATCATCAGTTCGCGCGGCATGTCGACCGCTTCAAACCATTCCAGACACATCATCGGAATGACGGCGGCCGCGAACCCCATGCTCTCGCGAATCGGTCGGCCCGATCCGCTGTCCAAATCGGGCAGCATGCCCGATACGCTGCACAGACCGCCGGCAATCACGCAGGACGTCCACGGCATGTCGAAAAAGGCGTACGCGCCGCAGGCGTAGCCGATTCCTAGCGTGGTGCTGAACGAGATGTGTGTTTTAAAGCCGGCCATCGACGACGGATTACGTGAAAGGCGGCGCCGAGCGAGGCGATTGCTATCAACGGGCCGTGCGCCGGGTCAATCCGCGCAAAGCCCTTAACGACGATAGCAACGACGACGGCATCGTCATGCGCACGGTGCGGGGACCTTCCGGTGTCCGGCGCGAAAACCGCGGCGGGGGACTGTACCGAAACGCAGCGAACGCGTGAAGAGCAACCCGCCAGGTCGTGCTTGCTGCCTGCTTGCTGGCTTGCTGCTCACGCTGCCTGACAGACAGGCGCATGCGATGGCTCGCTGGGCCGGCCCGGATCAGGAGCCGCCCACGCAGTGTCGGGGCAACGCGAAGACCGCATCATGTCGTCACGATGAACAGCGGCTGCCCGGGAAGTGTTTCGTATGTGGGCCGCAGTCGTTCGGGAAGATAATACTTCGCCACGTCGACGACTTTCTTCGCGCCGACGATGGCCTCGATCGGCACGTTGTCGTACACACCCTTGCGGACGCTGACCAAACGCCCACTTTGCTTGGCCAGGATCAAGTCCAAGGCCAGGTTGCCGAACGCCATCGGCACAATCGAATCGATCGCATCCGGCTCGCCGCTGCGGACCAGATATCCCAGCCGCTGACTTACGACTTCCACGCGCTGTCCGTCGTTGAATGCCGGCGATGCTTCCTTGAGGTGCGTGGCCACGTAGTCGCCCACGCCCCCCAGTTTTCGATGCCCGAACTGATCGCGCTCGTGCCCTTCAAACATCATCTCCTGCTGGTTGTCCGGACGCGCCCCTTCCGAAACGAGTACGACGGCGTATTTGCTGGGGTTGAGCTGGCGGTCGTGGCTGAGCAACTCCGTCAATCGCTGGATGTCGAATGCCACCTCCGGGATCAGGCACCGATCGGCCGCTCCCGCCATCGTTGGCATCAAGGCGGTGTATCCCGCGTATCTGCCAAACACTTCAATCACCAGAAAACGTTCGTGCGAGCCGGCGGAGGTCCGCAGGCGGTTCGTCAATTCAATCGTGCGAGTCACGCACGTACTGAACCCGATACAGTAGTCCGTGCCGGGAACGTCGTTGTCCATGGTCTTGGGTATGGCCACCACCTTGACGCCCTGTTCATGCAGATGCTGAGCGTAGCTCAGCGTGTCGTCGCCGCCGATCGGGACCAGATAGTCAATGCCCAAGTACTCGATGTTCCGGAGAACCTCCGACGTGGCGTCGCTGACGTCATCGGTGTATTTGTCGCGGAGATGCGGAGGCACCGCGGTGCGGGGCAGATGGGATGGCCTCGTCCGCGACGTATGGATAAACGTGCCCCCGGTGCGGGCGGCTCGATGGACGACTTCTTCGGTCAGCAACTGCACGTGTCGGCTGTTATCGGCCTCCGGGTCAGGGATACAATCGACCAGTCCGGCCCAACCACGCCGAATACCCACCACTTCGAATCCTTCCCGCAGCGCTCGCAGCGTGACGGCTCGGATCGCCGGATTCAATCCCGGCACGTCGCCCCCGCCGGTGAGGATGCCGATTCTTCCTTTGGTTTTGCTCATGATGGCTCACGAATCGTCTACGGCGGCCAAGACAACGACGCCAGTGTACGGCTGCGGTGCGAGAACGACAAGACATCGGCCGGATATCCGTGATATACTCTTTCTGGCCTGGGATGGCATCGAGCCCGTGCGCAGGGGTCGCGAGGCGATCGGCGCGAGAACGGTCTGCGCAAAGTTCCGGGGGCCGGTTACCATGCACGTGGCTGGGGCACGCCGCGTCGCCGTGGCCCGGTGGTCCAGGATCGATCGACGGTCATCAGGACAGTTTTTTCCAGTTGCCTCCCGCCGGCGAAATCCATCGCGCAGGGGCTGAAATGTTTCCCGGCAAGTGCTTCCTGAATACCGTTTTGCTGGTCTTTTGCATCGCGCTTCCCGTTCGAGGAGGGCCGACGGCCGAAGAACTGCTCGTCCAGATGCGCCCGCTCTACACGACGTTTGGCGATCCTTCCGATTACCTGGTCGGCGCCGGCGGAGTCTTCGACGGAGTCGCCGACC
>Ga0315534_1001068_pt1 | contig 19215 bp, 15 predicted proteins | sample SalMarSW160240MG_FD_203094 | JGI IMG/M metagenome (GOLD analysis project Ga0315534, IMG submission 203094) | Salt marsh sediment microbial communities from the Plum Island Ecosystem LTER, Massachusetts, United States - Salt Marsh Sediment SW1602-40 ... | reverse complement strand
AGAATATTTGGTGGGTGTACATAGCTCGGCATGAATTCTCCGGTCAACTCGCTGACCTCTTCGTTGAGGATGCGGATACCGGTAACCTGTGCCCCATAAGGCAGGGCAATACGCAATGCCTTTACCGGAAGTTCCGGTGCACCCACCTCGTCGGAAATTTCATATCCATTTATCCTGATTTTTGTATATTCCATATTTGATTGTAGAATAACATCACTGCTATTGACTCCAATACTGTGGACTGAAGTGCTGCTCAAGAGCATTAATGCTAAAATCACAGATGGTATCATGACTACTCCTTTTTTCTCGAGGCGAAGTTGACACAATCTCCGCCTAATTGTTTTGCTTCATAACAGGCATTATCAGCAATTTCAATCAAGGTATTTTTATTATCGCCATCCTGGGGGAATGCGGCGATACCAATACTTAAAGTGATACGTGGTTCAATAGATTGGGCTGCGATCGTTTTTCTCATCCGTTCTGCAACCTCAAGCGCGAATGTACTATCGGTTTCCGGTAAAACTGCAATGAATTCGTCACCCCCGTGACGTCCCAAGAAATCAACATCTCTTATCGTTGATTTCATAAGGTTGCAGCATTTGCTTAGAATTTTATCACCGGCTGGATGTCCAAATGCATCGTTATACTTTTTGAAATTATCAAAATCTATCATCAATACAGAAAAAGAACGGTGATACCGACCAGCCCTTCTGATCTCGGCATCTATGAACATATCAAAACTTCGACGGTTTGGCAGCGCGGTAAGAGGGTCGGTCAGTGAAAGTGCTTTTGTCTGTTCAAATAACTGCGAGTTATACAGGGCGACTGCGATTTGAGCACTCGTTGCAGAAAGAAGTTTCATGTCGTCTTCTGTAAAACCGTCGAGTTCAGGGCTTTCCACGTCCAGGACACCGATCACTCTATCCCCGAGCAAGAGCGGGAAGCAGAGTTCACTTTTTGCTTTCTCTGCGCCTACGATATAATAGGGATCTTTTGATAGATCAGGGCAATAGTACATCTTCTTGGTATGAGCCACGTGGCCGGTTATCCCGTCCCGACCTATTTTAAAGCGCATTTTTTTGGTATGTTCAGGGTAATTAATATACGAACGTACGAATAGTTCTTGTTTTTCTTCATCAATGAGCATTATCGCCAGGTTAAGATAACCCAGTGTATCTTTTAAACGCAGCAGTATATTTGTAAGGAGTTTATCGAAATTCAGGGTTGACATAAAACTCTGACTTATTTCGTAGAGAAGTGCCATGTCCTTGGCTTCACGGGTTATTTTTTTGTAGAGTTCAGTATTATTCAGTGCGATCGCCGCCTGATTGCACAGGATCACCAGGTAGTCGATCTCATTGCTTGAATAATCCCTTTCGGTAAATGAATCTACATACAGTATGCCGATAGGTTTTCCTCTTGCAATCAGGGGTACGGCAACAGTAGCAGCTTTATTATCGTCATTATTAATAGGATTGATATTGCCGTGTTCTTTTAAGTCTGAGATAACGACCGGTTTCTGGGTTTTAAGGGTCTGGGTGGAGATGTCGTTTGTCAGGCGTGCAGTTTTTATATATCTCTTTGGCATATCTGTATCTTTGCTGTATTCAAAAGCGTCAATGACTTTGTTCCCTGTACTATCGACGAGAACAAGAGCACCGACATCGCTGTTGGTTATAGATACTGCAGTAGAGAGGAATACCCGCATGATTTCATTAATATTGAATGAAGAAGTCAGTAGTAATCCAACTTCTTCAAGTACTGTTAAGGCCTGGGTTTTCCCTTCACTTTGGCCGATCATTCTTGAATACTCGATCGCCAGTGATGCAAGCCTTGTAAAGAATTCCAGTGCATTTTCTTTTTCGAAAGTCGCCTGAGCCTCCCGATAATAGATGTTAAGGCAACCGATTGGTTCTTCTTTGATGAGCAGTGGCGCACAGACTAATGATACAATACCTTCTTTACCAGCCCATTGAACTGTGAAGTCGTCATCTATCCCACGGAATACTTCCAGCACATTTGGTACAAAACGGGGTTTTTTCGCCTGGCATACTTTGCCGGCGATTTCCTGATCACGGTGAACTTTGACGACTTTCAGGTAATCAGCCGACAGATTGTAGGATCTTATTATCGTTAGGTATTCTTTGTTATCATCAAAGAGCATGATCGAAGATGCAAAGGCATTGAAAAAAGAGCAAGCGGTTTTGGCGATCGCATCAAACACACTGTTAATCTCTTTTTTCTCGAGTAAGGATTCAGTAATTGCAGTTAAATTTTTGTATAGACTATTTTCCATCCTAATTCTAATTATATAATGATATTACTAATTGTCAACGGATTGGAATAGGGGTAAGTATATAAGGATATAGGGGAAGAAGACGCTAAACAGTGAGAACTAGGAACTAATAACTAGAAAGAAAAAACATCTTCAGTACCGGAAACCGGCGAAAAGCAGACACGCTGCGCTGAAAATACGTCTGTAAGACAACATAGCGGACTGGAGTCATGTCGCTTCGTTCCTTAAGACACACTTTGTTGAAGCCATGCTAAGCTGTTCTCAGTTACTAGACAATTAGTAATTAAGGGCTCAAATATGGCAGTAATCTGATTCTCTGATATGCTTTTTTAGTTGAACGATATTAATGCTGCTTTGTGCCTTTCCAATCACGATATAATCTTAAAATGAGCAAGAGCGTGACGATAAAAAGACAGAGTGCAGGTAATGCATTGCCGATATACAAAAATACTGTTTTAGCTGGTGATATAGAAAGTTGTTGGAGTATGAAAGTTTCAGTAAAAAGCCTACTCTCAAGTAAAATTCTCCCGTACTTATCGACGACCATGGATATGCCAGTGTTTGCACACCGAACAAGAGGAACACCGTTTTCAACCGTGCGTAAGATCGCCATATCATTATGTTGCTGGGGACCAGAGATCTTACCAAACCAGCCGTCATTCGTTATATTGATAAGCAACTCAGCACCATTAATGACGAATTTACGGGACAGTTCAGGGAAGATCGATTCAAAGCAAATCAAGCACGAAAAGGTCAATTGTCCGCTATTAAATACGGTCAAATTGTTCCCTGGTGTATAATCTCCACCGCCAACATCAATCTTCTTCAATATCGCGAGATATTGGTCAAAGGGTATGTGTTCACCAAAGGGCACGAGATGGGTCTTCCTGTACTCCTGGGCAATACCTGAACCTGGTTCAATAAGTACTGCACCGTTATAGATTTCACGGTTTTTATGATCATAGATCGGCGTGCCTGTAAATACGGGCGATCTTATTCTGTCGGCAAGTGCATATACACGGTCTTGATACGCACCCGGGAAGGTCAAAAAAATGGGGGTGGCGGTTTCAGGCCATACAATTAGCTGGGGTGAACGGCCATGACGTTCTAAAGATGCCTCACTACATTGTTCTGATAATTGAATAAGGCGTTGAAAGGTTATTTCCCGCATAGCCCGAGTGAACTTCAGGTTTGGATCGATATTCGGTTGCACGATGCCGATGATCACAGGTTGTTCAACGGGTTCATTCATTCTAACGACTGCATAGACAAGGGGGAGACTGAAAGCAATAATGAGAGCGATTAGATATTTTGACATTTTCGTTTTGATCAATTTGTAGAGCATTACATTGATGAGTATGAGCCAAGCCGAGATGCCGTACACACCATAAATTGACGCTTGCTGAATGAACAGCGGGTATCTGGCTTGCGAATAGCCGAAAACAAGCCAGGGGAAACCTAATTCACCCGTACCCCGGATAAATTCCATCCCCGTTATTACAAGGGGAAGCGACCAAAGCCCTATTTTTCTCATGATAAGAAAACCGACGCCATAATAGATGCCAAAATAAAGAAATAAGATTATCAGACCAAAAAATAAGAGTATTTTGATATTCGTTTCGATCTGCAGGAAAACAAGCCAGAACAGCGAAAATAAGGAAAATAGAAAACCAAAGATTATACCGGTTTTGAATGCCTTTGCGGGTTTGACTTCGGTAATAACAAAAAGAAGAGGAACCAGAGCAAACCAGGCAAGAAAGTGAAGACCTATCGGGTGAAAGGAGAGCGACATAAGGACCGATGATAATAAAATGAATAAATACTGTTTCTTGTTCATTTTGTCGTTATGGATTCGTCTGACCAGAAGATCATTGACAGTGAATGATACGAATCCATCACTATAGTTTTACTAATTTCTGTTCACGTGCAGATTTGTAAAAGGCTTCAGTTATTTTGGCGATGCTCAATCCATCTTCATATGTTATCGGTGGTTGCTGGTCTTTTATCAGAAAGTCTAGAAAGCTATTTGCCTGGAGTTCATAGGATTCGCGGTATAAATTGGTGTGCTCCAACATGGGTGTGACATTGTACAATTCGTTGTGCAATTCCTTCTGTATTTTCAACGGATTGAGTAATGCCGCGCCTTTTTTCCCGAACACATTGCAGTACAGAAAATCATCCTCAAAGAGCAATGACCAGCTTACTTCGATGGTGAGTAGTGTACCGTCAGTGAAATTGATGATACACATCGCGGTATCTTCGACCTCTGCTTCTGGTTCCCGCTTATGGATTGAGGCAAATATCGATGCTGCTTTTTTGTTTTTGAGAAAATATAAACCGATGTCTAAGAGATTTGTACCCAGACTCAGAAAAGCTCCACCGCCGCTTTTCAGCCTTTCGCGACGCCACGGGCTCAGTATCCATTCTCTACGACCGATAAGCCAGCCTGATTTTATATAATAGGGATCACCCAGTTCTCCCTCCTTAATAAAATTTTTCAGAGTCTGGACATCAGGTCTCAAGCGGTTATTAGCAGCAAGGGCTAATTTCTTACCGGATGATTGAGCGATCTTGATCATCTCCGTCGCTTCATCGAGATTTATTGCCATGGGATTTTCACAGAAGACATGCTTGCCATACTTGAGCGCAGCGATTGTCATTGGCGCATGAAGGTAATTCGGAGTACTGATGACCAGCGCATCGATTTGTGTATCAGCGATGATCTCCTGGAAGTCTTGATATTTTTTCGGTATCTGATATTTTGTGCAGAGGTGGTCTATTATTCTAATATTTGAATCACATATGGCAACCAGAGTGCAAGCTGGATTTTTCTTAAAGAACGGCATATGGGCTATTTGAGCATGTGCGCCGCAACCAACGATACCAATCTTGATCTTATTATTCATTTTTACTCTTGCTAGGTTCCGAAATACAGCGTAAACTCATGAGGGTGTGGTCTAATATGCACTTCTTCAAATTGCTTTGTTTTCACTTCTATCCAGGAATCGAGCAGGTCCTCTGAGAAAATTCCTCCCTGGAACAAGAAATCGTGATCTTGTTTTAGCGCATTTATCGCTTCATAAACATTGGTCGGTAATTTTTCTCTTTTGTCAACCTTGAAACGATTCTTAATACCGTCAATGCCAGCAAGCAGAATTGCGGAAAGAGCAAGGTAGGGGTTGGCAGTGGCATCCGGGATACGGTATTCTATCTCCATCATCTTTTTGTTTTTAAGATATTTTGGTAAACGAATCGCGGTCTTCCGGTTTCCTACGGCAAAATCCGTATACGTCGGTGCTTCGAAACCGGGGATGAGTCGCTTGTAGGAATTGGTACTCGGGTTGGTTAAAGAACACAGTGCACGAGAATGGTGGAGAATACCTGCGATATAATAGAGACATATGTCAGACAGGTGTTTTGCTTTTTTGGGATGGTAGAAAAGGGACGCTTTTTTGCTGCCCAAGTACTGATGTAAATGAAGCCCGCTGCCCGGTTCATTGAATAGTGGCTTAGGCATGAAAGATACGTATTTTCCAAACCGCCGGCTTAAGCATTTAAAGATATATTTTGCCAGGAAAATATTATCGGCAGTTCGACACAGTGGTTCGAAAAGCAGTTCGATCTCCATCTGTCCTTTGGATCCTACCTCTGGATGGTGGTACTTGGTTTTAATATCACACTGTGATAATGTCGTAACCAGGGCATTACGGAAATCAGAATAACGGTCTTCAGGCGGTCCGATGTGATAACCTCCCCGGTTTCTCACCGGATAGGCTGATTGTTCTGGATCGCCGGATTGCATTTTGTAGTAGCTGTATCCTGGTCCTTCCTTGAAACTGCAATTATCAAATATATAGAATTCCAACTCTGGTTGGAAAAACGCCTCGGTTTTAAGTTCTTTTTGCAGATATTTGACAGCTCTTTCTGCAATGTGACGCGTATCCCGATGAAAAGGCTTCAATGTATCTGGGGTGTATACACTACATAAAAATGAAGCGGTCTTCTTTTCGAAAAACGGATCAAAGAAAAGAGTACTCAGATCAGGGAACAACAGCATATCTCCTTTCTCAACTTCTTTATAACCAGGCAAACTCGAACCGTCAGCACCGACACCGTCGTGTGCGACAATTTCAAAACGTTCGATCGGGACCGTAATATGATGGAGACTTCCAGTTAATGATGCGTATTTCAAATCGATAAATTCAGCTCCGGCTTTTTGTAGCTTGTTTTTAAGTTCAGATATCTTTGTTTGCTTCATATTCTGAAATTATAAACAAAAAAGTATTTATGTCAATTGAAAAGAGTTTTTTTCTTTGGTCGTTCAGGAAAATTAGTATTGTCTCTGACGAAGCTTTATGGACTTGACTTTCAATTGTTTTTAATTATAGTTTTATGAAGGAGAAACCCTAGTTAGTTAAAAGATAAATATTCAAATGAATAAAATCGTTTTTTCGTTTATTGGTTCTTTGATCAACGCCTTGACTGGTTATTTGATGGGTGTATCTGTCTTATGAAGATAGGTATAGGTGCTGATCATCGCGGGGTCGTTCTAAAGGCAAAAATCATAAAATTTCTAAAGGGATTGGGGCATAGTATCAAGGATTATGGTACTGATTCTGCAGTATCGGTTGATTATCCAATAATAGGTTTACGTCTTGGTCGTGATGTGGCAAAGAAGAAACTGCGTTTTGGGATACTTATGTGTTATACGGGTCAGGGTATGGCGATGACCGCCAATAAAGTGCCTGGTGTGCGTGCGGCGATCTGTACAACTCCAAAAATCGCTGCATTGACGCGCGCTCATAACGATGCGAATATTCTGGTATTGCCGGCCGGATTTATTAAATATGACAAGAAAACAAAAGCGATCATAAAGACTTTTTTAAATACGAAATTCGAAAGAGGTCGTCACCTTCGACGGGTGCAAATAATAAAAAAATACGAAAAAAATCATACCATACAGGACATGTTATGAAGGTTCTTCCTATCGCATTTGATTCACTGGGCGTGCGCAGTATGGCGACCTATGTTGAAACCGGTGATGTCAGGATCGTCATCGATCCGGGAGTTTCTGTTTCTCCAGACCGTTACTCGCTACCGCCACATCGCATAGAATTGGATCGCCGGCGCGAGATGCTGGCTGCGATAAAACACTGGGCAAGTGTTGCCGACATTGTGATCATAACCCATTATCATTATGATCACCATAACCCTGATGACGAAGGATTGTATAAGGAAAAAGAAGTTTTTCTCAAACACCCGAGAGAATCGATTAATCAAAGTCAAAAACAGCGTGCTGAAGCACTCCTTGCAATGATCGAACCCTGTGCAAAAGCGATAAATATCGCTGACGGCAGGGAATTCACTTTTGGAAATACAAATATTGCTTTTTCCAAACCAGTCCTCCATGGTCTTTCTGCACGACTCGGTTATGTTATCGAAGTGTTTATTGCTGAAAAAGAAAAGTTTCTCTTCACATCTGATGTCCATGGTTTATTAGATACCGCGGCGATCGATTTCATTATGGAAAAATCGCCGGACACAATAATCCTCGACGGTCCGGCAACATATTTACTGGGGTCTCATTATAAAAAGAGTCATATTACACAGTCGATCAATAATATAAAACATATTCTGCAAAAAACACCGGTCAAAGAGCTGATCATTGACCACCATTTACTGCGTGATCTCAATTGGGCAGACTACCTGCATGAACTCCATGAACTGGGAAAAGATGTAAAGGTATGTTCAGCAGCAGCTTATTTAGGCAAGCCCGAAGATATCCTCGAGGCAAAGAGAAAGGAGCTGTATGAGGGTTCATCTTGTGGGTAATTCTGTGAAAAACAATGTGGATAAATGCGCAAAAGTTGTGGATAAATGTAAGAGCCTTAAATTTCAAGGCTTTTGGCCATCTATTAACAATGGCCTTTATGAGTTATCCACAACCTGTTTATAATTCGAATAAATGAAAAAAGGCGATATATCCCAGATAAATGAGCTCAAAACAGTCCACAAAGACTTGTGTTCAGAGATAGCTAAGGTAATAATCGGACAAAATCAGGTCATTGATCAGGTGCTCATAAGTCTATTCTGTGACGGTCATGCCTTGATCATCGGCGTGCCTGGTCTTGCAAAGACAATGCTCGTCAATACGATCGCTAGTATCCTCGATCTATCCTTTAACCGTATTCAGTTCACGCCCGATCTTATGCCGGCAGATATCACTGGTACTGATGTAATTGAAGAGGATCTGACGACCGGGAAAAGGAGTTTTCGGTTTGTACGTGGTCCGATTTTTGCAAATGTAATACTCGCTGACGAGATCAATCGGGCACCACCCAAGACCCAATCGGCATTGCTCCAGGCCATGCAAGAATATCAAGTTACCTACGCTGGACAGACATATGAGCTATCCCGACCTTTCTTTGTCTTGGCTACCCAGAACCCGATCGAGCAAGAGGGTACTTATCCTCTGCCAGAAGCACAACTCGACCGTTTTATGTTCACGATCAATATCGACTACCCGAGTTCCCGAGAGGAAGTCGAAATAATCAAGACCACAACATCAGCGTATCACGCTGATCTGAAAAATATCATCGGTTCGGCGACATTAATATCATTGCAGAAATTGATAAGAAAGATGCCCGTGGCCGACGATGTTATTGAAAGGACCATAAAGCTGGTCAGTATGACAAGACCGGGACAGGAAACGAGTCCTGAGATCGTAAAAAAGTATGTTGGTTGGGGTGCTGGTCCCAGAGCATCGCAATACCTTATTCTCGGTGCTAAAACAAGGGCTGCGCTCGATGGCCGCTATTCACCAAATATTGATGATATTAAATATGTCGCTCATCCAGTGCTGCGCCATCGTATAATAACAAATTTCACTGCCGAAGCTGAAGATGTAAGATCCGATGATATAGTTGATGAACTTTTAAAAGGATTTTAAGAAGTCTGGTCCGATAAATCGGACGACTACAGGTACTGGTGTTTGGTCCGATAAATCGGACGACTACAGGTAGGTTTGGTTTTTGTAGGTGTTTGGTCCGATAAATCGGACGACTACAGGTAGGTTTGGTTTTTGTAGTGGTTTGATTTATCAAACAGGGTGCGGAAAGAGCTGTGCTAAAGGGCGAAAAATGTGAATATGAAGAGAAAAAGAAAACTGCGTTTAAACCATTATGATTACACATCAGACGGCTACTATTTTATTACTATCTGTACTTTCTACAATAGGCCTTATCTTGTGGGGAAAAATCGTGATGTAGTTGCTCAATTCATTGAGCAGATCGTGTCAAAAATTGAGGGAGTTGCGCTAGATTATTATGTGCTCATGCCTACACATATACACTTAATTTTGATATTTGAAAGAAGTAAATTAAACCTAGGAGAGGTTATACGGAGGATAAAAGCAGTAACGAGCAAAGAAACACAGGTAAAGTTATGGCAGCCAAATTACTATGAACATATTATAAGAAATGAACATGCGTTGAACAAAATCCGGGCATATATCGTTAATAATCCACTGGCGGAAAAAATAAAATTCGAACAGTTTTATAAATAGATGTCCGATAAATCGGACGACTACAGGTACTGGTATTTGGTCCGATAAATCGGACGACTACGGGTATTGGTGTTTGGTCCGATAAATCGGACGACTACAGGTACTGGTATTTGGTCCGATAAATCGGACGACTACGGGTACTGGTATTTGGTCCGATAAATCGGACGACTACGGGTATTGGTGTTTGGTCCGATAAATCGGACGACTACAGGTAGGTTTGGTTTTTGTAGTGGTTTGATTTATCAAACAGGGTAAGTCTGGTTATTTGTAGTGGTTTGATTTATCAGGCAAAAAAAAGGGACGGTATTAACCGCCCCTTTTTTCTTTTTCGAACATTCTGCGCAATGCGCATCACGCCCTAGAGTCTTTTTTCTTATCTGATTATTGTCATGGTCTTACCAGCTGTACCTTCTGGTGTCTTGATCTGGACAAAATATACGCCAGATGCGAGGTTTGCACTATTGATATTCAATGAATATTCACCAGCTGGTTTTACTTCATTGACCAGGTTACTTACGATACGACCACTAGCATCATATACTGATACCTTGACCAATCCTTCGTTCATTACGACAAAAGAAAGTCGGGCTGAACCATGTGATGGATTGGGTGCTAGGTTGACAACGCCCATAGCAGATTGGTTATCTGATATTTCTTCAATACCAGTCCAGTCCTCAGAGCTGAACCAGATGGTGTATTGACCACCATGATAAGCTGTCCAGGTGCATATCGCATCGCCATTATTTGGATTATAACCAGCTGAAGGTGCATAGACACCACTTAGATCGAGGGTCGGGTCAGCAACGACAGCGACTGATCCAGTCCAGCCATTAGGATCGCCGATTGCGCTGAACTTATAGCGGACATCCTCTTCAGTTGTGCGGTCCTGGCGGCAAACACCATAAAAGCCAGTGCTGTTGACATCGACGAAGATATCAGGGAGATAATTTTCATAGGAATTGGTTATCCATGCATTGCTGTCGATCCAGTTAGTTCCGTCATCAGTCGAATACCAGTTTACTACATCCTGGTCAGTAGAATAATTGGTGTCGCACTCTACTGCAAGGACTGACCAGTTAGTATTGGTGTGCCCGCCGGCGATCACTGCATCAAACTCATCGCGACCATTATCATAGCCGGTTATGTCGACCGGGCCATTCCATGTGCTGCCATAGTCATCTGACCACCAACCGCGTACGGTTCGATCGTATGTTACTGGATAACCATTTGGATGCAGCCAGGCAACGAGCCAGAGCATATCTGCTATACCAGAACCCCAGGCAATGCGCGTGCCCGCATAATATATATTTGCACCAGTAGAAGTGCGGATAATAGTGGGACCACCTTCCCATGCGCCGACGTCGATTTCCGTACTTACCGCAGTCATAACGCGCGTACTGTCTGGACCAGTACCATAATTCTCTGTCCAGGTAGCATATAGGTATTCATCACTATAATTAGGGAAATCAGATGTTAAATTAAGATTACTGTAATCGACTGGGTTGAATGCACCGGTCGGTGAACCATAATATATCGGGTCGTCAGTAGCACCGGGTAAGCAGACCTTGAACCAGGTTCTCATTTCATTTGATGCTGGGTGGTCGAGAATGTACCAGTAAACAAGAGTATCATTTATGACCATGATACCAGGATCAAAGATCGTGGTTGTGGATGCAAAGCTGCTGTTCCAGTAATCTGACCAAGTCGCGCCATTATTAGTCGAACGGCGCACTGTGCCATAGTATTGAGAACCGCTATAATGGACTGCGATGGTATACAGATGACCATTGCTGAGCGCAGCAACACGACCGGGCTTGGTATTTGTACGCGGATCTATCTGTACATCATTGCCCCAAAGTGGTGCGGCACCGGGCTCAGTTGAATGAGCTTCGTTTGGTCTTCTGATATCACTGCTATTACTGCCGTGTTCCATCGCTTGCATTTCGAGAGTATGGTTCTGAAACCACCATAAGCTGATCTGTTGATGGAGTTCGGCAGCGAGTTCATGATTACCGCTTTTCCTTGCTGCTTTCATTTCCATGGTGGCTGCTTCGATATCGAAATTAGCTGGTAATTCAATCGCCTGGTTTGTTCTGGTCTCATTCACAACAACATCACCATCGGCAATATTACCATAAGCCACGACTACGAAGCAGATGAATAGCGCAAACAATATTTTCTTCATTATTATTTTCTCCTTTTTATTAGTTTGCTTAACAAGATAGTCTTAAAGACTATTGTTTACTTTCTGTTTGTGGTGCACCTCCTTTCTTTGATTTTGATAAGGTCAAACATACTTCATATCAAAGCCAAATTGTGTCACAAAAAACATTTTTATTACTGATGTTAAATTATAGCACGATTATATGATTTGTCAAGCCTTTCTTATATAAAGCTTCTGACAATTAAGTCTCAAATTAGATTTTGTATCTTGTTTGGTAGTTAAGCGGCCTTTACTCGCCTGCTACATCATAGAAAACCAATCCGGAGATTAGTTTTGGATAGAAGTCCGTAGATTTTTGAGGCATCCTCTCTTTGTTCTGAGCGACTTTTCTCACCTGTTCAGAACGAGTAGGATTCATTAGAAAACAAAACTGGAATGCCCCGGCATCAACGCGGCGTATAGCATCTTTTGTACCCCGTTCATACCTTATGTGGTCCTCAATATTTTCGGGTTTTATGTCGAGGACATTTTCGATCAATAAAGTATGGAGAATCGCAACATCAAGGTTTCGATAATCATCGCTTCGGTCAGCAAGATTTTCCTCCATTATCTTATTAGATTTTAGAGTCAGAATATACGCGGTTCGTGGACTATAAAAACCGATACTGGCACCTTCCATTTCCTTTAAATCGTCGGCGATGCTGTCTTTGTCGGTTTTTTTAATAGCAAAGTATTTTTCAGTTTTTTTAAGAAAGTCGATCAAGCTAAAATCACTGATACCTTTGACAAGTCGGTGGGTGGGTAAGATAACCAGACCCGGGTCCTCGATATTGACAAGGGCGATCATCTTGAAATTCGCGGGATGGTCTTCATCGATGTCGGTTAATTCGTTTCTGTAATTAAAAGCCGTTTCATAACGGTGATGTCCGTCGGCGATCACGAATATCGAATTTTTCAGGGATTTAGCGATCTTCTCGATGAGTTCATGGTCACTTATTCGCCATAATCTGTGAGTAATGTTCTTGTCATCTTTAGTCTCGGTCAGGGGTTTTTCTTCACAATATCCATCGAGCATCGTGTTCACGGTATTTTTAGGATCAGTATACAGTAAGAAGACCGGTTCAAAATCCTTTTTCGTGATATTCAGTAGGTTCAAACGATCAGCCTTTGGTTTTGAGAGTGTCTTCTCATGGGGCAGTATATTGCCCTTACCCAATTCTTCCAGTCTGACCAGACAGATAAAACCTTTTCTCACATATTTCTTTTTGTTGATAGTGAATTCTTGCCAATAAGGGTATATCGCTGCTTCGTCATCACTTACGAATATCTCCTCTTTTAACCAGGTCTCGGCATATCTTCTTGCATCGCGGTATTCCCGTTGACGGTTATGCCCCTCAGAGTATTTGGTAAGCACCAGGCGTATGAAATTATAGGGGCTTCGGTTTTTGTACTCACGCTCCATTTTGTTTGTTACCTGGTCATACGGTTGACAAATCACATTCGTTAGATCTGACAGCTTTTTAGGATTGTATCTTATCCCTTTAAATGGTCTTATCTCAGGCATGGTATCTCCTTGTTTTTGTCTTGTTGCGCTATGGTCTTATAGTCCTATAGTCGACTATCCCTTTAGCGCGTCCCTCACTAATTCGGCCACCTGGGTACCAGCGCGAGCTTGTCCTTCTTTGGTTTGTGCGCCGATATGGGGGGTGGCGATGACCTGGTCGAGCTCGAAAAGTTTATTTTCCTTGGCTGGCTCGGTTTCAAAGACATCGACACATGCTATGCGCACTTTGCCTGAACTGATGGCTTCATATAATGCGTTTTCATCAACGACACCGCCACGTGCGCAGTTGATTATGACGACATTATCTTTCATTTTGCTAAAAGATTCTTTGTTCAGAATATGTTCGGTTTCCTTGGTCCTGGGGATATGGAGCGAAATATAATCTGATTCTTTAAGTAACGTATCGAGATCAACGACTTGGGCATATTCACTCGTCTTTACATAAGGATCAAAAGCCTGTACTGACATATTGATAGCCTTGGCACGCTTGGCAAGTTCAGTGCCGATGCGTCCCAGACCGATGATTCCGAGCTTTTTGCCGTACAGCTCAAATCCCTTAAATTTCTTCTTTTCCCATTTTGATGCGCGGGTCGATACACTCGCCTGGGGGATTCTCCGTGCTGCAGCAAACATCATACCCAGGGCGAGTTCGGCAACTGATATCGAAGTCGCGGTCGGCGTATTGACTACTTTGATATTCTTATTTTTGGCTGCTTCCTGGTCTACGTTGTCCAGGCCAATGCCAGCTCGCCCTATGACTTTCAGATTCTGACCAGCTTCGATCACTTCTTTTGTTACTTTGGTCGCACTCCTTACAATAATCGCGTCGTAGCCGGGAATGATCTTTGTCAGTTCTTCAGGACTAAGACCGCTTTGTTCCGTAACTTCGAAACCAGCGTTCTTTAATATTTCAACACCTTGCGGAGCAATTGGATCTGAAACCAAAACTTTCATTCTTATCCTCCTTGATTATAAAAAACAGCTAAAATAAAACACCTAAATGACAATCTTTACAGTTTCAATATCTCATTGATATTGGCGATCAGTTCTTTGACTTCATCGAGCGTTAAATCACCCATATGAGCGATCCTGAAGGCTTGTTCCTTTAATTTCCCATAGCCATTAGATATTGCAAAACCGCGTTTTCCCAGTTCGCCATTAAGATCAGCGATACTGATACCCTTGGTATTATTCATGCATGAGACAGTAACTGATTCATAGCCTGGTTCGGAAAACATGCTAAAGTTCTTCTTACCCCATTCCTGAACATACTTTGCCATTTCAACATGCCTTTTGTATCTTTTTTCCATGCCTTCTTGCTTGATTTTTCCAAGCTGTTTATTCATGGCATACATCAAAGAGATAGCTGGAGTAGATGGTGTTTGTCCTTTTTTATCAAAGTAATCTTTAAGACCGACAAAATCACAATATTGACCGCGACCTTTCACGGTTTTTGCTTTTTCCAGTGCTTTGTCGCTGACGGCACATACCGCGAGACCCGGTGGAAGGGCAAATGCTTTCTGGGATGAGGCTAAACAGACATCGATCCCGAGCTTATCGATTTCGATCTTGTCGCCCATCAGAGAGCTGACTGTATCGACGAGGAATAGCACTTCAGGATATTTTTTCATGACTTCGGCTATTTCCTCGATCGGGTTACGTACACCGGTAGATGTTTCATTATGCGCGAGGGTAAGCGCTTCGTATTTTTTTTCTTTCAATTTGGCTTCCACCATTTCAGGTTTTATGGCTTTGCCCCAATCGAGTGTTATCGCATCTGGATCCCGGTCGCATTGTTTAGCGATCTTGAACCAACGCTCGCTGAATGCACCATTTACGCAGCATAGCAGATCTTTATTCACACAATTTCTGATTCCTCCTTCCATGAATGCAGTTCCTGAAGCAGTTAGTACAGTAATGAACTTATCTGTTTCTAGTAGTTCATGCAATGTTTTGATGATACCGGTATAGAGTTCGGTGAATGCCTTCATGCGATGCCCGATCATTTTTTCAGCCTGGGCATCGAGGATATCCTGTCTGACCTCAGTCGGTCCCGGTATAAATAATTTCTTATGCATCATTCCTCCTTAATTGGTTTATTATTCTATCTCTGGAATCCCTGTTTTGATATCTGACAAGTGCTGTTTTATAACACCTGTTTATTTTCATTCCCATGGTGCCGGATCCCGGAGATTATTCTTTGATTATTTTGACCCAGACCTCTCGGGTCCTTGGGCCATCAAATTCACACAAATATATACCTTGCCAAGTGCCAAAGCAGATACTGCCTTTTTCAATAAAAAGAGTTTTGGAAGAACCGATAATGGATGATTTTACGTGGGCATCAGCATTACCCTCGGCGTGAGTATATCCACTATTGGCAGGTACGAGTTTGCTCATGGTGTTAGATATGTCGGTTTGCACAGCCGGATCGCAGTTTTCATTGACCGTGAGTGCCGCAGTCGTGTGCGGGCAGTATACATAAAGGAGACCTTCACTGACGTTCTGTTTGTCCACAATATGCTGTACGTTTTCCGTGATATCACGTAATTCTGTTCGTTGTTCTGTCTTAACGCTTATTCTCTCGATCATTGATATATTATAACAATATTATGGCAGTTGTCAATTGATGAGACAAGGTATTGACAAGCCACAGCATATCGTTATATTAATTATGGTTTTGATATGAGCAAGGAGAGGAAAAGAGTAAGATTATTCACAAGGATCGACCGTATTCTTGGTTCATCATATAGCTTGAGTAAGGTTATCAGGAAAATATATCTGGAGATCAGTAAGGTGCTTGACTGCAGCAATTTTTATATTGCACTTTATGATCGTAATGATAACATGATCAGTTTCGAAATCTATACGATAGATGGTGAAGAGCAAAAGGTTGCTGCCCGTACTCTTTCAGAAGGGATGACTGAGCATGTTATCAAAACGAAAAAAGCGGTTCGTATCAATCGTGATGTAAAACAGTATTGCAGAAAGATCGGCATTAAACCGGTCGGTAAGGATGCCAAAAGCTGGCTTGGTGTTCCAATGATATACAAAGGTAATGTTGAAGGTGTCATGGCTATTCAGGACTACAAAAACCGTGATGCTTATAGTGAAGAAGATGAATACCTCTTGAGCCGTATCGCCACGCGAGCCGCAGTTGTCGTTGCCAATACCAGATTGATCGAAGAAGAAGTAAAAAGAGCAAAAGAACTTGAGGTGATGAATAAGATCGCCCATGAATTGACGAAGAGCCTCAATGTGTCAGAGATATGTGAGAGTGTTACTAGATTCATTCTTCAATATTTCAATAATCTTAACATTTCGATCTTTCTTGTAGATAATAATGTAGTGGTATTGAGAAAATTATCCAAAGGTTTTCGAGATGAAGTACCGAGGAATCTCAATTTTGAAATAGGTGTCGGTATTGTCGGTACCGTGGCAAAAACCGGCAAAACGATCGTAGCAAATGACGTTACCACAGAGAAACTTTACCGTGCCTATGGACAGACATGTACAAAATCAGAGATCGCTCTGCCTTTGAAAACAGGAAAAAGGACGATCGGTGTACTGAACATCGAATGTAATGAAAAGAACGTGTTTACCACGAGCACGATCAGGATAATCGAGTTGCTCGCTGATTGTCTTAGTGTCGCCTTGCATAATGCCCGACTTTATGAACAGGCAAAGAATAGCGCCAAAGAGCTTGCAGTTTCTTTTACGATCGCCAAATCATTGATCTCTACTCTGGATTTGGATGATGTTCTCAATACCATTCTCGAGGTAATACGCACTACTTTTGGCTATGCAAATATCGCCATTCTCCTTGTCGAGGGCAATGAACTTTTTGTCAAAGCAGCTTGTGGCTATGCGATGAAAACCATGAAGAAGGTGAGATTGAAGATCGGCGAGCAGGGTATCTGCGGTAAAGTTGCGGCAACCGGGAAGATGTTTTATGCTCCGGATGTGTCCAAAATCCCGTTTTATTACGAAGGCAAGAAAACGATCAGGTCCGAAGCAGCCATTCCATTAATGATAAAGGGTGAGGTGATCGGCGTTCTGGATATTGAGAGCGATAAGCCGGCTGCTTTTACTGATAAAGATCTGCGTATGTTCTCGGTATTTGCTTCACAAGCAGCGATCGCGATCGAAAACGCAAGATTGTATAACGAAACCAAAGAACTTTCTTTGACCGATGCTTTGACCAGGACCGCCAACCGAAGGCATTTCAACCTTGTCCTTGAAAGCGAGATAAAAAAGGCAAGAGGATATTCAAGGCAGTTGAGTTTAGCAATGATCGATCTGGATGATTTCAAGGTTTTCAATGATAATTTTGGCCATGTGACCGGTGATAAAATGCTTGCTCACATTGCCGACATGCTGAAAGAAAATTTACGGGATACGGATTTTGTTGCGCGTTATGGCGGAGAAGAATTTGTCATCATATTCCCTGAAACAAGTCATCCACTCGCTCTAAAAGTTTCGGAAAGACTGCGCAGTGCCGTTGAGATCAGACATTTAAATATCAAAGGTAAAGGTAAGACGAAGATGACTATATCGATCGGCGTTGCTACTTATCCTGGTAATGCTGAAGACAAAGTCGAATTAGTTCAAATCGCTGACCGTGCTCTTTACCGTGCTAAAAAGCTCGGCAAGAATCGGGTTGAGTCAGCCTGATGATTTTTTGAGCTACCCCTTGATTTTATAACAAAGGTGTATATAATAGAAGACAACTTAAAAGGAGGTATGATGAAAAAGTTGTTATTACTAAGCTTGTTGAGTGTTCTTCTTGTAGCTTTCTGTGGTGCACCACCTGAAGGCGAAACAGAAGTACCGACTAAAGGTGTTGATGTGGCGTATGGGAAGCTTTCCGAAGGGGAACTTCAAAAGTTCATGAAGGCCTTTCCTGTGGCCAAAGAGGAGATTGAAAAAAGCGGTAAAGAATTCGGTGGCGATAATGAGAATATTGAATCCTGGATCGGACAATTTGCGACTGTGAATAAGGAAGTCGCTGGTTTGGATGCCAAATTGTCTGCTGCCGGTATGTCGTGGAACGAATTCTGGCCTGCTTTTGCCAAAACATGGACAGCTTCAATCGCCGTTATGATGACTAAAGAAATGGGTGAAATGGAAGAGGGTATGGCGGAAATCAAAAAACAGCTCGATGATCCCAAGATCCCTGCTGCTCAAAAAGAAATGATGAAAGCGGCGCTTAGCGCTATGGAAGAGATGAAGAAGATATCGGATAAGGTTCCTCAGGAAAACAAAGATGTTGTTAAAAAACACTGGGACGAACTTACTAAGTTGTTTGATATGGATTAAGCACAATTAATTCCATGATTGAGCGGGCAAGGTTTTCAATCCCTTGCCCGTTTTTTTTGCTCTAATCGAGCCATTGAAAACCGCTATGATCGTTGAGAATGTTTCTTAAAAAAGCTCATCAGGATATCAGGAAACCAGTTGGAAACTCTACTCTCTACTATGTTTCTTCCTAGTTCTTAGTTCCTAGTATATACGTTATTCCCAGCGTCAGCGTGTCTTTTCATTGTAGTCGTCCGATTTATCGGACCAGACACCAGTATCCGTAGTCGTCCGATTTATCGGACCAAACTCACCATGTTTGATAAATC
>Ga0315534_1001066_pt1 | contig 19240 bp, 16 predicted proteins | sample SalMarSW160240MG_FD_203094 | JGI IMG/M metagenome (GOLD analysis project Ga0315534, IMG submission 203094) | Salt marsh sediment microbial communities from the Plum Island Ecosystem LTER, Massachusetts, United States - Salt Marsh Sediment SW1602-40 ... | reverse complement strand
GCCGTTCTGGCGATGGAACCTTACCCGTTTTTCACTCGGTCCTGCGGACGGCCAAATGGCCCGACTGCTTGCAATTCCGCGCGGAAACCGCTATCGTCATGGATGATGGATCTGATTCCGGTGATGCCGCCACGGAGGGGCCACGCAGTCACGCTCGTCGGCAATGGATCCTCAGGGCAACGCTCGTTGTCCAGGCTTTTTCATTCTATCTCATTCTGACCTATATATAGCCCCTCGTATCGTGCCCGTGCCGGGCGAAACCTTTATAGGAGACAGGAAGATGGCCCGACAAGAACTGACTCGTACACAACGCACCGTCCCGCAACGGGGCACAAAGAAAGGATTCACGCTGGTCGAGTTGCTGGTGGTGATCGCAATCATCGGAATCTTGATTGCGTTGTTGCTTCCCGCCGTGCAGGCGGCCCGCGAAGCGGCCCGCCGCATGAGTTGCCGCAATAATTTGAAGCAGGTGGGTATCGCGCTTCACAATTACCATGACCGATACCGGTCGCTCCCGATCGGCATCCGGGCTGCGTTTGACAATCCGATTCTCAAGAGTCCTGCCAACGCGGACTGGGGGGAATCGTGGTGGGTCGGCATCATGCCGGACCTGGAAACCACGGGGATCTTCAACCAGTGGCGCAGTGATGTCGTCCAATCCGGGCACCAGGACGATATCAACATGGGTTTGGTCAATGGAATTGTCATCGATTACATGCGGTGTCCGTCTTGTCCGTATCCCGAACTGGTCGTCAATCCGGCCATGGCGAATAAACAGCTTCCCGATCCGCAGAACCCCGGCCAGACTCGGACCTTTGAAGGCACCGTCGTAGCGACTTACGTGGGTATCTCCGGCGCCGTGGCGAATCAGGACGCAATTGATTCGAGCCGCAACGTGTTGCAGGTCGATACGGTGGACCGCGTCAATCGGAGGCTCGCGCAGTCGGGCGATCTGGGATTGGCCAGTAGTGGCGGCATGCTGGTTCCGAATCAGGCGATGCGGATGGCTGACATGCGGGATGGAACCTCCAATACGATCATGGTGGCCGAGCAGAGCGACTGGATGGTTGCCGATCCGGGTACGACGAACGAAAGAAAGTACGTGGCCGCCAGTGCATATCATTCGGGGCCGTGGCGCGGTTGCCGTCAGGCAGCTACGCCGGGCGACACTGGTGGGCAGTTTGGCACATGGGATCCGAGCAATCCCAACGGCAGAACGCCGAACATTACCACGGTGCGTTATCCGATCAATACCAAGGAAATTCCCAACGCCGAAGGTGTTGATTCTCCCTGGCAACCGTGCCCGACGACCGGCATCTGCGGCAATGGAGGGAACAACAACGGGATATACGCGGCGCATCCCGGCGGGGCTCTGGTGCTGAGAGGCGACGGTTCCGTGGACTTCCTCACGGATTCCACCGATCAGGCGACCCTGCTGTTCCTCAGCACCCGGGATGACGGCGGCGTCCTGCAGAACACGAACTAGAACTAACCGTCCGCGGGCCGCCCTTGGGGGCCGGCTCCCGGCACACAATGAAATATCGAGAGAGGATGGCCGTGCCGGCAACCGGCGCGGCCATCTTTCGTTCCGGCGGGTCCTCGCCGGTTGCTCCATTGACACGTCTTCACGCGCAACTCTATACTCTGCAAAGCATTCGCCGCTTTTTGCGTTACCTGCCCGTGTCGGCTTCGCAATGAAATATGAAAACTGAACGAAGACACGAATTGGAAACCAACGAGCTGGCGCAACAGTTGGCTCGCGGGATCGACGCGGTCAAACCCTATTCCAAAGCCGTTACCGGGGTGACCCTGGCCGTGTTGGTCGTCGTCGCCGCGTATCTGATGCTCGGCAGACAGTCCACGGCGAGCCAGGAGGCCGGTTGGAACGATTACTGGCTGGCGTCGTTGGGCGGACGCGTCAGTCCGGAAGATCTGGAATCGGTCGCCGATGCCCACCGCGGCACGTCGGTCGAAGACTGGGCGCGTCTCTCGGCGGCCGACGTCGAATTGGAGATCGGCACGCGGCTGCTGTTTCGCGACAAAGAGGAAGGCCAACGACGCCTGCTTAGCGCCGAGGACATGTACGCCGCGTTGCGGGCCAACAGCGGCCTCGACGCCGTCCGCCAGAGGGCGACATACGGGATGGCTCGCGTGTACGAGGCGTTGGGCCGGTTGGACGATGCCGAACGGACCTATACCGAGGTCGAAGGAGCCTTCATGGGATTGGCCGCAGCACGCGCGGAATTCCTCCGGGAGCGGCAGGTTCGATCCTTTTATGACTGGTTCGCGCAGGCGGAACCGCCAGCGCCCGACCTGTCCAGCCAGCCGGGGACGCCCGGCGTCCGCCCCGACGTGACCATCGAAGGACTCGAGGATCTGGATCTTTCCGCGCCATCCAAGACGTCCCCGCAGCCCGACGCGGTTCTGGATGACGCGCCGCCCGACGAACCAGTCGAGCCGTAGTGGCCAGCCATCCGTCTTCTTGCCCGTCTTTCGACGCGCTGGCGACTCCTGATGACGCGGGTGCGCGCCTGGACGTATTTCTGGCCCGGCGTTTAACGAACACCAGTCGCGTCGCCATCCGTCGCATCTTCGACGCCGGTGGCGTGAAGGTGGACGGCCAATCGGTCAAGCCGTCGTACCGGTTGAAGGGTACGGAACGTATCTCCATAACGCTCGCTCCGCCCGAACCGGGCGGTCCGAAGCCCGAACCGATTCCGCTGGAGATCCTGTATGAGGACCCATGGATCGTGGCGGTGAACAAGCCGCCCGGCATGGTCGTGCACCCGGCCAAAGGGCACTGGTCCGGGACGCTCGCCAGCGCATTGGCCTTCCAATACGGTCGACTCAGCCAGTCGGGCGGGCCCACGCGGCCGGGCATCGTACACCGCCTGGATCGCGACACGAGCGGAGTGATCATCGTGGCTCGCAGCGATGAAGTTCACCGCGTGATCGCCGAACAATTCGCGGCACGCACGGTAACCAAGCAGTACACGGCGATTGTCCGTGGAGTTCCGGACAGGGATCGCGATATCCTTCGTCGGCCCATCGGTGTGCATCCGGGCCAGCGCGAAAAAATGGCGGTGCGGCGCGGCCACGCTTCGAGCCGCGAGGCCGAAACATCATTCGAAGTCCTCGATCGCTTCCACGGCTTCGCGCTGTTGCGCGTGCAACCGCGCACGGGCCGGACGCATCAAATCCGCGTGCACCTGGCCAGCGTCGGCCATCCGGTGCTGTGCGATCGTCTGTACGGGGGTCGATCGCGCATTTCACTGGGCGAATTGCGCGGCGGCGCCGCCGACACAACGTGGGTGCTGACACGCCAAGCGCTTCATGCCGCGCGGATCGCATTGAACCATCCGGCCGACGGCCGACGCATCGAAGTCCAGGCGCCGCTTCCCGAAGACCTGCGCCGCGTATTGGAGCGGCTCCGAACGTTTCGGAAAGTCGCGCCCTGAATGATCGCCTCAAAACGCACGACTTGCGGAGCGGCTGATTTTTCGCGCAGGGGCGGTGGACCTCCGTCGGGACCGCACTGGATAACCGTGCCCCTACTTGCCCGCCGAAAGCAGGAATGTGGGGTTCAGCGCATCGAAGCGGACGCGTTCCAACTGGTAGGTGCCCCGCGCCACATTAATCATCCAGACGTGGACCTGGTCGGCGCGGCGATTCAGTACTTGATGGACATCGGAAATATTTTCGATGCTGCCCACATTCGCCACCAGGCGTCCGCCGGCGTTCAGACGCTGAAACGCCAGGTCGACCAACCGGCTGATTTCACGTCCGCTGCCTTCCATGAAAACGCTGTCCGGATCAGGCAAATCACTCCATGCTTCAGGCGCCTTACCGAGCACCGCGACGACGTTGGGTACGCCAAACCGTTTTGCGTTTTCCTGTATCAGGAGGTAATCATCGGAGTCCATTTCGATCGCATAGGTCGTTCCGCGATGTGCCAGCCGTGCCGCTTCGATGCTGACCGATCCGCTTCCCGCCCCCACGTCCCATACCGTGCTGTCGGCCTGCAGATTCATTTCCGCCAAAGCCATCGACCGTACCTCTGCCGGTGTCATCAGCCCGTGCTTCGGCGTCGACTGCACGAATGCGTCGTCTGGGTTGCCGAACAGCCGCAGTCGAGTTGGGTCCGCGGCCCGATCGGGCGCGTCGTGCTGCCTGACAAGAATCATCACATTCAGCGGAGCGAACTCCTGGCTCGCAATCTCGGGCAAGCCGCCCTGCGTTACGCGTTCGTCGGGAGACCCCAGGTTTTCGCAAACGTAGGCCAGGAAATAGTCGATTTTCTTCTGCAGCAGGGCCCGGGCCACCTTGTTCGGCGGACAGTCCTCAGTCGTGAACAGACCAACCGTCTCCGCCGTCCGAATCCGCTCGACAACGCGCTCAAACGCATAGTTGGCGAGATTTGTCAGGTAGGCTTCCTCCCAGCTTTCCATCACGCGCGCGAACGCCATTTGCATGGTGCTCACGTGCGGTTCGACATGGAATCGGTCCTTGCCAAGCCTCTCGCACAAAAACCGTGCCAGTCCGTAGAATAGCGGATCGCCGCTGGCCAAGACGGCAATTTTCTTTTGTGGCGACTGGGAAATGGCAGCGACGGCCTCGTCCAGGCTGGAGCCGACCGGCAACCGCTGTGCTTTGACCGACGGGACGAGCGCCAACGTCCGTTCGTCCCCGATCAGCAGGTCGGCTTCTTCAATCAACAGCCGCACCCGCGGCGCGAGTCCATCGAAGCCGTTGTCGCCGATGCCGATGATCTGGATCTTGTTCGGGTCTGCCATGCCGTTCGCCCGACGTGCCGTTGGTCTTTCGGAGCTTCGTACGCGGTCATCTCACACCGTGGCCGCACCGATGAGGCTTGGTCCCGGCGGCGGGCGCTGGCCCGACATGCCGGACGAACCTCGAGGCGAACCAGGCGGGCGACCGGCGCGCGCCGCCCTTGGCGGCCGTTTCGCGTTGACCGGATTTTAAGTCGATCGCCCGGCAAGGGAAAGTAGGGCAGCCGGCCGGTCAAAAATCATGTTTAATGGGCCGCGCACGGCCCGAGCCGCGAAGCGAGGTCGTCTTCCGCGTCCTGCCGGCTGACAAGCTGTCTCAGCAGATCCCGACGGCTAATCACTCCAACCAGTTTCCCGTTGGATACCACCGGCAGGCGGCGAACGCGATGCAGCACAAACTGCGTGGCGACTTCCGTCAGTTCCGCTTCTTCCGAAACGGTGACCACCTCTTTGGTCATAAACTTGCAGACGGGCGACGACTTGAGATCCGGCGTGAAAACGAGTTCCAGCAATTGGTATTCGCTGATAATACCCACCATGTTTCGTTCGTCGTCAACGACCGGCACGCCGCTGATGTTGTTTTCAAGTAGCGTGCTGATAACCTCTTCGACCGTCATTTCCGGCGAAACCGTAATTACGTCGGCGGTCATGACTTCTCGTGCGTTGTTCATCACCCTGTTCCCAGGCGCGCGCTTGAATCTCGAGTCGATAGCGCTGTTTTGCCGATCCGCCGGCACCCGCGTCCGGCCCGATCGTGCGGGGTTTCGAGAAAACACTTGGAGCCTGCTGCAATCCTCCGCAGGGCCTCACGTTCCATTGCCATCCAAGCAGCCCGCGCTCCGGATGGTTTCCGACTGCCGTCGATCGGACGCGCGGTCGACGTAAAGCTCTCAAACCTACGGCGCGAATCGCAACTGTCAAGAAAACGTCGGCGATCAGCCGGCGGGATCGGAAGCTTGAAGCTGGACGAAGCTTTCGTAGCGCCTGGTGTCGATCCGCCCGTCCGCCACGGCATCTTTGACAGCGCAGTCCACTTCGTGCGTATGCGTGCAGCTGGCAAAACGACAGAAGCTGACGTAGGGACGGATGTCGCGATAAAACCCGGCTACTTCCTCCGGAATGACGTCCCACAGCTGGTACTGGCGGATCCCTGGCGTGTCGACCACGAAGCCGCCGCAGGCCAACGGGAGCAGTTCGGCCGTGGTTGTGGTGTGGCGGCCCTTGTGCGTATCCCGGCTGATGTCCTGCACGCGCAGCGCCAAACTGTCGTCGACAGCGTTCAGCAGGGACGATTTTCCGACACCGCTCTGCCCGGTCACCACGGATTCCTTGCCGGCCAGCGTCTGGCGCAGCTGGTGGATATCGGTCCCCCGCTTCGCGGAGAGCAAAAGGACAGAGTATCCCATCTGGCTGTACACGCCCACCAGCGGCTGAAGATCCGCGGGATCCACCAGGTCGACCTTATTGATGCAGATCACCGGTTGCAGTTCGTTGTTTTCACATGTCACCAGCAGGCGGTCGATAAGGTGGGGCTTCAGGTACGGGTCCGCGCCGCTGGCGACGATCACGACCTGGTCGACATTGGCCACCAGAACCTGCTGTTTGCCCTGGATGGCCCGGTTGAGAATCCCATGCCGGGGCTGGATGCCAAGAATGGCTCCCTCGCCCTGGTTCAGAGCGCGGAACCACACGCGGTCTCCGGCAGCGACAACGTGCCGCTGGTCGGTTTCCAATGTTTTCAGCAGGCGCCGTGTGACGCATCGGTACTGGGTACCGTCCTCTGCCTGAACCGTGCTGGTCAAACCCTGCACGCGCAACACGCGGCCCTGTTGAGACGTGGCGGGATCGATGTCCGGTTGCACCGAGAGCGATGCATCATCGCCCGACACTGCCGCGCCGACGACGGTTCGTTTCCGCGCGATGTCGCCCTTGCCGCTGACTTGTTCACGCAACAACGAGTCGTGCTCTTCGAACCAGTCCTCTTCAAATTTGCGAGTCAAGTCATTCTCTCGCGCGCGGACGACCCGATTCTTTCGAAACTTGGCTCGAATCTTGTCCTTCTTCTTTGCCACACCGGCACCATCTTACCGGGACCTATCGAATCCAGAAAACATCACCAGTGAAACCTCCGATTTCCGAACTGAAATCGTCATGCCGATCCTGGCCAAGTCTCAACCACGATCTCCGCGAGAAGGGATCGTGGCGCTAAGCGACCGCCGGGCGCGGGCGGGAAATGACGGCCGGTCGTCGCGTCGATGCCAGGGGGCGGGAGGCAGTTGCCGCACGTCGGTTCAACGCGGGGGCGATTCGGCGTCGGTCCCCAAGCAATCATACCGGCCGGTTCGGGTCCTTGATCTGTCCCTCGCGGTCGTCCATGACGTCATACCGGCCGCCGCGGCCCGTTTTGCCTCCATCGCCACTCGAATCCTTGATGCCCGCCCGTTCCAGCAACGAATGCGACATGATCTCCGCGCCGACGTCGTCTGCCGGAGGAGGTCCCACGGCGCCCAATTCCATGGGCGAGTACTGTACTTCGTAGCGATGCTTCGACACGGCCAGGCAGTCACCCGGGTCCAGCCGCTTCTCGGTGACGCGAAACCCGTTGACCTTGGTTCCATTGCGGCTCTTGCGGTCCCGCACGAACCAGTACCCACCGTTGAGCGTCAGTTCGCAATGGTGCGCCGATACGTTGGAAAACCGCAGCACGATATCGCAGCTCTCCCGGCGTCCCACCAGCAGATGCTTTTTGAGCAGTGGGATCGGATCGCCGCCGCCCAGCGGCACCAGCACGCCGTACGAACGTTGTTGACTCGGCCTATCTTGCATGGTGGAATCCACGCCTCGTATGATGCTGGTAGCGATAAATAGACCTAACTGCCCATCTCACAATAATCTAGGTGGTTTAGTTGGTAAGGTCAACCAGCCACATTGTCCCCGACGAGGTGGTGCCGGAATGGCGGCGGGCCGGCCGGAATTACCATGCGTACAGCTACTTTTTACGGAAGACATTCGGGCATCGCGTTCAAAAAGTCTCGGTTGACGCTGGATTTACGTGCCCCAACGTCGATGGCACGGTCGCCAGGGGCGGCTGCGTGTTCTGCGACAATCGGAGCTTCAGCCCCAGCCGCCGGGTGCCCCGAGACGTGATTCGGTCCCAGATCGATGCGGGCATCGCCCGCGTGTCGAGGCGGTACAAATGTCGTCGGTTCCTGGCGTATTTTCAGCCCGGAACGAACACCTACGCCCGTGTCGATCGGCTGGAACCGCTCTACCGAACAGCGCTTGCCCACCCGGACATTGTCGGTTTAGCCATCGGCACGCGCCCCGACTGCGTCCCGGCCGAAACGCTTGATTTGATCGAGGACCTGGCGCGGTGCTCGTACGTTTGCCTGGAATTCGGCATGCAGACCATCCACGATACGTCACTGGCGTGGATGAATCGCGGCCACGGCCATTGCGCTACCATCGATGCCATGCGGCGCAGCCGCGGGCGAGGTTTCGACATCTGCGCCCATGTGATACTGGGACTGCCGGGCGAAACGCGGAAGGATATGATGGCGACGGCCGACGAAATTGCACGCCTCGGTTTCGACGCCGTCAAGCTCCACCATCTGTACGCAGTGCGTCATACGCAGCTTGTCGATCAAATTGAGCGGGGCGAGGTGCGGCTTCTGGATCGATCGGAGTACATCGAGTTGGTCGTTGATTTTCTCGAGCGGCTACCTCCGCATTGCGTCATCGAACGCTTGTTCGGCGATGCCCCGGCCGACTACCTTGTGGGTCCGGCGTGGTGTCTGGACAAGCCCGCGGTACTGGCTGCCATCGAACAGGAATTTGTCCGTCGTGGCAGCTGGCAGGGCCGCCGGTACCATGCGCCGCCGCCAATGCGGTAAAATAACGGTGTGGAATCCGGAGTGGATCGGGTGGTCGCCGGTTGCATCATCGCAGCGGGAGGAAAGTCCGGGCACCAGAGGGCGCGATGGTGGGTAACGCCCACCGGCCGCGAGGCCAGGGAAAGTGCCACAGAAAATAGACCGCCTCGGCCGCCTTTGCGCGGCTGCGGTAAGGGTGAAACGGTGCGGTAAGAGCGCACCAGCAGGTTGGGCGACCAGCTTGGCTAGGTAAACCCCATCGGGTGCAAGGTCGAACAGGAGGGATGGCCGTATCGCTTCGGCGAGCGGCAGCGGGCCGGCCCGGCCCGCCCAACCTCCGGGTGGACCGCTCGAGACCCGGGGTAACCCGGGTCCTAGACGAATGACCGCCGCCGATGTCGTTCGATCACGAACGGCAGCGGGACAGAACCCGGCTTACGCGTCCACTCCGATTCCTTTTTTTGGGAACGTTCCACCGCTTGTGGGCTTGCTGACACGTCGCCTACCGGGACCACCGGTCCGTGCCCACCGATTCGCGACAGCAGATGCCGCGCGCAGGCGCCTACGGTGCCGGCGCCATCGCAGGCCCACCTTCGCCGACGCCTTGCCCTGTCGGGGGCCGCGCCAGAGACGCCCACGGCGACCAGGGACAGCGGACGAAGGTGCCCGCCCGCTGTCCCTGCCGCGATTGCGTCGCGTTGCCCGGCGATCAGCTTGTACCCGCAGGGACAAGTTCGTCGTTGATCACCTGAAGTAACTTGGAAATGCACAGCTTATTCATGCTGGTATGCCGCAGATGGGCCTCGTTGCGCAGTGAGTCGTGCAAGCTCTGCGGCAGCCGCACCGTGATGACCCGCGTTGGTTCCTGAGAATCCGACGGCGGGATGGATTGGGCCCGCAGCTTGACCAGCATGTGCTGGATCGTGTCGTACTCGGGACTCTTTTCAAAGGTCGCCAGCGACATTGCGTCCGGAAACGCACGCCGCACCACGCCGTCGATTCCCAGCACCTCGCGGAAAAATGTCACCCAGTCTGGGCCCTGCTCGAACAACTCCGTTGCCACCTGCAGGACCTCGGTTCGTTTGTCATAAGAAACTTCCATCATCCATGCACCTCCTGTTTTACGTGCTACCCAGGCGCTCTCATCCAACCGGAGCGATTTTCCTCGGCCACGGGGGTCACAGCGTACCGCGCGAACGGAGTTCAAGCCAAGAACAATCTGTTCGCCGGCACCGACACGCCGCGGCTAGTAGCAATCATGCTTTCTGGGTCAAGGCTGGCATGGATATCATTGCGGCGCAAGCATTTGCAACGCAGCTTGCAGGCTGCCCACTTAGCGTGCACTCGTGCAAGCAGATACAGCATCGCCGGGGCTGCCTAACTTTTGGGCATTCCTGGATTTCCCATTGGGGTAAGTGTCCACTCCGGCAGGGCGGATCACCGGACCGTTTGAGGCCGATGGGCCCGGTTCTTGACCGGTCCCGCCGCAGGGCTGACAATCGGCGTCTTGACCTGCCCGTGCCGGCCCCGGGAATTGGCGTAAGCCCGGGGGCGGCCAAGCCCGGTTGGTTTCCGAAATTGTTGGGAGATAGCGTCCGATGCCCGAAACGGTTCAAGGTGTGCCCATCCGCATGCAGGACGGTCGGCTGACGGTCCCCGATCGGCCGGCGGTGCCGTTTATTGAAGGCGACGGCACGGGCCCCGATATCTGGGCGGCCGCCCGGCGCGTGCTCGACGCCGCCGTCCAACGAGCCTACCAGGGTCGCCGTCAGATCGTGTGGACCGAGGTGCTGGCGGGTCAGAAGGCGTACGACGAAGTGGGCAACTGGCTGCCCGACGAAACGCTGGAGTCCTTTCGCAAGCATCACGTCGGCATCAAGGGGCCCCTCACGACGCCCGTTGGCGGAGGGATCCGTTCGTTGAACGTCGCGCTGAGGCAGATCCTTGATCTGTACGTGTGCCTGCGGCCCGTCCAATACTTCCCGGGCGTCCCATCGCCGTTGAAGCATCCGGAACGAACAGACATGGTAATTTTTAGGGAGAACTCCGAGGATATCTACGCCGGTATCGAGTTCCGGGAAGGTTCGCCCGACGCTGATGCGTTCAAGGATCAACTGAAGCAGCGATTCCCTGAGCTGTACGGCAAGATACGCTTTCCTCAATCAAGCGGGATCGGGATCAAGCCGGTGTCTCGGGAAGGGACCCAGCGGCTGGTGGAAGCCGCGATCCGGTACGCCGTCGACCAGCGAAGGGACAGCGTGACGCTGGTTCACAAGGGCAACATCATGAAGTTTACCGAGGGGGCGTTCCGGGACTGGGGCTACGAAGTAGCGCGGGACCGTTTTGGTGCCGAACCGATCGACGAAGGACCGTGGATGAAGTTCACCGCCGAAGGCGGGCATGAAGTCGTCATCAAGGACGTTATTGCGGACGCCTTTCTGCAGCAAATCCTCACGCGGCCGGACGAATACAGCATCATCGCCACGATGAATCTCAACGGTGACTACATCAGCGACGCGTTGGCGGCGTGCGTCGGTGGCATCGGCATCGCGCCGGGCGGAAATATCAACTACGAGACCGGCCACGCCATTTTCGAGGCCACGCACGGAACGGCGCCGCGGTACGCGGGCCAGGACAAGGTCAATCCTGGTTCGCTCATCCTGTCCGGAGAAATGATGCTCCGCTATCTCGGCTGGAACGAGGCGGCCGACCTGGTCATTCTCGGCATCCGCGGCGCTATCCAGGCGCGCACCGTCACCTACGACTTCGCGCGGGCGATGGCCGATGCCACGCTGGTCAAGTGCAGCCAGTTCGGCGACGCGGTGATAACTCACATGGACGACACGACTGCCGCATGAACACACGGGGACGATTTGGACCCGCAACCGCGCACAGGTCCACACCGGGCATCGTCCAGCGCCGCGGCCCACCATGCCGCCCCCGGGAAGGCCAAACGCCTCTCGGCCACACAGGACGGGGGACGCTGCCAGTCTCGGGGCCGCAACAGGTACTGGCGGCGGTTGCCGGAGGCCGTTTGCGGTCGGTACGCCGTTCGAACGTTTCGAAACGACAGGCAATCGCCGCTGAAGCCCATGCTTGTGGCGGCCGGGCCCCGGCTTTTCCCGCTGTCAGCATCGATTTACAATAAAAGCTGTCATCGCGTCTCGTCGTGGCCCAGGGGGCGTTCGCCCCTGCCGTCTTTCTCACGCGGCGTTGCTGTCTTTGTTAGCGGGTCGTCGACTGGCCGATCCGCCCTCGCCACGGCGGCCATGCCAATCTGGCGGGTGATCCGATGTACGGATGACGGGCTGACCATCATGAGCGAAAACGAATCCGGTCCCCAGCATCCGTCCGCACCGGCCCACGGTCCGTCTTCCCCAAAGCCACCGGTCCCCGAGCAGTCGTCAGAGCCGAACGCGGCAGCCTCGTCCGGCAGCGGCAGCGAGGACAAGACGCAGATTTCCACGCTTCCACCGATCCCTACTTCTCCGACGCTCGACGGACTGTCCACGGCGGAACTGGCTCGCGTCCTGGAAGGCCGGAAGCTGGGGCACATCCGGCTAGAGCACTTTATCGGCGGGGGCGGAATGGGTGCGGTGTTTCGCGGTGTCGACACCGAGCTGCATCGGACCGTGGCGGTGAAGGTCCTTTCGCCACGGCAGTACGCGGATGAAGAAACATTAAAGCGTTTCAAGGTGGAAGCGCAGTCGGCTGCGCGTCTGGACCACGAGAATATCGCCCGAGTTTACTACGTGGGCGAGGACCAGGGCGTCCATTACATCGTCTTCGAGTACATCGACGGCATCAACATCCGCGACCTGGTACGCCGCCAAGGCCCGATGACGATTCCAGATGCCATTGCCATCACGCTGCAGATCGCCGATGCGCTGGCACATTCCTACCGCCGCAACGTCGTCCACCGGGACATAAAGCCGTCCAATGTGCTGATGACGGCCGACGGGCGGGCCAAGCTGGTGGACATGGGATTGGCACGCGTTCATCAGCAGGAGAAGTCCAATGACGACCTGACGGCCAGCGGAGTGACGCTGGGCACGTTCGACTACATTTCTCCGGAACAGGCACGCGATCCTCGCGAAGCCGACGTACGCAGCGACCTTTATTCGCTCGGATGCACCTCGTTCTTCATGCTTACCGGACAACCGCCATTTCCGGAAGGCACGGTGCTCCAGAAACTGCTGCGGCATCAGGGCGACGACGCGCCGGACCCGCGCCAATTGCGGCCGGACATCCCCGAATCGTTGGCGTCCGTACTGGCCAAGATGCTGGCCAAGTCGCCTGGCCAGCGCTACCAGCAGCCGGACGAGTTGATGGCGGACCTTCTTCCGCTGGCCAGGCGGTACGGACTGCCGACGTTCGATCTGGAGCAGGCGGTGTGGTCGCGCGTCGTTCCTTCGCCGGAGGCTTTCTGGCGACGCCAGCTTCCGTGGCTCGTCCCCTGCCTGTTGTTGGTGGCCGGTGTGCTCCTGCTGGAATGGACCGCGTTGCCGGACGCATTGCAGCCGGCGGTTTCGCCGGAGCCTCCCGGCGCACAAACGTTGCCGGCTCCGGGGCCACCCGTCGGTACCAGCGACCCGTCGCGTCGCGAAGCGGGGTCCGAAAATGCGGCTTCGGCGGACGCGAACGCGGCACCGTTGGTCGGCCGGACGCCGTCGAACGGCGGCGTGGCGGATGGGCCTCGCGCGCAGGCCGGCCCGCGCCGCGGCGAAACGCGCGCGCCGGACGAAGCGTTGCCTGGCCAAGCGGATGCCGACAGCACGAACGGCGGCGGATTGAATTCCAACCCGTTGCTTTTGCCCTCTGGCGGCCGGTCCCCGGGGAATCTTCCGGGACGGGAGCCGACCCGTCCATCGCATACCGAGGCTGCCGCGACCGGCCCGCTTGCAGGTGCATCGAATGGGGCGGCGGAGGCCGCGTCGCGGCAGCCCTCCACGCAAAATGGACCTCCCGCCGCGACCGATCCCATTGTCGTAGCTCGGCACCAGCCAGACCTGGCGGAAACAGGTTTCACTTCGTTGCGAGCGGCGATCGAAGCCGCCCAGAGCGGTGACGTTATCGAACTGCGGTTCGACGGACCCCGCCAGATGCAGCCGGTGCGCATTGCCAACAAACGCTTGACGATCCGCGCGGGTCAAGGGGCGACCCCGGTCTTGTTGTTCGATACCGCCGCGGTCCGGGGCGACCGGGCGCCGAGAGTTCCGGGAATGATCACGTTGCTCGGGGGGCATTTGACGCTGGTCAACCTGGATGTACGTGCGGATGCCCCATTGGCGAACGCTTCCAACCGCGGTAGCCTCTTCGAGACTCGACGCGCCGATTCCCTTCACTTGGACCGCTGCCGGCTGACGCTTCGACGTTCGAACGGTTCTGATGCGGCCGCTTTTATCGACGTAAGAGCCGCGCTGGACGAAGAACCATACGCGTCGGACGAGCGGTCTGCGGCTTCTCCACTTCGGTTGAGAGTCCGCATGGAAGACTGCATCGCAATCGGCGACGGGCCGCTCATACAATCGCACGACAACCAGTCGGTGGACATTTTGTGGAACAACGGTTTGTTCGTCTCTGCCCAACAACTGGTGGATGTCCAGCAGAGCCGCGACGCGACCAACGAACAACGCATCTTTATCGACATTCAGCATCTGACGGCGTGTACGGGCCGCGAGTTGATCGCCGCGCGGGGCCTTACGGGCGGACCGTATCCGGTTTTGGAATGTGTCTGCAGCGACAGCATTTTCGTGGGATACAATGAGGCGCCGTTGGTAGCCTTAGGGGGCGCGATGCGCATCGACGCGCTCCAAGAGATGTTGGTCTGGCGAGGCGACCGGAACTGCTACGAACAGTTCGAGACGTTCTGGCGAGTGGGATCTTCCAGCGGCGAGTCGCCGCTCGAGATGGATTTCCGCCAATGGCAGGATTACTGGCGCGAGGCGCTTCATGGTCACGAACATGCAAGCCAGCGCAACTCGGTCGTATGGAAACACCCGCTTCGCGCCGACATGCTGCTCCGCAACCCGACGCGCGAAGATTTTGTGCTGGACGGTCGAGTGGCGGATCAGCACGCGCTGCGCGGCGCTGCTGACGGGGGCCCGGTCGGGTTCCGCCGCCTGCCGGTGTCCGCGGAACGGAGGCCTTTCCCACCCGGCCCGGCGCCGCTCTCCGAACCGGCAGACCCCGACGATTCCGCCCGTTAACCTCCCTTGTCGTTGGCTGGCATACGCGTTAGAACGCTCGTGTCGTCCGCCGCGAGATGCAATTCAGGTTCGGTCCGTGCGCGCACAGCGCGGCGGCTGATTGGTTAACTGTGGACGAAATCATGGCCCGATATATCACGTCGCCACCCCAGACGACGTCATTGCCCCCCGGCATTCCTTACATCGTGGGGAACGAGGCCGCCGAGCGTTTCAGTTTCTACGGCATGAAGACGGTCCTGTTCGTGTTCATGACGCAGCACCTGATGTCGGCGTCGGGAGTCCGCGATGTGATGACGCCCGACGAGGCGAAGACATACGTCCATGCGTTTGTGGCCTCTGCCTATTTTTTTCCGCTGCTCGGCGCCATGGTCTCGGATGCCGTACTGGGAAAATATCGGACCATCCTCAGCCTTTCCATCGTGTACTGCCTGGGCCACCTGGCTTTGGCCCTGGGAGAAACGCGATGGAACCTGGCGATAGGACTCACGCTCATCGCCGTCGGAACGGGTGCCATCAAGCCATGCGTTTCCGCGCACGTGGGTGACCAGTTCGGCACGCGCAATCAGCACCTGGTGAGCAAAGTTTTCGGATGGTTCTATTTCGCCATCAATTTCGGTTCGGCCGCATCCACGTGGTTGACCCCTTTCCTGCTCGCCGATCCGCGGTTTGGGCCGGCCTGGGCTTTCGGCGTGCCGGGCGTGCTGATGGCTCTGGCGACATACATCTTCTGGCTGGGGAGACACAAGTTCGTCCATATTCCTCCGGCGGGAACGCAGTCCGTCAAGCAGGCGTTCAGCGGTGAAGGCCTGCGGGCCATCTGCAACCTGCTGAAGATCTATATCTTTGTGGCCATTTTCTGGTCACTCTTTGATCAGACCGGATCAGCCTGGATCCAGCAGGCACGCCGGATGGACCGGGTTTGGCTGGGCCGGAACTGGCTGCCTTCACAAATCCAGACGGTGAACCCCATCTTGATCATGATTCTCATACCGCTGTTTTCCTACGTCGTCTATCCACTCATCGGTAGAGCCGTGCGACTCACGTCGCTGCGAAAAGTCAGTATCGGATTCTTCTTGACCGTGGCTGCCTTTGCCATTTCGGCCTGGATCGAAACTCAGATTTCGGGTGGATACGTCGTCAGCGTAACCTCGGAAGGGAACGTCAAGTCGTTGCCGGCGGAGAAGCTGATCGACGGCCACGCCGATGGGTCGGGGTGGGTATCCTCGGTCGAGCAGGGTGAGCGCACCGATCAGCAGATCGTTTTCCGCCTGCGCGAGCGGCGAACGTGGCCCGTCCACGGCGTGCGGGTCAATCCCTACGTCCGACTGGGGCGTTTCCTGGAGAGCGCTGGACTGGGCGCTGATGAAATTAGCGAGCGCGAAGTGCGGAACTGTTGGGCCGCCGAAATTGAGATCTATGCCGGCGACACACCACTGGGAGACTGCGTGCACGGAGGTTCGGCGAGCTCGGCACAATTTGCATGGCGTCGAAAGCTGGCCGTAATGGACGTCGAACCGCGACACGCGATGCAGTCGGTGAGCTTTCCCGCCGTCGACACTGAATATATCATGCTCCGCATTACACGGGCGGTGGGCGGTGACGACGCGCCGTGCGTCGGATTGGGCGAGGTCCAAATCGTGGCCGAATTCCCCTCGCCCGACGCGCGGCAGGTCGCGGCCGTCTGGCCCAATGTCGCAGCGGCCGGGCACCAGCCTCATATCCGCTGGCAGATTCTGGCCTACTTGCTGCTCACGGCCGCTGAGATCATGGTGTCCATTACGTGCTTGGAATTCTCCTACACCCAGGCACCCAATACCATGAAGTCGTTCGTCATGTCGCTGTACCTGCTGTCGGTATCGGTGGGAAACCTGTTCACCGCGGCGGTCAATCGTTTCATTCAAAACGAAGACACTACGAGCAAGCTGGAGGGTGCCGCTTACTACTGGTTTTTCACGGGAGTGATGCTCGTGGCGGCCCTGGGATTTGTCATGATCGCAAAGACCTATCGGGGAAAGACATACATTCAGGGCCAAACCTGATAGCGGCCCGGCGCGCTTGACACTCGCGGCCCGGCGGGATTTACTTGAAGAACAAGTGGCTCCATGCTGGACGCCAGCCTGCCACGATCGCGGCTCGCGAAGTCCCCGATCTTTAAGAGGTCAGGATCGTCGGACCGCGTTCCGACCCCGCCTGGCCAGGCAGACCGGAACAATCCTTGATTCGGACTTGGTATTTTCGTGAGCGACGGATGTCCGTCCGGATTCCGGCTCCTATTTCATGAGATCGAGTTTCTGAATGCAACAATTGATAAAGGAGGTTTTCCCAATGGCCTTGACTCGCACGCTCCGCGTTCTGGCCGTTGCCGTGCCGCTGACGGTCTGTCCACTGGTCCGTTCCGCCCAGGCGATTCCCGCGTTCCAGAAGCAGTTTTGGAGCAAATATCTGGGGAGTCAGGCCGATCCGGAATATGTCGAGTTGGTAAAGAAGAAGGTCAAGTGCAATCTGTGCCACGATCCCAACAAGCGGACTGACGACGGGAAAAAGAGCAAGAAATTTCGCAACAGCTATGGCGAGGAGCTTGCGAAGCTGCTCGATCGAAAGCAGGACAAAAAGAATACCGAGAAGATCGCGAAGGCTCTGGATACTGTGGCCAACATCAGCGTCGACAAGGATGATCCTCAAAGTCCCACGTTTGGCCAGCTCATCGCGCAGGGAAAACTGCCTGCCGGCGAGCCGCCCGAAGAGAAGTAGCGAAGCAGCGCAGCGCGCCGTGCGACCGAATACGCGCGTTGCGTTGTATTCCATGGCGCCCGCGCAACCGTTTCGTGCAGGTTCCTGGCACGTTCTCCGTCACGTGCCGTTCGGTTTGGTGGCGCTCGGGCCGGGAGTGTGCGAGATGCGTTTGACGTGATGCAGCGTGGCGGCCATCAGCCCCACGACAAGGAGCATGGTCAGCGCCGTCTGGAACACGCGGCGGGGGCCGCCGGATGCCAGCAAGGCGCCAAGGAGCAAGTGAATCAGGGCCAGGGACGCCGCCAACCCGGCCGCCAGCAATGCTGTCCCGGCTCCGTTTCCACCCAGCAGCGCATAGCGCGCCACCGGTCTAAGGTGCAGCAACAGCCAGATCCCCGCAAATGGTTGAAGCAGTGTGGCGCCCAGGGCCACGCCGGCTCCCCAACGTACGAGGGCGCGACGCTGTCGAATTGCCGCTTCGGTCGCGTCAGCGCGGCGGACTGCCAAGACCATTGTCGCGCAGCCAGCCACGGCCAGGGATGCCAGCCACGAGTGGACAACGCGGCTGGCAACTTCCGGTTCGACAAGCAGGCGACGAAAGATCGCGCCTTCGATCACGGCACCGGACAGATCCGCGCGGCAGGGCACCGTTGCAATCACGACCATCAATGGTGGAAAGTGAAATAGCAGATCGGTGCCGGCCAGAATGGCCGGAATGACCTGCAGCAGGGGCTTCGCTTCCAGGCGCCGCCAGAGGCCGACGTATACGGCCATCATCGCGAAATAGAACACGATCTCCACCAGCGCGTTGATGTATCTGGAGGGAGCAATGCGAGCCATGCCCCGAAGAAACAGACTTTGGGAGTCGTACCAATGAACGAGCAGCAGCAGACCGCCCAGCACCATACCCAGGACGGCGGCGCCGACCGATGCGATTGCCAGACCGTAGGCGATGCCGCGAACGGCGTGGTCACGGCGCCGGCGGGCGCGCAGGCAGAGCCAGGCCGAGAGGAGCGGTCCGGCCGCCCCGAGGTTGACCGCCACGAGGTGCGCGGCGAACAACATCGCAAGTCCGGTTTCCGAGAGCAACTGCCGCAAAGCCGAATCTTTCCACCACCGATGAAACGTGCGCCGCGGGGTTGGGCCACAACTCAGGGCTGGCGCGGCACGGAATTATAGTGTCGCCGGTCAAGCAATCCAAGCAACGCATTGACACTACCGACAGGTCACGGCTACGATGCACGCATCTTGGGACGCGACCAGCAGAGGGCGATTAGCTCAGTTGGCTAGAGCGCCACGTTTACACCGTGGATGTCGGCGGTTCGAGTCCGTCATCGCCCACCTTGGCATCGTGCATTGTATCGCATGATGTCGCAAGCCCCTGCAAAACAGGGGTTTTCTTTTGCGCTTGGTTGTCGGGTTGCGGCTCTGTGCGAGGCTCTGCGGCTGGTTGCAGCACCGACAGTTGCACCACCCCCCTGGACATAATGTTCGTCCGTTACCTGTAGGTAATGTTTTTCCGCTACGGTTCGGGAGTTGCCGATCCACGCACACACTTCATGCGCCGGGAATCGTTCAGCCAACTCGGTCTGTCGTGTCGCACGCAGGTTCTGAAACAGCTTGGGCCACGGTTTCA
>Ga0315534_1001064_pt1 | contig 19255 bp, 12 predicted proteins | sample SalMarSW160240MG_FD_203094 | JGI IMG/M metagenome (GOLD analysis project Ga0315534, IMG submission 203094) | Salt marsh sediment microbial communities from the Plum Island Ecosystem LTER, Massachusetts, United States - Salt Marsh Sediment SW1602-40 ... | reverse complement strand
GTTCCCCGTCGATTTCAATGGTTACTGATTTTATACCTGTCTCATCACCCGGTTGAAAATCAAGCTCTTTTGTTTTATATTCATTTCTTTCAGCCCACCGGAGGTACATTCTCATCAGCATTTCTGCCCAGTCGTTGCTTTCGGTGCCTCCCGCACCTGAATTTATCTTAAGTATAGCTCCGAACTGATCCTCTTCCTTTTGCAGCATATTGCGTACTTCAAGGTTTTCGATCAACACCAGGCATGTATTATACTGGTTATCAAGATCCTGTTCAGTTGCCTCGCCTTCCCTGAAAAAATCATTGATCACAGTAAGGTCATCTACTGCGGTACATACCTTTTGAAACTGGTTGGTCCAGCTTTTTAATGTTGAAATGCTTCTAAGGAGCTTTTCCGCCTGCTTTGGATCGTTCCATAAACCTGCTTCCTGCGATATTTGCTCCTTTTCCGAAATGAGTTTCAGTTTGCCATCAATGTCAAAGATACCTCCTTAACGCATCACGGCGTTCCGATAACTCCTTTATTTGTTCGTGAGTGATCATAATATTGTTTTTGACAAAATTAGTTATTTAAAAGGTTTATTTTTGCCGAGATCAAAAATAAGTATGTTAAAACTGATCTCTTTTCTAAGGCCATTTGCATTATACCTGTTAATAGCATGGGTAGTTGCGATCATTGTCATCTCATCGATCCCTTCAATACCCGTTTTGAAGATACACACTGAGAAGACAGACATAAGACTTGACTATCTGATTCATTTTCTTGAATACGGCTCGCTTGCATTCCTGACATATCTCTCATTTTCCGGAAAGGATTTCAATATGTCATGTTTAAAATATTTAATCCTGACCGTTTGCCTCATTCTTTTTGCAGTGGCTGATGAATCTCACCAGGTTATTATCCCGGGAAGGACCTTCAATCCGAAAGACATTATAAGCAACATTATCGGCATTGTGGGCGGATTGGTATTTTGTTTAGTGGTTTTCAGGAAGATAGCGAAACCCTCAACATCAATATGAAATCTTCTTTTTTTAAAAAGGGTATTAAGAAAGCCCTTTGTGTACCTTTGTGATAACCTTAGTGTGACTTTGTGGTAAATAAAAATTCTTAAACCACAAAGGAATAAATCAATAAACCTTAAACCCGGAAAATGAACCGGTTCCAGTGTTGGTGGAACCGCTCCGCGGTTCTATTAAGATATGTAGATTATCAATACAAGTATTGATGGAATCCCTCCGGGATTCAACATTAAAGAATCATCTAGGGATTCCATCGATAAAGAAGTATCCCTGGTTTGATTAGAACCACAGAGCGGTTACGTTATTACTTATAACTTATGACCATCATGTATGAACAACCCCGGAGGGGTTCCATGAATACTAATAACTTATGGCCATCATGTATGAAAAACCGCGGAGCGGTTCCATTAATAATTAGTAATTGCATCTAGTATCCGGTATACAGAACCGCGGAGCGGTCCATGAATAACTAAAATTCTAATACTATCTTATTACTCATAGAACTCAAATAAATATTCAGAATTGTACTTTACTCCTTCATCATTCAAGATATTAATATATTCATTCCTAAAAGTTACTTTTGAATGATGTGTTTCCTGATTCAGAATGTACTTAAATACACGATCTAATTCTCTATATCCCACTGTAAATCCTCCAAAACCTTCCTGCCATTTGAATTTAAGATAAGATTTATTTTGATCATTAATAAATAATGCTGAACTGCGCTTTATGTCGCGTATCAGATCAGAAATTGTGATAGTAGGTGGGAATCCAATCAATAAGTGAATATGGTCTTTAGTCCCGTTAATTGCCACAGGATAACATTTTTTCTCAATTATTATCCCGTAAATATATTTATGGACTCTTTCCCGGAGGGAATTTGTCAATAGTGATTCCCTGCCTTTAGGCGTAAAAATACAATGAACATAGAGTTTTGTAAATGTGTTTGGTTTCATAGCACAAAGAATTAGTTAGAAAATGCAACAATTAAAAATACAAAAAATATTTGATCCTGACTACTATAAGGATGATGAAACCCCTCCGGGGTTTTAGTCTATGTATATTTATTGTACAAGTATTGATGGAATCCCTCCGGGATTCAACATTAAAGAATCATCTAGGGATTCCATCGATAAAGAAGTATCCCGGGTTTGTTTAGAACCACAGGGCGGTTCCATGAATACTAATAACTTATGGCCATCATGTATGAACAACCGCGGAGCGGTTCCATTAATGCTAATTACTAAATTCCCATTATGACTATGAACCACAGGGCGGTTCCATGAATACTAATAACTTATGGCCATCATGTATGAACAACCGCGGAGCGGTTCCACAAATACTTGTTGATAGTCTGTCACATTATGTGTGAACCGCGGAGCGGTTCCATCAATAATTAGTAATTGCATCTAGTATCCGGTATACAGAACCGCGGAGCGGTTCCATTAATGCTAATTACCAAATTCCCATTATGACTATGAACCGCGGAGCGGTTTCACAAATACTTGTTGATAATCTGTCACATTATGTGTGAACCGCGGAGCGGTTTCATTAATGCTTGAATACAAATTCCTTCTATTTTGGTTTTTGAACCGCGGAGCGGTTCCATTAATTATAAATTAATAGACCTTAAATCCAGAAAATGAACCGGTGCCACTTTCACTTGAAGTTCCGGTGTTAACTTGTACATTAACAGTTTGTCCTGTAATAAGTTTTAATGTTATTGATCTTGTAAGTGACGTGCCACCCGATATTCCACTATTCAGGATTTCTTCATCTGTATCATCGATAACAATTTTTATTATACGAGAGTCTCCAGTTCCTGTTGCTGAAAATCCAACATTGAAAATGTAGATTCCATCCTGAGGTGCAGTGAAAATTCCTGTGGTTTCATTATATGAATTACTATCATTATAGTCAATAATGTCCGCAATAAAATCATAATCAGTCATATAAAAAAGCTCAATATCTGATGTATTCTTCTTCGCCCTGAATGCCACCAGATTATCAAGAGTAACACTATTTCCTCCTGAAATTGAGAGTTCCCTGGTAGATTCCAAATATGTAAGAGCCTGATTATCTGTATTATCGCGATATACACCCAGGTTGACATCATTTTCACCTTCAGTTATTGATAAAATATCGCCAGTCAGCTGCAGATCCTGTATTTCATTCTGGGGATCAGCATCATTATCATCTTTAAGGGAATTCAGGTCAACTGGTTCTGTCACACCAGAAATGGATAATTCATTGGTCCCGGTATTGAAGCTTAAGGTTTGCAGGAACCCGGAGAGATCCTGAGAATTGCCACCGGTTATGGAGAGTATATTATTCTCATCAAGATCCAGATGTTGCTGGTCCTTATCATCAAGGTATTTTCCCAGATATACCCCTTCCGATCCCTTATTACCTGTTATTTTAAGAGTATCTCCTGTCAGTTCAATATCCTGTATTTCGTTATCCGGATCAGCATCTGCATCATCCTTGAGCTCTGAAAGATTTACCGGTGATGTGGTTCCCGAGATGTTTAATACCCGGGTTGAAGGATCCCAGTTCAGCGATTGCCGGTAGGGAGAGAGATCCCATTCTGTAGCCAGTGAATTATCTGTTATCTTGAGCTTATCAGAACTGATAGTGATATCCTGCAGTTCATTTGCCGGATCGCCGTCTTTTTCGATCGAAGATATTTTGACCTGGTTGCCTCCTGAAATAGCCAGATAATCTGAACCATCAACATTTACAACCGAGAGGGTTTGATCGTCAGTTGCCGGGTCGCCGGGATCACCTTTCTCGCCTTGTATCCCCTGTGAACCTGTTTCACCTTTGGGTCCCTGCTCTCCTTCAGGTCCCTGGGGACCTTCCGGACCAGCAGGACCAACGGGTCCCAGGGGACCGGGTTCAAGAGATCTCTTTGCAAAGAGAGCATACGGTACTGCCAGAAACTGCATAGTTCCCATATCCATAAATTCATTCTCGAATTTCACCTCAACCTTCAGGAAATGATAGGCTTCTGCCCAGTTAACCTGTGAAAGTTCACCGCAGAGTGCATTGCCTGTCGGCACACCCTGGCCAATAATAAGTGAAAAGACGCCAAACCTGGAGGTAAACACATCCAGATGAAGTTCCTGGTATACTATTGTCCCCAGCGGATCACTCTTTATAATTGAAAACTTGACGCTTATCTTCCTGTTGACAATTTCGTTGCCGTAATTGTCCCGTGCCACAGCCTGGTAATGGATTCCCAGCGGTACATTATCCTGCGCAAAAATGCCTGCAGTGACCACTGAAATAACCAGTAACAGAAAGTATCTTTTTATAACTCTTGAAGCCATAGCTTAAGGTTTATATTTTTTCAATCTTGAATGTACGGTTCATGAATCCGTCTTCACTTGAGATCCTTATCAGGTAAAACCCCCTGATAAAATCATCCATGTTATATTGTTCTTTATGCCAGAACTGGTCGATAAAAGTAAGTCTGTCGGAAAAAAGCACTTTCCCGGTTATATTGATAATATCAATTTTAAATGTCCTTCCGGATTCCCCGAACAATTCTATAGTGAGGAAATCCACTACAGGATTGGGATATACACTTGCACCTGTTCCCTGAGGAACATCTTCGCTTGAAAGCTTAATACGGGGTTGCTGAAATCCCTGTGTAAATATATACCATGAACATTCTGCCACCTCCACTGCTGTTTCGCCAACAGTCTGCGAAAAGCTTATTTTACTGTCAGTTACTATTCCCGCAAGTGGAACAAGCACCTGGTGTGACAATTGCTGCGAAAAAACAGTTGTCCACGAAATAAGTAAACCGGGTATCAAAATCCTCAATGTTTTCATCATCTTAACACCTTCGCGGGATGCCAAAAATAGTCAAAATTTTGACAAATCAACAGTTTTTGTTGATAAATGTGTTAATAACTTCCTTGAATTTTTTGTCTCTATAAGAAAAATTTTTCTTATAGCATGACTTTTTTGACTGGAATTTTCCCCTGAATTTCATAATATTGGTGATTGAAGAGCACCATGCTGAAGCCATATCTTTATCATAATCTTACCGAAGCCGGCTGCGATGAGGCTGGCAGGGGCTGTCTGGCGGGACCGGTCGTGGCTGCCGCTGTTATTATGCCCAAATACTACGAACATCCGGTTCTGGATGATTCAAAGAGGCTTACAGCAAAACAGAGAGCCCTCCTGAAGGAAGAGATAATGAAATCGGCAATAGCGTGGAATGTTGCTTTTATTGACAATAGGGAAATAGATGAAATAAACATACTCAGGGCATCAATAAAGGCAATGCACCTTGCAATTGATGGTCTTTCAATAAAACCCGAATTTCTGCTCATCGACGGTAACAGCTTCTTCCCATATAAAAACATAAAACATAAGACAATAATAAAGGGAGACGGGCTTTTTTTCCCAATAGCTGCTGCTTCGGTGCTTGCAAAGACTTTCCGGGATGAATTCATGGAAAAAATTCATTGTGAATACCCTGATTACGGCTGGAACAGGAATAAAGGCTATGCAACAGCCTTCCACAGGAAATCTATCCTGGAACATGGTATAACACCTTATCACAGAAAATCATTTGCCCTCTATAACACACAAATGACATTTGCTTTTTAGCATTCCCTTATTCCGATTAAAAAGTTATATTTGCCGTCTGACTAAAACTAATCGTAAAAAATTAATATTATGAGAAAAGTAACTTCTGTTCTGATTATCCTTCTTCTCGGTTTTGGATTTAAAGCCAGGGCTGATGAAGGAATGTGGCTACTGCCACTTATTGAGAAACTGAATCTGGGCACGATGACTGAACTCGGATTGAAACTATCCGCAGAAGATATTTACAGTCTGAACAAAGCCAGTATAAAAGATGCTGTCATAATTTTTGGCGGAGGATGTACAGGTGAGATCGTTTCCTCCCAGGGACTTATTCTCACAAACCATCATTGTGGCTATGGCCGTATCCAGGCACATAGTTCAGTAGAACACGATTACCTTAGAGATGGATTCTGGGCAATGAATAAGGATGAGGAGCTTCCTAATCCGGGACTACGTGTTACTTTCCTGATAAGCATAGAAGAAGTTACCGATCAGGTACTTGCTAATGTCAATTCGGAGATGAGCGAGGCCGACAGAACAGCAGCAATAAATGAAGCCAGAAGTGCCATTGAAGATAAAGCAAGCGAAGGGAATAATTACAGGACTTCTGTCTCTTCTTTCTATGGTGGTAATTATTTCTATCTCCTTATATATGAGGCATATAATGACGTCAGACTTGTTGGTGCACCACCTTCATCAATAGGAAAATACGGTGATGATACTGACAACTGGGAATGGCCTCGTCATACGGGCGATTTTAGTGTATTCCGTGTATATTCAGGACCTGACGGAAAACCCGCTCCATACTCAAAGGATAATATCCCTCTTAAACCTAAATACTGGCTCCCGGTATCACTTAAGGACCTCAACACAGATGATTTTGCAATGATACTCGGATACTCCGGAAGAACACAGAGATACTACACGTCATACGAGGTAAATGAGATAATGAACATCACAAACCCGAACAGGGTAAAAATACGAGGTGTCAAACAGGAGATATGGCTTGCTGACATGCTTGCAGATCAGAAAGTGGATATCCAGTATGCTTCAAAATATTCCGGCTCTTCAAATTACTGGAAATACTCTATAGGACAAAATAATCAGCTTAAGAACCTCAATGTTGTAGCAAAAAAACAACAAATTCAAGATCAATTCAATAAGTGGGTAAATGAAAATGAGGAACGCAAAGCAAAATATGGAGATGCGCTGAACCTTATAAAATCTTCGATTGAAGGCAGGGCTGAATATCAGAACACTCTGCAATACCTGAACGAATGTATCCAGGGTTGTGAGATACTGACATTCAGCCGTCTGACAGGGAGACTCATGGAAGCGCTCAGATCAGGTGAACAGCAGGAAATAACTGAAACTGCAAGTGAACTTAAAGAGAGTATCGTTGAGATCTATAAGGATTACAATCCTCCGACAGATCTAAAATCAACAAAGGCAATGCTCAAATTATACAGGGAAGATAACTCCTCAGAGTACATTCCTGATTTCTATACTGAAGTAGTTGATAAAAAATTCAAGGGTGACATTGATAGGTATGTGGACAAAATGTTCGCAAAATCAATGTTTGCCAGTGAGGCAAAAATGACAGCTTTTCTTGATAATCCTGACCTTAAAACCCTTGAAAAAGATCCTGCTGTCACAACTTTTTCTTCGATAAGCACAGTAGCACGCAGTGTCTCACAAGAGCTTGGCAAGTTCACCCCCGATCTGCAAAAAGGACAGAGATTATGGGTTGCTGCAATGCTCGAGATGACACCAGATAAAATACATTATCCTGATGCTAATTCGACAATGCGTCTGACATATGGAACCATACAGGATTATGATCCCAGGGATGCGGTAACCTATAAACATTATACAACACTCAAGGGTGTGATTGAGAAATACAAACCGGGTGATTATGAGTTTGATCTGCCACAAAGGCTTATCGATCTCTATAATAACAAAGAATACGGAAGATATGCATCCTCGAAGGGATATATGCCGGTATGCTTTCTTACAACAAACGATATAACAGGCGGTAATTCAGGCAGTCCGGTACTCAATGGCAATGGAGAACTGATAGGCCTGGCATTCGACGGTAACTGGGAAGCCATGAGCGGTGATGTTGCATACGAACCCAAAATTCAGAGGACTATAGCTGTAGATATTAGATATGTTCTCTGGATAATAGATGTCTATGCAGGTGCCGGGCACCTGGTTGATGAGATGACAATAGTGGAGTAAGCAGCTGCCTCATGGCATATAAAGTAACAATATACACTGACGGAGCTGCACGGGGCAACCCCGGTCCGGGAGGTTATGGCGTTGTGCTCATGTCAGGAAAACACAGGCTCGAAAAATCAGAAGGGTACAGGCTCACGACCAATAACCGCATGGAACTCATGGCAGTCATCGCAGGTTTGGAGGCACTGAAAAAACAAGGGTCAGATGTGGTTGTATACACCGATTCGCGATATGTTGCTGATGCTGTGGAAAAGGGATGGGTGTTCCAGTGGGAGTCAAAATTATTTAAAAAGAAAAAAAATTCTGACCTCTGGATGAGGTTCCTTAAGGTTTATCGCAGTCATAAGGTAAGATTTGTGTGGATAAAAGGCCACTCCAGCAATAAGGAAAATGAACTTTGCGATAGTATGGCTGTGGAAGCATCAGGTAAAAAAGATCTTTTGGAAGATCCGGGTTATTACTCCGATAACGATGAAAATGAATTATTCTGAGCTTCAAGTTTTATAATTTTTTTGCCATTATAAAATAATTGGTGCATTTTTGCATAAAATGCCTGCTGATGCAAAATCTTTATATTGAACCGACACAAACCACACCTGAAATTAATTTCTCGCCGGAAGAAAATATTTTTCTGATACGGGGTATATCCTCCCCTGAAGATGTCCGCGCATTATATTACCCTGTCAGTGAATGGATAAAAATATTCATTGATGACCTTCTTGAAGGAGAGTATAAGCATTTCAACACCAAGAATCCCTTGAAATTCCGAATTGACATGTCATATTTCAATTCATCATCAGCAAAATTCTTCTACGATATATTCAGTGAGCTTAAAAGAGTAACTTCCTCAGATATACCTGTTATTGTTGAGTGGTGTTATGATGAAGAGGATAATGACATGAAAGAGGCAGGGGCAGATATTTCACAGTTAGCGGAGATGAAATTCACCTATATCCCGAAACCGAGAGAATACTAATGAGAGGGCAGAAAGAACTCTATGATCTTCTGGAGCAGCTTTCAATAAAGTACGATTATGATGAGCATCTCCCTGTTGCTACAATTGATGATGCAGTCAAACACTGGAAAGACTATAATTCAGGAAGATGCAAAAATATCTTTTTCCGTAATCACAAGGGTAACCGGCACTATCTTGTGATCCTTGAATACCTCCGGCAGCTCGATATTCATGATCTTGAGAAACGCCTTAAACAGGGTAAGCTGACCTTTGCATCCGATAAAAGGTTAAAAAAATATCTTGGCATTGAGCCGGGATCTGTCTCTCCCTTTGGACTGATAAATGATGAAAACCATCATGTTCATCTTTTCATAGATGAAAAACTTAACGAATATGACCGCCTCGCCTTTCATCCTAATGTCAATACTGCCACGCTGGTAATATCAAGATCCGATTTCCTGCGGTTCCTTGAATATGTGGGTAATTCCTATGAGTTTATCAAACTCTATGATTGACCCCCTTTTTTATAAACCGGCTGTTTCCACTCCTCCATCGGTTCATATTTGCTGAGGCTGGCCCAGCGAATACCCCGTTTTTGTATTTCCAGAGCTTCCGGCACATTGAAATCGGAAGCTACATGCCCCAGTGAAGAATAAAATACCCTGCCTTTTCCATAGACTTTTTTCCATACAACAGGTACCGCGTTCCCTCCTATCCATGAAGCATTCTGATCATTAAAAGTAGTTGTGGCCAGTACCTTGACATTGGGATCAACATGTACATAGTATTGTTCTGAATGCATATCAAAATCTGAAAGACCTTTTGTAACGGTGTCCATATGATCAGTTATGTTTACCCTGTAATCAATAACACCTCCGGGATGAGCCACCCATTGACCGCCTACCATAAACTGATATTCAGTATTGTTCCTGAATGAATCACCCAGTCCACCATGCCATCCCGCCAGTCCCACACCACCCTTAACTGCCTCAAGCAGTGCTTTTTCCTGTGGCCCCTCAATTGTTCCCATGGTCCAGCACTGGATAATCAGGTCAAAATCATTCTTCAGATCCAGCTCCGTATAAGAATTCAGGGTATCTGATACAATCACCTTTGCACCCTCCGATTCCATCCATGGGACAAAGATATCCCGGCATTTGTCCGGTTCATGACCCATCCATCCACCCCAAATAAATAATACTTTCTTGTCGTTTAGCGGAGAATCACTTCCTGCAAATATATTCTGCCCATATAACGATGGAGCCATAACAGCTGCAGCAGCTGCCACAGCGCTCCTTGAAATAAATGATCTGCGTGTAATCATCGGAATAAGATATTTTAGCCTAAGATACAAATTTCTAATATCTCTACTGTCATTCTGTGCGAAATGAAGTGAAGCGAAGAATCTTTTAATGTGAATAGATATTTTCTTTATGGATCTGATAGGGTTAAAATATCTCCAGGAGGTCTTAGTAATTTGCACTGATTACAAGAATGACCTTATTTATAATTATTCTAAAATTAAGAGGGATTGCATCAATTCAACTTCTCATACGTCCTTATTCTGATAACCAAACCAAAACCTAATTCAAAGCATGAAAAGATTCTTAACGATTTTGATTATTTCTTTACTTATTTCCCCCCACGCTTTTGGACAAGAAACCGAGAAAAAAAGATACCAGACAACCAGGATCGAAACTGCACCAAATATAGATGGTGTCCTCGATGAGGAGATCTGGAATGCCGGTGAGTGGATTGACGATTTCACACAAAATGAACCTTATAACGGACGCCCGGCATCACAGAGAACTGAATTTAAGATCCTTTTCGATGATGATAACATTTATGTGGCTATCAAAAACTTTGATACGGATCCCGACAGTATTATAAACCGTCTTACGCGCCGGGACCAGGTTGATGGTGACATTTCGGGAGTTATTTTTGACAGTTTTCATGATCTGAGAACAGGATTCTTTTTCGGTGTAAGTTCAGCAGGTGTCAAATTTGATATTCTATTCAGTGAAGATGGTCAGAATGAGGATGAATCATGGGATCCTAACTGGTGGGTTAAAACATCCATAAATGATGAAGGATGGATTGCCGAATTGAAGATACCTTTCAGCCAGGTGAGGTTCGATAAGAATTCCGATGGTGTATGGGGACTTCAGGTTGCAAGGATTATCTACAGACGGAACGAGACAGATTTCTGGCAGCATCTGCCGGCCGATGCGCCGGGTTTTATCCATATTATGGGAGAAATGACCGGCCTTGATGGAATTGAACCACGCAAAATATTTGATGTTACACCGTACAGTGTTGCCAGGTTAGAGACTTTCGAAGGAGAGTCCGGAAATCCTTTCCCATCACTGGAATCAGGTAAAAGGCCGGGATTTAATGCCGGGCTTGATGCTAAAATAGGGATTACCAACAATATGACCATGGACCTTTCTATTAATCCCGACTTCGGCCAGGTTGAGGCTGACCCTTCAGAAGTTAACCTGACAGCCTATGAAACTTACTTCTCGGAAAAAAGACCTTTTTTCATTGAGGGGAATAACATCACCAACTTTAATATCGGCCTCGGCGACGGCAACCAGGGAAATGACAACCTGTTCTATTCCAGGAGGATAGGACGACAGCCGCAAGGCTATCCTTCACTTGATGATCAGGAATATACCGACGTGCCGACATTTACCACAATACTGGGGGCAGCCAAACTAACAGGAAAAACAAAGAATGGATTATCACTTGGATTCGTAGAAGCAATGACTGGCGGGATGTGGGCAGCAATTAAAGATTCCGCCTCCGGCTCTACAACCAGGCATGAACTGGTTGAACCTCTGACTAATTATTTCATTGGAAGGGTACAGCGAGATTTTAAAGATGGAAACACTCTTTTAGGAGGTATTTTTACAAGCACCAACAGGGATCTGGATGATAATCTCGGAAGCTTTATGCATAAGTCAGCATACTCCGGAGGAATAGATTTTACACAGTATTTCAAGGAAAAAAGCTGGTCGTTCAATCTTAACACAGCTTTCAGTCAGGTTAACGGAACAAAGGATGTTATCTCTGAAACTCAATTATCATCCGCCAGATATTACCAGCGACCCGACAAGGATTATGCAAAATTTGATCCTGAGCGCACATCTCTTTTCGGATCAGGTGGAAGAATGCAGGTAATGAAACTTGACGGTCATCTTAATATCCTGGCATGTATTAAATGGAAAACTCCCGGATTTGAGGTTAACGATCTCGGGTATATGCAGCAGGCCGACCAGATGCTTTCGGTCTTCTGGGCAGGTTATAATGTCTGGGAGCCAAAAGGAATATACAGAAGGTGGAATCTGGGTGGCGATATATATCTTCTTAATAATTTCGGAGGCGATATTATCGGAAAAGGTATTGAATGGAACGGTAATATGGGATTCAAAAACTATTGGAATGCATGGATGGGAGGTAACCTTGATCTGGGCTCATTGTCGGGAGGCATTCTGCGTGGTGGCCCAATGATGATGTATCCCGGAAGTATTAACGGCAGAATGGGTTTTTCAACCGACTACCGCAAAAAAATTACTTTCGATTTCTTCATTAACGGCTCTACCGGTTTTGAAAAGAACTCAAGAAATATGTATACCGAAGTGGGGGTTTCTTATAAACCAACCAATTATCTCTCATTTAATGTGAGCCCGGGATATAGTCAGTCTTTCACTGAATTACAGTATGTGGGATTCAATAGCTATGGCAGTGAAGACAGGTATATTTTTGCATCGATCGACAGGAAAACACTGAACGCTTCGCTCAGGGTTAATTTTAACCTGAGTCCCGATCTGACCCTGCAGTACTGGGGTCAACCCTATATTGCATCAGGAAAATATTATGATCATAAATATATTACAAGCCCGCTGGCCGATGAATACATAGACAGGTTCCATACATACACTACAGAAGAGATAAATCCCGTTGATGGTTATTATGAGATAGATGAAGATACCGACGGAAATATCGATTATGATTTCGGGAACAGTGATTTCAATTACCAGTTCTTCCTCTCAAACCTGGTAATCAGGTGGGAATATAATCCCGGTTCCTCAATCTATCTTGTATGGAGCCAGTCACGTAATTTCTATAATGACTCAGGTCAGCTTGATTATTTCAATAACATTGGTGAATTATTCAACAGGGACAATAATATACCTCATAATGTTTTTCTGGTTAAGTTCAGTTATCGGTTTGGTTTGAAGTAAAACTCAGATTAATAGCATGAGGTTATGAGGCTGCTCGGGGGGCAGCCTTTTTTTTATTTGGGATTTCGGATTTGGAGGAACGAAGAGACGACATCCCGATATGCTGAAGTATGAAGCATCGTCGGGAGTTGATTGCGGATTTAAAGAACCGTGTAACTCCGTGCTTTGTCAGCCGTAGCTTTAGCGAAGGTTGATAAACTCCGTGAAACCCTGTGGTTAAAAAAAGACAAAAGAATTATTACTTTGAACCGATGAGTAGTTTCTTTTTTATTTATTTGCATGAATCATTAAATAACAAACTCAATGAAATCATTATTATCATTTCTTGGATTACTTATAACAGTCTCTCTTTCAGCCCAGGACAAGCCTGCCTACAAGGTATTTACCGGGGAAGGCAAAAAAGCTGACTATAGAGATATACTCAAAGAAGCAAAAAAAGCCGATGTTATATTTTTCGGCGAGCTGCATGACAATCCCATCGCACACTGGCTGGAACTTGAGATTACCAAAGATCTGTACAGCGAAAAAGGAAAGAGCCTTGTTCTTGCAGCTGAGATGTTCGAAACTGATAATCAGTTACTTGTAGATGAGTATTTTTCAGGGATAATAAAGGAATCCTCCTTTGAAAGCGAAGTCCGCCTCTGGAACAATTATAAGACCGATTACAAGCCATTGCTCGATTTTGCCAGGGACAGCGGGTTGAAGTTTATAGCCTCCAATATTCCAAGAAGATATGCTTCAGTTGTGAACTCCGGAGGTTTCGAAGCACTGGAAAAGGTCTCATCTGAAGGCTTGAAATTTATAGCTCCTTTGCCCATTGAGTATGATCCGGAACTCCCCTGTTATAAGGATATGCTGTCTATGGGAGGCGGCGCCATGGGACATGCGACTGAAAATCTCCCGAAAGCCCAGGCAATAAAAGATGCCACCATGGCAAATTCCATTGTAAAGAACAGGCAGGAAGGCGAAACAGTCATACATTACAACGGCAGTTATCACTCCGACCGTTATATGGGAATAATCTGGTATCTGAACAAATATTCGCCGGGACTGAAGATTACCACGATTACCACAGTACTCCAGGATGATATTAAAAAGATGGATGATGAGAATCTGGGGCTTGCTGATTTTGTTGTGGTTGTGCCCTCATCCATGACCAGGACATATAAGTAACGGTATAGCGGTGCAGCGGCGTGACGGCATAATAAATCCCCTCCCGGGAGGGGATGGGGGTGGGTTAGTTTGGCTCATGGCACAGGGCACAGGGCGCGGGGCGCAGGACATAGATTAGTTATTTGTCAGGTATTTTATTCTTGTGATCCGCAGCAAAATATTTTCTGTAGATTTGCTAATATGTAATTTACATTTTGTAAAATGAAGTCAATCTGAATATGGTATAAATCACTTCTCAGGGATTTATTTCAGGATAAATCACCCGATGTCAGCTTTGAGACTATAATTTTCTTTTTGGACTGAAAATTCCGAAGGAGCTAAATGTTACAAGCTTATGAAAAAGAAGATACCGGAGGTATCCAAATCCAATATCCATGGTCACATCCATGGTTTGATTGAAGATAGTGATTACAACGCCGGAGGTGTTGAAGATCATATTCAACCCCGTCGGGGTTGCATACTTTTTCCACTGAATATACCCCGGATGTTACCGGGGATATTTGACTTAAATGCCTCCGGCATAAGACCTTTCCCCAAGAAGGGCTTTAGCCCTTAATTTCACCTGCCTCTGAAAGAGCCACATTTGAATAATACCTGATGTAACCGGAGGTAACAGAGCCACTCACAATCAAACAGCTCTGAAGGAGCTGAAGATAATTATGGATCCTTAATACAACGTATAGACATATGGTTCCACTTATAAGCATTAGCACTATTAATCTTATCAACAATGGTACTATTCCAGCTCTCGAATGTCCTGGTATGTGATTCATCTGAACCCCAATAAGTACATGTCCAATAATATCCTTCCCATTCGAAAGATTGGAAATACGGATCAGCGACAACTCCGTAATGAAATCCTCCTAAAAGGGCGTCAAAACCAGAAGTACCGCCTTCAATTAGTTTTGAATATGAATCCGGAGCGACAAAATCAATCAATTCAATCCATTCATCTTCACTCGGAAGGTGCCATCCGTCTGGGCATACTCCCTGAACACCGCTTGGATTCTCATTACTGCTGGAATAACCCCGCATTATTGCCTCCCAACTGTACAAAAATCCATAGTTATTTACATAATAAAGACTATCATCACTGTCAATAAAAGAATCACTGTTATGATCAGCCTCATACCACCTGTATCCTCCAGTATAAGTGATAATAGGATATACATCTAGAATTGGAGTTCCATCAGGATATTTGGTTACTTTTAAATTTTCTGCCATCCATATTTGATTTCCTATTCGTACAACATCATATAAATTACCATCGATATCAGAAACTGTAACAGGATCTGTTTCAAAAACCACATCGCTTCCATAGTTTGTACCGCCTGAATTCTCAGCTTTAATCCTGTAATGGTATGTTGTTCCGGGAGTCAATGATGTCAGATCAGCACTTACGGTTATCGGCACTGAACCTGAAACAGGACTCTGAATTGCAGAAACAGATGATCCATATGTAGTTGTTTCACCATATTCAAAACTGACTGTGGTACTTGCTCCGTTTGGATTAACAATGCCATTCAAAGTTGCTGCCACTGATGAAATTGCTGTTGCAATATCTGTTTGAACCAGAGGTAATTCGCCTTTTATACAGCGAATAGATAATCCAAAAGGTTTATCGTAACCACTCCTGTCTGCTTCGCTGCTATTGTAGTATATGCCCCGATACCATGATAGTATTGTATTGTACTCTGTTGAAGACCACCAGTATCCATAATAATTAATAGAGTAAAAATTGCCGGCGTCATTGCGATAACCACCGGGAAGAGCAGTAAAGCCTGTCTCGTTGGTTGCATCAGTATTGGGACTTGTCCAATGATCTGTGTCTGATTCTTTCAACTTGCCTCCTGCAATACTTTCTCCTCCTAAATATGTGACCAGTGTAGACCATTCATCATCAGTTGCCACATGCCAGCCTGCAGGACAAACATTCCGGACATCAACTGTTGTATACCAGTTATAAAGAGCACCATAAGTATCTTTATATGTCCCTTCATTATTATCATACCAGCAATATGCTCCTGAAATTAATGCTTCCCACTCTGTATTGCCAGTTATATTTGGTATAATATCACCATTATTATAATGATTGGTTTTTAAATTCTCCTGTATCCAATCCTGAGTGCCTATTGTAATAATATTATATTCGTTCCCGTCATAATCCGTAACTATTGAAAGTGTTGCATTTGTTATAAAAGAAGCATCATCCCCATAAGTCGTCCCCCCTGCACTTACAGCCTTTACCCTGTAATGATATGTAGTTGAGGCGGCCAGACTGCCTATCGCTGCAGTTACTGATGTAGATGTACTGCCCGTAACAGGACTCTCTGCTGCTGTAATTTCAGAACCATAAGTAGTCGTCAGTCCATATTCAAATGTAACTGCTGTGGAAAGATCATTGGCATTAACTGTTCCATTAAGAGTTGCCGATGTCGATACCACTTCTGTTGCCGATCCAGTTGTTGCAGAGGGAAGTGAAAGGGTGGTGAATTCCATATCATCTCCATAGGTCGTTCCACCTGCACTTACTGCCTTAACCCTGTAATGATATGTTGTTGATGCAGCCAGACTTCCTATCGCTGCAGTTACCGATGTGGATGTACTACCCGTAACAGGACTCTCTGCTGCCGTGACCTCCGAACTATACGATGTGGTTAATCCATATTCGAAGGTTACTGTTGTGGAGAGGTCGTTGGCATTTACGGTTCCGTTCAGTGTTGCAGTTGTTGCAGTTATTGATGTAGCCGATTCGGTTGTGGCAGTCGGTTTTACAAGAGTTGTAAAGGTTTTATCTTCACTGTAAGTTGTACCACCTGAATTTACAGCCTTCACCCTGTAATGATAGGTTGTTGCCTCGCTTAAACTGGAAATACCGGCACTTACCGAAACAGGTGTTGTTCCTGTAACAGGACTTTCAGATGCAGTAACTTCTGAACCATATGAGGTTGTCAGACCATATTCAAATGTAACAGTTGTGGAAGCATTATTCGGATTGACCTGTCCGTTTAATGTAGCAGAACTTGCTGTAACTGCTATGGCATCTTCAGGTTGGGCAAGAGGCAATTCACCTTTAATACAACGAACAGACATACCAATTTCCTTAATGCTGCTGGTTCTGACAATCATACTGTAACTGGACCCCATGTATCGCTGCCAGGCATCTGAATATGAGTCCTCTGTAGAAGACCACCAGTAACCGGCTTCTCCAAGTTTATAAAATGTCCCGTTATTGAAGCGATACCCCCCCGGTAACGCTGTAAAACCAGTTTCATTGGTTGCTCCATCATTAGGACTATCCCAATGTGAGGTACCGGTTTCTTTTAGTTTGCCACCGGCATCACTTGTCCCACCTAAATAATCAGTTAGAAAAGTCCATTCATCATCAGTAGGTACATGCCAGCCAGCGGGACAAACATTCCGTACATCAACTGTTGTATGCCAGTTATAAAGGGCCCCATAAGTATCTTTATACGTCCCTTCATCATTATCGTACCAGCAATAGGCACCTGATTTCAATGCCTCCCATTCGGTATTACCAGTTATATTTGAAATGATTTCTCCATTATTATAATGAGTTGTTTTCAGATTCTCCTGCAGCCAGTCCTGGGCACCTATTGTAATAATGTTATACACATTCCCGTCAAAATCCGTAATTGTCGGAAGTGAGGTGGTAAATTCCTTATCATCACCATAGTTTGTTCCGCCTGAGCTTACAGCTTTCACCCTGTAATGATATGTTGTAGAGGCAGTCAAACCGCTAATGTTAGCGCTCATCGCAGTGATGGTGCTGCCGGAAACCGGACTCTGATCTGCAGTGACATCATTACCATAAGCTGTTGTTAATCCATATTCGAAAGTAACTGTCGTGGTAAGATTATTTGCATTTACTGTTCCATTCAATGTCGCTGATGTCGATGTTACTGATGTTGCAGATATTGTTGTGGCTGATGGTGGTTGTGTTGTAGCTGAAGTGGTAAATTCCATATCATCACCATAGGTTGTGCCTCCCGTACTTACTGCTTTTATCCTGTAATGATATGTCGTAGCTTCACTTAATCCTGTAATATTCGCACTTACTGATGTTATTGAAGTACCTGTCACAGGACTTTCATCAGCAGTGGCCTCCAGACCATAGGATGTTGTCAATCCGTACTCAAAAGTTACAGTTGTAGAGTACCCGTTCGCATTTACAGTACCTGTAAGTGTTGCCGATGTTGTAGTAACCGATGTTGCTGATCCGGTAACTACCCCCGGTGCTGTAATAAGTGTTGTAAAACTCTTTTCTGTTCCGTATGATGTGCCATATTGGCTTGTGGCGTAGGCTCGTAAATAATATTGTGTCCCTTCTGTAAGGCCTGTTATTTCACTTGTAAAAACACTTGTCCCTGTTCCGTCGTTTGTTTTTGTTGTGAGATCAACTGTTGGTCCTGTGGATGTATCCCAGCAAACACCCCGGGCTATTACATCAACTCCGCCGTCATCAGTAACATTACCTCCTGAGGCTGCTGTTGTTTTAGTAATGTCGGTAACATCCGTAGTAGTTACTTCAGGGATATCATGGGTTGTGAAAACGACATCAGTACTATTATATGATGTTCCTTTTGAATTGGTTGCATATGTCCTGGCATAATATTGTGTGCCCGGTGTTAGATCTGCTATTATATCGGTGAATGTACCTGCACCTGAACCATTTATTGTAGTGTCGATACAATTTGTAATTGTCGGATTTGCGTCAGTGCCCCAGCAGAGACCCCTTACGGTGGCAGCTTCTCCTCCATCTGATGTCACCTCTCCGCTTAATGAAGCCGATGTCATTGTTATTGCCGAGATTGTTCCTGCAGTGACTGTCGGTGCCTCTGTATCTTTGGTTTTAAAGTTTTTCGATTCACCATATATTTGATCCGATTTTACAGTAACATAAGCCTTATAATAATAAGTGGTATTTTTTATTAAGCCTGTAAATTCAATTTGAAAAACACCTTTTTGGGGATTTGCCGAACCTGATTTTGGAA
>Ga0315534_1001062_pt1 | contig 19279 bp, 18 predicted proteins | sample SalMarSW160240MG_FD_203094 | JGI IMG/M metagenome (GOLD analysis project Ga0315534, IMG submission 203094) | Salt marsh sediment microbial communities from the Plum Island Ecosystem LTER, Massachusetts, United States - Salt Marsh Sediment SW1602-40 ... | reverse complement strand
TCGGTGGCGACGCTGTCGGTGCTGGCGATCGCCTCACCGCCTGCGCCCACGATCTCGTCGACGACCGTGTGGGCAGGGTTCTGCCCGGGCGCCGCCCCCGTGCCGTCGGTGTCGCTGATCGCCACACCCAGGTCGTTGACGACGACGGCCGCGCCCCGGCTCGCCAGCAGGAGCGCGTACTCGCGACCCAGGTTCCGCCCGGCCCCGGTGATCACGGCGACGCGGCCGTCCCACCGAAGCTCCCCCATCCGGCGGAATCTACTGGAACGCGCTTTTCGTCCCCTCGCTCTCGGTGCGTGCGGAGAGCGCGGCGTGCTCGCCTACGCGTCGGTCCCCAGCGCGTTGAAAGGACCGGCGAGGTAGCCGCCGTCGACGACGAACTCGGCACCGGTGCAGAACGAGCTCGCGTCGGACGCGAGCCAGCAGACGAGCTCGGCGACCTCCTCGGGCCGGCCGATGCGTCCGAGCGGGCTGCTCGCCGCCAGCGCAGGGCGCATGTCGAACCCACCCCACGACTCGGGCTGGACCATGGGCGTGTCGATCGGGCCGGGATGGACGCTGTTGACGCGCACTCCCCCACGGCCGAGCTCGAGCGCCGCGACCTTCGCGAGTCCGCGCAGCGCGAACTTGCTCGTGACGTAGCCGGCGATCCCGCCCGCGCCCACGAACCCGTTGACCGACGACGTGAGGACGATCGAACCGCCGCCCGCGTCGACGATCGCGGGTGCGCTCGTGTGGATGGCCAGGAACGCGCCGACCTGGTTGATCTCGATGACCTCGCGGTACTGATCGGCCTCGGTCTCGACGATCGGACGGGGCATCGGCGAGACCCCGGCGTTGCTGACCAGCACGTGCAGCCCACCGAATCGCCCGACCGCGGTCTCGACCGCGGCGGTCCAGTCGGCTTCGCTCGTGACGTCAAGATGGCGGTAGACGGCGGCGTCACCGAGCTCGGCCGCGACCGCACCCCCTTCGTCGTCGAGGATGTCACCCATCACGACGCGCGCGCCGCGCTCGACGAGCAGTCGGGCCTCCGCGGCCCCCTGCCCGCGGGCCGCACCCGTGACGAGCGCGACCCGTCCGGTGAGCGACGGATCCATGCGACCTCCTGGGGTCACACGCGGTCGGGCACGTGGTCGAGCCGGTAGAGCGCCCGGCAGTTGTCGTGCAGCATCTTCTTCACCGTGTCGCGCTCGACACCCCGGAAGTTTCGCTCGATCGACACACGGTCGTTCGGCCACTCCGTGCCCGTGTGCGGATAGTCCGTCGACCACATCATGTGGTCGACGTTCAGACGGTGTCGCAGCTCGATCCCGACCGTGTCCACCATGAACGTCGCCCAGAAGTTCCGGTGGAACGTGCGGCTCGGCATCGTCGGCATCCGGTCGACGCCGCCCGTGAACCATCGGTATCGCAGGTACATGTCGTCGACCTGCTCGAGCAGCGTCGGGATCCACCCGATGTTCGCCTCGACGAGCAGCAGCTTCAGACGCGGAAACCGCTCGAAGATCCCCGAGAAGATCACGTCGCAGACGACGGGCAGCGTGTGCGCGCCCGCCTTGCTCGCGCCGGCGACGCCCATGAACGCGAGCGTGTCGAGCGGCGGTGTCGACTCGACGGTCTTGAGGAAGCTCCCGATGTGCACCGCGACCGGGATGTCGGCCTCTTGCGCGAGCGCCCAGAACCGGTCGTCTTCGGGTGCGCTGTCGAGCGTGCCGTTCGGGTACGACGAGATCACGACGCCCCGATGACCGAGCGCGAGCGCGCGCTCGGTCTCCTCGATCGCACCGTCGACCCCGGTCGTGGGCAGGATCGCCTGCGGGACGAGCCGGCCGTCGGCGCCGTCGCAGAACTCGACGACCCAGTCGTTGTAGGCCCGCACGCACGCGGTCTGGAGCTCGGGCTCGCTGCCGTAGACCTTCGCGCCCCCGAGCGTCACGCTCGGGTAGAGCACCTGGAGCCAGATGCCGTCGGCGTCCATGTCGGCGAGGCGCGCCTTCGGGTCGAACGACCCGGCCCGCATCGACGAGTAGGAGATCCCCGCAGGCTTGAACTCGAGATACGACAGGCCCGCCGTCGCGGTGAGGCCGACGGGACGCATCACCTTGCCGTCGTCGAAGCTCCACCAGTCGCCGTCGTCGCCGTGCACGACCTTGGGCGCCCGGTCCCGCAGCTTGGCGGGCACCCGCGCCTGCCATGTGTCGGGCGGCTCATTGACGTGCGCGTCGGCGTCGAGGATGGGGTAGTCGATGCTCGCGACCTCGCTGAACGTCGATTGCTGCTCGACCACACGCGAATCCGACCACTTGCGGCATCCCGGACGCAACTGTCAGGGTGCGCCCGCATATGGGGGGCATCGAGGGGACCTGCGATCCGCGCTTCGCCGCCGTGCAGGACGCCTTCGCCGCGGGCTTCGCCGCCGGTCACGAGCTGGGCGCATCGCTCGCGATCGAGATCGACGGTTCGGTCGTCGTGGACGTCTGGGGCGGCTTCGCCGACGCCGCGCGCACGAGACCCTGGACCCACGACACGATCGCGTGCGTCTTCTCGTGCACGAAAGGGCTCGCGGCGATCGTGCTGCTGCGCCTCCTCGAGGCCGGCGTCGTCGACCTCGACGCGCCCGTGGCCCGCTACTGGCCGGAGTTCGCGGCCGGCGGGAAGGACGAGCTGCCCGTCCGGTGGCTGCTGACCCACGAAGCCGGGCTGCCGGCGATCTCACGAGAGATGCCGTTGGGCTCGCTGTCCGACTGGGACGCCATGATCGACGCGCTCTCGGTCCAGGAGCCGTGGTGGGAGCCGGGGACGGCCCACGGCTACCACGGCGTGACGTTCGGGCACCTCGTCGGTGAGGTCGTGCGCCGCGCCGACGGCCGCACCATCGGCCGCGTGCTCGCCGACGACGTCGTCGGGCCGCTCGGCGTCGACTGCTTCCTCGGGCTGCCCGCGGCCGAGGAGGTCCGAGCCGCCGACATGACGATCGCCCTCGACCCGGGCACGCCGACGTTCTTCTCGCACTGGGGCCCCGACGACCTCGGACCGAAGTCGTTCGGCAACCCGCCCGACTGCAACCTCGTCGACCACACGAACACGCGTGAGTTCCGGGCAGCCGAGATCCCCGCCGCGAACGCGCACTCGAACGCTCGCGCCCTCGCGCGCATCTACGGTGCGCTCGGCACGGGCAACCTGCTCGCCCCCGAGCTGGTCGCCGAGGCGGGACGGGCGCACGTGCGCGGCGGCGATGTCGTGATGGCGCTGCCGACGTGCTTCGGCCTCGGGTTCGAGGTCACGATGCCCGAGGCCGAGTTCTCCTTCGGGCCCGGTGCGCGCACGTTCGGCCACAACGGGTCGGGAGGGTCGCTTGGGTTCCTCGACCCCGACGCGGGCATCGCGCTCGGCTACGTGATGAACCGGATGGAATGGCGTGCTCGACGAGACGACGCCCGGTGGTTCCCGATCCTCGAGGCCCTGTACGGGGCACTCTGACGTTCCGAAGCCGTCATGACCAAGCTGTCGGTCCTGTTCCCCGAGACGCGCTCGATCACCCGTGTCGCCGAGCTGGCCGGCCGCGCCGACGAGCTCGGGTTCCACGGCATGTTCCTCGGCTCGGCATTCGGCTTCGACCCGGTGATGGCGCTCGCGCTCGCGGGGGCGACCACGACGAGGATCCAGCTCGGGACGGCCGTCGTGCCGACGTGGCCCCGCCACCCGGTCGTCGCCGCGCAGCAGGCCGCGACCGCGAACGCCGCGTGCGGCGGGCGGTTTCGCTTCGGCGTGGGGCCGTCGCATCCGCCCGTGATGAGCATGTACGGCGTCGAGTACGACCGGCCGATCGGGCACACGCGCGAGTGGCTCGGCATCGTGCGCGCGCTGCTGCACGAAGGCATCGCCAAGGTCGCGGGCGAGCACTACGCGGTCACCGCCTTCCTGGACGTCGAGTCGCCCGGTCCGCCACCCCTGCTCGTCGGCGTGCTGCACGCGCAGCTCGCCCGCGTCGCCGGCGCACTCGCGGACGGCGGGCTCCCCTGGCTCGCACCACCCGCGTGGATCGACGACGTCATCGCGGTCAACCTCCAGATCGGTGCCGATGCCGCTGGTCGCGCGCGGCCACCGATCATCGCCGAGCTCCCCTGCTACGTGTCGACCGACCGCGCGGCCGTCCTCGAGGCGGCACGGCGCGACCTTGCGATCTACCCGATGATGCCCGCGTACGCCGACGTGCTCGGCCACGCAATCGGCAAGCTCGCTGCCGACGTCACGACGGACGGCTGGACCGACTCGTGCACCGACGCGGTCGTCGTGTGGGGCGACCGCACCCGCGTCGCGGCCACGGTCCAGGAGTACCTGGACGCAGGTGCCGACGAGGTCGTGCTGTCGCCCTATGGTTGCGGCGCCGACCCCGAACGCAACCTCGACGAGGCACTGGAGGTGCTCGGTGACATCGCCACGTCGTGATGCCGGTGACCGTGATGCGGCTGACCGTGATGCGGCTGACCGTGATGCGGCTGACCGTGATGCGGCTGACCGTGATGCGGCTGACCGTGATGCGGCTGACCGTGATGCGGCTGACCGTGATGCGCCTGACCGTGATGCCGGTGACCGTGAGACCGTCGTCCGCGAGCTGTTCGCACACCTGTCGGCGCGCGAGTTCGATGCCATGGCAGAGCTGCTCGCCGACGACGTCGAGTTCGACCTCGCGTATGCGCCCGAGATGCTTCCGATGCCCACGCGCGGTCGGCCGGCGGTGCGCGAGCTGGTCGCCAACGTGATCGGCGGGATGTTCGATCCGTTCGTCATCGACGTGCGCTCGATCTACCCCGGCGCCGAGCGCGGCGTGCTCGTCGCCGAGTACGCCAGCGAGGCGACCGTCGTCCACAACGGCAAGCGCTATCTGAACCGCTATGTCGGCATCTTCCGGGTCGACGACGACGGCCACGTCGCGTTCTGGCGCGAGTACCACAACCCTGAGGAGGCGACCCGCGCCCTCTCCGGGTGACGCCGCCGCGCGAGCGGCCGACGCGTCACGCGGCTGTGGGCGCCTCCACCCGGTACAACGCGGCGGCGTTGTCCCAGAGCACCTTGCGCCGCACGTCGCCGGGCTGGTCGGCGAGGCTCGCCTCGATCTTCTCGCGCACGTTCCCGAACAGACAGATGGGATGCGGGTAGTCGGTCTCGAAGAGCACGTTGTCGGCGCCGATCGCGTCGACGACGCGACCGAGGCCGAGCTCCTCGAAGAAGTAGCAGCCGTACACCTGCCGCTTGAACAGCTCACTCGGGGGCGGGTCGTCGGGCCGATCGGCCGGCATCGACGACTCCCCGTAGGCGTAGTCGGACGCCTCGAGGATGAACGGCAGGAAGCCGATGCCGCTCTCGACGGACACGAACTTCAGGTCGGGGAAGCGCGACAGCACACCCGACGTGAGCAGATCGGCGACCTGCTGGCCATTCGACAGGAACAGGCTCACCGACGTGGACACGTACGCGGCGCCCGCCCCGTGCGCGCGGATGCGACCCGGCGAGAAGCCGCTGGCGATGTCGCCGCCTCCGATGTGGAAGCTGATCGGCAGCCCGTGGGCCAGCGCGACCTCCCAGAGCGGATCCCAATGAGCGTCGCCGAGATACGGGAGATCGAACCGTTGGGGCTCGCCCGTGAACAGCACGCCGCGGTGGCCGTTCGCCGCGCACCGCTCGACCTCGGCCACCGACGCGGCGACGTCCCAGAACGGCGTCGCGGTCACCGCGAGCAACCGAGCCGCGTCGACCGAGCACCACTCGGTCATCCAGTCGTTGTATGCCCGCACGCACTCGACCTGGAGCTGCGGGTCGTCCAGCTTGAGGAACGCCTGGTTCCCGAAGCCGCCGACGTTCGGGTACATGACCTGCGCCCAGATCCCGTTGTCGTCCATGTACGCCAGGCGCGCCTCGGCATCGTGCGCGGCCTCGGGGACCTCGTCCATGTTGCGCGGCGCGCTCGGGAAGCGCTCGGGCCATCCTGCGGTCGCCGTGTGGCCGACGGACGACACCGTGACGCCGGCACCCGGACCGAGCTTCCAGACGTCCCAGCCCGACCGCTCGTCGCGGACCAGGCGCGGGGCGACGTCGCGATACCTGACGGGCAGCCGCTTCGTCCACACGTCGCCGGGCTCGGTGACGTGCGCGTCGGCGTCGATCACCCAGTCCATGCCCCGGTCCATGTTCGAGAAAGGTATTAGAAAAGGGATCCATGGAGATGCAGCCCACGACCGTCGGCGAGGTCCGAGAGCTCGCCTCCGGCCTCCAGTTCCCTGAAGGTCCCGTCTCGATGCCCGACGGATCCGTGCTCCTGGTGGAGATCCGCCGGGGAACGCTGTCGCGGGTGCCGGCCGGGGGCGGTGAGGCCGAGGTCGTCGCCGACGTCGGCGGCGGCCCCAACGGCGCCGCCATCGGCCCGGACGGCGCGGCGTACGTCGTCAACAACGGCGGCTTCCTCTGGAGCCGGCTCGGCGACATGACCCTGCCGTTCGACCTCACGAACATGAGCAACCAGCCCGACGACTTCGAGGGCGGCTGGGTCGACCGGGTCGACCTCACGACCGGGGAGCACTCCGTGCTCTACCGCGACCACGACGGCGAGCGCTTCTGCGGACCCAACGACATCGTGTTCGACGCCGCGGGTGGGTTCTGGTTCACCGACTTCGGCAAGATGCGCGCCCGCGACGCCGACCGCGGCTCGCTCTTCTACGCGACCATCGACGGCTCCCACATCGTCGAAGCCGCTCGCGGCCTGCACGGCCCGAACGGCGTCGGTCTGGCCCCCGGTGGCGACCGCGTGTACGTCGCCGAGAGCTTCACCGGTCGCCTCCTCGCGTGGGACATCGCCGCACCGGGCACGGTCGCGGGCGGACCGACCGTCCTCGAGGCGACGAAGGGGCACTTCGACTCGCTCGCGGTCGAGGACGACGGCACGGTCGTCGTCGCCGCGCTGCCCGACGGCCTGTGCGTCGTGACGACCGACGGATCGGGCGGCCACGAGTACATCGCGATGCCCGACCCCTTCGTCACGAACATCTGCTTCGGTGGCGACGACCTCACGACCGCGTTCATCACCGGATCCGGTGGCGGCAAGCTCTTCACCTGCGACTGGCCGCGACCGGGGCTGAAGCTCGAGCGCTGATGTCGACGATCGCGGAGTTCGTCCACGCCCGGGCCGGCGACGGCGACCGGCAGGCGATCCTCTTCGAGGACGAGCGCCACACGTGGGGCGAGTTCCTCGACGCGTGCGCGGCCCGCGCCGCGTACCTCGAAGCAGCGCTGCGCCCCGGCGAGCCGCCGCACGTGGGCGTGCTGTTCGACAACATCCCCGAGTACGCCCTGTGGCTCGGTGCAGCCGCGGTGACCGGCTCGGTCGTCGTCGGCATCAACCCGACGCGCCGAGGTGCGGAGCTCGCCCGCGACATCACCCACACCGACTGCCAGCTCGTGGTCACCGAGGGCAGGCACGTCCACCTGCTCGACGGCCTCGACCTCGGCGCAGCCGACGGACAGGTGCTCGACGTCGACTCCTCGGAGTACGCCGCGGCGCTCGCGCCCCACGCAGGCGCCGAGCTCCCCGACACCCCCGTCGACGACGCCACCCTCTTCATGCTCCTCTTCACGTCGGGCACGAGCGGCGCACCGAAGGCTTGCCTCCTGTCGCAGGGTCGCCTCGCCCGGATGAGCCAGGGGTTGGCGATGGGCATGAGCTTCGGCCCCGACGACGTCCTCTACTGCGTGATGCCGCTGTTCCACTCGAACTGCATCATCACGTCGTACGCGCCGTGGCTGATCTCGGGCGCGACCCTCGCGCTCCGGCGACGCTTCTCCGCGTCGGGCTTCGTCCCCGACGTGCGCAGGTTCGGCGCGACCTACTTCAACTACGTCGGCAAGCCGCTGTCGTACATCCTCGCCACGCCCGAGGGGCCCGACGACGCCGACTCCACTCTCACCCGCGTGTTCGGCAACGAGGCGAGCGACGCCGACATCGAGCGCTTCGCGGCGAGGTTCGGATGCACGGTCGGCGACGGCTACGGATCCACCGAGGGCGGCGCGTTCATCGGCCGCACCCCCGACATGCCGAAGGGCGCGCTCGGGGTCGGCCCCGAGGGGACGGTCGTCCTCGACCCCGAGACCGGCCGCGAGTGCCCCCGCGCCGACTTCGACGACCGGGGCCGCCTCCTCAACCCCGACGAGTGCATCGGTGAGATCGTCAACAAGAACGGTGCGCCCGGGTTCGAGGGCTACTACAAGAACGACGAGGCGAACGCGGCCCGCGTGCGCGACGGCTACTACTGGACCGGCGACCTCGGGTACCGCGACCGCGAGGGGTACTTCTACTTCGCGGGGCGCGACTTCGAGTGGTTGCGCGTCGACGGCGAGAACTTCTCCGCCGCGCCGGTCGAGCGGATCCTGTCGCGCCATCCCGACGTGCTCGTCGCCGCCGTGTACGCCGTCCCCGACGAGGACGTCGGCGACCAGGTGATGGCGGCGATCGAGCTGGGGCCGGGAGCGGCGTTCGATCCCGACGACTTCGAGGAGTTCCTCTCGGAGCAGCCCGACCTCGGCACGAAGTGGGCTCCACGCTACGTGCGGGTCATGCAGTCGATCCCGGTCACGGAGACGCAGAAGCCCATGAAGCGGCAGCTCCGCCGGGAGCGGTGGGACGTGCCCGACCCCGTGTTCTGGCGACCGGCGAAGGGCAAGCCGCTCCGACCGTTCAGCGAAGCCGACGGCGCCGAGCTGCTGGCGCGCTTCGAGGAGCGTGGCCGGGTGGGCGCGCTCGAGGCGAGCTGACGCTCGTGCCGGACGGGGCGATGCTGGACGGGCGTGTCGCGGTCGTCACCGGTGCCGGTCGGGGGATCGGGCGCGCCGAGGCGACTCGGCTCGCCGCCTACGGCGCTGCCGTCGTCGTCAACGACCTCGGGGTCGCGACCGATGGCTCGGCGACGGCCGACTCCCCCGCCGACGACGTCGTCACCGAGATCCTCGAGACCGGTGGCACAGCCGTCGCCGACCGGAGCGACGTCTCCGAGATCGACGGGGGCACCTCGCTCGTCGGGCGGGCGATCGCCGAGTTCGGACGCCTCGACATCGTCGTCAGCAACGCTGGTTTCGGGCGCCCCCGCATGGTGTTCAACATGTCGCCCGAAGAGTGGGACGACGTCGTGCGCGTGCACCTGCGCGGGGCGTTCGCGGTGACGGCACCGGCATGTCGCTGGTGGCGCGAGCAGCACAAGGCCGGGCATCCGGTCGACGGACGGATCGTGAGCACTGCGACCGGCCTGCTCATCTACGGCGGAGCAGGCCAGTCCAACTACGCCGCCGCCAAAGCAGGGGCACTCGCGTTCACCGAGTCGATCGCGACCGAGATGGCACCGTACGGTGTGACGGCGAACTGCATCATGCCGTCGGCCGCGACGCGCCTCGCCAAGATCGGATGGCGCATGGCGCGTGTCGGCGACGCACAGGACATGGGCTTCGACCGCACCGACCCGGTGCACGTCGCCGAGATGATCTGCTACCTGGCGTCGCCGGCCGCACGCTGGATCAGCGGGCAGTGCTTCCAGGTCCGGGGTGGGATCATCGAGCACATCCAGACGTTCACCGTCGACCGCACCGCGACTCGTGAGGACCGGGGCTGGACGGCCGACGACCTCGCCACCGAGCTGCCTCGCATGTTCGGCGCCGGTGCGCGTCCTGCCGACCCGCCGCCGAAGGAGTGGAGCGACCGGTACCACGCCGAGGGCGGCACCTCGACCACACCGGAGGGACCATGAGCGAGCCCGACACCACGTCACCGGCGCAGCGGTCGTCGATGCTGCCCGCGTTCGTCGAACGCGCGCGCGACGTCATCAGCGTCCAACGCGTCTTCGGGGACCCGATCGAGACCGACGGCGCGGTCGTTGTCCCCGCAGCCTTCGTCTCGGGCGGCGGCGGGGGCGGCACGGGTGTCGAGGCCGACGGTCGTGAGGGCAACGGTGGCGGCTTCGGCCTACGGGCTCGCCCGGCCGGCGCGCTCGTCATCCGCGACGGCGACGCGCGCTGGGAGCCCGCCGCCGACCCGGAGCGACGCATCGTCGCCGGCGCGGTGGTCGCCATCGTCGGCATCCTCGCGCTGCGATCGCTGCTGCGCCGCCGGGGCCGGCGGCGCGGCTGAACATGGCCGCTCCACTCCGGGTCTTCGACGCGGACGCCCACTTCATGGAGCCGCCCGACTTCTGGGCGGAGCACCTCGAGCCCGCGCTGCGCGCGCGCGGACCCGTGGCCTCGCCCGACCGCGGCGCAACGGTCATCGACCGCGACCGGCGCGTCCCGACCGTGCGCTGGCGCCGGCTCGCGGGCGGGCTGCAGACGCTCAACGACGAGTGGGCGACGACGTACCGGAAGTACGAGTCGCGTGGCTGGGATCCCGAGGCGTACGTGCTCGCGATGGACGATCAGGGCATCGACCGCATGGCCCTGTACCCGAGCCGGGGGCTCATGGAGGTCGCGGCGTGGGGCCTCGACCCCAAGCTCGCGGCCGCGATCGTGCGCGCCGGCAACGAATGGTCCGCGAAGTTCGTCGCCCACGTGCCCGACCGCCTGCTCGCGATCGGCCAGCTCTCGTTGCGCGACGTCGATGCCGCGATCGCCGAGGCGCGACGTGCCGTCGAGCAGCACGGGATGCGCGCCTTCTTCGTGCTCCCCGAGCCGCCGCTGCCGGGCGTCACGCTCGAACGCGACTACTACGAACCGCTGTGGGCCGCGCTCGCCGAGCTCGACGCGGCGCTCGCGCTCCACAACGTCGCGGGCACCGGGCTGGGCCAGCTCGGCGCGGATCGCTTCGGCGACTGGGCGCTGCCCCGCATCGCCGCGGCGTTCCCGCTCGAGAGCGCGCTGACCCTGTTCTCGTTCCTCGTCGGCGGCATCTGCGACCGACACCCGACGTTGCGAGTGGTCGTGCTCGAGTCAGGCGCGGGCTGGCTGCCGTACTGGCTGTGGTGGCTCGACGAGCTGTACGAGCGCTACGCGGGGCTCGACTGCGAGGAGCTGTCGGCGACGCCGGGCGAGCTGTTCCGCCGACAGTGCTTCATCTCGGCCGAGGCCGAGGAGCCGCATCTGCGCCACGTCGTCGACGCGCTCGGCGCCGACTGCGTCGTCACCGCATCCGACTTCCCGCACCCCGAGGGGTCGTTCCCCGACGGCGTCCGCGACTTCCTCGCTCGCACCGACCTCGACGAAGCGGAGAAGCGGTCGATCCTCTGGGAGAACCCTCTCCGCCTCTACGGCGTGGACTAGCCGCTCACACGTCGAAGACGACCGGGAGCGCGGTGGGCGCGCGGAACGCGAGGCCCGTGATCTCCGGGGCATCGGCGTCGGGGGCGAGGCGCACGTTCGGCAGCCGGTCGAGGACTGCGTTGATCGCGACCGTCGTCTCCATGCGTGCCAGGTGCATCCCGAGACACGTGTGCGGGCCGTGCGCGAACGCCATGTGGGGTTGGAGCTTGCGGTGGATGTCGAAGCGGTCGGGGTCGCGCCATCGCGCCGGATCGCGGTTCGCGCTGCCCATCTCGACCGCGACCGGCGCACCGGCCGGGATCTGCACGCCCGCGATCTCGACGTCGCGCATCGCCGTGCGGCCGATGCCGGTGAGCGGCGGCTCCCAGCGCAGACCCTCCTCGATCGCCTGCTGCATCAACGAGCGGTCGTCGCGCAGCGCAGCCAGCTGAGCCGGGTCGTCGAGCAGCCCGAACATGAGGTTGCTCGACGAGCGGTACGTCGTCTCGGCGCCGGCGGGCAGGAGCAGGCGCAAGAAGGCGATGATCTCGTCGTCGGTGAGGCGCTGACCGTCGAGCTCGGCCTCGACGAGCACACTGATCACGTCGCCGCGGGGCTCCACACGCCGCTCGGAGATGATCGCGGCGAAGTAGTCGTAGAGCCACTGCGACGCGGCCAGCCCACGCTCGATGTCGACGGTGATGGTGATGAGCTCGACCGCCTTGGCATGGAAGTCGGAGAGCCCCTCCTGCGGCAAGCCGAGCATCCCCGCGATGACGTGCACGGGGAACGGGAAGAACAGCTCACGCACGAGCTCGGCCCGCCCCCGATCGGCGAACCCGTCGACGAGCCCGTCGACGATCGGCCGCACGAGCTCGGCCTCCCAGCGCTCCATCGCCTTGCGCGTGAACGCCTGCTGGATGAGCGAGCGGTACCGGTGGTGCTCGGGCTCGTCCATCTCGAGGATGGAGTGCCCCATCACGAGGCCGATGCTCTCGCCGTACCCCGACGACGAGAACGTCTCGCCGTCCTTGAGCACCTGCTGCACGGCGTCGAACGACAGCACGGCGTACGGTGTGCGGTCGGCGGTGAGCGCGGCCTCCATCGGAGTCTCGATGCCGAAGCGCCCGTGGAACGCTCCGGTGTACACCGGGCACTCCGAGCGCATCTCGTGGAACACCGAGTGGATGTCGCTGATCTGCCCGACCCCCACGGACTCGTCGAAGACGGCGAAGGCGTCGTAGTCGTCCTGGCGCTCTGGCCTCTGCACGTCGGTCATGACCTCAAGCGTGCCACGGCGGCAGGCCCCGTGTCAGCGTGCGCAGCGCGAGGCCCCGCCGACGCCCGCATCGGCGGTCGGCCGACGAGCCCGGCAGTGTGAGAGCCTGCGCCCTCGTGGCCCACCAACCTGCCCCCAGCCACGAGCGCCTCTTCGAGCCGCTCCGCCTCGGACCGATCGAGCTGCGCAACCGTGTGATCTTCGGTGCGCACTTCACGATGTTCACCGAGCCCAACCCCGTGTGGGGCGAGCCCGGCTTCTACGGACGGCGCTACGGCCGCTACCTCGCCGACCGCGCGCGGGGCGGAGTCGCGGCCGTCATCGCGGGCGAGACCGCGGTGGCACCCAACTCCGCCTACAAGATGACGAACAACGCCAATGGGTGGGATCCCGAGTGCATCCCCCACTACGACCGGCTCACCTCACAGGTTCACGAGCACGGTGTGCATGCGCTGATCCAGCTCACGCACTCAGGGGCGATGATGCTGGGCAACTGGTCGAAGCAGGTGGCGGTCGCGCCGTCGGTGTCGCCCGAGCACATGGAGGCGCCACGCGCGATGGACGCGCGCGACATCAAGGAGTCGATCGAGTACCACGTTCGGTGCGCCGAGAACGCCGTCGCCGGGGGGTTCGACGGCATCGAGATCCAGAGCGCGCACGGGTATCTGCTCCACCAGTTCCTCTCACCCAAGTTCAACCGCCGCGACGACGAGTACGGCGGCGACCTCGAACACCGCATGCGCTTCGGCGTGGAGGTCGTCTCCGCGGTGCGGGAGGCCGTGGGTGACCGGGTCGCGGTCGGAATCCGCCTCGCCGGTGACGACGAGCAGTCGCACGGTCCCGGGCTCACGACCGACGACTGCGCGGAGGTCGCGGCCCGCTACGAGGGCCTCGGGCTCGTCGACTTCCTCAACGTCAGCGTCGGCATCGGTGGCATCGGCATGGTGCGCACGAACTACGCGCCGCACTGCTTCGGTGTCTACGCCGCCCACGCGGTCAAGAAGGCGGTGCGCGACACGCCCGTGTTCACGGTTCACCGCATCCTCACGCCGTTCGAGGCCGAGGGCATCCTCGAGCGCCACGAGGCGGACGGGATCACGCTTGTGCGGGCCCTCATCGCCGACCCGGAGTGGGTGGTCAAGGCACGCGAGGGGCGCGACGACGAGATCCGCCACTGCACCGGCATCAACCAGTCGTGCTACGGCAACCTGCTCCAGTCGATGCCGATCAACTGTGTGCAGAACCCGGCCGTCGGCCGCGAGGACGACCTCGGCCTCGGCACGCTCGAGCCGGCGGCGTCGAAGAAGAACGTCGTCGTGGTCGGTGGCGGCCCCGGCGGCCTCGAGGCCGCGGCCACCGCAGCCGCCCGCGGTCACGACGTCACGCTCCTCGAGCGCGAGCAGAAGCTGGGCGGCGCACTGCGGTGGGCCCGCGAGCTGCCCGGGCGAGGTGAGATCTGGGAGATCGCGCGCTGGCGCATCGGTGAGTGCGAGCGCCAGCGGGTCGACGTCCGCACGGGCATCGACGCGACGGCGGACGAGGTCCTCGCGCTCGCGCCGGACGCGGTCATCGTCGCGACCGGTGGGCACGCCACGAAGCTCGGGCAGGCCGCGTACCACCCGATGCCGGTCCCCGGGTCCGAGCAGGACTGGGTGCTCGACCACGTCGACGCGCTCCGCCGTACGCTCGTCGACCCGGGCGCGCTCGGCGGGCGGGTCGTGATCCTCGACGCCGTCGGCCACGCCCAGGCCATCGGGCTGGGCGAGCTGCTCTCGGCCGAGGGCACCGAGGCGATCTGCGTGACCCCGCTCCCGGTGCCGATGGCGCTCGACGGGGAGACGCAGGCGGCGATCCTGCCCCGCGCCGTCCAGGCGGGCATGCGATGGCGGCCCAACACCGCGCTCGCGTTCATCGGGGACCACGAGGTGACGCTCGTGGACACCCTCTCCCGCGAGCTCGAGACCCTGACCGACGTCGACACGGTGGTGATCCGCACGCACGGCCTGCCCGACGACTCGCTGTTCCACGAGCTCGAGGGCAAGGTCGCCGAGCTCGAGCGGATCGGCGACGCGGTCGCGGTGCGGCTGGTCGACCGGGCCGTCTACGACGGTCACGTCGCCGCTCGAGCGCTCTGAGCGTGGAGCGTGCCGACTACCGGCGGGTGGCGGAGTGGAACTTCCTGATGGCGAGCAGCGAGAACACGACGGTGATCCCGACGATCCACGCGATCGCGACCCACAGGTCGCTCCCCGGGTCGACGCCGTCGTAGCAGTCGCGCACGACGTCGGTGACGATCGAGAAGGGGTTGGCGTTCGCGATGGCCTCGAGCCAACCGGGCATGTTCGACGGATCGACGAACGCGGACGAGATGAACGTCATGGGGAACATCCAGATGAACCCGGCCGAGTTGGCGACCTCGACCGAGCTCACCGACACGCCGATGAACGCCTGCACCCAGCTCAGGGAGTACCCGAACGCGAACAGGACCGCGAAGCCCAGGAGCGCCTCGTGGATCGGCCCCTCGATCGTCCAACCGACGGCGAACGCCACCGCGACCATGACGAAGAACGTGAACAGGTTGCGCACGACGTCGGAGATGCTCCGCCCGATGAGCACCGCGGGCTGGAACATGGGCAGCGAGCGGAGTCGCTCGATGATCCCCTTGCTCATGTCCTCGGCGATGCCCACGCTCGTCCACGCGGTGCCGAACACGACGGTCTGGGAGAAGATCCCCGCCATCACGTACTGCGTGTAGCTGTCGCCCGGAACCGCGACCGACTCGCCGAACACGTAGACGAACAGCAGCACGAACATGATGGGCTGCACCGCCGAGAACACGAGGATCTCCGGCGAGCGCGGCATGGCGCGCAGGTGGCGCAGCGCCTCGGTCCAGGAGTCACGCCAGATCCACGCCGCGCCGGTCGGCACGTCGTGCCCGCCCAGCTGATCGGTGACCGGCGCGCGCAGCGCGATGTCGCTCATGCTGCGTCCTCCGCCCCGGAGGCTGCGAGCGCTACGGGTCCGGCGAGATCTTCGTCGTCCTCGACGACCTCGGCCGCGTGCCCGGTGAGGTCGAAGAACACGTCGTCGAGCGTCGGCCGCCGCACCGCGACGTCCTCGACACCGACCCCCGCGGCGTCGAGCTCACGCACCACCACCGGTACGAGCCCCGCCGCGCTCGTGACCGGCACGGTCACGGTGCGCGCCATCGTGTCGACCGTCTCGGATCCACACGCCTGCCGGAGCAGGACGTCGGACGCCCTCGGGAGCTGCGCGCCTTCGGCCACCGTCACCACGAGCCGCTCCGCGCCGGTGCGAGCCTTGAGCTGGTCGGACGTGCCCTCGGCGATGACCGAGCCGTGGTCGATCACCACGATCGAGTCGGCGAGGCGGTCGGCCTCGTCGAGGTACTGCGTCGTCAGCAGCGTCGTCGTGCCCTCGGCGACGAGCTCCTCGATGAGCGCCCACATGTTGAGCCGGCTGCGGGGGTCGAGGCCGGTCGTCGGCTCGTCGAGGAACAGCACCGACGGCCGGCCGATCAGGCTCATGCCGATGTCGAGGCGCCGCCGCATGCCGCCCGAGTACGTCTTCACCACCCGATCGCCGGCCTGGTCGAGGTGGAACCGCTCGAGCAGCTCGTCGGCGCGGTCGCGGGCCTCCTTCTTCGAGAGGTGGAACAGGCGACCGACGAGCTCGAGGTTCTCGAACCCCGTGATGCGCTCGTCGACTGCCGCGTACTGACCCGTCAGGCCGATGCGGGCGCGCGCCCGGCGGGGCTCCTTCACCACGTCGATCCCCTCGATGACCGCGCGGCCCGCGTCGGGGCGCAGCAGCGTGGTGAGGATCCGCACCGCGGTCGTCTTGCCGGCGCCGTTGGGGCCGAGCACGCCGAGCACCGTGGCGCGCTCGATCTCGAGGTCGACGCCGCACAGCGCCTCGGTGTCACCGAAGCGCTTCGCGAGTCCTTCCGCAACGACCGCAGGCACGGTCGGTCACCCTATCGGCGTCAGATGTGCGCGCCCCCCGCGACCGTGATCGCCTGGCCGGTCACGAAGCTGGCAGCGTCGCTCGCGAGGAACACGACGACGGCCGCGGTCTCGTCGGGCTCCTGGTAGCGGCCGAGCGGGATCGTGGTGCGCGCCCAGTCGGAGCTGCCGCCCGCGACCCCCTGGGTGAGGCCGGGGTTGCCGGCGCCCTGGTGGGGCGACACGCCCATCGGGCACACCGCGTTCGCCCGGATTCCGTGCTCCGCGACCTCGAGCGCGAGCACCTCGGTCAGCCGGACGACGCCGGCGCGAGCGGCGGAGAACGCGCCGACGTTCGGCGAGCCCGCGAGCGCGGCCGACGACGCGAGGTTGACGATCGCGCCGGGCGGATCGCCGCCGCGTACTTGCAGCACCATCTGCCGAGCGCACGACCGCGCACCCAGCCACGTCGCGAGCAGGTTCGCGTCGAGCGCGGCGCGAAACGACTCCGGCGTCACGTCCAGCAGCCCGCCCGTACCGAGCTCGGGTCCCGTACCGCCCGAGAGGTTGCACGACACGTCGATGCGGCCGAGCTCGGCCACGGTCGCGTGCACCGCGTCCTCGACCGCGAGCGGATCGCTCAGCTCGACCGCCTGGACGATCGCCCGCGAGCCCTCGGCGCGCACCGCGTCGGCCGTCTTCTCGAGCGCAGCCCGGGCCACCCGGTACGACTGCTCGGGTGGAGCGCCGTCGTCGACAACGTCGACGCAGGCCACGTCGGCGCCGAGCCGTGCGAGCCGGATCGCCACGGCTCGGCCGATGCCGGGCGGGCGGGCGGCGCCCGCGACCCACGCGACCTGGCCATCGAAGGAGATCACGCCGGAGAGATCACTCCCTCACCCGGGTTCTTGCAGCTGGTCCACCAGGTCGGTCAGCTCGCCCTCTTCAACCTCCGCCGTCTGTCCGCCGAGCTCGAGGAACCGCGCCATCCGCTGGCGTGCGACGGGCTCGGCGAGCGCGGTGCGGAAGCCGGCGGCCTCCGTGGCGAACCCGACCACCCGGTCACCGAACGCGGCGTCGACCGCCCGCTTGGCCTCGGCGACGGCGACCGGCGGGAACGACGCGATCCGCGTGGCCAGGTCCTGCACGAACTCCTCGACCACGTCGTCGTCGAGGACGTTGTTGATGTAGCCGATCGCCTCGGCCTCCTCGGCGTCGACGTCTGCGCAGCCGAGCACGATCTCGAGGGCGCGCGCCCGGCCGACCAGCCGGCTGAGTCGTTGCGTGCCGCCAGCACCGGGAATGATCCCGAGCGCGACTTCAGGCTGCGCGAACACGGCGTCGTCGGACGCGAAGCGCAGGTCGCACGCCAGCGCGATCTCCGAGCCGCCGCCCCGCGCGATCCCTTGCACGAGCGCGATCGACACCTTCGGCATCTCGCGCAATCGCTCGAGCAGGACGTTGACCGGCGCCGGCTCGCCGTCGGTGCCCCGCGCCGCGGCGTCCATCCCCCCGGCGCGCATCTCCAGAATCATGCCGACGTCGGCATGCGCGATGAAGAAGTCGGGGTTCCCACTCGTGAGCACGAGCACGCGAGACGCCTCGTCGTTCTCGAACGCGCCGATCAGGCCGACGATGTCGGCCGTGAGCTCGCGGTCCCAGAGGTTGATCGGCGGGTGGTCGATGACGGCCCACGCGACGCCGTCCTCGACGTCGACCGCGATGTGGACGAGCGTGTCGTAGGAGCTCATCTCCGAGTCACTCCGGCATGGGGGGATCCCACTGGACCCCGTTCATGTGGCTGCCGCCGTCGGCGAACATCGTCATCCCGGTGATGTAGTCGCTGTCGTCGCTCGCGAGGAACAGCGCGACGCCGCCGATGTCGTGCTCCGGGTCACCCATCCGCCCGATGGGGTTCTGCTCGAGCATCTCCTTGGCGTTCTCGGGCGCGGCCTCCGCGAACGCGATGTATGCGGGGGACGCCGCGGCCGGCGCGATGCAGTTGACGAGGATGTTGTGGCGCGCCCACTCACGCGCACCGGTGCGGGTGATCGCCTGGATCGCGAGCTTCGCCGCGTTGTAGTCGACGGAGTACTGGTGAGCGTTGATGCCGTTGAGCGACACGAAGTTGATGATGCGGCCCCAACGCTGCTCCTTCATGTGAGGGAACACGGCCTGCATCGCGCGGAACGTGTGCATGGGCCCGCCGTCGAACGCGAGCTGGAGGTCGACGTCCGGCTTCTGCTCGAAGCGCATCATGCTGCCGGTGACGTACGCATTGTTGACGAGGACGTGCACGCCGCCGAGCTCGTCGGCGGCGATCTTCACCATGCGTTCGATGTCGTCCTTGTCGAGCACGTTCGTCTCGACGAACCTCGCCCGGCCGCCGAGCTCGTCGACGATCTCGCGCTCGACAGCCATCCCGGTCTCGGTGTTCAGCTCGGCGACCAGCACGGCCGCGCCTTCGCCGGCGAACCGCCGCGAGATCCCGCGTCCGATCCCCTGCCCAGCTCCCGTGACGATGGCCACCTTCCCGTCGAGCCGACCCATCATCGCTCCCCCGCCACCACTCCTCCGCCACCGCTCCTCCGCGTCCGGCGACCGCGCAGGCTACCGGCCCGGCCTCACGTGGGAGACGGAGCGGACGCCGCCGGTACGCTCCGCGCGATGAGTGGTCCCGACGAGACATCGGTGGACCCGGTCGTCGACCCGGTCGTCGAGGAGGTCGCCGCCGCGGTCGATGCCGGCTTCGACGACGCCCGGCTCG
>Ga0315534_1001057_pt1 | contig 19308 bp, 9 predicted proteins | sample SalMarSW160240MG_FD_203094 | JGI IMG/M metagenome (GOLD analysis project Ga0315534, IMG submission 203094) | Salt marsh sediment microbial communities from the Plum Island Ecosystem LTER, Massachusetts, United States - Salt Marsh Sediment SW1602-40 ... | reverse complement strand
GTTCCGGTGTGATGTCGTTTTTTGACAATGTTGGACCTCCGTTTGCGCCGTACGACGACACCACGATCGACCGGCACTTCGTCGAAACGATGGGGCCGACGTTTCCGGTGTGCATTCAAACCGCGCAATTATCGGGGGTATTCAAGCCTCTCGATATTTCGAACCCGACACGGGCAGCCAGTGACACGATCGAATTCCTGTTTGTCGACGACACAGGGGCTCAAATCGGACCGCGGTGGGCCAGCCACATTGGGAATCAGAGCGTGGATGCGTCGCTGCTGACTTTGGATTGGGGCACCGACAATTATCCTTTCGGTCTGGGGTTTATCTTTGAGATGGATGATCTACCGCTTGGGACGAATAACACCAACAACAGTGTCTCTGATCTGATCCCATCGATGGAATTGTATGGCTATCTGGACGTTCGCGTACAGGATGATACGTCGGTTGATTTTCTCAGTTTGGTCATCACCTCTCCCTTGACCGGAGATTTAAATGGGGATGGCATCGTCAACGGCCAGGATACGACGCTGGTCGACCTTTTTCTCAACCAACCAACGCCCGACGGCATCGGTGATCCTAACGGCGATGGATTTATCGACTTTCAGGATCAGGTCCTTGTAGACGAGCATCTGGGTGATCGTTGTGTCCCGGTGCCTGAACCGACGACGTGGCTGCTTACCGCGATCGGGATGATTGGAGTCTCCGCGCTAGGACGACGAAACAGCAGCCTGTTGCTGGCTCGCTTCGCCGCATCCGCGATTGGGGCACCCGCGCCGGAGCGCGCTTCCGTTCAGATCCGCTCACCGTTGACGCTCGCATTCGGCGCTACTAGACTCGATCTACTCTGCGTCAAACGTCTTTCCTGTCGCGGCCGCCCCACCTCGGCAATTTTGATCAACGCCCATTGAAAGCGGGCGTCCAAGACCGGGATTGCCGTGAGGTGTCGGCCCGTTTTTTTGTGTGCGAATTTCAAGTGGATCATGACTGAGATTGACTGGGTAAATTGGGAGTCGACCGAGGTCAGCGCGGGATCGCGGCTTTCCGGCACGGAAATTGAGGTTATCCGGGAGGTGGACACGTGCTCGGCCCGCGCCGTGCTGTTCGATTTTGACGGTACGTTGTCTCTGATTCGCAGCGGCTGGGTGGACGTGATGGTGCCGATGATGGTCGAGGTGCTGCTGGAACTCAACACGGGGGAAGACCCCCGGGACCTGGCGCGGCAAGTGCGGCACTGGGTGGAACGATTGACCGGCAAGCAGACGGTTTACCAGATGATCGAGCTGGCCGACCAGGTCCGGCGGCGCGGCGGCACGCCGCTGGATCCCGTCGACTACAAGCACCAGTATCTCGATCGCTTGTGGCACGAGATCAAGCATCGCATTGAAGGCCTGCGCAGCGGACGGATCGCTCCGAGTGAGATGCTCGTGCCGGGCAGCCAGGAACTGCTGGAAGCCCTCCGCGCACGCGGGATGAAGATTTTTCTGGCCAGCGGGACCGACGAAAAGTATGCGGCGGCCGAAGCGGAACTGCTGGGCATCACGCCGTTCATCGAAGAAAAAGTGTATGGGGCCATCGACGACTATAAGAAGTTCTCCAAACGCATGGTGATCCGGCGGATCATCTCCGAGAACGATATCGGCCCGGGAGAACTCTTGGGAATCGGCGACGGCTACGTTGAAATTGAAGATGTGAAAGAAGCCGGCGGCGTGGCCGTGGGAGTCGCCACCGACGAACCGGAGTGTGATCAGATCGACAAGTGGAAGCGCAAACGGCTCATCCTGGCCGGGGCGGACCTGATCGTACCTCATTACCGCGAGCACGAACCGCTGCTGCGCTATCTGTTCGACGATGCCCGCGAACAGGATGGATAAACCACTTCACGGGCAATGCCAAACGCACGCTTCCGCGTTCAACGCCATTCCATGAGCGCGGCATTGAGTGCTTCTTCGACGCGCCGTCGCGGTTTATGAAAATAGACCATGCCGTGACCGGGCAGCATGAGGTCGGAGTCCACTTTGGCCAGTCGCCGCAAAGATTCGACGTACGCGGCTTTGTTGAAATCGATGGAACCGCTCCAGCCAAAATATCCGGCCAGCAAGGTCCCGATAACGTCGCCGCTGACGACGATTGTGCGATCTTCGTGGCGGAACACGTAAGCTGTGCATCCGCGGCTGTGGCCGGGCAAGTGCATCACTTCGACCGAGATGTCCAGGACCTGCACCCTTTCACCGTCGGAAACGACGTCGTCCACACGGAACGCGTGGAACTGTTTGTGATACAGGTATCCGCAGCACCGCTCATCGCCCTCCGCGACCGCTTCGGCCGTTTCCCGAACGGACAGGAACCGAACACCCCGCTGCTGCAGGATATGGCCGCCTCCCGCGTGGTCGTAGTGCGCATGCGTCAGCAAACAGCAGACGATGCGGTCGGGATCCAGGTCCCAGTACCGCATGTTGGCGGTAAGCTGGTCCATGGTGTCGCCGCAACCACAATCGAAAAGAATGAGCCCTTCGGGCCGCTCGAGGACGTAGCAGTTGGCATCGTTGTAGCCGGCGTCGAGACCGTCCCATGTCAGACCATTCAAGTCCCCGCCCACCTGATAAAGGTGTTTGAGAATCTGCATGGTGCGTGTCTCTTAGTGGCGCACGGACGAGACACGCCGACTTACTTCCCTTCGTACACCTTGTGGAAGTGCATGATCGCTTTCTTGAGCGCTTCGGCGTTGGCCGGGTCCGTGGTCTGCTTGCATTTCATCGCGGCCTGCATGACGGCATGGGCGGATTTGAGCCGATCGACGTACTGCTGGTCGGCGGGCTTAATGCGCTGCGTCATGAAATACTGGGCAACGATGTGCTGGGTGTGGGTGGCGTGTTGCTCCTTGGTGCTCACCCAGCGGATCATTTGATTCAGATCCAGGGCATCGTGTTTTCCCGCCATGGAGTTTATTTGATCCATCGCCTTATGGATCGTCTCGGTGTCTTCCAGCATCTGCTCGAACCGGAGCTGGTCGTCGTAGATGCCGCAAGGTACTTCGCAGTGCGCCGATACGATGCGGGGGCAGAGTTGCGCTACGAGGGTGGCAACGGAAACAAGAATCAGGAGGCGTTTCATGGGAGTGTTCTCGCTTGGATAGTGCGGTGCAACGAGACGGCCGGCCAGCAGCCGCGTGACCTGGGGCCGGCCAGCAGGCCTAGGACCGAGTAGAGCTTAATTGCAGGCTCCAGCACCGTCAAGGATCGAACTTGGTGGTCAAAACCGTGCCGATGGGGGCCCGAAAGGCGGCTCAAGGCAACTCGGCGAGACACGTCGCCCGCCGCGCCGCGCTGCCGCCACTCTGCGCGATCCTTCCTGCCGGCGGCAACCCGGTGAACGCTGGGGGCTGACGCGTCATGACGTTATAATATTTGTCCGCAGGCCAGTGCCTCGACATCGACGCTTCCACGCCGACCGATTCGGTGCCCTTCACGGGAAGTGTTTCCTATGGCGGAAAACGGACCTTCGCACGCGGAGAATACGCCGCTCAAGCGGGCCGGACCATCCCCGGCAAGCTCCCTTGCCGACGATGGCGCACCCGCCGCGGGGGCCGGAGGCCACGAATCCAGTCGCGAGTCGGAGGCCAGCTACCGCGGTCTGTTCGAGTCGGCGGGCGACGCTATTGTGCTGCTCGATGAGACGGGATTCATCGGCTGCAACGACGCCACATTGCGATTCTTTCAATGTCCCTCGCGGGAAGCCTTGTTGTCGCGGCACCCCAGCGAGCTGTCGCCACCCTGCCAGCCCGACGGCAGCGATTCACGCATCGCGGCCGACAACCGCATGGAACAGGCCCTCCGCGACGGCGTGGCCCGGTTCGAGTGGCTGCACCGCCGCATGGACGGTTCGGAGGTGATGGCCGACGTGGTCCTGACACGCGTTGACCTGAAACAGCGCAAGATACTCCATGCCGTCGTGCGGGATATCACGGAGCGCAAACGGCTGGAGGAAAAACTGCGCGAGGCGCACGACGAACTGGAGCGGAGCGTCCACGCGCGGACGGCCGAGCTGGCGGCGGCCAACGAGGAGCTGCGCCGTGAGGTGGCCGATCGAAAACGGGCGGAAGAGGACCTGGCGTACGAGCGCTTCCTGCTTAACACGCTGATGGAAAATGCCCCGGACTTGATCTACTTCAAGGACATCAACAGCCGCTTCATTCGTATCAGCAAGTGCCAGGCTGATTACTACGGGCTGCACGATCCGTCCGAGGCAATCGGCAAGTCCGACATCGATTTCTACGACCCCGATCGGGCCCGGCAGTATATGGAGGATGAGCAGGAAATCATGCGGACAGGCCGCGCCGTGGTGGACAAGGAAGAGGAGCAGGTGTGGCCGGACGGCCGAGTCAAATGGCTGCTGACCAGCAAACTGCCGTTACGCAACGCCGACAGGGAAATCATCGGCACGTTCGGATTATCGCTGGACATCACCGACCGAAAACGCGCGGAACGCCAGCTGCAGGAAGCCAAGGACGCTGCCGAAGCGGCCAATCGAGCCAAGAGCGACTTCTTGGCAAATATGAGCCACGAAATCCGTACGCCCATGAATGCCGTCATCGGCATGACCGAACTCGTTCTGGACACCGATCTGACGGACACGCAGCGCAACTACCTGGAAATGGTGCGCGACTCGGCAGACTCGCTGCTGGCCTTGATCAATGACATCCTGGACTTCTCCAAAATCGAAGCCGGCAAGCTGGAACTGATCGAGGCGCCGTTCCTCATCCGGGAATGCCTGGGCGATACCCTCAAGTCGATGGCCCTGCGGGCGCATACCAAAGGACTGGAACTGGCGTTTCGCATCCATCCCGATGTGCCCGAGCGACTGGTGGGCGACGTCGGTCGGCTGCGACAAATCATCCTCAATCTGGTCGGCAACGCCATCAAGTTCACCGACGAAGGCGAGGTGGTCCTGCGCGTCCAGCGCGAGCCATCGTCGAAGACAGAGGTTGTCTTGCTTTTTACGGTTTCCGATACCGGAATCGGCATTCCGGAATCCAAACGGAGGGCCATCTTTGCGGCCTTTGAACAGGCCGACAACTCCACGGCCCGGCGGTTTGGGGGCACGGGACTGGGGCTGGCCATCTGCGTGCGGCTGGTCGAAGCGTTGCGCGGCGGACTGTGGCTGGAGAGCGAAGTCGGCCAAGGGAGCATCTTTCATTTTTCACTCCCTTTCGCCGTAGCAGAGCCTCTGCCGGAAGAGACCGAACCGGCCACGCCAGGTACGCTCCGCCACCTGCGCGTGCTGGTTGTCGACGACAACGCCACGAATCGACTGATCCTGGAGGAAATGCTGCGCAACTGGGGCATGCGGCCCTCCGTGGCTTCGTCGGCCGGCGAAGCCTTGGCGCAGATGCGCGAGGCCGTGCTGCGAGCCGAGCCGTTCGCGTTGCTGTTGACCGACGCCCATATGCCCGACATCGACGGTTTCAACCTCGTTGAGCAGATCAAACAGGACGACAATCTGTCCAGCACCGTCATCATGATGCTGACGTCCGGCGGGCGCAGCGGAGATGTGGCCCGCTGCGAGCGACTGGGAATCGCCACCTTCCTGCTAAAGCCGATCAAGCAGTCGGAACTGTTCGATGCCATTGTCCAGGCGATGGAGTCCGACTCGGCGGACGACTCCGCCGAACGACTGCGGGCCGGCGAGTTCACCGACCGGCTCGGTGCGCTGCGGGTTCTGCTGGCAGAAGACAGTCACGTCAATCAACGTCTGGCCGTGGGGCTTCTCGAGAAATACGGCCACCACGTCGTGGTGGCGAACAACGGGCGCGAGGCTGTTGCGTACCAGCAGTCGCGACCTTTCGATCTCATTCTGATGGACGTCCAGATGCCCGAAGTCGATGGATTCGAAGCCACGCGAATCATCCGTGCCAGTGAGAAAAAGACCAAGCGACATGTTCCGATCATCGCCATGACGGCGCACGCGATGAAAGGCGATCGAGAACGGTGCCTCGACGCTGGCATGGACGACTACGTCGCCAAGCCGATCCGCGCGCGGCAGCTCTTTGAAACAATCGAAGATGTGCTGGGCCGCTCCCGGATCGCATCGGATGCACCGCGTGGTGAACAACCACCTCAGGAAACCACGGGACTGGTTGACTGGATCGAGGCTCTCAAGTCGGTCGCCGGCGACAACGACCTTTTGATCGAAGTGATTGAGGCGTTCATCGAGGAAGCACATCGGTTGATGAATGAAATGCAGCGGGCCGTCTCCAGCATGGATGCAACGTCGCTCCGCATCGCCAGCCACACGCTTAAAGGTGGGTTAAAATATTTCGGCGCGTGGCAAACCTACGAACTGGCCTACGCTTTGGAAGAGTTTGGTCGGAACAACGAAATGGAGGGCGCCGCGGGCGTATTGACGCGGTTGCAGGACCATATGCGGCGACTGGTGCCGGAACTGCGCGACTACGTCGTTCGCCACGGAACGGACGCCCGCTGATCGCCCGCCACCAGCGCGTGGCCGGCGCCGCGCGGGGCCGGACGGCGATGCACGGCACCGTCGGTGTCACGTCGTTCAGCTGTCGCTGGTTGCGGCATTCCGTTTTCCAACGCGGAGCGAGATTGCGTGCGTGCACACGCGGGTTTACCATGAGGAGGGCTTGGCGGTTCCCCACGGCGTCCGGGTGTCGCCATGAGGTCCGTCAGACATCCGGCCGGCGGTCCGTGATGCGACGGCCGGCAGCCAAACGTGCTCTGATCACCACCCAACGGCATCGTCATGCCTTCCCGCTGGTACCCAATCCTGCAGTGCTCGCCGATCGTCCTGATGGTTGCGTGCGAATCGCTGCTCGCGACCGCCGGCGCCGCCACGCCGGACCAAGTCGCGTTCTTCCAGACCAGGATTCAGCCGGTTCTCGTCCGGCACTGTTACGAATGCCATTCGGGCCTCGCCGACCCGCCGAAAGGCGGTCTGCGCTTGGATAGCCGTTCGGCGGTTCAAGCGGGAGGGGAAAGCGGGCCGGCGATCGTACCGGGCAACGCGGCGGAGAGCCTGCTGGTCGAGGCAATCCAGCACGAAGCGTTGGAGATGCCTCCCGATGCGCGTTTGCCGGACGACGTCATCGCCGATGTTGTCCGCTGGATCGACCAGGGAGCCCATGATCCCCGCGACACGCCGCCCGATTCCGATCAGCTCCATACCCTGGTCTGGGAAGCGACGCTGGAGTCCCGCCGCGACTGGTGGAGCCTTCTGCCGATCCGAGCGCCGGCGCCGCCGGCAGCAGGCGACACGCACTGGCCCGCCAATGCCGTGGACCGGTTCATCGTCTCGCGTCTGAAGCAACAGCGCCTTCATCCCGCGCCGCGGTCCGACCGCCGGACGTTGATTCGCCGACTGACGTACGCGCTGACGGGATTGCCGCCGACCCGCGATGAAGTGGAACGTTTTGTCGCCGATTCTTCCCCTGCCGCCTGGACCCGACTGGTCGACCGCATCCTGGCATCGCCTCGCTTTGGAGAGCGGTGGGCCCGGCACTGGATGGACGTCGTGCGATACGGCGACACGTACGGCTACGAATGGGACGTGCCGGCCAAGGGAGCCTGGCGGTATAGGGACTATCTGATCCGCGCCTTTAATGCCGACATTGCGTTTGATCAACTCATCCGCGAGCACATCGCCGGCGACCTGCTCGACCCGCCGCGCATCGATCCGGTCCGTCACACGAATGAATCGCTCGTGGGTGTTATGTTCTTCCAATTGGGGGAGAAACGTCATGGGGACAGCGCCGAATTCAACGGCATCCACCAGGAGATGTTGGACAACAAGATAGACGCTTTCTCCAAAGCCTTTCAGGCGACGACCGTCGCCTGCGCGCGGTGCCACAACCACAAGATCGACGCGGTATCCCAACGCGAGTACTACGCTCTGGCGGGTGTTTTCATGAGTTCGCGATGGGTAACAAACACCATCGACTACCCACAGCGCGACGAACCCCTGCGCGAGCGCCTCAAGAATCTGAAGACGCGGTTGCGCGGCGCCTTGGGCACTGCCTGGCTGCGTGATCTGCAGAACGTTCCGCGGCAGCTCATGGCCACCGGTCCGCCCGATGCGGCGGCCGCACCGGCGGCGAAGAATCCGGATCGGGAATCTTCCACAGGGCGGCCCTGGCCGCAATTGCTGGCCGCCGGTCCGGCCGGGAGTCCCAAGCTGGAAGACCCGTTGTATCCGTGGTTCCAAGTGCTTTCAGTCGTCCGGGAAGGGGTCCGCGTACAGGACGCCTGGCAGCGGATTGCCGAGCGCTACGCGTCGGAGTCGGCGGCGCGCCGGCAGGCGAATGCTTCCGACTTCCAACAGGTGGCCGATTTTCGCGAAGGCGTTCCGGCGGGATGGTCCGTGGACGGTCTGGGGTGCCGCGACCTGACCGAATGCGGTGATTTCACGGTCGCCATCGAGGGCCCGTACGCCATCGGACGCGTGCTGCCGGGCGGACTCTTCACTCACGCGCTCTCGCCTCGATTCAATGGTGCGGTGCGAACCCCCTATCTAAAACAATTCGACAGCGAGTACATCAGCTTCGAGGTATGTGGCGGGAACCTCAGCGCGCATCGGACGGTCGTTGACAATGCCTTTCTCACCGAACGACAGGCATACCTCGACCATTCCGTCATGGAGTGGTTGCAGTTGCCGACGCTCCGCCATCTGGACGGGCGAAACGTCTACATCGAACTGGCCACCAAGTCGAGCAATCCGAATTTCCCTCCCCGCGTGGGACTCGGTCGCGATCTGACAGCCGCGGACATCGAGGATCCGCGAAGCTGGTTCGGCCTGACGCGCGTGCTGCTGCATGACGAGCCCGGGCAGTGGCGTGATGAACTGTCGCGCTTCACCAAACTACTAAAAGGCGCGCCGCCTCGCAGCCTGGAGGATTTCGCCGCACGTTATGGACAATGGCTTCGCCAGGCCGTTGAAGCCTGGATGCAAGATCAGGCGACTCCCGATGACGTGCGCCTGATCAACTGGATGCTGGACCACTCGCTGGCGGCCAATACCACGGACACGGAGGCCATCTCACGCGCCGCGCGGCTCACGGCGCTTTATCGGGAGGCCGAAGGACGACTGCCGTCGGGCCGCACCGTGAACGGGATGGCCGATACCGGTGCGGGCATCGACTATCGGCTCAATATCCGCGGAAACTACGACTTGTTGGGAGATCCGGTACCGCGGGGATTCCTGCAGGTGATCCGCCGGGGCGATTCCGCCTTTAAAGTGCCCGGCAGCGGTCGGCGCGAATTGGCCGAAACGATCGCCAGCGCGGGCAATCCGCTCACCGCGCGCGTGCACGCCAATCGCATCTGGCATTGGCTGTTTGGAAAGGGAATCGTCACCACGCCCAACAACTTCGGCCGTTTGGGCAGCAGACCCTCCCACCCGGCACTGCTCGACTATCTCGCCACGCGGCTCGTTGCCGGAGGATGGTCGCAGAAAAAACTCATCCGCAGCCTCATCCTCAGTGAAACCTGGAGGCAGTCCGGCACCACGACCGCGGACGCTCGCCGCGCGGATCCGGGAAACCGGCTGGTGCATCATTACCCGTTGCGGAGATTGGAGGCCGAGTCGATTCGCGATACGTTGCTGGCGGTTTCGGGGCGCCTGGACGGCCGACAGTACGGTCCGCCCGTGGATCCGCATCGTGCCAAGGAAGATCCTCAGAAGCGCCTTCGATCGGGGCCGCTGGACGGTAACGGCCGGCGATCCATTTACGTGAAGATGACCATCATGGAGCCTCCTCGCTTTCTGGCGGCGTTCAACCAACCGAACCCCAAGATTCCGACCGGCAAACGGGATGTGACCAATACTCCGTCCCAATCGCTGGCGCTTCTGAACGACCCGTTTGTCAACGGCCAGGCCCGGCACTGGGCCCGATCGCTGGTCGCGCGCCAGGACGCATCGACGGCGCAACGGCTAACGTACATGTTCCAGACGGCACTTGGACGCCCGCCAACCGCGGCAGAAATTGCCCGTTGGACCCATTCGATCGACGGACTGGCTGCCCTGCATGGCACGTCGGCCGATCAACGACTCGACAACCTCGACCTCTGGAAAGACGCCGTCCACGCGATGTTTAATATTAAGGAATTCATTTACGTGCCTTGATGGCTTGCCGCGGGACGGCGTTCCGCCCGGCGAGACTTGGCCAGGAGCAGCCCGGATGAACCGACTCACGCACGGTGTGCCCCTTCGCAACGTCCGGCGCGGCCCGGCCGCCCTGGCGGCGTCGCCGCGGTTCGGTTCGCGGCGGGCCTTTCTCCGCGGCGCATCCAATGGGTTCGGTTTGATGGCCCTGGCAGGGCTGATGGCCGATCCGGCCTATGCCAGCGCGTTGCCCCGGCGGCCTCTGCCCCACCATCGGCCCAGGGCCCGTCACGTCATCTTTTGTTTCATGGACGGCGGACCCAGCCACGTGGACACGTTCGACCATAAGCCCGCATTGGCCACGTACCAGGGAAAAGCCATTGGCCAGGACGCTGTCTCCAAGAAGGCACAGAGCGGTGCCGGCCGCGTGTGGCTGGGCAGTCCGTGGACGTTTCGGAGGCGCGGCAACAGCGGCTTGTGGGTCAGCGATCTGTTTCCACACGTGGCGCGCTGCGCGGACGAACTTTGCGTCGTCCGGTCCCTGGTGGGTGAACAACCGCTCCACGGACAGCAAAACCTGCTGCTGCACACCGGTCGGCTCACGGGACAGGCTCCCAGCCTAGGATCGTGGGTCTCCTACGGGCTGGGCACCGAAAACCAGGATTTGCCCGGTTATGTGCTGCTGAATAACGACTGGATACCCAATGGCGGCTACGAGAACTTCGCCAGCGCCTTTCTGCCGGCCACGCACGCCGCTACGACCGTACGCGCTCGCGGCGTACCGGTCGATAACATTCGCGGAGTCGACAGCGCCGCTATCCAGCGTTTCAAACTTGACATGATCCGGCAACAGGATGTCCACTTCGCCCGAGCGACGGAAAACAGCGAGCTGATTGAGTCGGCGATTCGAAACTACGAGACGGCGTTTCGCATGCAAACGGCGTTGCCCGAGGCGGCAGATGTTCGTCAGGAGAGTGCTCGCACGCGTGCACGCTATGGTTTGGACAGTGAAAACGAGTACCAGAAGTATTACGGATTACAGTGCCTCCGTGCCCGCCGCCTGGTGGAAGCGGGAGTCCGCTTCATCGAGATCACCTGCCCGCTGACGCACAAGAACAATTCGCCGTGGGACCAGCATTCCCAGATCAGGAAATACCACGCGGAAAATGCACGGATCACCGACCAGGCTGTCGCCGCGCTGATGACGGACCTGAAACAACGGGGACTGCTCGAGGACACGATCGTCCTGTGGGGTGGCGAAATGGGAAGGACGCCTCACACGCCGCGCGTTCACGACGGCTGCGGTCGAGATCATCACGTCAACGGCTACAGCATCTTTCTGGCCGGCGGCGGCTTCCGGCGGGGAACGGCGTACGGAGCAACCGATGCGTTTGGAAACAGCGTGGCCCAGGATCCACTGACCATCCACGATATTCATGCGACGATTCTGCACCAGCTCGGCCTCGATCACGAGCAGCTGACGTTTCGGTTCGGCGGCCGGGATGTCAGCCTGACGGACGTGCAAGGGCGCGTTGTCGAAGAGATTCTCGCTTGATCGACACGGGGGCTATCTGTCAACGAAACGTCCGTCGGAACGTTCTCCATGGGTGTTTTTTACATACGCGGCCCGCACGCCGAACCGATCCGCCGGCGGGCGGGCGGCGCGTTGGTCCCGGGTCTGGCGATCGTGCTCTGGGCGAGCACCTTTTGCTCAGCGGCCTCCGAGAAACTTTCGTCGGTCTCCTTCGTGCGCGACATCCGGCCGATCCTGCTGGACCATTGCTATGCGTGCCACGGGCCGGATGCCGAGCACCTCCAGGCCGACCTGCGGCTGGACACGCGGCAATCGCTGTTCGCCGCCCGCGAATCGGGTTCCGTCATCTCCCCCGGCCGACCCGACCAGAGCGTCCTGCTGTCGCGCATTACCGATCCGGACGAAGCCCGTCGCATGCCGCCTGCCGACGCCGGACCTCGACTGCCGCCGGACCAGGTGGCGCTGGTTCGCCGCTGGGTCGAGCAACAAGCCCCGTGGGAGACTCACTGGGCATTTTCAGCACGCCGGCAACCTCAACCGGCCCACGTTCGTGACAGGCGGTGGGCACGCAGCGTGCTGGACACGTTCGTGCTGTCGCAATTGCAAGAGCGCGATATGGTGCCGTCGCCCGAAGCCGATCGTCGGACGCTCATCCGGCGTGTCTCGCTCGACTTGACCGGCCTGCCACCGACTCCTGGGCAAGTGGCCGCGTTTCTGGCAGATACTTCTCCCGCGTCGTACCATCGCCTCGTCGACCGTCTGCTCGCGTCGCCGCGGTACGGAGAGCGGATGGCTGCCGTATGGCTCGACGCCGCCCGGTACGCAGATACCTATGGCTATCAGGACGACGGCGAACGAGCCATGTGGCGCTGGCGCGACTGGGTCATCGATGCCTTCAACGCGAACATGCCGTTCGACCGGTTCACAACGGAACAGCTCGCGGGCGACCTGCTGCCCAACGCGTCGTTCGATCAGCACCTTGCCACCGGTTTCCACCGCAATCATCGCGCCAATTCAGAAGGAGGCGCCATTGCTGAGGAGTTTCGCGTGGAGTCTGTCGCCGATCGCGTAGACACGACGGCCACCGTGTGGTTGGGAATGACAATGATATGCTCGCGGTGTCATGACCATAAGTACGACCCCATCCGGCAGGAAGAGTTTTATCAGTTCTTTGCATTCTTCAACAATGTCCCCGAAGACGGCCGTGCGAGGAAACACGGCAATACGCCGCCCTTGATGGTCGCCCCCACACGCGCGCAGCGTACGCGGCTACGGCAAATCGAGGAGCAGATTGAGGCCTTGCATGGCCTGTTCCAGCAGCAACAAGATGCGATCCACCGGGCGCAGACGACATGGGAAAACAATTCTGCGGAAAACAATTCTGCCGGCCCACTTCCCGAAGCGCACATCGTGGCCCGCGCGCTTGAGGCGCATTTTCCCCTGGACGGCAACGCAGTGGACACGAAGAACGAAAATTGCGGAGCGACATTCGTCGACGGCGAACCCAGCTTCGGTGGTGGGCGGGTCCTGCAGTCGGCGCGTTTCGACGGTCGCCGTTTTATATCCGCGGGTGACGTGGCTGATTTTGGCGACGACGACAAATTCACTTTGGCCGCCTGGATTCGTCCGCACCAAAATTGCAGCGGATCGATTCTATCCCGAATGGAAGATGTGCCTCGCGGGGAAGGTTACAACTGGCTGGCCCGTGATGGGCACGTAAGGCTCCATCTCGTGGAACAGTGGCTGGACGATGCGATCCGAGTCCAGACGCGACGGGCATTAAGTCCCAACCGTTGGACCCACGTAGCAGTATCGTACGACGGGTCCCAGCTGGCTCAGGGCATCCGGATTTACTTCGACGGAGTCTTGCAGGATATGGATGTAGAAATCGATTCCCTGTTCCAGTCGTTCGGGACCAACGAGCCGTTGAGGATTGGAGCGGGCGGCGGCTCCCGGGGCCGCTTTCGGGGCGCGCTGGACGACATCCGGGTTTATGGCGACGTGCTGTCCTCGCTGGAAGTCGGTTTGCTGGCTGTTCCGGAATCGCTCACGGAGATTTTGGGCCGACCCGCGTCCGACCGCACCCCCTGGCAGGCTTGCAAACTCCAGCACTATTATTTGCAACACCATCCGCCTCCCGTTATCGCCGACCTGCTGCAGCGCATCGAAATGTTTACGCGGCGCCGCAAGAAGCTCGAGCAGCAGTTGCCGACGGTGATGGTCATGAAGCAGCGCGATCCGCCGCGGCCGACTTATGTGTTGCAGCGCGGGCAATACGATGCGCCCGGAAAGCAAGTGGCCGCCGACGTGCCTCGCATCTTTCCGCCTCTTCCTCCCGGCGCGCCCCGAAATCGACTTGGACTGGCACGATGGCTTGTCCACCCGGGTCACCCGTTGACCTCGCGCGTGGCGGTGAACCGATGGTGGCAAATGTCGTTCGGAACGGGGCTCGTCAGGACGGCCGAGGACTTCGGCACGCGGGGTGAATTACCCAGTCATCCCCGGCTCCTGGACTGGCTTGCTCGTGAATTGATTCGCAGCGGGTGGAACATAAAAGCCCTGCGGCGCCGGATCGTGACTTGCGCCGTGTATCGCCAATCGTCGCGCTTCACGCCGGATCTGCGAAGCCGGGATCCCGCGAACCGTCTGCTGGCCCGAGGCCCTCGTTTTCGGCTGCCCGCCGAGATGATTCGCGACCAGGCTTTGCTCTTCGGTGGCCTGTTGTGCGAGCGGTTGGGTGGTCCCTCGGTCAAACCTTACCAACCGGCTGGACTCTGGCATGAACTCTCCGCCCACAATTACGAGCAGGATCATGGCAGCCGGCTGTACCGCCGCAGCCTGTACACTTTCTGGAAGCGGACGGTTATTCCCCCTACCATGGCCGCCTTCGACGCTGCCGATAGGGAAACGTGCGCGGTACGCGAATCTCGAACCAACACGCCGCTGCAAGCACTGACGCTGATGAATGGTACGTGTTTTGTGGAAGCGGCGCGTGCGTTTGCCCAGCGTGTGCTGCTCCGCCCGGGCCTGACAACTGTCGAACGGCTCGAGGCGTCATTCCAACGGATCGTGGGCCGACCTCCGACAGGCAGCGAGGTCCAGGTTCTCGGCGACATGTACCGGGAACAGCTCGAGATTTTCCGACGACGGCCGGAGGCTGCAGCCGCATTGACGCAAGTCGGTGAGCTGCCCCGGAACCGCGAATTGGATATCGTGGAGCTGGCCGCGCTGACGGCCGTCTCCAGCACCCTGTTGAATTTGGACGAAGTGGTCACGCAGCATTAGCGCGTATCCTTGGATATCGCATGGCTCGCCAAGAATTCGCTGTCGAAGAAGACTCGCGGCGGTTGAACCGGAGGCAGTTTCTGATGCGCCCCGGGTTGGGACTTGGCACGAGCGCCCTGGCCGCGCTGTTGGCTGACGTTTCCTCCCCCCCGGCCGGCGCGCGGGAGACGAACGGCGCTGTTCAGCCGCCGCCGCACTTCGCTCCGACGGCGAAGCATGTCATCTACCTGTTCCAGTCCGGGGCGCCGAGCCAGGTGGATCTGTTCGATTATAAACCACGCATCGCATCGCTCCGCGGGTCCGATCTTCCCGACAGTATCCGCTCCGGACAACGGCTTACAACCATGTCGGCAGGCCAGGAACGCCTGCCCGTCGCTCCCTCGACGTTCCGTTTTGCGCAGCGCGGTGCGTGCGGCGCGTGGGTCAGCGAGCTGCTTCCGCACACGGCGCGGATGGTCGATGATCTGTGTTTTGTAAAGTCAATGCATACCGATGCCATCAATCATGATCCGGCCATCACGTTCCTGCAGACCGGGTCACAGATGGCCGGGCGACCGAGCATGGGAGCGTGGCTGGCGTATGGACTCGGAAGCCACTGCGATGACTTACCGACGTTCGTCGCCATGGTGTCGGGCACGGACGGGCAGCCGCTCTACGATCGATTGTGGGGAAGCGGTTTTCTGCCGTCCGCATACCAGGGCGTGAAGCTCCGCTCCCGGGGCGACCCCGTGCTCTACCTGTCCGATCCCCCGGGGCTGGATCGGCTCAGCCGTCGGAAACTGCTCGACAATCTCGCGAGGCTCAACCGCATCCAACAAGAGCTGTACCAGGATCCGGAAATCGACGCTCGTATCGCTCAGTACGAAATGGCCTTTCGTATGCAGGCTTCCGTGCCGGAGTTGACGGATCTGTCCGATGAGCCGGAATCCGTGTTTGCGATGTATGGACCGGACAGCCGCCAGCCCGGCACGTTTGCCTACCATTGCCTGCTGGCCCGCAGGCTTGTCGAGCGGGGCGTCCGTTTTGTCGAACTGTTCCAGCGCGGGTGGGACCATCATCAAAATCTGCCGTCGGAGATCCGCAAGCGTTGCAGGGCCACCGACCAGGCATCAGCGGCCCTGGTGGCGGATCTGAAACAACGGGGACTGCTCGATCAGACGCTCGTCGTTTGGGGAGGCGAATTCGGTCGCACCATTTACTGCCAGGGAACGTTGTCTCCAGACAATTACGGCCGTGATCATCATCCCAGGTGTTTTACGATCTGGATGGCTGGCGGTGGCGTCCGGCCCGGCCAGAGTTACGGTCAGACGGACGATTTCAGCTACAATATTGTTCGCGACCCGGTGGATGTCCACGATCTTCACGCCACGCTGCTGCACCTGCTCGGTATCGACCACCGCAAACTGACGTACAAGTATCAGGGCCGGCGGCACCGGCTTACCGACGTCGCGGGAAACGTCGTCCGCGGCTTACTTGCCTGATGGACGCGCGCGACGACCCCCGAGTGCGGCTCATGCATCCAGTCTGGACGCCGAAGCAACACGATGCCAGGATCGGGGAAGCGCTGCGCCATGAATTGCCGGACCGGTTATTTGACGCTCATGCGCATCTTTATCGCACTGCGGATCTGGCCGTTCCCGGCAATCATCCGTCGCGGCGGGGCTCCGCCGAGGTGACGGTCGACCAGTGGTCAGAAGGCATGACGGGACTGGTCGGACCGCATCGCGTCCGCGGCGGGCTCTTTTTTCCCTATCCGGTCGTGCGCCGCGGTCGCCGCGCGGCCGCGAATGCGTTTCTGCTGGAGCAGCTTGCGCAGCGGCCCGACAGCCGCGGATTGCTGCTGATCGGTCCGGACGACAGGCAGGAACGATGCTGCGAGGGTGCCCGGCATCCGCAGATCGCCGGCTTCAAGGTGTACCACACTTTCGCAGACGTGCAGCCAACCTTCGACGCCACGGTCGATCGGTACGTGCCGGAATGGGCCTGGGAAATCGCCCAACAGCAGGCGATGGCCATCATGCTGCATCTGGTTCGATCAGCCGCATTGGCGGATCCGGCCAACCAGAAATACGTTCGGAGTCGATGCGAACGCTATCCGGACGCGCGTGTCATCCTGGCCCACGCCGCCCGCGGATTCCACGCCTTGCACACCGTCCATGGTTTGTCGGCCCTGCAGGGACTTGAAAACGTCTTCTTTGACACATCGGCCATCTGCGAATCGGATGCGCTGACCGCGATTGTGGAGCAGTTCGGTCCCCGCAAACTGATGTGGGGCAGCGACTTCCCGGTTTCACACCATCGTGGCAAGTGTGTCACGGCTGGCGAAGGTTTTGTTTGGTTGGACGCCGAATCGATCGACGTACCCCCGGCGGGACCACCGTTTCTGCCCACGTTCGTCGGCCTGGAATCGCTGCGCGCCCTGCAGCAGGCCATGCGGCAGTGCGGCCTGAATGACGACGACCAGGCAGACGTCTACTACCGCAACGCCCAGCGGATGTTGGGACTGTGCCGGCCCTCGGCGGATGTCACGCAGGCAACGTACCGCCGCGCCAGGCAGCGGATTCCAGGCGGTACCCAACTGGTAAGCAAACGGCCGGAGATGATGGCGCCGGGCGCCTGGCCGGCGTACTTTCGCGAAGCCCGCGGCTGTGAAGTTTGGGATCTGGACGGCCGGCGCTACGTCGACATGTCGAGCAATGGCATTGGGAGCTGCCTGCTGGGATACGCGCATCCGGAAGTCAGCCGGGCCGTGAGGCGCCGCGTGATGCTGGGATCCATGTCCAGTTTGAACGCCGCCGAGGAAGTCGCACTGGCCGATACGCTGTGCGAAATTCACCCGTGGGCCGACCAGGTGCGGTTCGCGCGAACTGGCGGCGAAGCCGCCGCCATCGCCGTTCGGATCGCCCGCGCCACAACCGGGCGAACTTGTGTGGCAATCTGCGGCTACCACGGATGGCACGACTGGTACCTGGCCGCCAATCTGCCTGGCCGAAACGCGCTGGACGAACACCTGCTGGAGGGCTTGAAACCGGAAGGAGTGCCACCGGAATTGGCTGGCACGACCGTCGCATTCGCATACAACGATGCCCAAGCTTTTCGAAAAATAGTTGCACAGCACGGAACCCGGCTCGCCGCCGTGATTATGGAGCCCTGTCGCCACGTACTGCCCGACACCGGCTTCATGGAACTGATACGAGAAAGCACACGATCTTGTGGCGCGCTGCTGCTGCTGGACGAAATCACCATGGGGTGGCGGCTGTGTCTGGGAGGAGCCCATCGGCACATGGGAGTGACTCCCGACATGGCCGTCTTTGGCAAGGCGCTGGGCAACGGCCATCCGATGGCCGCCATTATTGGCACGTCCGCTGCGATGGATGGCGCGCACGGGAGTTTTATCAGCAGCACCTACTGGACGGAAGCCGCCGGACCGGCGGCGGCCCTGGCCACCATCGACGCGATGCGCTGCGTCGACGTTCCCCAGCACGTCGCGCGAAGCGGTGCCCTCGTCGTCGATGCCTGGCAGCGGGCGGGCGACCGGCACGATCTGCCCGTCCGTGCGACCGGCGCGTTTCCCTGCCTGGCCGGTTTTCGTTTCGAACACGAACACGCCGATGCGCTGCGTACGCTGTACACGCAATGGATGCTCGACCGCGGTTTCCTGGCCGGCACGCGTTTCTATCCCACGCTCGCCCACACAGGCCAGGTCGTCTGCAAATATACGGACGCCATCGACGAAGTGTTTGATCAACTCCGGCAGGCACTGGATCGCGGGCCGATTGCGCCGCTGCTTCGCGACGGGGTCGCCCACACGACGTTCCAACGCCTGAATTGAATTCGGCGGCCGACGGACAGCGCCCCACGCCCGCCCTGCATTGACGACGGAAGACAGACCCGGCCCCAAAGGTTCCGGTGTGATCCGAAACCCTGGCCCGATCGCTCCGCCCGTGCCGCGATCCGGAACGAAAATTTTGGTGCAAAAAGTTTTAGGAGAATGATTGACCGCAGGCTGCGGCACGATTAAGTTCTAGAAGTGGTTTGAAAATGCCCTGTAATCGCTCCATGACCGGGAAATGTCACAACACGAAGCCCAGGGTTGAAACCGGCGTCAGCAACAGGTCAATTCAAATGAGACCGTCGAACCAGGAGATTCACGGGAAGAGGGATCTTGGATAGCCACGGACGCAGGGCTGCGTAAAGGGATATCCGCGTGTCACGCGGAATCGCTGCATCGGTTGGCAGGGGGGCCGCCATGCCGCGGGGATGGAATCTTCACTCAGGACGAAGCACACCGCGTGCTCGGCGCGGTCGCAGGGACGCTGCCTTCCATCGGCTCCGCGGTTGGGAACCGCTCGAGTCACGTGCGTTGCTGACGT
>Ga0315534_1001056_pt1 | contig 19323 bp, 18 predicted proteins | sample SalMarSW160240MG_FD_203094 | JGI IMG/M metagenome (GOLD analysis project Ga0315534, IMG submission 203094) | Salt marsh sediment microbial communities from the Plum Island Ecosystem LTER, Massachusetts, United States - Salt Marsh Sediment SW1602-40 ... | reverse complement strand
TGTACCGAGGATTCGGCCAGGGTTTCGGGTGCTTGGTCATCGACTGGAAAATGCCGCCACAGGGCGACCGGGGGTCGGTCAAGATATTCCCCCTGGATGGCAGCTGCAAGCCGTTCGCGCTTCGTGACCTCTGTCATATCGAGCCGAAAATGCAGGTCGGCGTTTTATACCAGAATTAGCCGCTGGACGTCAGACAGACGTTTTAGCATCGCACCGCGCACGTCCACCGCTTCCTTCTGAAATGCCAACTCGAAGTTAGCCCGCGCTTGCTGCGTATCACCGCTCGCCTTCCCTACCATCCCAAGAGCATAGAGAAACTCAATCGAATCAGGCCAATGGGAATGCCCGTACTCGAAGATACTCTTGGCCTCTTGTACCTGACCCAGGTTGAGCAATGCCCAACCATACCGGTACTGTGAGTCCAGGTCATCAGGCTTGGATTGCGCTTGAAGCTTGAGCTCGTCCAGGTTCAGGAGTGCAGGTTTCATCTCAATTTCGGTCATCATCGCGTTTTCCCTCCGGCGGTCTTGCATACCAATTATAGGTCAGGACGAGCCTATAATCCTTACCAAACGGGTTATAGAAGATCCGGGATTGATTCCGGTTGATCTGAAATTTTTACCCCTGCTCCTTCTAGCGCTTTAATTTTTTCCTCAGCCGTCCCCTCGCCACCTTCGACGATGGCGCCAGCATGGCCCATCCGCTTCCCCGGAGGAGCTGTACGTCCCGCGATAAAGGCTACGACCGGTTTGGTCATCCTTTCACTGATGTACTCAGCCGCGCGTTCCTCATCGCTGCCACCAATTTCACCGATTAAAACGATTTTCTCGGTATTCGGGTCGGCTTCGAAAAGCTCGAGCGTATCGACAAATGAAGTCCCGTTCACGGGATCTCCACCGATCCCGACACAGGTTGAAACCCCGATTCCTCTCTGTTTTAGCGCATGTAGCACTTCGTAAGTCAAAGTCCCGGACCGCGAGACAACGCCAACATTGCCTTTGATGGCGATATGTCCTGGGATGATCCCTACCTTGGCCTCACCTGGGCTGAGCAGCCCGGGACAATTCGGCCCAATCAGCCGTGCGCCTGTCTGGTCGAGGTAGCGGCGCGCCTGCATCATATCGCGCACTGGGATGCCCTCCGTGATGGCGATGATGAGCTCTACACCGGCATCCGCAGCCTCAAGGATCGAATCGGCGGCAAAGCGCGCCGGGACGAAGCTAACCGCGGTGTTCGCACCGGTTGCTTCGACTGCGCTACGAACCGTGTCGAAAACTGGGATCTTACCATCCAGCACCCACTCCCCACCTTTCTGAGGGGTAACACCTGCGACAACATGGGTCCCGTACTCAACCATGCGGGAAGTGTGAAAAAGACCTTCGCGGCCCGTGATTCCCTGAACGAGCAGGCGTGTGTTTGTGTCAACCAGGATGCTCATGCTTCTTTCCTCGCTTTTGCAGCTTCAATGGCTTTTTGAGCGGCGTCCCCAAGCGACACGGCCGTTTCCATCTTGGCATCATGAAGAAGCTGGCGACCTTCCTCTTCGTTCGTTCCAACCAACCTGACGACCATGGGAATTTCGGTCGGCATTTCTTTCAGCGCGTTGAGGATGCCTCGCGCCACCTCATCTCCACGTGTGATCCCACCGAAAATATTAAAAAGAACGGCCTCGACATTCGGATCGCGCAGGATAATCTGAATCGCGGCTGAGACCTTGTCCGCGCTCGCTCCGCCTCCGATGTCGAGAAAATTCGCCGGTGCACCACCGAAAAGATGGATGACATCCATCGTTGCCATCGCGAGGCCTGCCCCGTTCACCATACAACCAATGTTACCGCCCAGCTTCACATAAGAAAGACCATATTTGCGCGCCTCGCGCTCGACGGGCTCCTCTGAATCAATATCACGCATCTCAGCCAGTTCGGCATGGCGGATGAGCCCATTATCATCAAGCACCATCTTTCCATCGAGAGCCAGCAGGCGCTCATCACCAGTGATCACCAGCGGGTTGATCTCGGCCAGTGTGGCATCTGAATTCAGGTATGCCTGGTACAGGCTGCGCGTGATCGTATGCAGGCTCCGCCAGTACTTGCGTGGCAACTCAATGGACACTGCCAGGTGGCGAACCTGATAATCCCGCAAGCCCAGCAAGGGGTCAATCCAGATACGTACGATCTTGTCGGGCTGCGAGCGTGCTACCTCCTCAATGTCCACCCCGCCTTCAGCGGAGGCAATCACGACCGGGCAGCGCCGGCTGCGGTCGTTGGTGACTCCGAGGTAAATCTCATTTTGAATGTCAGCGGCTTCATCGACCAGCACCCGGCGTACAGGCAAGCCTTTGATCTCCATCGCCAATACCTGACCGGCGACCTCTTCCGCTTCTTCTGGCGAATGGACCAGGCGTATGCCTCCCGCCTTCCCCCGTCCACCAACAAGGACTTGTGCCTTGATAACGGCCATCCCACCCAATTCCTCTGTAATCGAGCGTGCTTCGATGGCTGTCATCGCCACCTGGCCGCGCGGGATGGGTACGCCGTATTCAGCAAATATTTGCTTCGACTGGTATTCATGTAGTTTCATCTATCGGTCCTCGCTCCTTTTCCTACACAATCAAATATCTCTGGTCTGGACCGCTCATGGCTCGACCGGGAGAGTGAAACGGAGCACACGCTGATTCCCGGAATCAACGACCCACGCAGAACCGGTATTATCCAAGCCGAGACCGCTAAGAAGAGAAAATTGATTGGGTTCTGACCCAAAGGTCCCGCCCCATCCAAATTGGAACTCACCGGCCAGGTTGAAGCACAGCACCCGCAGCCCTTCCGGATCGGAACTGCAGATGCGGTCTTGAGTGCTGGCTGCGAGGTACGGCTTATTTTCCAAAGATTGTCCGAACCATGCGTCGACATTCCACGTCAAGACAGGTTGAAAGTCATTTTGACCCAGATCTTCGAAAACCTGGATCCTGCGGTTCCAGGTATCGGCGACGTAGATCCGGCCTGATGGATCGATAGCCAGGCCTACCGGCTCATCAAGCATTCCCGGGAGATACCCCGCACCGCCAAACTGGGTGAGGTACGTACCATCCGGGCCGTATACTTTGATGCGCTTGTTCCCTGTATCGGCGACGAAGATGCGTCCCTGGCCATCCACGGCAACGTCACGTGGGCCCCAGAAGGCATCAACCCCTTCTCCGAGACCTTCGGCTCCAATCATTCCTTTGAATTCACCCTGCGGGGAGAACCATTGGATACGGTGGTTCCAGGTATCGGCAACGTAGACATCGCCGGTTGGACCGACTGCGACTCCCCAGGGTTCGTTGAAGGTTCCTCCTGGAGCGTCGCCGAGGGATGCGTCAGCAAACCCACCCCAGGTTGTAATGAGCTCACCCTCGGGGGAGAACTTCTCGATCCGGTGATTGCCGGTATCGGCGACATATATCTCTCCCCCCGGAGCAACCGCTAGATCCCGAGGTTGGAAGAAGTCACCCGGGGATACCCCTTCTCCTCCCAAAATCAAGGTCGGTTCGAGTTCTAAAAGCTTATCGGCGTACGGGTCCTCAAATGTAGGCACCTGAAAATCAGCCGGGGAAACCCCGTAATCCCAGATCTGAGCGGCGATATCCTTACGGATGTAGAGCCGCATCCTGTCTGATGGGCTCCAGTGTGCCAGGCTCATATCTTTCCCGGTCACCTGTCCATAGCGCCCGAAGTCACGGTTCAACCAGATGTCGAAGATCGCGGCCCGAACCTCACGATCGATAAAGAAAGGTCGCAGGTGTTCCCAAACCTTGCTCAAGTAGGCGCCAGTGCTAACGGGTGAAGATCCGTTGTTTGAAGCGGATTCAAAGGCGATCTCAGATTCGATACTTGACCGTTTAAGGCTCCAATAATCCTGGTTCGGCCACCACATGCGGATGTACTCGAATGTGAAGTATTGATCTCCAAGGAGCGGATCAACCAGGTGCCAGTTGTTGTCGCCGACAAGGATGACGGGGTAGTTGAGCAGTTCACGTGTCGGGCTTGCACCAAAATAATATTGGTTGGGGTAATCCCTGAGATACCAGTTCAGCGGCCAGGATACGTCATCATCGAAGGCGACCTTGATCCCAAGACCATCCGTCATCCGAATAGACAGCTCCTCAATCTGGCCCATTGCAGTCTTAACACCCGGAGCGCCATGAGCATAGACGAGATACTCCGTTGCCAGGTCTGCATGGGGGAAAGAGGCTCGCAGCGAGGTGCGCACGGTTAAGCCAAATAATCCGAGCAAGATAAGGGCGCTAAAGCCGCGCAAGAGTGGGAGCCATCCCGAACCACGTGTCAACCACCAGAGAGCATAGGCCGCAGCCACGCTGAAGACAAAGGCACCCAGGAAACCGCCTGTTGCCCGGAGTTGATCCAATTCGCTGCCTTGAAATGGGGGCGCTGCGCCTACAAGACTGCCCAGAACACGCATGACGGCGATAAGCGTCGCAGCTGCGAGACCTGTGATCAACCAACCGCGCTGCTTCGTGAAGAGCTGCCAATCCACCTTCTCCAGGAACGTCCCTATTCCCCACCCTCCAAAGAGGATCATCGGCAGCGTAATGTGAACAGTGAGCCAGGGCATCTTCTCACCAGCAAATGAATATGCCACAAGAGCTGTGATCGACCAGTAGCCCAGGAAGGCAAGGACAGGGAACCTGCGCTCCTGATGGGACTCAACCTCAGGTTGATTATCCTGCTTACGCCTCATAAGAAGGTAACCTGATGCTAAGAGAGTGCCTATAGCAGGCAGGAATTCATAGATAGGGATCTGGATTAAGAGGTAGTAATACCAGGGCTGTCCACCGCGCTCAATGCCATGCTGTTTCAACCAGTAACCCAGCGAACCAACCAGGCCGGATGCTAACCCGTCCTGATTGGTGAAAAGCGTCGTGTAAAAGATAACGAATATGCCGAAGAAGACACTGGCGGAGATGAGCCATTTCCTGGCATCCCAGAGGACGCCAATCAGGGCACTGAGCCCAAGCAGCAGCACCACGAGCACGATTGTCCGGCTAATAGGAGTGATCGAGCTATAGTCAAGTGCATCCCAGCCCAGAACCCGAGCGAGCAGCGCCGCAAGCTGCGGCATGGTCATCGTCCAGGTGACGATGATCAGATCCAGTGCGGGAAACTCTGTCCGCAGCCGGCGGCCGAAGGAGAGAATAAGACCGAGCAGCATAAGACCCACCCCGGCCAGGGCGAGCACCAGTCCAAGCGTGACAATGGGTGAGACCGCCACTTCACCGGTTAAGCCCTCAGAGAGCTGAGGAGCTGCGGCAGCCAGTTCACCTGAAGCCGCCCAACCGCGAAAGAGGGCTCCCACCGCAAGAAAACCACCAATCGCTGCGGCTCCAAGACCCCCCAGGAAGAACAATCGATGATAAGCTTCTCGCCAGGACTTCCTCAAAGCTGTCACTGCGAAGAGCATGCCTAGGAAGATCAAGAGTTGGGCCGTATAGATAAAAGCCGTTTCCTTAGCAGTGAAATGAAGTGCGAGCGAAGTAGCAAGAACATAGAGCCAGCGTGGCCGGGGATCCTCAATGTAACGGAAGACCGCATAGAACATCAGCAAAGCTATGGGGACGATCAGGACGTCATTCCGGACGTAGCGGCTGTAGTAAAGCATATAGGGAGAGAATGCCATTAAAGACGCCGCTACAGCGGTTCCCCAGCGGCCCAACCAGCGCCGAAAGAGCAATACCATAACAACAGCCAGGGCTCCACTTAGCGCCGCTGGAACCCGTGCGCTGGCATCTGAATCTCCGAATAGGAAATACGAGAACGCAACCAGGTGCATCTGCAACGGGCCATGCATGAGCGGGTCATGGGAAAAACCGCGGCCCTCAGCCAGATACCAAGAGAATTGGGTGTGTAAACTTTCGTCGTGGCTCATGACGCGCGAATCGAGATCGTACAGCCTGGTGAACAACGCGACGATGATAAGCAGGATGTAGAAGGCTAGCTCAAGGTTGAGCGGCCAGCCTTTACCCACCCACCCTTGATCAGCATTCGGAGCGATTTCAACACTCTGCTCGTGATCTTTCATACACGGTCCTCAAGCTTGCTTGATATCGAACCTGGACATTGTAATCTTTCCAACGCAATAGCGTACCTTAATCCCGGGAATGCGCCGAAGCTTTCAGCTGAGCTACCTCATTTGCAGCGAGCTGCCTCCAGCCGCCGGGAGCCAGATCCCCGAGTTCGAGCGTCCCCAGCCGAACCCGGATCAAACGCCGGATCCCATACCTGAGAACAGCTGCACTCTCCCGCAGCTGCCGCTTATGTCCTTCCTGCAGTACGACCCGGATCCACGTGCCGTCCTGCCCTTGACTCTCAACCCAGACTCTGGTCGGTGACGTTTGGAAACCATCACGCAGCACCAAGCCTCGCCTCCAGCGTTCCAGATCTGACTCAGAGGGAGTGCGGTCCAAAAGTACACGGTATTCTTTCTCATGCTGGTAACGGGGATGAGTAAGCACGTGGGTCAGCTCGCCATCGTTTGTGAGCAGGATCAAGCCCTCACTATCCAGATCGAGGCGACCGACAGGGAAGACGCGCTCTTTTACCGGGACAAGTGTATCAACGGTTGGCAACCCACCCTGGGAGGCCAGAGAGGAAAGCACACCCGGTGGCTTATTCAGCGCCAGATATATCCTTTCCTCCTGAATGGACAGCGGCTGGCCATCAAAGAGAATGTGAGCCGTAGACGGATCTGCCTTCATCCCCAAAGTGGCAACTTCACCGTTAACCCGAACCCGTCCAGCCTGGATGAACTGCTCGCAGGCACGTCTCGAGCCCAGACCGGCTTGGGCGAGGATCTTCTGAAGGCGGACCTCCATGATCAGATCCCGGCGTCCTCGTTGATAGAGTCGGCTGGTTCCGTTGCACTGACGGCTGCCATGATCTCCGGGTCCAGATTTAATGCGGGTAGCTCGTCACGCGAGGCCAGACCGAAGTGTGAGAGGAATTCGGTTGTTGTCGAATAAAGGATTGGTCTACCCGGAGCCTCGGTCCTTCCCACCTCCTCTACTAGACCATGCCGCAGTAGTGTGCGCAGGACACTGTCGGAATTTACTCCCCGGATCGAGTCAATATGCGGACGCGTAACTGGCTGTTGGTATGCGATGATTGCCAGGACCTCGAGGGCAGCCCGTGATAACCGGCTAGTCTCCTCAAGTTCCAGGAAGCGTTCGATATCGCCTGCTAGCTTGGGTGCTGTAGTGAGTTGTATTGCCCGGTTTGAACGTTGGATTTGTAATCCACGCTTGTCATACTGCGCTTCAAGCCATTCCAACGCCTGCTCGACCTCGCGTGGGGTCACATCAAGGGCCGACGCTAATTGGTGGATCCCCACCTCGGCAGGCGCCACGAATAAGAGCGCTTCGACTCGCGCCCCAAGCCTTGAGAGGACGTCCTGGCCATCAGGACGACTTACCCCCGTGCTATAATCACGACCGATTTCTAACTCGGAAGGTTTATCGATTGAGTCTTCACTCACGTTTTTCCCGACCACCCTTCGTTCTACTCTTGACAGTACTGAGCCTACTGCTTTCTCTGCTTGCCTGCACGCTTGATGTTGGTGGTCCCGAACCTCCGGGTATCCCGATCCCGATTCAACCCGCGGCTGCCCTGGAGGTACAGGATACGTGGCAAGCCGCGCTAACCGATGCAGCCTTGGACGGTAAGATCACCGTCATTCTCAATGAAGCCCAGATGACTGGCTTCATCGCCCAGCGCTTACAGGAGAGTGAACGCCCGCTCTTGATGGAACCGCAAATCTACCTGCGGGAGAATACGATCCAGATCTATGGGGTAATTGAGCGGGCTATGCTACGCGGAAACATCCTCATCTCCATCAAACCAGAAATCACGGATGAGGGTGACATCCGGTTCGCAATCTCAGAAGCCTCGCTCGGCCCGGTTCCTGCACCTGATGCATTATTGGCGGCGCTCTCCGCAATGCTGACCGAAGCCTTTACCGGAAGCATCGGTACGCTTGCTACAGGTATTAGAGTAAGCTCATTGGCCATCGCAAACGGTGAAATGGCCATCGTTGGAGAGCTCCGCTAGCACTCCGGTCGGGGATTATACCAGTGGGCAGAATCGCCAGCAATCAATCGACGCCCAGGCTACGCACCTTGGCTGCCATTTATTTAATCCTGGCTAGCCTGGCTGCCTGTGCCCGCCCGCAAGCCACGGCTGGAATGATCGATGTCAGCGTGAGCGTGGATGGCGAGACGCGTCAGGTTGACATCCCCGGTGGTTCGAGCGTCCAACAGGTTTTACTGACCACCGGCGTTGAGCTTAATCCCCTTGATCGGGTGAACCCCCCCTCCTACACAACCGTGACCCAGGGAACTACCATCGTCATTACCCGTATCAAAGAGGAATTTGAAATTGAGCAAATCGTGATTCCCTTCGAGCGGCAGACTGTCCGTAATGAGACCCTCCCCGAAGGGGAGGAGCGCCTGCTCCAACCCGGCGAAAATGGCTTGCAGGAAATTACCTACCGGATTCTGATCGAGGCCGGTGAGGAAGTTACACGCGCGCCAGTTAAGAATACGATCCTGAAGGATCCCGTACCTGAGATCGTGATGATCGGATCGCAATCTGTGCGTACCCCGCTTCAGATTGAGGGCACACTGGCATACTTAAGCAGTGGTAATGCCTGGATACTCCAGGGCACAAGCGGTAACCGGCGTCCGATCGTCACCACCGGAGATCTTGATGGCCGAATTCTGCGCATTTCACCGGATGCTCGCTGGTTGCTGTTCACCCGTGCCTCTCAGGATGACGGGGATAGTCTGAATGGGCTCTGGGTCGCTTCATTAAGCGACCCCGAACTCGATCTGATCGACCTGGGCGTCGAGAATGTGGTCCATTTTGCCGACTGGATGCCGGCAATACCGTCTCGCACGATTTACTACTCTACTGTTGAACCCAACCCATCCCCACCCGGCTGGCAGGCGAACAATGACCTGCAGAGTATCTCGATCACAGATCTTGGGCGTGTACTCCGGCCGCAAGTGATACTCGAGTCGAATGCCGGTGGACAGTATGGCTGGTGGGGAACAAATTACGTTTGGGGAAACGACGCAAACCATCTGGCATACGTACGTTCAGATGAGATAGGAACGGTCGATCTGGATCGCGAGCAGCTTCAACCATTGCGGAATATCATCCCCTACCAAACGCTCAGTGACTGGGCCTGGGTACCGGGTATCGCCTGGGGTCAGGATGACCAAACGCTTTACTTTATCGATCATGGTAAACCGCTCGGGTTTGAGGATCCGCAGGCTTCACCAGTTTTCAATCTCTCGGCGTTAAATGGATTTCTCAATTTGGACGTAATTCTCAGCGACCGGACTGGTATATTCGCTTACCCGATTGCCTCGCCTATACTGGAAGGATCTTCTGCTGAAATCGCCTACCGGATCGCTTTTCTCCAGGCGATAACACCGCTAAAAAGCGTTGACAGCAATTACCGGCTGGGGGTGATGGACCGAGATGGAAGCAATTTGCGTATCTTGTTCCCGCCTGAAGGCGAGCCAGGGCTTACACCGGAAACGCCAGCCTGGTCTCCGGATGGAAATAGAATCGCTGTGCTGTATCGCGGTGATCTTTGGGTAGTTGATATTGGAACCGGAATCGGTCAACCGCTCACATCGGATGGTCAAACCCAAGCTTTTTTCTGGGGTCGATAATCCGACCGCAAACCAATCAGGAGGCATGATCTTGCGAGTACTCGTCACGGGAGGTGCAGGCTTTATCGGTTCCCACATCTGTGATCGATTGTTGGGAGAAGGCCATCAGGTGGTCGTCGTGGACAACCTGGTTACGGGTAGCATCGACAATATCACCCATCTTGCCGGCAGGGATGACTTTGCCTTTATCCGCTATGATGTCTCGAATTTTATCTTCATCCCTGGCAAAGTGGATGCCGTGATGCACCTTGCCTCCCCAGCCAGCCCCAATCCGAGCTCTCCGTATGGCTATCCTCAACTTCCGATCCAGACGTTGAAAGTTGGTGCGCTGGGCACACATAATGCACTGGGAGTTGCTCGTGTGCATGAGTCGACCTTTCTGCTCGCATCGACCTCTGAAGTCTACGGGGACCCGAAGGAGCACCCCCAGCAGGAAACCTACTGGGGCCACGTTGATCCAGTTGGCCCGCGTTCGGTGTACGACGAGGCCAAGCGCTTCGCGGAATCGATCACAATGGCCTATCACCGCTACCACGGGCTTGATACACATATAGCCCGAATTTTTAATACGTACGGTCCACGGATGCGTCTGGATGATGGTCGTGTCGTTCCCAACTTCATCGTCCAAGCGCTGCAGGGTGAACCACTCACGATCTACGGTGAGGGCGAGCAGACGCGCAGTTTCTGTTATGTGGATGATCTGGTCGAAGGCCTTGTCCGCTTGCTGACATCGACCGAGCACCTCCCCATCAACCTAGGGAATCCGAATGAGATCACCATCCTAACCCTGGCGGAGATCATCAACCAATTGACAGGTAACAAGGCTGGTATCCAGAAGAACGCAGATGCCCGCGCGCCGGCCGATCCACAGCGCCGGCAGCCCGACATCACCCGTGCGAAGGATATTCTGGGCTGGGAACCCCAGGTGGATCTCGAGTCCGGCTTGAAGCGTACTATCGAGGATTTTGACAGCAGGCTATGAACGATGAAAATTCGCGCATCAGGCGGGAATTGAGAAGATTCCTGAGATTTGGGGTTGTCGGTATTATCGGCGCCGTTGTCGATTTTGGTACTTTCAACCTTCTTGCGAACGTGCTCGGGGTCGCCAGCCTGATCGCCAGCATGCTCTCGTTCTCTGCAGCCGTCACCAGTAATTTTCTCTGGAACCGTTTCTGGACCTATCCCGATTCACGTTCAAAGCGGCTGCACCAGCAGGTTCTTCAGTTCGCGGTAGTGAGCGCGATCGGATTGGCCATACGAACACCAGTCTTCGCATTTACAGAAAAACCACTTGTTGAGCTATCAATGAATATCCTGCCCCGTCTCGCAGATTTCGGCCTACCCATGATCACTCTTCTCAAACCAGATACACTGGGCAGCAACCTGGCGCTCGCCCTGGCCATCGTGATCGTCCTCTTCTGGAATTTCGGGGTGAACCGGTTCTGGACCTACTCTGATGCTGAATAGTACATAATCTTTCTTTCGGTGAGCCAACCATTATAATTACACTTCGCCTGGAGATATGCATGCCCTCAAGCTCGAAACGGAAACCGATCCCGATCTACACAACCTCCGGAGATTGGTCGGCTTTGATGGTATTTCCTCACCTGTACAACACGATCGGTGAGTGGATCGGTTGGGTTTCATCAGACCGGCAAGTCTTTGACGTCGATGGCGTTTACATTGGTTGGCTGACAAGTGAGCCGCGCATCCTGCGAAAGCGGATCATCGAGGACGAACTTCCCCGCAACACCGTCCCGGATACACCCTCCCGTATCCGCCCTCCAGCAACCGTTCCACTGCCCCCGATGATGGCTGAACTTCCCTTCGAAATCATTGATGTCCTCGAGGAAGAACCCGAGCGGCTGCACACCACCGATACGGGCGAGTTCAAGGAAGATATGGATTGATGGCGCAAGCGAACCGTCCGGCAACCGGAAAGACAGTGAGGGCATCCCGTATCAACCTCAGCCAACTCATGCAACCCGAACATGCGAATATGCATGGCTATGTTCATGGTGGCTGGATCATGAAACTCGCCGATGAAGCGGGGGCTCTGGCTGCGATGCGGCACGCACAGCAGCGGGTGGTCACAGTCGCCATAGACCAGATGATGTTCCACGAACCGATTCGCATCGGCGATCTGGTGACGCTCGAGGCTGAGGTAACCTTTGCCGGCCGCACATCCATGGAAACCCGGGTATCCGTCCTTGCCGAGAATCCAGTGACGGGTGAGCGCGTGCACACCAACACAGCCTATCTGGTTTACGTCGCACTCGATGACCATGGGAAGCCAGTTCCGGTACCTAAATTAATTCCGGAAACAGATCTGGAAAGGAAGCGGGTTAACGAAGCCCGGGAACGGCAGACCTACCGGCTCGAACTCCGCAAGCGCGAGTACGAACGCACCAGCGACAAACGCTGATCCAATCGAGCGGCAGTCCTGTAATAGGCTCCGACCTGGTGGACTGCAGTTATTATAAGATCTTGCGTTTTATCGTTGTGCACATGTTAAATAAAAAGCAGGCCGGCTATGCCGGCCTACATGCCAGATTGGGCGATCGGTGCAAACCTTACTTTAGATGTGAATCGATATAGGTTACGGCTTCGCCGACCGATGTGATACCTTGTGCATCTTCGTCGGAAATCTCACCCCCAAATTTCTCCTCAAAGGCCATGATCAGCTCGACCAGATCGAGTGAGTCTGCCTCCAGGTCTTCCCGGAATTTGGCCGCGGACGTAACCTTGCTATCCTCGACGCCCAGGAGTTCTACGATGATGCCCTTTACATCCTCAAACGTATCTGCCATGTGTCGCCTCCTTAGGTTTCTCTGCAGACAGGCCGGGAGATTGTACCCGACTTCTGTCCCGCAGAGCAAGTTGACATGCCTATTAGACGCCTGCTATCATGGCGCTCTCACATAGGAACACCACCCAATGGGCAAAGTTACGCGCACCGGGCAACGCAAATCTGACCATATCCGCATCAACCTCGAGCAGGATGTGGAATCGAGCCTGACGACCGGGCTGGAGGCATTCCACTTCGAGCACAATGCCCTTCCCGAAATCTCACTCGGGCAGATCGATCCTGGGACCACCTTCCTTGGAAAACAACTCCGGTTCCCACTTTTAATTTCCTCCATGACGGGTGGGACCGAAGAAGCACTCCAAATCAACACCCTGCTCGCACAGGCAGCTCAATCAGCAGGAATCGCGATGGGCGTCGGCTCGCAGCGGGCAGCCATCGAGGATCCAACCTCTGCTGGATCCTTCTCCGTGAGGGAACACGCACCCGATATCCTGCTCTTTGCCAACCTCGGAGCAGTGCAATTGAACTATGGTTATGACGCTTCCCATTGCAAACGGGCGGTCGAGATGATCGACGCCAATGGCCTCATCCTGCACCTCAACCCTCTCCAAGAAGCGCTGCAACTTGAGGGTGACACGGATTTCAGTTCTCTACTGAGTAAGATCGAGATGGTTTGCAGGACATTGGATGTGCCAGTTCTCGCCAAGGAGGTCGGCTGGGGCATATCCGCTGCGGTCGCGAAGGATTTGGTCAACGCCGGGGTAACCGGGATTGATGTGGCTGGCGCGGGTGGCACATCGTGGTCACAGGTTGAACGCTTCCGCGCCGCAGACTCTATGCGAGCGGGTGCTGCTGGAGCCTTCCGTTCGTGGGGCATCCCGACCTCCATCGCTTTGCAGGAGGTCCGGCGCGCGCTCCCCGATGTTCCGCTTATCGCCTCGGGGGGATTGAGGAATGGTGTTGATCTCGCCAAATGCCTTGCACTCGGCGCGGACTTATGCGGGATGGCGGGACCTTTCCTGCGAGCCGCATCCGAATCTCTCGAAGCAGTGCTGCAGATGATCGAACGTACAAACCTGGAACTTCGGACTGCCATGTTTGCCACTTCATCCATGACCCCCTCCAATTTGCGCACCGGCAAACTACGAACCGGTACCAAATGATGATGGAGCACGATCTCATCCCGCCAATGCTCGCCCAGCTCGAGCGAGATATGCGCACCTCTGCTGAAGTCATCCTTGATCGACCATCTGATGACCTGGGCGAACTCATCGCTTACCACCTTGGTTGGGAGGAAGCCGGCCAGGCTCCGTCCGGGAAACGGGTCCGGCCACTCCTGCTGCTCCTATGTTGTGCCGCTATAGGTGGAGATTGGCAGATAGCGCTTCCAGCCGCGAGTGCTATTGAGTGGCTGCACAACTTCTCTCTAATTCACGATGATATCGAGGACCACAGCCAGACCCGGCGTGGCCGCGAGACGTTGTGGGCGCGCTCAGGGATACCGCTGGCGATTAATGCCGGCGATGCACTCTATGCCCTGGCCCGCTTCTCCACCTATCGTCTCCTTGATAAAGGCGTTCCTGCCTCCCGTGTTGTCGAGATCAACCGCCTATTCGATTTAACCTCGCTGCAGCTTACTCAGGGACAGCACATGGATATGCGCTTCGAGAGCCGGAACGATGTCACTATTGACGAGTATCTGGTCATGATCGAAGGGAAGACGTCAGCTCTGATCGCGTGCGCGTGTGCCATTGGGGCGATACTGGCTGGTGCTGAAGCAGATCGCGTCTCCCACTTCGCATCGTTCGGGCGGAATCTCGGCCTCGCATTCCAAATCCTTGATGATCAGCTAGGAATTTGGGGGATCCAGGAAGAAACGGGGAAGCCGAGGGGCGACGACCTGATCTCGCGCAAGAAATCCCTCCCGATCCTGCTCGCTCTCCATGGTTCCTCTGATTTTTCAACGCTCTGGGAAGCTGACAACCCGACCGCCGAGCTGGAGGCCATCATCGCTTGCATGGACGCAGAGGGGATCAAGGAGCAAACCCAGACCTATGCGGACAAGTACACCCAGGCCGCACTGGATGCGCTGGCCCTTGGTCACCCTGGTCAAGTTACAGGAAAGATCCTGGAAGACCTGGCCCGATCCCTTCTCCAGCGGACTGCGTAAAGCATTCCACAACCAGATCTCCATCTCACGAAACAAGGCATAGTTCCTGCACGTCATTGCTACACAATGCGGTCATGCTATAATCCGGTCGAACACGGTGGGAAATGAAGCGCACAACTCGAGAACTTGGTGAACACGCAACGAAAAACGAAGCTCTTGACCGCCTGCAGGCTGGCACCACACTTCAGGAACGATATCTGATTCTGGGAATGCTTGGATCAGGTGGTATGAGCTCTGTTTACAAAGGCCGTGACCTGCACTTCCCAAACGTCACCAAACTGGTCGCGATCAAGGAGATGGTAAACCTGATTGCAGATCAGTCGATGTACGATATGGTTGTCAAGAACTTCGAGCGAGAAGCCGATTTGCTCGCCACGCTCTCCCACCCGGCCATTCCTACGATATACGACAACTTCACTCATAAGAACCGCTCCTACCTGGTGATGGAATATATCGATGGTGATGATCTGGAAGTGATCCTGGATGAGCACGAAGGATTCCTCCCCGAAGAGCGGGTTGTCACGTGGGCAATCGAAATTTGCGATGTGCTCAGCTACCTGCATGCGCACAAACCACAACCCATCATCTTTCGTGATATCAAGCCATCAAACGTCATGGTCGATCATCACAACCACGTCCGATTGATCGACTTTGGCATCGCCCGTCACTTCCAGCCAGGCGAGAAGGGCACGATGATCGGCACTGAAGGTTATTCACCTCCGGAGCAATACCGGGGTGAAGCCTCCCCTGCCGGCGACATCTACGCCCTGGGCGCCACAATGCACCATCTACTCACCGGGCGTGATCCGCGCCTCGAACCACCCTTCTCCTTCACCGAGCGCCCGGTTCGTGAGATAAACCAGGTAGTCTCGCCTGAACTTGAAGGTCTCGTTAACAATGCGCTCGCGTATGATCCCAAGGACCGGTATCCTTCGGCAATGTTGATGAAGGAAGCCCTGATATCGACGGCCACGCGCACCGGACTGCTCAGCCGGCCGTCCGTAGCAGCCGTTATCGCACAATCTGGCAAGGTCGAGGAAATCTGGCAGTTCGAGTGCGAGGACGAGGTTCGCGGCAGCCCGCTTGTTCAAGACGGCATCCTCTATATCGGGTGCTATGACAATAACCTGTATGCGCTAGATGCCAAATCAGGCGCATTCCAGTGGAAATATGCTACCGAAGGCGGCATCAGCGGTCGTCCTTCCGCAATTGATGGCATGGTCTTCATCGGATCGGAAGATAACCGCCTCTACGGGCTTACAGCGAATCGCGGCGATTTGGTTTGGACGTACTATGCCGAGGGCCCGATCCATTCTTCGCCCACCCTGGCCGACGGACATGTCTTCGTCGGATCAGATGATCGACGGCTGCACGTGGTCAACCAGACAAGCGGCAGACGGGCCTGGCGCGTGGAAGCAAACGCCCCAATTTGGTCCACGCCACTCGTGCATAAAGAGCGTGTGTATTTTGGCTGCGAGAGTGGGGATTTCTACTGCTTCGACTTCAAGGGAGAATTGAAATGGCGCAAGAAGGCCAAGCGCGGTGTTACTTCCTCCCCGCTCCTGGTCGAAGACATGATATATTTCGGTTCCCGGGACTGGACGCTCTACGCGGTTGAAGCCGAAAACGGTTACCAGATCTGGCGTTTCCGGATGGGAGGAGCCACGATCTCATCGCCAGCCTACGCGGATGGAATGCTCTTTATTGGATGCGGTGATAATAACATCTACGCGATTGACTCACGCCATTCGCGTGAAATCTGGCGCTACGAGGCCGATCACCAGGTCACAAGTTCTCCAGTTGTGCATGAGGGATCTTTGTACATAGGATCGGTCGATGGGTCACTTTACTGCCTGGATTATAAAAGTGGCCGGCTTCGCTGGCGGTTCCACACCCAGGCTCCTATTACCGGTACACCTGCCGTCGTCGACAATACGGTATATATCGGATCGTCGGATCATAAAATTTACGCTGTCCTGGCCTGAGTTCAAACCGAGATCCGCAGGCCTCTAGTGATAATCAGGATAAGTCATTCTTGAAGAACTTCTTGGCATCGATATTTAAACGAAAACGCACTTCCCCGGTCGTAAACGGTCGTGCTGCTCATGGGGCGAGACAATTCCCCGATGTGGGCGGGGCGCATCAGATTGTCATTGGCACCGGGCAGTCGGTCGGTATCGAGCGCGACCACAACGAAGATGCCCTGCTCGTCTTGACCGGGCAACTCACCAGCGTTGACCCGATCCCTGATTTCGGATTATTCGTCGTTGCCGACGGCATGGGTGGGCACCGTGCAGGTGAAATCGCCAGCGCAGTCTCGATCCGGACAGTGGCGAGGATGCTCACTCAAGAAACCGTAATGCAGCTGCTTGCTAATGACCGATCCGAACTTGAGAAACCGCTGCAGGATCTACTGCGTGATGCACTTGAACAAGCCAACCGGGCAGTCGTCGAGGAAGTGCCCGGAGGAGGTACCACTCTCACAGCAGTTGTGTTGCTCGGGCGCCAGATGACGATCGGGCACGTTGGGGACAGCCGGGCCTACTACATCCAGAACGGGAAGACCGAGATCCTCACGCGTGACCACTCGCTCGTCGAACGCCTTAAAGAACTCGGACAGCTCACAGCTGAAGAGGCCGCGGTTCACCCTCAGCGCAATGTTCTCTACCGGGCCATTGGACAGGGAGCCAATCTCGAGGTCGATATCAGCACCCAGAGCATGCCGTCAGGTGGTGGCCACCTACTCATATGTTCGGATGGATTATGGGGTGTGGTTGATGATGGGCGAATCCAGAAGATCGTCAACAACAGCACCCACCCCCAGATCGCAGCGCAAGAGCTCGTTACCGCTGCAAATAACGCCGGTGGACCAGACAATATTACGGTCATCCTGGTTCGGTTTCCAAAAGATTAACCCGGTTCATGAGATGAGCACCCACGCCTGATGAAGGATTACTACGCACTATTAGGGGTGCCGAGAAACGCGAGTACTGATCAGCTCAGACGAGCCTACCGCGAGGCAGCCCAGCGTCTACACCCGGACAGGAACGTCTCACCAGGCGAGACAGAATTATTCCTCGATGTCAGTCAAGCATACGAAACACTAATCGACCAAGACCAGCGCAAAGCCTATGACCAGCAGCTGGCCGAGCACGAAGAGACGCTTATTGCAGATGCCCCCTTCCGCTGCCGGGTGCAGCACAGCCGCGATTCGCTGCTGAGGATTGATGAACCCCAGGTTCATTACCTGCTCCTGGATATCAAACCAGCGGATAATTTGCCTGATGTACGACCCCCAATCAACATGAGCATCGTGATCGACCGCTCGACCTCGATGAAGGGACAGCGAATGGATCAAGTTCGCTCAGCTGTACTGACCATTCTGCAAGACCTCCTGCCGGGCGACAGGGCTTCGATTATTGCCTTCAGTGATCGGGCAGAAGTGATCCTCACCCCGGATCAATCAGAAGACATCGCCATTGCCCGCGCCCGGCTTAGCATCATGCAGGCAGGCGGCGGCACAGAAATTGGACAAGGATTGACAGCCGGTCTGGATGAAATCCACCGTAGTTTTTCTCGAGAGGGGGTCAACCACCTCATCCTCCTCACGGATGGGCGCACATACGGTGACGAAGACCTTTGCCTCGAACTCGCCGACCAGGCTTCACAAGCTGGAGTAACAATCAACGGGGTCGGGATCGGTGGTGATTGGTCCGATCGGCTCTTAGATGATTTAGCCAGTCGTACTGGGGGCTCAGTCCTCTTCCTAAACACACCGCGTGCGGTGACGGATCTGCTGAAGACAATTTTCGATGGACTCACCCAGGTGATTGCCAACAAAGTTCGCATCGAAGGGGCTTTTGGTCAGCAGGTCGACTTGCGCTCAGCATACCGGCTCCTCCCTGAACCAATGCCGTTAGGGGATAGCCTGCCGATGACCCTCGGTGCACTCCCCAAGAAGGGCCAGATCAGGCTCTTGCTTGAACTTGTTATTCATCCATTCGGTTCAGCCACCGAGCTTACCCTCGCCCATTTGACCGTCTCCGGCACGGTCCTGTCCAAGAATGACGAAGTCAGCTCGCTCCCGGTCCCACTGATCCTGCCCTCTTATGCCGAACCCGATCTCAAGCCCCCACCAGAAGATATCAGCACAGCATTAAACCTGCTTTCGCTGTACAAGCTGCAAGAGAAAGCGCGGCATGAAGCCGAACTTGGGCAGGTAGGTCAGGCATCACGACGGTTAGAGAACCTGGCAACTCAACTCCTGGCAGCAGGCGAACGCGAGCTGGCAAAGGCTGCACTAAACGAGGCCGCGCATCTGGCGCGTGCCCGAAGATTTTCGAATAAAGGAGAAAAGACGCTTAAGTACGGTACTCGAGCCCTGCTCCTGATGCCGCCGTCTGAGCCATCATGATCGAATGTCCCACCTGCCAACACCGCGAGTTCGTCGGTACACTCTTCTGCAGTGAGTGCGGCACACGCCTTGTGCATTCCTCGGCCTTGCCGACCATGTCGATTTCACCCGACCGGATCCGGGAGGAAGCCGCATCGACAAAACCATCTGTTCCAACCGGACCCGAGCTTTCCACCGGGGCGATGCTCGGCCTGCGG
>Ga0315534_1001054_pt1 | contig 19351 bp, 16 predicted proteins | sample SalMarSW160240MG_FD_203094 | JGI IMG/M metagenome (GOLD analysis project Ga0315534, IMG submission 203094) | Salt marsh sediment microbial communities from the Plum Island Ecosystem LTER, Massachusetts, United States - Salt Marsh Sediment SW1602-40 ... | reverse complement strand
TTCTCGGTTGTGCCCAGCAGTTCGAGGTCGCTCTCACCGGCTGCGCCCACGACAAACTGGGTCGAGGTCGAGGCCCACCTGCCTTTGAAGGCATGCTCCGGGCTTTGTTCACGCCGGATCTGCGCCGTCCAGCGCAGGGGTTCGAGCAGCTCGTCGACGAACTGCTTTTCGGGTGCGAGCTGGCCGAGCCGCTCAGGATTGGGTGCTTCGAGGTTGATCGAGACCCGGTCCGCCAGCTCCATCGCCCGCTGTACCTGTCCGAATTCGCTGCCCGGCATCAGCTTCAGGTGCAAGTACCCCCTGTAGCGGTGCTCTTTGCGCAGCATCTCGGCGCAATCAAGCAGCTTGTTCTGCGTATTTGCGCCGCCACCAAACAATCCTGTCGATAGGAATAGTCCCTGAACGATGCCTTGTGAAAAAGCTTCGCTGTATACCCTGGCCATCTCGTCGGCTAGCAATGTCACACGTCGAAAGTCCCTCCCCGCCCTAAAGGAACAGTAGCGGCAGTGGCGCTCGCAGGCTGTCGTAAGCATGGCCTTGAGCAAGGGGCTGCGGCCGCCTCCGGGCAGTGCGGCGCGGTAGATCGGGATCTCGTGGCCCTGGTATGTCACGGCTTGCGGTTGGACTCTGGCGGTCTTGACCCCGGTCACGGGCACGTTGGCAATCTTCCAGCTCACCATCGGTGAACTGGCTGCGTCCTGCTCGAAGCAGGCCGCGGCTGCAGAGAGCGCCAGCTTTTGGAGTGTGTCCATTGTACACAGAATAGCACAAATGTTCTATTCACACAATCCCTTATCCCACATCGATCGGGTTAAGGAGCGGGTAAGAATTGCAGGCCATACTGGCTACGATGGAAGGCAGAATGATGCTAGGATGGTGGCAGTTCCTCCCATCGATCAACTAGTCTTAATATGCCAGATGTGAGTGTTTCGATCCATGCCCAAACCCATTGTTCTGGTCGTCGATGATGAAGCTACAGTACGCGAGGTCGTGCGCCGCTACCTCGAGCGTGACGGCTATTCGGTTGTCGAGGCCGGCGATGGCCGGCACGCCCTGCAGGTGTTCCGTGAGTCACAGCCCGACTTGGTGATCCTGGATCTAATGCTGCCCGGCCTGGATGGGTTGGATGTTGCCGACGAGATGCGTGTTGAACGAAAGGTGCCAATCATCATGCTCACCGCCAAGGGCGCTCAACATGATCGCATTCTTGGCCTCGAGTGGGGCGCTGACGACTACGTGGTGAAACCCTTCAGCCCGCGCGAACTCGTTCTGCGTGTTGGGGCCGTGTTGCGGCGCTCGAGTGAAGCGCTGGCTGCTTCAGATGAGCCCGTGGTCTTTCCGGGCATGATCCTCGATCCAGGGACACGTCTGCTCATGCTCGGGGAGCAGGAGATCGATCTCACCGCCAAGGAATTCGATTTACTTTCCTTTCTCATGCGACACCCGCGTCAGGTTTTTTCCCGCGACCAGCTGCTCGATAAAGTGTGGGGGTTCGAGTTCTACGGGGATCCATCCACGGTAACCGTCCATATTCGCCGCCTGCGGGAGAAGGTCGAGCCCGATCCATCCCATCCCACCTACCTGCTTACGGTATGGGGTGTGGGCTACAAATTCCAGGAGCCCGGATGAGCGAGCCGCGACCACGCTGGATCGTCCTGCTCCTGGGAGCGCTTACACCATTGGTGATCTTCGTCTTGTTGGCGATCCTTGTCATGCGGCCCCCTTTGAAGGATCTGCGACGGCTGGCGCTCTCTTCTGGATTAACGACGCTGGTTTCAGCCTTGATCGGGTTCGCTACCCACCGCCTCGGACTTTGGCGGCGGCTGGGCAGCCTGAGCCTGACTCTGACCGTAGGATACATACTGGCTGCTGCGCTGATGCTGCTCAACGTATGGGTCACGGCCGGGCTGATGTTCATCAATGAGCACGACCTGGCGCTTGCCGGTTTGCTGCTGCTATTTGCCAGCGGGATCTCGATCGCCTTCGGCGCATTCCTGTCGCATGTGCTGGCACAGTCGCTCGCCAGGATCGCGCAGGCGACACAGCAAGTGAGCCGAGGTGAGTTTGACGTGCGCGTCGAGCAGGAAGGGCGGGATGAGGTCGCCCAGCTGGCACAGGCCATTAACGACATGGCCGCCCGACTGGGGCAGGCCGACCGCGAAGCCCGGCGAATCGAAGGCGCCCGGCGGGATTTTGTCGCCTGGGTGTCGCATGACCTGCGGACACCACTCACCTCACTGCGGGTGATGATTGAAGCCCTGGCAGAGGGGGTCGTCGATGACCAGGAAACACGCGCTCGCTACCTGCGCCAGTGTCAGATCGAGATCAAGGCGATGAGCGAATTGATCGATGAACTGTTCGAGCTCTCGCGGGTTGACAGTGGGCAGCTTTCGATCGACCTGCAGCCAGCCTCGCTATCGGATTTGATCTCCGATTCGATCGGCAGCTTCAACGCCCGCGCCGAAGCCAAGGGCGTTCGTTTGAGCGGTCAAGTTGCATCCGATGTCGATCCGGTCGTCATTGGGCCGCGCGAGATCGGACGGGTGCTGCATAACCTGCTTGAGAACGCACTCCGCCACACCCCGACAGGTGGTGACGTGATCGTGCAAGCACAGCGGATGAGTGAGGCGATCCTGGTCGCAGTCAAGGACACCGGCGCCGGGGTAGGGGAGCAGGACCTGCCCCATGTCTTCGAGCCCTTCTTCCGGGCCGATGAAAGCCGTCGTCGTGAGGATGGTGGTGGCACAGGCGCCGGCCTGGGCCTGGCGATCGCGCGCGGTCTGGTCGAAGCGCACGGCGGGAGGATCTGGATGGAGAGCGATCCCGGGGTAGAAACGACGGTTCAATTTATCCTGCCCCAGGTCGATGTGGATCAGACATGGAGTGGTAGATGAGGAAGATCTTCGTGTTGGTATTGCTGGCAGGGGTCGGGGCTTGCTCGAAGCCGGTGTTGTCAGAGAGCCTGGCACTCGCTGCCGCTACTGTGGAAGTTGAACTGCAGGATCTTGGCCCGGCACCCGAGCTTACGAATATGATCTGGTTGAACAGCGACCGGCCGCTCACGCTCGAAGCGCTGCGGGGCAAGGTGGTCCTGCTCGAGATGTGGACGTTTGGTTGTGTGAACTGCCAGCGTGTAATTCCCTACCTCGTTTCCTGGCATGAGAAATTTATCGAGGCAGGCCTGGTAATCATCGGCAATCACTACCCCGAATTCTCCTATGAGCAAGATCTTGGAAACCTGCAGGAAGCTATCGAGCACTACGGGATCCCGTACCAGGTTGCCCAGGATAACGAGGGGCGAACGTGGCGGGCGTACAAGAACCGCTACTGGCCGACGCTTTACCTGATCGACAAGAAAGGGCACCTGCGCTACGTGCACATCGGTGAGGGGCGCTACGAGGAGACAGAAACAGCTATAAGCCAGCTCCTGGATGAACCCGGCCTCTGAGTCGATCCCCTGAATCGCTATTCCCCAAACAAGGTTTCACCGCGCGCTGGGTCCGCAACTGGGCCATCGGTGATGGAGGCGTAGAAATCTTGGTCGTAATCCCGGGTGCGGACGACAACCGGCATCGGCACGGCGTGGCCGAGAATGAGCGCCTGCTGGCGTGTATCCAGCCGGGCGAGCACCTCACGCAGCGTGCTGGCCCCGCTTACCCCTGAAAAGACGGCGCGGATATCAGCGTCGTTATCGAGCAGGCAGGTCACGCGGGTGCCGATCTGGCTCATGACTTCATCTTCAATTCCGCTTGGCCGCTGGTCGACGATCAGTAGGGTAACGTTGTACTTACGCAGCTCACGGGCGATGGCGCCAAAGATGGTATGGGCAGCGATTTGCGGGTCGAGGAATTTATGCGCCTCCTCGATCACGATCACCAGCGGACGCGGCTCTTCCGCCTTGCCTCCGGCCGCCAGGTTCTTCATCTGCACGTAACGGGCATGGATGCGGCGCGTAAGGTAATTGGCAACGAGCACATACGCGGCGAGGGTGTTGCCGTAATTTCCGAATTCAAGCACCACGCTGGTGCCGATGCTCAGACGCTGGAAGATGTCGTCCACCACCCGGTCGGCAGCGCCCTCCACCAGGAAACCCATGCGGGGGAAGAATGATTCGAACTTCCGGCGGATAGCGCCCAGCGTGCCGGGCACGATGCGGCCGGTATCGATCATGTCCTGCAGGTCGTCGTCCTGCTCGGTTTCGGAGAGCAAGCGGCCGATCCAGTTTTTACCCAGCCGCCGGTGTAGGAAGTACAGCGCCTGGGTCTGCACATCGGTCAACCCGAGCAGCGAGGCCAGCATCTCAACGTCTTCCGGTTCCAGGTCCTCATACCCGATGGTCAGGCGACCATCGATCTTGCTGCCGCGGGCGCGCGAGGTAACCTCGTCCAGCGTGATCACGCTCACCCGGCCGTCCTGGTATAGCTGGCGCAGCCCCTTGTACTCCCGCCCGGCCTCATCCTTCACACTCCAGCCGTAATCGTTGTGCATATCGAAAATAAGGGTAGAGGCCAACCCGGATTGGACGATCCCGGCCAGGATGGTCCGTGTGATGAAGGACTTGCCTGTCCCGGTTTTTCCGAACACGCCCGAGGAGCGTTCGACGAAACGCGCCAAATCGAGGTTCACCTGTACTGCTTCCATGTCGAGCGGTGTGCCGACATAGAAGTGGGTTTCATCCTCTTCACCGAAGACACGGGCAACGTCCTCAGCAGACGCTTCGAAGACGTGCGAGAAGTGGGAAGGGATGGTTTTGATCGGCCGGGGCTGATCCTGGTCATCTTCGAGCATCAGCATCGGGCTGACATGCAGCGTTCCATATGCGACCTCGCCCTGGTACACGTCCAACGCAAAATGGTCATCACCCTGGGGTGGGCGGTGGATTAAACCCGGATCGCTGGCCTCGAGTGCGATGTCGGTGATCAAGCCGAAGAAGGTGATCCCGGTTTGACGGCCGTGGATCACCACATAGCGTCCAACCGCCAGGCGTTCGAGCGTAAATCCGGGGTCGAGACGTATCTTCAATCCGCTCGAGAGCGAACCCTCGAGGACCTGGCCGAGCGGGCGACCAACGCCGCGCTGGCCGAGGAATGTGTCGAGTTGGGATGGCTCACTCATGCAGGCCTCTCTCTATGGTTAATCCTTCTTTCAGGTATCGTCGCTGATATGGCATGCGGTTATGAAAGTCCGGGCTGGAGCGTATGCAGGATCGTCTCCAGGCGAGGGAGATCGCCAGCCAGGAAGCGGGCGATCGTTCGACCGGCCTGGAGCAGGAAACGTTCCCGCTCTCCTGCTGGGTAAGCAGCCGCCATATGCTTCAACACGGCCGCAAGCAACTCATTCCCCGGCACGCCCTCAGCGTTCAGAATCTGGCGTGTGAAACTCAGGTCCCGGCTGAATTTGAGCAGAGCCTCCTGTTCCATGAGGTAGACTGGCGCCAGGGTAAAAGGTGGTTGGGGCGGGAGACCGCTGAAGAAGTGGCCAGCTTCCAGGTATCCAAGCGTGAGAGCACTGAATTCAACGGGAGCCTGGCGGTTGCGTTGGGCATCCGCCAGTTGTTCGGCGGGCAGATCATCCAGCGTTGCCATCTGCCGGGCAAACGGGTCATCTTCGATGCGGATGTCATGGATCACGCCGATCACCTGCACGCGGCCATCCTCGGCTTCGGCCTGGCAGCATGCGCCGAAGGCCGGCAGCCCGAGGCTGGAGGTGCGAACAGCACCTGAAAATGTCTGGGTGCTGCAGCGAGTGACCCGTCCGATAGGTTCTGACACGTCGGACATCCCTGCCTCTCCTCTCATGACAAGGACCCCGATGCACCTGTAAGGGTCTTTGTCCATGATTTCTGTGACGCCTCGGGTTTCAATCCCCGCTCGGCAAGCGCCCTGGCGATCCAGTCCTCGAGCATCCTGCCCTCGGCATGCGTTACAACAGCCAGCTCATGGGCCCGGATCAGGGCATACGGAAAGCCTCCTGTCGTGCGGCCTTCCCGCAGGATCCCGGCATGGACTCGGTCCAGCAGCGGCTCGCTCTCAGCCACCCATCCAGGCACTTCGACCCGCAGGATTTGTCCCTGGGTCGTGTGCAGGTAAAAGAAGTGAATCGCTTGTCCGGCAGCTTGAAAGTCACGGTTCAAGGGTGAAGCCAGGCCAAAACACGGGCTGCGGTGTCCCACGGGGAGCAGACGGAAAAATAGTTGACGGTCGCTGAGGCCACCGAAAACGACCGGGGGTATCCCGTCCGCCTCGAGCGAGGTGCACGGCAGCATTGCAAGCTGGGTCAGGGCAAGGACGTTGTGGCTGCCCGGCCGATCGATGATCCCCGCCAGGGCGCAGCCCGCCGCGCGGATACGTGCCATCGAATCGAGGTAATTCTTCAGGTACCGATCCAGGGATTTTTCTCCGGCGCCGTGCGCCTGGAGCATCATCCACAGCAGCAAGCTGTTATCAAGCAGCGCCAGTCCGGGCCGATCTCCCACGTTCGGGCAGACCTCAGAAAGGATGCCCATTTCAGCCACGTCACGCTGTAGGTTGACCCAGGCATTCCCAACAGGTTGACCCGAATCGTGATGCAGCTGCTCGTCCTCGAAATACAGGTCCGTTTTTGTGAACGTTTCTGGTGCTACAGGCTCGTCATGCTGCAGCCGGATGGCGGCGATGTTGACCAGGTAAAACGCCGCCGCGGTGTGCCGGTCGGGGTAAATCTGCGAGCCGTCTGCGCCGGAAACGATCAAGCCAGCGACCAGATCCGGGGGTGCGCAGGGACGATCGAAGCCTTCGGCCGGGGCAAGGGCACCTGCCCAGCGGGAACCGGCTAGGCTCACGCGTTCTTCGAGCTCGGCAAGTGGTAGGTTAGTCATCGCCTCGTAGCTGTGGATGGCTTCATCGAGCAGGGTCAGCTGCTGTGCCTGGCGATCGGAGAGCGATTGGCTCAGTTGTTGCACCTGGGGTAGGAGCTGCGGAAGATCAAGACTCATCGTATGAACCTCTGGAACACATGTTCCAGATTATAGCCGATGGCGAAGTAGCCGCAATTCATGCGCTTGACCGGCGAGGGAACGGGAGTCTACAATCCATCCCACACAGGCATCGACAGTCTCCTCTGGGGTGGGCGAGCCTGTTTCTTCGCCGCGCGGGGTTATGCTATACTGCGCGACGGTGGACCTATTCATATGAGCCAATTCGATTTCGATCTGGCAAAGCGGCTTCATCGATTCGGTCTGGGATCGATTACGGCCACGCTTCTCGAAGGCCTGGCGCCGCTGGCGCCGCTCGGCGCACAGGGATTGTACATGCTGGAGCCTCTCTTCGGTTCAGGCGAGGGCTGGCATAAGCTGGCCGGCTCGCTGGAAGACCCTGATCGATTGAAAGACCTGGCCTCCAATATCAGGCATGGAGGGTAGCATGGGGAGCATTGATCTGCTCGGTTTGCTGGTCTTGCTGGTCTTCATCATCCTGCTCTTCGTGTTCCTGGCGATTGGGGAGAGGCGTCGTGCGCTCTTTCGCCCTATCGAGGGATATGAGGCCCTGGAACGCGCCATCGAGCGTGCGGTCGAGGCTGGCGAGCGGGTCCATCTCTCATTGGGCACTGGATCTTTGATTGGGACGGACAGCGCGCCGGCTTTGGCCGGTCTTGCCATCCTGGAGTACATCGGTCATATGACGACCCTGAGCGATAAGCCCATGGTCGTGAGCACCGGTGATGGAGCGATGGCGATCCTGGCCCAGGACTCTCTACGCAGTATTTATCGCTCGGCAGGCGCCCTCGATCGTTTCGGACCTAACCGGGCACGGATGCTTGGACCGACTCCGTTTTCCTATGTCGCCAACCTGCCGATCCTGCTGGCCAACGAAGACGTCTCGGCGCACATCCTGGCTGGCTCCTTCGGGGCCGAGGGGGCACTGGCGGCCGATTTTGGAGAACGCCAGGGCAGCTTTACCCTCGCCGGCACTGATGACGCCCAATCGCAGGCGCTGCTTTACGCCACGGCGAGCTATCCCCTGATCGGGGAAGAGATCTTTGCCGCCGGAGCCTACCTTCAGCAAGACCCCAGCCATCGAGCAAGCCTGCAGGTACAAGATGCAGTACGCTTCATCCTTATCGGTGGAATCTTGCTTGGCGCGCTCCTGCGCATACTTGGGATCAACCTATGAAATTAGGTTCCTATATGTTGTGGGCAGCAACGGCGGTTGGCACAGGCGTCATTGTGCTCCTCGGCTACTTTGTGCAGCTCGAGGCAGGCGCCCCTACCGGCCTGATGCAAACGGTCTTTGGCTTGCGCCTGCTCATCATGCGTTGGGCAGTGCTGCTGGCCGCGGTCGGCTTGCTGCTCGGGCTGGTCAACCTGTTCAGTGTCCACTGGCGTAAGATCAGCGACCAGGAGCAGGGTTGGACATACAGCACGATCCTGATCCTGACCTTCTTCATCACCCTGCTCCTCGGGTTGGTCTTTGGGCCCGACAGCCCGATTGTGCTCTTGCTTTTCAACGGAATTCAGCTTCCGGTTGAATCGAGCCTGGGCGCTTTGCTCGCCATTACGCTCACCCTGGCGGGTTTCAGGACCCTCCAGCGTCGGCGCGATCTTGTCGGTCTGGCGTTCATCATAACGGCGCTGTTGGTCTTGATCGGTTCGGGTCCGGGCATCGTCCCCAATGCGAGCGCCGGCTATGGCTTCTTCAGCGGGCTGAGGAACTGGTTAGCCCAGGTTGCGGCTGCCGGTGGCGCCCGGGGTGTGCTGCTGGGTGTGGCGCTGGGTTCTGTCGTGACCGGGTTGCGGGTTCTCCTGGCCATGGATCGGCCTTACGGTGATTAGGTAGATGCCTGAGCAACGCTGCCCGATGTGCAGTGCCTTGAACGAGGAAGACGCGCAGACGTGCGTTGCATGCGGTGCGCGTCTCAGCCCGCTTGTCGCAGGCGGGGATGCACCTCTCCCAGAATTCCCGCAAGAGCCGCCTGAAACGCCCTCCGATCCAGAAACAGGTGACCAGGACGATTGGCTGGCTCGCATTCGGGCCGGCGTGAGCTCGGTTGAGGAACCCGAAGAACCGCCTGCTTACAGCGAGAGCCCCACAGGATCCCCGGAATGGCTTGGTGGGCTGCGTGATGCGGATGATCGCTATAACCAGGGCGGGCCGGATGAGGCCATCCCGGATTGGATGGACGAATTCATCGCTGCCGGTGACGAGGAGAGTGCCGAGGATGTGCCGGATTGGCTGGCACGGGTCAGGTCGCGTAAATCGACTCGTTCTGGAGAGGGTGAACCTGCAGAAGGTGAAGAAGAGCAGGATTGGCTCAACCGTCTGCGAGATGAGAGTGCACAACTGGCTGAAACCGAGGGCGAAGAGACGACCGAACCCGGGCTGGAAGGACTGCTTCCAGGAGCGGAAGAAGAGCTCGACAGGCAAGAGCTGGAAGCCCCCACATTCGAGCCTGTGGATGAAGTCGATCGCCCTACACCCCCCGTTCTCGATCTGGGGATTCTCTCCGATATGCCCGGGGTGCCCGGGTCGCCGCGTTCATCAGGAGCCCCACCAGCGGAGGAAAGGCTGGCGGCTGACGCTTCCCGCGTTCCGAGTGGAGGTTTCGGGATCGACTGGGCAGGCGAAGGCGAGCTTACCGAATCATTAGAGGTCGAGCACGATTCTGGTGAACAAGAACACGTCCCGGCATTGGTCAGCGATGAAAGTGGCGAACGCCCAATCGTTGAAATTGACGAGAGTGTTCTCGACTCGGTCGAGCTCCCTGCCTGGCTGGACAACATTCGCCCATTGCACGCCCCTCCTAGCGAGGAACCGGCTGAGGAAGAAGATGCATCCGGCGAGCTCGATCTAGCTCCGGCCACGCTGCCTTCCTGGCTGGAGGCGATGCGACCAGTAGATAGCTTCCGGCCGGAGATTGAGATCGAGTCCGACGATGTGCAGCAGGTCGAATCGGCGGGCCCACTCGCCGGGTTACGCGGGGTGTTGATGGCAGAGCCGGTCGTGGCCATTCCGCGTACTTCCTCCGCGACGGCTGCGCGTCTGGAAGTGACCGAGAGACAGTTCGCACAAGGCGATCTGCTGCATCGCCTGATCGAGGAGGAAGAGCGCGAATCAGTCATCCTGCGCCGGCCAGGACGCCGCTTACCGCTTGCTCGCTGGTTGATCGGGCTGGCGTTGCTTGTAGCGGTGATCGTGCCACCCTCGATAAACAGGCTTGGGCTGCAAGGCTTTTCGCGCCCGGCTGACATCCCGCGTGAGATTGCCCCCCTCGTAACCCTCATCAACAACGTGCCCACCGACCGTCCGGCCCTGATCGTCTTCGATTACACCCCTGGCTACTCCGGCGAACTAGACAGCGTCGCTGGCACCATCATCGAGCATGCATTCTCACGCGCTATCCCACTCGTGACGCTCTCTACCAGGCCGACCGGTCCACCCATGGCCGAGGCATTGCTCTCCCGCCTTGGAACAGCTTACGCCGCCGTGAATGGACAGTCATACCTGCACCTGGGATATTTGGCCGGAGGGCCGACGGCGGTACAGCTCTTTGCTATATCACCGCACGATGCGGTCCTGACCGGGTTCCTGCTCCCTGATGCTGACGAACAAGCCGGGGTCGAGATTGGCCCGGAGGTACACTCAACGGTCTGGGAGCATTCGCTGCTCCAGCCCATTAACCACCTTTCTGATTTCGGGATGGTGGTTGTGATCACAGCCGGGACAGAGACTGCCCGTAATTGGGCAGAACAGACTCACCCCTGGATCGGTGACACACCCTTGATCATGGTGCTCAGCGCTGGTGCAGAACCGCTTGTGCGCCCGTATTTCGAGTCGACCGTCCCGCTGGTGGACGGGATCCTGACCGGATTGCCGGCAGCCGTCGCTTACCAGGAACTAAGTGGTCAAGGAGTGGACGCCGCCCAGCGTTGGGATATGTTTGGCAGCGGAATGCTGGCCGTCGAATTGATCCTACTCGTCGGGTCCATCTATGGCGCTGGGGCGTGGCTACTGAGCCTGCGCAAACGTTGAACGGGAGAACCCGTAATTGCCTGATGTGACGCTCGATCTGATCGGAATGATTATCGGAGCCATCTTGACCCTGATGGTCTTGAGCTATGTCATCGGGGACAATGTGCTCTTTCGGGTTGCTATGTACCTCTTCATCGGGGTGGCTTCGGGATATGCCGGTGCGATCGCCATTCGCAACGTCGTCCTACCGGCGCTGGTAGACCCACTACTTCAAGGGGATCCTCTGGGTTTGCTCTCCTGGGAAGCGATGGGAACCTTCGTGATCCCCTGGATCCTGGCCATCCTTTTATCGTTCAAGATGTCACCAAGGCTGGCGAAGCTTGGGAGCCTGCCGCTGGCGATGTTGGTCGGCGTCGGTGCAGCGGTCGTCGTTGGGGGAGGCATCACTGGAACCCTGATCCCTCAAGGCCTGGCTGCGGCGGATGGATTGGCGGGTGAGGTCATCTTCCCGGCTGAGGGGGAAGCGATAACAATCTGGATCGAGCGCGCCCTGAGTGCGTTGATCGTCCTCCTGGCCACAATCAGTACGCTGATTTACTTTCGCTTTGCAGCCCGCCGCGATCTGACCGGGAGCACGCGCCGGGACCGGCTGACGGCTATCCTGGCCTACATCGGCCAGATCTTCATCGCCATCACCTTCGGGGTGATGTACGCCGGGGCATTGACGGCGGCGATCCTGGTCCTGGGACAGCGTTTCGAATTTTTACGCGCCGTGTTGGGCGCCCTGAGCGGCGGATCCTGACCTGATATGAGCACCTACCTCGACGCCGATACCCTGTTAGCCATCGATGTAGGCACGGTCAACACCCGCGCCAATTTATTTGACGTCGTCGATGGCCGCTACCGCTTGATAGCTACGGGCAGGGCGCCATCCACCGCCGGTCCCCCCCTCCTTGATGTGAGCGAAGGCGTGCGGATGGCGATCGAGCGCGTCCAGACCATCACCGGGCGCACCCTGGTGGATGAATCCGACCTGCTGATCATGCCAGTGACAGGACGCGGGGCTGGGGTGGATCTCTTCGTCGCCACCGGTTCCGCCGGCCCGAAAGCCCGGACGGTTATCCTTGGTTTGATGCCGGGCGTTTCACGACAGAGCGCCGTACGCCTGGCGGACTCGACCTACCTGGAGGTGATCGAGACGATCGATCTGCTCGACCAGCGCAAGGAAGAGGAGAAGATCGATGCGATCATCGCTGCCCGCCCGAGCTTGATCTTGATCGCGGGTGGAACGGATGGCGGTGCCCAGAATTCGATGCTCCAACTGGTAGACCTGGCTTCGGTCGCCGTGGGACAAATGCCAGCCTCACAGCGCCCGCGCATTATTTACGCCGGGAACCGCAGCCTTAGCGCCACGATAGGGGATCGTTTCGATGAGAGCTTCGATATGGCGCAGGCACCGAATGTGCGCCCAAGCCTGGAGGTAGAGGACCTGGCCCGGGCGCGGCTGGCGTTGGGTGAGGCGATCGCCGAAACTCGGGCCCGCAAGATCCGCGGCTACGATGAACTTGAACAGTGGTCGGGTGGTCGGTTGATGCTGACAGCCGATGCATTCGGGCGCGTGATTCGCTACCTCAGCCGGATCTATGATCCGGATAAGGGCGTCCTGGGTGTTGACCTGGGTGCAAGCCATACCATGGTTGCGGCTGCGTTTGAAGGCGATCTGCGTATGCGGGTGGAAACAGAGCTGGGATTGGGCGAATCGCTGCCAGCCCTGCTTAAGCGATCGAACCTGAGCAACGTGCTGCGTTGGATGCCGCGCGAGCTAGGAAAGGGCGATCTGCTCGATTACATCTACAACAAATCGATCGCACCCGCTACCATCCCGGTCGACGATCTCGACCTGGAAATTGAACTGGCTCTCGGGCGGGAGCTCATTCGCGTAACGATGCAGGAAGCGCGCACGCAATGGCCGAAGGGCAAGAACCTGCGCTCATCCTGGCTGCTGCCACTTGTGGAACCGATCATCGCCAGCGGAGCCGTCCTGGGTCGAGCACCCGCAGCGGGTTATGCGGCACTGGCTTTGCTCGATGCGCTCCAGCCAACGGGCATTACGACACTGGTGCTCGATCCCTATGGCCTTTCGCCCTCGCTTGGCGCAGCCGCGGGTTCGATGCCAATGCTCGCTGTGCATGTTCTCGAATCTGGCAGTTATGTCAGTCTGGGTACGGTCGTTTCCCCTGTCGGGAAGGTTCGTATTGGACGCAAGGTACTCACACTCCGCCTCGAGGTTGAACGCGGTTCAGAGGATATCGCCGGGGAGGTGAAGATGGGGCAGCTGGCCGTCATCCCCTTGCGACAAGGTGATCATGGCAAGCTGACGCTCCGGCCCGAGCGTGGGATCGATGTCGGGTTTGGTGGGCCGGGAAAAGCAGGCGCGCTGCGTGTCGCCGGCGGCGCAGTCGGGCTGATCATCGATGCGCGCGGCCGGCCACTCGAGTTTTCGCCGGATCCATCCCGTCAGCAAGAGCAGAATCTGAAGTGGCTGCACGATATTGGAGCCCGGAAGTGACGTCTGGCATAATTCTTGCAATTATTAGGCTGATGAGCCATGACTGAGATCTTTATTCCTGCCGTGACCCACGTCTCGACCATGACCAATATCCGGCGTCAGCGCATCCTGCCTGTCCCGGGTACGGTCCTCGTCCGTGTGAATGAGAAAGTCCAGGCGGCCGATATCGTGGCCGAAACTGAAATCGAGCCGAAGCATTACTATCTTGACATCGCCCGCGCGCTGGGGCTTTCGTTGCGGGAGGCTGCCCGCAGCATCATCCCACAGAAGGGCGATCGGGTCGACGCTGGCGATATTATCGCCGGCCCGGTCGGGCTGACTCGCAGGACAGTCCGGGCCCCGGCCGAGGGACATATCGTCGATATCCGCCAGGGGCGGGTACTGCTGGAAGCACGCGGAGAGCTGTACCAACTCCGGGCAGGTTTTCCCGGTGTGATAGTTGCCAGTGACGGGACGCAAGCCGTGACAGTTGAGGCCACCGGAGCACTGCTCCAGGGGGTATGGGGCAGTGGCAAACAGGATTACGGCGTGATGCGCGTTATCGGTGATAGCCCGGCCGCCCGTTTGCAGACTGATCAATTGGACGCTAACCTGCGCGGCGCCGTCCTGGTGGCTGGCATTTGCGATCATTCTGCCCCACTGCACCAGGCGACTGAACTCTCCGTGCGTGGGGTCATCCTGGGCGGTATGTCGGCCGAATTGATACCGGTAGCACGCCGGCTGCCTTATCCTATCCTGCTGATCGAAGGCTTTGGCGAACGACCGTTGAACAGCATGGCTTTTAGTTTGCTGGTCAACAACGTTGGACGGGAAGTGGCGGTCGATGCCGGAACGGCCTGGCCGCAGCCCGGTCATAGACCTGAAGCGATTATTCCACTGCCAGCCAACCGGCAGGTGTCCCTCCCGGAAGAAGTTGTGGCGCTCAAGGTTGGAAGGCGGGTGCGGATCCTGAAGCCTCCCTACCTGGGTGAGGTTGGGGTGGTTAAAGAAATGCTCAAGGCTGCCGCAAGTTATCCCAATGGAGTACGGGCCCGGAGCGCTGCGATCGAGATCGAAGGGGTTGGGACAACGACTATCCCACTGGCGAATTTGGAGATCTTACAGTAAAAAGGGCGGAGAGGCGAAAGCGGATCCCATCGGACGGAATCCCTGACAGCCTGGACGCGGAGGAGTAGAGACGATGGCAGAAGATTTCGACGTAGGAGCACCACTGCCTGAGGAGTCATCGAACCGCACGTTCGTGATGGTTGCGGGCGGGCTCGGAGCTTTGCTGGTGTTGAGCATGATCTGCCTGGCGGTTTACGCGCTGGTACTGGCACCGCGCCAGCAAGCGTCGCGCGCGACGCAGGCAATCGAGGTCAACCTTGAGAACACGCAGCAAGCGCAAACGCAGACAGCGGCTGTGGTGCAGCAAACGCCATCGCGGACGCCTACTGCAACCGAGACCCAGGAACCTACTGTGACGGTGACCCCGACTCAGGTGGTTGTCCTGCCGACAAGCACGGCGACACCCTTCCTGACCTTGCCGACGTTGGCACCGGAGACGGCCACCGCCGCAGCCCAGCAAACACTGGCTGCTTCTGGTGGAGGCGGTGCGACGGTGACCGCCACGACTACGGCACTGCCGGCAACTGGTTTTGCCGAGGACATCGGCGTCCCGACGCTGGCGCTGCTGGGTGGGGTGCTGCTGGCTGTGATATTCATCGCACGCGGATTGCGCACACGCACGACGTACTGATCGTAGCCTCTCGCAGGCACGATCTCAACCTCGATCCCCAGGCAGGGTCAGCCTCATGTTGGCCCTGCCTTCATATGTGGAGGGTGCATGGCAGCTTCGGAATTACCGTTCGGCGCAATGCGTGAACGTGTCATCGCAGACCTCGCCACAGGGCACTGTGTATCCATCACCGGTTTGAGCAACACTGGTAAATCGATGCTGATGCGCTCGTTGGTTGATGAAGAGTGCCAGACGGCTTACAAGATAGCCAGCGGGCGGCCCGGCTACCTGGTCTACATTGACTGTAACCGGGCCGTGGCGATCTCTGATCAGGCATTCTATGAAGTCGTGCTCCGCTCGATTTTAGAGCATCTCGGGAATCAGGTGAAGAGCACGCTCACCCCCAGGCTGCGCGAACATCACCAGACGATCACCGAAGCCGAGAGCTCATTCACCGCCTCACTTTCGTTCAACCTGGCACTCTCTGAGCTTTGCGAGCAGATTGAGCACGATCTCTGCCTGCTTATCGATGAATTCGGCGAGATCTATACTGCCCTGGATGAGCGGGCCTTGCTCAACCTGCGCGCGCTGCGCGATCGGTTCCCCAACCATCTGGTCTACGCCACCGCCACGGAACGCAGCCTGCCGCAGCTGCGCGGCGATGCAATTGAGGATGAGTTCGCTGAATTGTTTTCGCGCTTCACCTATGCCATGCCGCTCCTGACCCCGGATGAGATGGACCAGCTCCTGGACCGCCTCAATCTGAGCGGCATCCCGGCTGAACTGCGGTCGAAGATCCACACGCTCGCCGGAGGTCACCCGGGAATGTTGGTGGTCGTCGCACAGCTCATTGGCCGGCATGGACGGGAAGGCAAGGTCGACCCAGAAGCATTGGCCAGGTTGGAGCCACAGCCGCGGGCAGAGTGTCTCAAATTATGGAACCAGCTTGAGGCCGACGATCGTGAGGCTCTAATCAGCCTTGTCCTTGACCCGAAAGCTGGTTTGCCGGTTCGCACTCTTAACCGGTTGCAGTCGTTGGCCTTGCTCCGGGACGGGCAGCCTTTCTCGCCGATTTTTTCCGACTTCATCGGCCGCAAGGGTCGCGGCGCGGATGTCGCCGACCAGGGGGTCCACATCGACCTAGACTCGGGTGATGTATGGGTAGAGGGGATGCGGGTTCCGGTCTTGACCGATCTGGAATACAGGCTGCTGGAATTGCTGCACGAGCGTAAGGACAAGTTGACCGATAAGTATCAAATCGTGACTGCCGTCTGGGGTGAAGATTACCTTGGCAGCGTCGATGATGCCCGCGTGGAGAAGCTCGTCAGCCGGTTGCGGAGCAAGATCGAACCCGACCCTGCTGAACCGCGCTACCTGATCACACGCCGGGGGCGTGGTTACAAGCTGCTGACTACACCGCGGGCCGAGTAACGCTCGAACATCCATCTCAACCCGTTTACAAATTTCCAGGGTTGCATTTACCCACAAGTTCATCGTATCTTGGTACTATAAACCTCGCCAACATGCGGTATGTTGAAGGGGAATGGGATGATCCTGAGTTAACAGGACGAACCTGAGGTAGGCTTTCCTCGGATGGAGATGAAGTCATGACCGCTGCGCTAATCCTGGTCGTGGAAGATGATCTTGCGCTTTTGGCTGGTATCAGCGAATTGCTCGAATTGAGCGATTATCAAGTGCTGACTGCCTGCAATGGACGTGAGGGGCTCGAAGTACTGAAGACAGAAGTTCCCGACCTGATTGTTTCCGACATTATGATGCCCGAGATGAATGGCTACGATTTTCACGCGGCAGTGCGTGAGATCCCGCTCATGACCTCGATCCCGTTCATTTTTCTCACCGCCCGGGGTGAGAAGAGCGACATCCGGCGCGGGAAATCGCTTGGGGCAGATGATTACATCACCAAGCCGTTTGATGACGAGGATTTACTGGTGGCGATCAGCGGGAAACTATCCCGCTTCGAGGCTGTGCGTGCACAGCAGACGGGCGAGCTGGCCGATTTCAAGCATAAGATCCTACTCACTCTCTCGCATGAGTTTCGGACACCACTGACCTATATCCTGAACTATTCTGACCTGCTCAACAGCGAGCGGGATCTTCTCTCCAGTGAAGATTTCGGTAACTTCATGGTCGGGATCAAGCGTGGAGCACACCGCTTGAACAAACTAGTCGAGGATTTCCTGATCCTGGTCGAGTTGCAGTCTGGTGAGGCGCTCAGCGCCTATCACTTCCGCCGTACGCCCCTTGAAGACACGGGTGCCTGGCTGCGTATCCTGGCCAGGGGTTTTCAACCGGAGGCGGAGGAGAAGGGCTTAAAGCTTGAGATCGACGTGCCTGACGATCTACCATCTGTAACAGTAGACGAAGCCTATCTATCGGATGCGATTGGACGCCTGCTCGATAATGCGATCAAATTTTCAGAAAAGACCAGCCAGCGGGTGACCTTTTCAGCTGCTGAGGAAGACGGGGAACTCCGGATCGAGGTGGCGGATGAAGGTCCGGGCATACCCCCAGCGGAAATCGACCGCCTCTACGATGTCTTCCACCAGATCGACCGTGCCAAACGGGAGCAGCAGGGTACCGGCTCGGGTCTGGCAATCTGTAAGGGGATCATCGAGATCCACGGCGGCCGGATCGAGGTCGAGAGCAAACCCAACCAGGGCACGATTTTCCGGGTATACATTCCACTAAAATTAGAAAGCTGACGAGCCAGGACGACGGATCTTGCCTCCGAGTGCCATGAGCCGATCATCTCGTGTCGCTCCCCTCGGCCACCTGCTGCCCGTACTTGAGCAGGTTTTCCAGCAAGCTCTCATCCCGAGCTTCAGCGTAGACGCGCAGCACAGGCTCAGTCCCGGAGGGTCTGATCAGCAGCCATGAGTCATCCTCCAGGATGTATTTTGCCCCATCCAGGGTAACCACCGACTTAACCGCTTCCCCCCCGATCTTGGCCGGCGCTTCCTGCGCCAGGTGCTCAACCATCTGTGATTTGGAAATCGGGCGTGCCATCCGCAGGTCCACGCGGCCGTAGTGCGCCGGCCCAGCGACGTCGAGCAGATTCCCGACAAGATCGTGTAGCGTGGATCCTGATGCGGCGACGATCTCGGTCAGGAGCAAGCCCATCAGCACGCCGTCCCCTTCCGGTATGTGCCCACGGAAGGCGATCCCGCCCGATTCCTCTCCACCGATGAGCACATCATCACTCATCATCCATTCGGCGATGTGGTTGAACCCGACCGGGGTCTCGATGACCTCCAGCCCATACTGATCTGCCAGGCGGTTCACCATCTGTGTGGTGGAGACGGTTTTTACGACTTTTCCTTCCCAGCCCCGGGTTTCAACCAGGTACTGAAGCGAGAGGGCCATGATGCGGTGCGGGTCGACGAACTGGCCGCGGCCATCCATGGCTCCGATGCGATCCGCATCGCCGTCGGTGGCCAGTCCCAGTTGCCCATGTCCCGCAGCGATGGCACCCGCCAATGCCCCAAGGTAAAGGGCGATCGGTTCGGGATGGATTCCGCCGAAACCTGGGTTCATCTCACCCCTGACTTCGAAAACCTCACAGCCAGTGCCCTGCAGGATGCCCTTTATCTGACCCCGTCCTGAGCCAAACATCGAATCAACAACGATGTGCTGCGGGTTCTCGGCGATGATGTCGAAATTGATCAACGTTCGCAGATGGTCGTAGTAGGCAGAGGTTGGGTTGAAGCGCTCGATCAACCCCGCCGCACGCGCCCGGTCATAGTCCATGAGGTTCGGGCCGCGTCCTCGTGATTCGTTATCGTTCATGTAAACCTCAACCCGCCGACATTGCTCTCCTGCAGCCGATCCGCCGAATGCCGCTTTTAGCTTCAAACCGTTATAACGGGGAGCGTTGTGTGAGGCGGTAATCATCACCCCCGCAATCGCCCCGAGGTTTCGGACAGCGTAGGAAATGGCCGGTGTTGGGGCATCGGCACTGGCCAGGAATACCTTGAAGCCATTTGCGGCCAGCACTCTGGCTGCCTCCACGGCATAGCGGTCGGAAAGGAAACGGGTATCGAAACCAACCACCATGCGACGCGGGTCTGGGGCAGCCTCGAGCCGGGTGCCGTTCAGCCA
>Ga0315534_1001053_pt1 | contig 19357 bp, 17 predicted proteins | sample SalMarSW160240MG_FD_203094 | JGI IMG/M metagenome (GOLD analysis project Ga0315534, IMG submission 203094) | Salt marsh sediment microbial communities from the Plum Island Ecosystem LTER, Massachusetts, United States - Salt Marsh Sediment SW1602-40 ... | reverse complement strand
GTTTCCAGCTGCTGCCTTATCGTCTCCTTCTGAACCTCTATTTCCTTGCTGGCAATATCATAAAGATTCTCCCAGTCTTCTTTTGTTTTAATAGCCATGAACAGTACCTCCTGGGGAATGGTCATTCCGGCACTCTTTACCAGCTCCTCATTTATGTCATAACGCGGTTGCCCGTTTACTACAATAAAATTGAGCATCGACTCTTTGAATTCATATCCTTCAGATATCAGCATTGTCTGGTGTCCGGCAATCCTGTCTTTAACCTTCTCAATATTGAAATCCGCTGTCTTGTTCAGATATAATATCTGGGTGTGTGTTATGCTTTCAATGTTCTTAAATCCAACTATGACAACCGGTTTATCCTGGATTTTTGTCCTTGTCTTAGCCAGATTGCCCAGTTCGTAAATAAGATCATAATCACCCAGCATGACTCCTATCTTGAAATTTGAGGAATCGGCGAAACCGGGTCCGTAATCAATATATCTCGCGAGGTCGAAAATATAAAGAGCTCTCGTAGGATTATCAAATCCTCCCTGTCCGTAAGTGTTGTACCCCTGTAAAATAAGGATCAGGAAGAAAACGGCTGCTTTGAAATATTTAGATCTGCTAAGCATAACTTGAAGTATGAATGTCACTACGAAATTGCGAATTATTATTCAAGTTTGCAAGTACCCGATTATCAGAGTCAACAAGCAATGTTGAAAAATTGTTAATAACTGACCTTTCTGCCGGTCTCTCACTTGTTTTCTTATCGTAATTTTATACAAGTTTGTTTAACACCTATTATGGCACTGAATATCAGCGATTTACGGCTTGAGGGCAAGAAGATAATTATTGTAGAGGACGATCTGCCATCAATAAAATACTATGAGACTCTTCTTAAAAGTTCAGGTGCAGACATAAATATATTCCATAACGGAAAGGAATTCATTGATTACATAAACCTTGAAAAAGGCAGAATTGATCTTGTTTTCATGGATTTTCTCATTCCTCTTATCAATGGAATTGAATGTCTGAGGATTTTCAGGAAAGCAAGGAAAAATGTACCGGTTCTTATGCTTACAGCCTATTCCTCCGAGCAATCAAAAACGGAAGCTTATCTTGCAGGGTGTAACGAATATGTGCTGAAGCCGATCTATCCCGAGAAGATTTTTTTCCTTATTGAAAAATACCTTAAACACGAGGTATTGTCCTCATATATAGACTGATTCCTTCGTTTCTTATCTTGATGAGAGCTTCTGTGTCATCAGATAACGTGAGTAATATTCTTCGAGTTTTGCGTTTATCTGGTCTGCCAGTTCTTTTTCACCAAACACCTCACACGCTATAGCTGTTCTGGATGTATATTGAATCGCCGTCTGAATCTCATATTCAGCTGAACTTATTATATAAGGCGTCTGCTTAAGGTAATAATCCAGTTGATCATAGTAATACTCGCTCAATGCTTTCGTCATTTCAACAGCCTTATCTGAGGCCCCTGCCCTGAAATATGCTTCTATGATATCAGGCACATAAGGGTCATAGGGTATCTTTTCAAGAGGAAGAACCTCCATGCAATGATCAAGAACACTGATAGCCTTCTCATATTTACCTTCAGCAGCAAGTCCTTTTGCGAGTCTTGCATAATTGAGTCTGGCCCTGATCACTATCAGTGTGCGTCTGTGATGATAGTCTATATTCACTCTCTCATCATTCGCTCCTCCCCACATAAATTTGTTCATCATATTGTCATACAGAATATCCGTATCGATACGTCCGTAATCAAGCCAGCTGTTATTTTCCGTTTTGATCGGCACAAGACGGTAAGTAAGTCCTTCAAGTTGAAAATACTCCTCGAGTCCGAGCGCATCGTTGTGATACCCGGTAACATAATAAACAGGCCGCTCCCAGTTATTATGGGCCAGAATATCAATAACGAGAAGCTGGCTCTTTAAAATGGAATTTCCCTTGAGCTTAATATCAATATAGGGTACGATCTTTGACGAATCCTCAGGCTTTACTGTTCCTGATTCGAGTACTTTTTTCACATCTACCGGAAGACGTATTGTACGGGTGGGAATTATATCAAGCACTTCGGTTGGAGAGATCTGTATCTTTGTTGCCTTGTTTTCGCTGTTTACCCAGTCGATAATTGTACCAATATCAACCGGATCTTTTGTTTTTTCAATAATAAAGACCTGGTTATTTATGCCGTCATAGTATTTCTTTGTTGGAAGCGTAACCGGCAAAGGATCAGATTCATAGGTTTTATACTTCATCTGGTCGATGTACCAGTCAGTATTCATAAGCATCAGGTTACAGACGCGTACATCAGTTCTTGCTCCCTCAACCTCCTGGGCATACCATAAGGGGAATGTGTCATTATCCCCGTTTGTAAAAAGTATTGCATTGGGTGCGCATGAATAAAGATAGTTGAATGCAACATCACGTGCCAGGTACCTGTGCGATCTGTCATGATCATTCCAGTTTTCAGAAGCCATGAGTGCGGGGACCGCTGCAAGGCATAGCAGCCCGGCAACAGGTGCAGCAATCTTCTCACCTGTAATTTTTGTAATGCCCTCGAACAAAGCAAGCATTCCCAGCCCTATCCATACCGCATAAAAGTAGTATGAGCCCGCATATGCGTAATCACGCTCCCTGGGTTGGTTCGGATACTGGTTGAGATAAAAGACGATCGCAATACCTGTCATAACAAAAAGCAGAAGAATGATCCACCAGTTTTTGTTATCCCGGTTAAGCTGATAGAAAAGACCTGCCAATCCAAGAATGAATGGCAGCAGGTAGTATTTGTTTCTTGAGGTATCATCTTTCAATCCTGCCGGCAGATCAACTGTCCCTGTTCTTGCCTTATCGAGTAACTTTATGCCGGTAATCCAATTGCCATTGATTGCACCTCCGGTACCCTGTGTGTCGTTTTGCTTGCCGGCAAAATTCCACATGAAATACCTGAAATACATATACCCGTACTGGTAGGTGAACATAAATTTAAGGTTCTCACTATACCGGGGTTTTTTAATAGTTACTCTCTCTCCTGACTGATCGGTGACCTGTAATGATATTCCCTTTTTACCTCCCCACTCCCTGTAAATATCTTCATGTTCGCTCTGATCGCTCCACATGCGGGGGAAAAGTGTTATGAATCGTTCATCATAGACACGTTCAAGCCTGCGGTGAGTAACTATATATTTATCGTTCTCCAGGGCATAAACAGGTTTTCCCTCTCCATAATCGAGCACCGGAGCATTATAGTAGGGCCCTTTGATTAATGGACTCTGCCCGTACTGTTCCCTGTTGAGATAATATAACAGGTTAAATGCATTGCTTGGATTGTTTTCATTAAGAGGGGGATTGGCAGATGCTCTTATAACAATAATAGCAGTGGATGAAAAGCCTATCAGAATGACCATTATTGCTGTGAGCATTGTATTCAGCACAATCCTGTTCTTTGAAGCTATGTACCAGACAAACAGGGCTACCAGGATTAATAATAGTATATTCACAAAGGCTGAGCCCGATACTATCCAGATACCTGTCAGAAAAAGGGCTCCAATGGCTATTATGCTGTTCCCGGCTCTGTTATTTGAGATTAATGTGGACCTGACTGCAAGGATGAACATTGCTGCCAGAAGTATCATATGAAAGATCACCCCGCTGTTTGGGGGGAGACTCAGTGTGTTAACAAAGAAAAGATCGAGCTTTGATGATATTTTTACTGTGCCTGGCATTATCCCCCACAGCATCAGTGCCAGCATCACGAAAGATGAGGTAATTGAAATGACCAGCCCTTTCCATGAAAATTCAAATTTTCTGAAATAATATACCAGGACTATAGCTGGAAGGGTAAGCAGATTGAGCAAGTGCACACCAATTGAAAGACCCATCAGGAATGCAATCAGTATTATCCACCTGTCGGCATACTTTTCATCAGCAATCTCCTCCCATTTAAGGATAGCCCAGAATACCGCAGCAGTAAAAAAGGAGGATGTTGCATACACCTCACCTTCGACTGCAGAGAACCAGAATGAATCAGAAAAAGTATAGGCAAGAGCTCCTGTTGCCCCGGCAGCTATAATTGCAGTTATTTTTGTGACATTGAACATGCTCTCATCCTTAACAAGGATTTTCCTTGCCAGATGGGTTATGGTCCAGAAGAGAAATAGAATAGTAAAAGCACTTACCAGACCCGACATTGCATTTATCATCACTGCAACCTTTGATGTATCACCCCAAGCAAAAAGGCTGAAGAACCTGGCAAATATCATGAAAACCTGACTGCCAGGAGGGTGTCCGATTTCGAGTTTGTACGCGGAGGCAATAAACTCACCACAATCCCAAAGGCTTGTTGTAGGTTCAAGTGTCAGAAGATATGTAATAGCGGCGATGACAAAAACAACCCACCCCGAAATGTTGTTGATAAATCTGAACCTCTTCATTTATTCCATATTATTTCAAACTTCCTGTAACGGAACAGATGACGAAAGTACTGATTTTTTTTAATTTGCTATTTTTGAGTCATGAATCATAAAATCGGTTTTAAATCAATACTATATATATTATTCCTCTGTCTCGTTTCACCGGCTGTCTCAGCTCAATACTATAATACAGGACAGGATCCAGCCTCTGTTAAATGGCTTCAGATAAAAACAGGGAAATTTACCGTAATTTATCCCGAGAAATATGGATCAGGAGGTATTCAGTTCGCAAAGGATCTTGAAAAGGCATATTCCGAAATCTCTGCATTCTTTCCTGAAAAGAAACTTAATATTCCTGTCATAATTCACAATTATACCACCCAGGCAAACGGTTATGTAGCATGGGCCCCTAAACGAATGGAGATATATCCCACCCCGGATCAGAACTCACTGCCCATTGATAATAAAAGGCAGCTGGCATTGCATGAACTGACCCATGTATTGCAGATGCAGTCTCTTAATTCGGGATTTTCAAAATTCATGTCCTTCTTTTTCGGACAGCAGTTTCCTGGTGTCATAACCAGTTTCCTGCCCCTTTGGTATATGGAAGGTGAAGCCGTTTTCAATGAATCACTATTTACTGAATCAGGCAGGGGAAGAAGCCCCGGATTCCAGAGTCTTCTTAAGGCAATAGCCATTGAAAAAGGGGAAATGTACAAGTACGATAAACTGCTTAACGGATCATACAGGGATTATACACCTGACTATTATCAGTTTGGTTATCAGATGTATACATGGGCTTTACTAAATAATGATCCTGGTATCTGGTACAACGTGCGTGAATTCACGGCCAGCCAGCCCTTCACCCTTAACCCTGTTAACATAAGTCTTAGAAGAAGTGCCGGACTAACGAAAAAGAAACTCTTTAATCAGACGTTTGACACACTTGGAAGTATCTGGAAACAGGATCTTGAGAAAAACAATGCCATAGACTACAGTCCGGTAAATCCACCTGGTAAAAAAGGGTATACGAGTTATTATTCTGCAGTCTATGCAGGTACAGATTCGGTTATCGCGGTTAAAACATCACTGGCTGATCCGGTTTCATTTGTACTTATCAGTCCCTCGGAAAAAAGGGAGAAAGAATTGTTTGTTCCCGGGAAGTTATACCCCTGGGTTATTTCCTTTGGAGACGGGAGAATAGTATGGGTCGAATCATTGACTGATCCCAGGTGGGCAAACAGAAATTATTCAGTGATAAAAACATTCGATATCCATACTAAAACGGTTCTTCAGTTGACATTCAGATCGAGGTATTTATCGGCATCTGTTTCTCCTGACGGCAGGATAATAGCTGCTACGGAAAACACTGAGGATGACAGGAATAACCTTGTACTGATGAATGCTGACGACGGATCTGTAATAAACAGGGTTCCTGTTCCCGGAAATGCTTTTTTACAGCGTCCTCAATGGTCAGGCGATGGCAAAAAGATCACTCTTGTTTCCCTGACAGGAGATGGTGAAGGCATCCTGTCCTATTCTCCTGAAAACAAGGAGTGGAAGACTCTTATTGGTGAAAGCAATGATGATATTCACTCAGCTTTTTTGACAAATGATTCATTGTTTTATTCAAGTGCCGTTTCGGGCATAGATAATATATATCTTCTTACAGGAGATGGAAAATTATCGGCAGTTACCCGTTCAAAATTCGGGGCAACTGATATGAATATTACAGGGAACAGGCTCTTTTTCAGCAATTATACCTCATCAGGAAACAAAATATGTATTACCTCACCTGCTGAGGCCGAAGAAATCAAAAAACCTGTTTCCGGATCTGCCTCATATCTTATCGACCGGTTTGAGAAGCCTCTGATAAGGGAAGAAGCTGATTCTGCCATAAAATATACACCGGAACCCTACAGAAAGTGGAAGCATCTTTTCGGGATCCACAGCTGGATGCCGATGTATGCTGATATTGAAGCCATACAGAATGATCCTGCTTCAGTGAGGCCGGGATTCACACTGATGTCGCAAAATCATCTGAGCACTCTTACTGCTACTGCCGGTTACGAGTACTCTGCCGATAAGCGGCACAAATTCCACTCCCGTATTATCTGGGAAGGCTGGTATCCCGTAATTGAATCAAGGCTTGATTATGGTAATGAACAGGTCATTGATCTTATGGGTTCGATGCCGGCATGGATTCCTGCGAAGGTCTCCCCGGGATTAAGATTCCTGAATAGTATTTATATTCCATGGTCCTTCAGTACCGGTAAGTTCTCACAATACCTTTATCCATCTTTCTCGGTCGATTACAGGAACGATTACATATACGAAAGGGAAACCTCTGATTATGATTACGGACAGACAAGTTTTACCGGACGTCTCTATTTTGCCAATTATCACCGGTCGGCATATCGCGATATATATCCGCGTTTCGGCCAGATCATCGATGCATCATATGAGTGTGCTCCTTTTGACAAACATATCTATGGTTCGGATTTCAGTGCAAAAGCAGCCTTTTATTTTCCTGGCTTCATAAAAAACCATGGGATAAGAATAAGGTATGAAACAGAGAACCAGAGTTTTGTTAAATACCTTACGGATAATAAGATCCATTACCCCCGTGGCTATGATGACATTATCTCTGAAGAGCTTGATTTTTTCTCCGTGGATTATGTTGCACCTTTATTATATCCTGATTTTAATATCGGATCTCTTTTCTACATGACAAGAATCCGTACCGGATTGTTTTATGATTTTGCGCGGGGTAAGAATAATTATTATCTGAAATCTGATATGGGGGCCAGGGTGGTGGATTATTTTACCGGGGGGACCGAATCATTCAGCTCTTTTGGTATCGAGTTTATTTCAGATTTTTATCTTCTCAGGATTCCTTACCCGATATCAGCAGGAGTACAGGCTGCATGGAAAAACTTTAATGAGGCTCCCTCATTTGAGTTTTTATTCAACATCGACATTTATGGTATGAATATCGGGAAATTACGAAGAGGGTCAGATTATTAACTCTCTGGCCATATTCTTAATCAGATCCCATGCTTTTTCCACATGTTCAAGTGTAACATTTGTCTGTCCTGTTACCATCCTGAGAGTATATTGACCGTTAACCGTTGTATGCGTCAGGTATATTTTGCCGGTATCGTTGAGCTGGTGATTAAGCTTCTGATTGATAGCATTCAGTTTCTCCACTGTCATTACAACAGGGTGGTATCTGAAACAGACCACATTAAGCGAGAGCGGAGCTGTCAATTCAAAATCAGGTTCTGATGATATCATCTCTGCAAGTTGTTTTGCCAGACTAATGTGGTATCTTATTTTTTCTCTCAGGCTGTCTGTTCCGTATGACCGGATTACGCTCCACAGTTTTAAAGCCCTGAATCTGCGGCCAAGCGGGATTCCCCAGTCCCTGTAATCATTCACCTGTCCCCGGCTTCTTGTCTTGAGGTATTCCGGCAGTATTTCAAATGTCCTGATCAGCGATCCCGTATCTCTTGTAAAAAAGGCTGAACAGTCGAAATTGGTGAACATCCATTTATGCGGATTAAAAACAAAGCTGTCGATAAGTTCCTTCCCATCCAGCATCCATTGAAATTCGGGCAAAATAAGGGCTGTACCGCCCATTGCGGCATCTACATGAAGCCAGATACCGTTTTCCCTGCAGATCTCTCCAATTGCATGTAAAGGATCAATAGCGGCAGTACCTGTCGTCCCGATTGTAGCTATGGCACAACAGGGCTTAAAACCCCTTTTTTTATCCTCATTTACAGCTTTCACCAGTTCCCCTGCGATCATTGAATAGTCTTCTCCAACAGGTATCTTAACCAGGTTTATTTTTCCGATACCGGCGATCCTGACAGCTTTTTCCACCGAGGAGTGAGTCTGCTGAGAACAGTACACTCTTAAGGTACCGGCATTTTGAAATCCCTCATCATTAACTGCAAAGTTGGTGGTTTTCTCTCTTGCCGTTATAATGGCAGCAAGCGTTGCTGTTGATGCTGAGTCCTGAATAACTCCCTCGAAATCAGCAGGTAAACCTATCAGATCGCGCAGCCAGATCATCATTTTCTTTTCAAGTTCGGCTGCAGCAGGAGATGTCTCCCATATCATACACTGTGCTGCCAGTGTCGATATCAGCATCTCCGCAAGAACAGATGGCGGGCTGGTGTTTGCAGGGAAGTAGGCGAAGAAATTGGGGCTTTGCCAGTGTGTGATACCTGGCATTATTATCTCTTCAAAATCTTTCATTATGTCATCGAAAGATTCACCTGCTGATGGTGGGGTACCGGGTATCTTTTTGAATATCTCTCCCGGTTTCACTGATGATTTTACGGGATAACTTTCCACATTCTCCATGTACGCAGCCATCCAATCGACCAGATCATGGGCATGTTTCCGGAATTCCTCGATGGTCATTATATATGGATTATTTTACCGATTCGGCCAGCAGGATTATTTTGTTCATTTTAACTTCAATTACCCCGCCGTCGATCTCGTATCTTTTTTCATTGTCATCCTGATCCACCATGATCACCGTGCCATTCTCCAGCGTTGAAATAATGGGGGCATGATCTTTAAGAACCTGGAAAGAGCCTTTTTTACCGGGGACTCTTATTGATTTGATATCCCCCTCATAGACTTTTTTATCGGGAGTGATGATCTCTATCTTCATCAGGATACTGTTTATTTAGACTGGGCAAGTATCTTTTCGCCCTTTTCGATTACATCTTCAATGGTTCCGACAAGCATGAATGCGGCTTCAGGATACTGGTCCACCTTACCCTCCATTATCATGTTGAATCCTTTGATATTATCTTCCAGTGAAACAAGAGCCCCCTTAATGCCTGTGAATTGTTCGGCCACATGGAACGGCTGTGAAAGAAATCTCTGGATCCTTCGTGCTCTGTGAACCACCAGTTTATCCTCTTCGGATAGTTCGTCCATCCCCAGTATGGCTATGATATCCTGAAGCTCATTATATCTCTGCAGAAGCTCTTTCACCCTTTGGGCACATTTGTAGTGTGCCTCGCCAACGATATCGGGAGTAAGAATTCTGGATGTTGAATCAAGCGGATCAACAGCCGGGTAAATGCCCAGCTCCGATATTTTACGGCTAAGTACGGTTGTCGCGTCAAGGTGTGCGAAGGTAGTTGCCGGAGCAGGGTCAGTAAGGTCGTCGGCAGGAACATAAATTGCCTGTACAGAAGTAATTGAACCATGTATTGTCGATGTAATACGTTCCTGCATGACACCCATTTCGGTTGCCAGTGTCGGTTGGTATCCCACAGCCGAGGGCATACGTCCCAGGAGTGCTGACACTTCCGATCCGGCCTGTGTGAAACGGAATACATTGTCCATAAAGAAGAGAATATCCCTTCCGCCGCTTTTACCGTCGCCATCCCTGAAATGTTCAGCAACTGAGAGGCCGGAAAGCGCCACCCTTGCTCTTGCTCCCGGGGGCTCATTCATCTGGCCAAAGACCAGTGCCAGCTTCGATTCCTTTAATGCATTATGGTCAACTTTTGAAAGGTCCCAGCCGCCGGCTTCCATGCTTTCAAGAAACTCCTTCCCGTACGTGATAACTCCCGCTTCAAGCATTTCGCGGAGAAGATCGTTACCCTCTCTTGTTCTTTCACCAACACCCGCAAAAACGGAGAGTCCCGAATAGGCTTTTGCAATATTGTTGATAAGCTCGAGGATAATCACTGTTTTTCCAACGCCTGCTCCTCCAAAGAGACCGATTTTCCCTCCCCTGGAATATGGCTCAATAAGATCGATCACCTTGATCCCGGTATGCAGTACCTCTTTCTCTGTTGACAGGTCATCATATTTCGGGGGCTTCCGGTGAATGGGATATCCCCCCTTCTTGTCCAGGGGCCCGAGCCCGTCAATAGCCTCGCCGGTTACATTCATGAGCCTGCCCTTTATCTGTTCTCCGATAGGCATGGTTATCGGCAGTCCTGTAGCCACCACTTCCATCCCCCTGCGAAGGCCATCAGTCGAATCCATGGCAATTGTACGAACAGTATTTTCACCGATATGTTGTTCGCACTCAACAACCAGGATCGTTCCGTCATCTCTCTTTATTTCAAGGGCATCATAGATATCCGGCATTTCCATGCCCTTTCTTTGAAATGTAACATCAACCACTGCTCCTATGATCTGGCTGATCTTACCGGTATTCTGTGCCATATTCCTTTTTATTTGATTATTTTTCAGAATATACAAATTTAATAAAATTTGCAAAAGTTATAGTTACACCTTCATAATTTAAGATTAATATTGCCTGATATATCAGAAAAATTTATCTTTAGCCTGTAACGATAATATTAATTCTAAATATATCCTATATGAGAAGATTCCTATTTGTTTTATTGGTCATGTTTATAGCTGTTCCGGCTGCAAAATCACAATTTACAAAAATCGGGGGCGGCACCGGATTCACAACAGGTTACAAGTTCCATGAAATGGACATGGATTACAATAAAAGCGGACATTTTTTTGCCTCATTGAAGGGCATTTATGAAATTACGGTCCCGATACATATTTCACCATCCATTACATTCTTCATTCCTCATGTATACAAGGACTCTGAATATAAGTATACTGTAAATACCCTGATGTTCGACATTAACGGTCATTATGTATTCAATTCTCTTGACAGGTTTGAATTCTACGGGCTGGCAGGTCTTGATATAATGCTGGCTTGGAAAAGAACGAAGTATGATTCTGAAATTATAAATAAAGAAAGCGATAATGCTCTTGGCTTGAATCTTGGTGTAGGTTCATATATGAAGATGTCCGAGCAGTTTGATCTTTATTTTGAAGCGAAGTATATTCTAAGCAAATATGATCAGTTCATGCTGAATGTAGGTGCACTGATTAACATCGACTGGCTCAAGAAACACGAGGATACAGGGGGTCTGTAATCTAACGATCCCTCCCTATAAGAGAGCTGGCCGTAAGGTTCAGCTCTTTTTTTCTCTCTTCGCTCACTCCGACCTGCTTTAGAAAACTGAATGCTTTTCCGATATATTCATTGGCCAGGGCTTCTGTGGCAGCTTTTATGTTAAGCTGATCATAAAGTTCAATAACCTCCTCCACCTTTGTTTTCGGGTCAGCATCCTTAATGGCCAACAGTGCCATAAGCTGTTTAAGCTGCTCTCCTGAAGCTGTTTCCATTGCCTTCACCAGTGGAAATGTTTTTTTATTTGCAACAATGTCAGCTCCCGGAGTCTTGCCAAACACTTCTGTGTCGCCCCATATATCAAGCATATCGTCCTGGATCTGAAACGCCAGCCCAAGGTTTATCCCAAATTCATATAACAAGTCCGAATCCTTGTCTAAGGCTCCTCCGATTACTGCTCCTGTTTTAAGTGCGGCTGCCAGAAGTACTGCTGTTTTCAGTTCTATCATCCTCAGGTACTCCCGGCGGGTTATAATATCTCTTTTTTCGTAATCCATATCCAACTGCTGACCGGTACATACATCTATAGCAGCATTATTATAAATATTGAAGACTTTTAGCAGATTATCTCCAGGAGTTTTTAATATGCACTCATTGGCGATGAATGCCATCACATCTCCTGACAGTATTGCCTGGTTGATGTTCCATTTGTTATACATAGTCGGCATATTTCTTCTTACCGGTGCCTGATCCATAATATCATCATGTACAAGGGTGAAATTATGAAAGACCTCCAGTCCTATGGCCGGCAGCATAGCTTCATCAATTTTATCGCTGAACAAATTACAGGCCAATAGAACCATCACAGGTCGCAGTCGTTTACCTCCTGATGACAGGACATATTTTACAGGATCAATAAGTTCTACTGCTTCCGTATTAAACGAAAGATTTATTATAGCCTTTTCAACTTTTCCCTTTAAATCGGAATAACTGTACATGATTTATTTTCAACGATCCCGGCAGCAGGCACAAAACTTATCCCTTCAGGGCTTCGGCACCGCTGACAACTTCAAGGATCTGGTTAGTGATTGCGGCCTGGCGTGCCTTGTTATACTGCAGCGTCAGCTCCCGGATCATGCTGGTGGCATTATCGGTAGCCTTATGCATTGCTGTCATCCTTGCTCCATGCTCGGCAACAAATGAATCAAGAATTGCTTTAAAAAACTGTATTTTAAGCGATTTTGGAATAAGCTCTTTTACAATTTCCTCTTCTGATGGTTCATAAATATAGTCGGCGAGTATATTTTTCTTTTCTTCTGATGAGGCTGCCGGTTCAACAGGAAGAAACTTCTCCTCAGTCATGATCTGTACTGCAGCATTTTTAAAGTGGTTATAAATAAGTTCGATTCTGTCATATTCACCCTTGACAAAACTTGTCATAATTTTTTCTGCAACAACTGCCACATTATCAAATGTAAGGTTATTAAAAAGATCATTACGTTCAGGCAGCATTTTTATTTTTTGCTTTTTCAGATAATCATAACCTTTTTTACCAATCGGCAGTATCGTCAGGTCTCCCCTTTTGAACTGGTCGATATATTTTTCAGAAATCACTCTCCTGGCTTCTTTAATTACATTTGAGTTAAACGCCCCGCAAAGACCTCTGTTTGACGTAATTACAACCACCAGTACTTTTTCGGGGGAAGAAATGCGTCCGTAGACATTTTCAATCTCTGTTTCGGCAAGGTTTTGTGTAAGGTCTGTAAGTATTTCCTGTAATTTTTTAACATAAGGACGCAGACGGACTATCTTATCCTGGGCTTTTCTCAGTTTGGCTGCTGAGACCATTTTCATGGCCGAGGTGATCTGCCTTGTGGATTTGACAGAACTTATTCTGATCCTTATTGCTTTTAAATTTGGCATTGCAACTAATTAGTCATGCAGATATCCTTCTTATTCCTGGGGCTTATATTTTGCCGTAAGTTCTGCAGCGACTTTTTCGAGCACTCCGGTAATATCACTATTAAGCACTCCGTCGCGAAGGTTATCAAGAATATCCCTGTGTTTCAGATCGAGATATTCAATATATTCATTTTCAAAACTTTTTACTTTGTCTACCGATACATCTCTGAGTAATCCCATGGTACCGCAATATATTATTGCAATCTGTTTTTCAACCGGTACCGGTGCATATTGTTTCTGTTTCAGTATCTCAACATTTTTTGCTCCCTTATTAAGGATGGCGAGTGTTGAGGCATCCAGATCGGATCCGAATTTTGAAAACGCCTCCAGTTCACGGTACTGTGCCTGGTCAACCTTCAGTGTACCTGCAATTTTTTTCATTGACTTGATCTGGGCATTGCCACCGACCCTGGAGACTGAGATTCCGACGTTAATAGCCGGCCTGACGCCTGCATTGAAAAGGCTTGATTCAAGGAATATCTGTCCATCGGTTATGGATATTACGTTAGTCGGTATATATGCTGAAACGTCTCCTGCCTGCGTTTCAATTATCGGCAGTGCGGTCAGCGATCCTCCTCCTTTTATCATATGTCTGATAGATTCCGGTATGTCGTTCATCTGTTTTGCCACCTCATCCGATTCAATGATTTTTGCAGCTCGTTCGAGGAGGCGGGAGTGAAGATAGAAAACATCACCCGGATATGCCTCACGTCCGGGCGGACGTCGAAGCAAAAGAGAAACCTCCCTGTAAGAGACTGCTTGTTTTGACAGGTCATCATAGATAATAAGGGCATCTCGTCCTGTATCACGGAAGAACTCGCCTATGGCAGCTCCTGCAAAAGGTGCATAAAATTGTGAAGCTGCGGGATCTGCTGCGGTTGCAAGAACTATCACCGTATACTCCATGGCCCCGTGTTCTTCAAGTGTTTTGGCAATGTTAGCCACAGTTGAACCTTTCTGTCCGATCGCCACATAAATGCAATAAACCGGTTTTCCTTTTTCGAAGTTGCTTCGCTGGTTTATTATTGTATCTATTGCAATTGCCGTTTTACCTGTCTGCCTGTCGCCAATGATGAGCTCTCTTTGTCCGCGTCCTATCGGTATCATGGCATCTATAGCCTTAATACCTGTCTGGAGCGGCTGTTTCACCGGCTGACGGAATATAACCCCGGGCGCTTTTCTCTCAAACGGCATTTCATAAAGCTTCCCTCCTATGGGCCCCTTGCCGTCAAGAGGCTTCCCTGTCGGAGTTATAACTCTCCCAAGCAGTTCTTCACCAACATCAATGGACGCAATGCGACCGGTTCTCTTAACTATATCACCTTCATTTATCTCCTCCGTAGGACCAAGCAGTACTGCGCCTATGTTATCTTCCTCAAGGTTCAGAACTATTGCTTCAATTCCGTTTTCGAACTCAAGGAGTTCATTCGATTCGGCATTGGTAAGACCATAAATACGTGCGATCCCGTCGCCGACAGTAAGCACAGTCCCGACCTCTTCCAGTTCCGTTCCTGTTTGTATTCCCTCAAGTTGTTGCTGAAGAATCTTTGAGACTTCTGCGGGTTTAATACTTGTCATATTTTTATTTCTTAAGATGCTAACTTTTCAATTTCTGTTTATTATGCAGTAAATGTTTTGCTCTTCAGCTCTTTTTCTATTTTGCGGAGTTTATTCCTTATGCTGGCATCAATTAATTTGTCATCTATCCTCAGAATAAAGCCCCCGAGAATATCTTTATCTATTATCTCTTTAAGCTCCACTTTAGTGTTAAAAGCAGAAGAGACCAGTTCGGAGATCTGTTTCTTAACCTTATCATCTGTTCTGATTGCTGTAGTGAGGATGGTTTCAGTGATACCTTTATATTTCATCGTATCGCTCATGAAGACCCTGGCAATCGCAGGAATATAACTCTCCCTAGTGTTCATTATTACCATATCAATGAACGAAAGTGTGAGTTTTTCAAGCTCTTTCCCCAACAGGCTATGCATTATCTCCCTTTTTTTTGCAGGAAGTATTATGGGGCTGTCCAGCAAATCTCTGATTTCGGGGATCTTGCACAACTCCGAAACATAAGCCATGTCCTGATAAACCCGGTCAAGCATTTTTTTCCCCAAGGCTGACTGGAGCAATGCACGGGAGTATCTGACGGATATTTTGCTGTCGTTCATGTAAGATCAGCTTTCTAGTTCTTATTTAAATCGATCTCTTTCAGATATTTATTTATCAATTTCTCCTGCTCTCCCGTTTTGCTGAGTTTTTCTCCCAGCAGTTTGGATGCAATCTCTACTGACAGGTGTGCTACCTGTTGATGGATCTCGGAAAGAGCTTTGATCTTCTCTTTTTCTATCCCGGCTATAGCTTTATCGACTATCTTTTCGGCCTCTTCGGAGGCTTTTCCCTTTGCTTCGGCAATCAGTTTGTCACGTACATCCCTTGCCTCTTTAAGAATAACTTCCCTTTCTTCCCTGGCTTTTCTCAGGATTGCTTCATTATCGGCCTGGAGTCTCACCATTTCTTTCCTGGCCTTCTCTGCCGATTCAAGTGATCCTTTTATCATCTCATCTCTCTGCCTGATGGCAGCGAGTATCGGTTTCCATGCAAATTTTGCCAGCAGGAAGAAAAACAAAGAAAAGATCAATACTGACCAGAAAAGTGTTCCAATGCCTACAGATGTCAGACTGTTACCTGCTAAGAATGTCATATTTTCTGAATTAAGAATTTCCCGATAAAAGATCCTGCAATCAACCATTGCAGGATCTCGTTTTCCTTTAAGCTGTAATAAGTGCTACAACAACTGCAAACAGTGCTACTCCTTCAATAAGGGCTGCTGAAATGATCATTGCCAATTGAACTTTGCCTGCAGCTTCAGGCTGCCTGGCTATTGCTTCCATGGCTGATCCGCCAATTTTGCCGATACCAAGACTTGCCCCGATAACTGCAAGACCTGCTCCGATTGATGCCAGCGATATTGCTGCTTGTGCTTCCATAATGAAAAAAATTTAATGAACAATAAAAATTTAATGATGTCCCTTAACAATTGCCAGGCTGATAAAGAGAGCCGACAATAGTGTGAAAACATATGCCTGAAGGAATGCCACGAGAAGTTCGAGGCAGTCCATGAATATTACAAAGAAAATTGATACCGGGGCTACTGCCACGGAATCAAAAATAAAGATTAATGCAAGCAGGCTCATAACTATTATATGACCTGCGGTTATGTTTGCAAATAAACGGACCGTGAGAGCAAATGGTTTTGCTATCATTCCGATGAGCTCAACCGGGATCATTATCGGCAGGAGCCAGAATGGAACACCCGGTGTGGCAAAAATGTGACGCCAGTAAGATCTGGTTCCGCTAACCTGTATGATTACAAAGCTAAACAGGGCGAGCGTCATTGTTACAGCAATATTTCCTGTAACATTTGCTCCGAATGGCGGCGGAAAGGGTACCAGCCCCATAATATTGTTAATAAGGATAAAGAAGAATACCGATAAAAGATATGGCATGAATCGTTCATGTTCTTTATACCCGATATTCGGAATTACTACTTCGTCGCGTATAAAACAGATCACCGGTTCAATGAAACTCTGGATACCCCTGGGATGGCTTATCCCTGATTTCTTATATGAACGTGAAAGGGAGATGAAAAGCCACAAGCCTATCAGTGCCGCAGCCAGCATCCCAACTACCGTTTTTGTCATGGAAAAATCAAGTGGCATGTTTTCCGCATCTATCTCTCCGGCTGCATTTACAGCCACTATCTTGCCTGCATATTCCCCCTCCTCTTCAAGCCTGAAACCCTTATATTCACGCCCGTGTGCCAGTTTGCCTGAGAAGAAAAAGTGAAAACCCTTACCTTTCCGGTAAAGTATAACCGGGAGATATATTGCGACAGATTCCCCGTTTTTTTTAGTCAGGATATGCCATTCATGTGAATCTGAAATATGCTCAATAATAAATGAGCTTGCATCAAACTCCTTTTTATCATGTTCTGATGCTGCAGCATCTTGGGATCCATGCTCTTCCTGCCCTCTTGCAGGTATATTATATACTAACAGCAAGAGAATCATGAAGAGTCCTGTCAATACCCGGGTTTTCAAATCTGTATTAATTATAAAGATTTGTTTTTCAGTGTTTTCAGTAGAATCATTACCGAAAACAAAGTGAATGTTAAATATAAGACAAAAAATAATAAAACTGAGGATAAACCTGTTTTTTTAGCAACAAAAAACCAGGCAAATGCGAATATCAGTTCAATAAGGAATTTAAGGCTTATTGAGACCAGGGTGTGCATGGTCTGGCCTGCGGGCTCTTTACTCTGTCCCCTGAAAAAGATTATTAAGATCAGAAGGTTGATAAACATAAAACCTGCTGATACCGCAATAATATCAGTGAAGCTTAATTCAATATTAACATATCTGACCACAAGGAATCCTGCAACAAGTATAACCACTTCCAGCAACGCCAGCAAGAGAGCTGATTTGATCGGGGGTTTCAAAAGTGGGATTATTTTTTAATAATGAAATCTTTTATTGCAATCCAGATTGCTGCAAAAACACCCAGAAGCGACAGGATTATTGTAAAGACAGGCTTGCTGAATTCGAGCAGTTTATCAAGTTTAGTGCCTCCCCATGTTGTCAGAAAGATTATGACACCCATCTGGACGACTATTCCAGAATATTTTGCTAACTGTTCCAGTCCCTTATTTTCCGGGTCGTTCCTGTTCTCCTGGTGTTGCTGTTCCTGTTCCTCCATTATTTTCGTTATCACTCATTTTGCAGTTCCCGGAAAACTTAGCTCCCGGTTCAATTGATAGTTTTACAGTAACAATGTCACCAAGTATCTTTGAAGAAGCCTTGAGAATAAGCAGCTGGCTCACACTTATTTTGCCTTCGACACAACCCGATACCTCGGAATTCTTACATATTACCTCACCATTTACTCTTCCTGTTACACCAATCACAACCTTGCCCTTTGTATTCAGGTTTCCTGTTAAACTGCCATCAATACGAATGTCTCCTCCGGATTTTATATCACCGCTAATTTCTGTTCCGTTACTGATCAGGTTTATTGCAGCTGGTTCTGTCTCGTTATTTTTTGCCATAGGTTTCGAATTAAGAGATACAAGGTTAATAACTCACAAATATATAAACTATTGCAAGAAAAAAATATGTTCGTTCCTAAATCCCCTTCTATGTGTATAACAAAGTTTCAGGGGGTTGTGGGCATTGGATCGTATGCCCACTTCAAATATATTGATCCCCAGGTGAATCCTCCTCCAAATGCAGCAAGAATAAGTATGTCGTCCTTCCTGAGCCTGTTTTCATATTCCCAGAGGCACAATGGTATTGTTGCAGCAGTAGTGTTACCGTAATTCTCTATGTTTATCATGATCTTTTCCGGGGTAAGTCCCATTCTTTTTCCTGTGGCTTCTATTATCCGCAGGTTTGCCTGGTGTGGAACCAGCCATGCGATATCTTCCGGCTTAAGATTGTTCCTGTTCATTATTTCCACAGCAACCTCAGCCATGTTCACAACCGCGAATTTAAATACGCTCTGCCCTTCCTGGTAAAGAAAATGTTCCTTTGCATCAACGGTTTCATGTGATGCCGGTTTAACAGAACCTCCCGCTTTAAGATGTAAAAACTTACGGCCCGAGCCGTCAGTATGGAAAAGATAGTCCATCACGCCTGTTTCCTCGGTTGTGGGTTCCAGCAGCACGGCTCCTGCAGCATCGCCAAAAAGAGGACATGTTGTTCGGTCGGAATAGTCTGTTATGGATGACATCTTGTCGGCACCCACAACTATTACTTTTTTAAATCTGCCTGTTTCAACATATGCCGCTGCTGTCTGCAATGCAAAAAGGAATCCCGAGCAGGCTGCGCCAACATCAAAGCTGAATGCATTTTTGATCCCGACCTTATCGGAGATTATATTTGCTGTTGCAGGGAAGTTCATGTCGGGGGTGATTGTAGCACATATCAGCAAATCTATCTCTCCAGGCGAAGTTCCGGTTTTTTCAAGTAATCCTTTCACAGCCTTCTCGCCAAGGTCTGAG
>Ga0315534_1001052_pt1 | contig 19362 bp, 20 predicted proteins | sample SalMarSW160240MG_FD_203094 | JGI IMG/M metagenome (GOLD analysis project Ga0315534, IMG submission 203094) | Salt marsh sediment microbial communities from the Plum Island Ecosystem LTER, Massachusetts, United States - Salt Marsh Sediment SW1602-40 ... | reverse complement strand
GAAACCCTCGCCGAAACTCGAGCGCACCTTGCTGAACCCGGCTTGCAGGCGCCTCTGAGCCTCCTGCTTGCCAAGCTTGTGGGGAATGGTAACGACCACCGGTCGAGACATGACCGAACCTCTCTTCGTAATAACATTGAAATGTCATGTGGTGCGGTCAAAGCCGCCCGACCAGTGGTCTCGCAGAAAAACCGGTAATACGCGTCACGGTCTATGGCGTCTCGTCTTTATGATCGACATGACCGAGATCCCGCTTTGGCGCGACCTCATCCCTGACCATCTGTTTCAACTCGGTGATCTCAGGGAATCGCCCGCGCTCGCCGCGCGACCAAATCAATTTGCCGTCTATGCGGATCTCAAACAGGCCACCGGTATCATCGGGGATGAGGGTGACCGAGCCGAGCTCTTCGGCGAAAGTCGAGAGCAGCTCCTGGCCCATCCAAGCCGCCCGCAGCAACCAGTTGCAGAGGCGGCAATAGGTGATAGCTATGTTGGGTCTAGACGGAATCGCGAAACGCTCCCATTTAGAGGGTGGGGCCAAGCGGGCGCCAATCTAGTCCTTGAGGCCGTCCTGCCTCAAACAATTCTTGATCCCGCTGCGGCAATAGGGCGCCTCCTTCCAGAATGCCTTATGTTTCAAGAAAAATCCGGCCGCGACGGCCTATTCTTGAAACGGCGCCTCGTTGTAAGGTCCGGCGGATCGCCCCATTGTCATAATACCGGTGCAAATTACTGGAAAGACAGGTTCATGAGATTGACGCTCACCTCCCCGCTCCGCTTCCTGATCGCCATGGCTTTGCTTGTGGCCCTCGTCCCGTCATGGAGCAGCCAAGCAGCCTCCAATGCCTTCGATACTTTGCTCGGTTCCTGGCGGGGAAGTGGACAGATTCTGCTCAGCGACGGGCGCACCGAGCGTCTTAAGTGCAACGCCTACTATACGGGCGGCGGCTCGCGACTCGGCATGGCCATCCGCTGCCAGAGCGAGACCTCCAATGTCGAGATCAGGAGCAAGCTTAGTCAAACCGGCAGCCGGATCACCGGCACCTGGGAAGAACGCACGTACAACGCCGAAGGAACGGCCACGGGGACGGCGAGCGGCGACAAGATCAGCCTCCAGATCAGCGGCGGCGTCACGGGCACGATGCAGGTGTCCTTTAGCAAGTCACGCCAAAGCGTTGCGATTTCGACCCAAGGAATTGCTCTGAAAAACGTGACGATCGACCTCACGCGCAGCTAGTCCATCGCACCAGGCTTGCCGCCGGCTGCCCCTGGAGGCACTGTCTCCTGGCAGAGTCGGAGCCGGCCGGAGGAGCCAAGCCATGGGCGAAGTTTTGCTGACACGTCGTTTGCAAGGAGACCGGCTCGAGCTCGCCGCCGCGGGCTCGTGGACCGCCGCACACGCCGACGAACTTGAGACGCTGATCGACGGCGTGGCCCCTGACGCAAGCAAAGCCAAGACCGTATCGATCGACATGGCCGGCGTGCGCGAATTCGACACATTCGGCGCCTGGCTGCTCGAGCGCCTCACCCGTGCCTGGTCGTCGACCGGCGCAGACACGAGCATCGTTGGCCTGCCCCAGCACGACCGCAACCTTCTCGAGGAGATGCACGGCGTCAACCGGCAGCCCGAAAGAGCGCCTGCGCAAGACAACAGGCTTGTCAGCGTTCTGGCTTCAATCGGTGAGGCCAGTGCCGGGCTCGGTCGCGGTTTCGTGCTCTTCGCCGACATGCTCGGCGCCGTCGGTGCGGCAGCAATTCGCGTGCTCGCGCGTCCGCGCGAGTTCAGGTTGACCTCGACGGTCAACCAACTCGACCGTGTCGCCTGGAAGGCCGTGCCTATCATTCTGCTCATTACTTTCTTGATCGGCGGCATTATCTCTCAGCAAGGCATCTTCCATTTCCGCAAGTTCGGTGCCGAGCTCTATTCCGTCGATCTTGTCGGCATCCTTGTGCTGCGCGAAATCGGCGTGCTGATTGTGGCGATCATGGTCGCTGGACGTTCGGGCAGTTCCTATACCGCCGAGATCGGCTCCATGAAGATGCGTGAGGAGATCGATGCGCTCCGCACCATGGGGTTCGACCCTGTGGAAGTTCTGATCCTCCCCCGCATCCTCGTTCTGATAGTCGCCCTGCCCGTGCTGACTTTCCTCGGCTGCATGGCCGCACTCTATGGCGGAGGCCTGGTCGCCTGGCTTTATGGCGGTATCAGCCCAGATATCTATATTTCCCGGCTAACCGAGGCGATTTCACTCACTCATTTCAAGGTGGGAATGCTGAAGGCGCCCTTCATGGGGCTCGTCATTGGCGTGGTGGCTTGCGCCGAGGGGCTCAGAGTGAAGGGCAGCGCCGAGTCTCTGGGGCTTCAGACCACCGCGTCCGTGGTCGAGTCGATCTTCTTGGTGATTGTGCTCGACGGTTTGTTCGCGATCTTCTTCGCCTCGATCGGAATGTAGCGCCGATGGCCAAAGGTCCCGTGATCAAGGTGCGCGACCTCGTGGTCGGCTTCGGCGACCAGCCCGTGCTCGATCATCTCTCCCTCGATGTGAAAGAGGGCGAGATCCTCGGCGTGGTCGGCGCGTCCGGTGCCGGTAAATCGGTGCTGCTACGGACCATCATCGGGCTCTTGCCGCGCCGGCACGGTACGATCGAGGTGCTCGGTGTCGACCTGGACAAGGCGAACGAGGCCGAGCGGCGTGCGCTCGAGCGCCGTTGGGGCGTTCTGTTTCAACAGGGCGCTCTGTTCTCCTCGCTCACCGTGCGCGAGAACGTGCAGTTTCCCATGCGCGAGAATCTCGTTTTGTCCCCGAGACTGATGGATGAAATGGCCTTGGCTAAGCTCGAGATGGTGGGGCTTACGCCGGACGACATGAATAAATATCCAGCGGAGCTGTCTGGCGGCATGACCAAACGGGTGGCGCTCGCCCGCGCCTTGGCGCTCGATCCGGAGATCGTGTTCCTCGACGAGCCAACCTCGGGGCTCGATCCGATCTCCGGCGGCGATTTCGACGAGCTGATCCGCACGCTGCAACAGACCTTGGGGCTGACCGTATTCATGGTGACCCACGATCTGGAGAGCCTGTATACGGCTTGCGACCGGGTGGCGGTTCTTGCCGACGGCAAGGTCGTGGTCGAAGGTTCTCTTGAAACCATGCTCGAGTGCAAGCATCCCTGGGTGCAAACCTATTTCAAAGGCAAACGCGGCAGTCTGCTCGCCGACCGGCAGATGAGCGCTTGAGAGCGGAAGGATCTGATCGATGGAAACGCGCGCCCGTTACGCTTTGATCGGACTGTTCATGCTCGCGGTGATCGCGGCGAGCTTCGGTTTTGTCTATTGGCTGGAGAACAAAGGCGGGTTTTCGCAACAGGAGACCTACCAAATCAGGTTTCAGGGTTCGGTTTCCGGCTTGCTGGTCGGCTCGGCGGTGTTGTTCAATGGGATCCGCGTCGGCGAGGTTACGGGTCTCGGGCTCAATGCGGATGCACCCCAAGAGGTGATTGCCACGATCGCGGTCGCGAGAGGCACGCCGATCAGCGCCGATACCGACGTCACTGTCGAAACACAGGGGCTGACCGGCGGCGCGGCCGTGGCGTTGCGTGGCGGAAGTTCGACCGCGCCGCTTGAGGCCAGCGACAATGGCGCACCTCCGATTCTTCTCGCCGCGCCGCAAGCAGGCCAAGACTGGACTCAATCCGCACGCGATGCCTTTCAGCGTGTCGACGAGGTCCTGGCCGATAACTCCGAGGCGCTTCACAACGCCATCACCAATATCGATACGTTCACCGACGCGCTCGCGCGCAACTCCGACAAGGTCGACGGCATCCTGGCAGGGCTAGAGCGCATGACCGGCGGTGGAACGAGCCAGGCCGAGATTCCCATCTACAATCTCGCCAAGGCGACCGGCCTCCCGCCGGCGCCCGAACATGCGCCAAGCTGGCAGCTCATCGTGCCCGAGCCGACCACGTTGATGGGGTTCAACACCGACAAAATTCTGCTCCAGCCTGCCGAGGGCGAGAGCGTTCCCGTCGCCAATGCCAAATGGGCCGACAATCTCCCCATTCTGGTCCAGGCCAGGGTGATCGAGAGCTTTGAACGAGCCGGCTATGCACAGTCGGTCAGCCGGACCAGCGATGCCATCGCCGCAGATTATCAACTCCTTCTCAATATAAGGAGGTTCCAGGTCTCCACCGTATCGGAACCTGCCATGGCCGAGATCGATTTCGTCGCCAAACTCGTCGACAAAGACGGAAAGATCTTCGATGCGACGACCTTCCAGGGAACTGCGCCGGTCAGCGGCACCGGCGCGCAAGCCTATGTGAGCGCCTTCGACGAGGTTTTCGGCAAGCTGACGGGCGAAGTTGTCACTTGGGCCACGCAAGCGCTCCGCAACGCGCCCCCGCCAGCGGCCCCAGAACCCGCCGAATCCCAGCCAGGCTAACCGCACTCTTACAATGCGAGAGTGAGGCCATCATAGGCGACGCTGGCATCAATGCCGTGCTTTCGGCCGAGTTCTTCAATCCGTGCCGCGATGCGCCTTGTGTCGCTCTTCACGATGCCGCTGCCGCAATGGGTGAAGATCGCCCAAGCGATGCCCTCGGTCTGACACCATTCGAGCTGTGTTGAAATTGGCGCATGCCCGATCAGCATCCGGCCGCGCGCCCGGACCATCGAGCGCCGAATGGTGGCGCCGTCTCCGATATACGGCGACACGCCGTGTAAGGCTTCGCCTTGTCGCGGGATCGCGGCAACGTCTGGCACATAGAAAAAGTGCCTCAGTCCTCGCTTCATACGGAAGCCCACGGCCGGCGCTCGGATCGAATGTTGCACCGGAAAGGCCTCGAGCCTTATTCCGCCGATGGTAAACGGGACACGCGCCTCAACGACCTGCCGTTCCGCAATTGGATAGCGGCCGATCAGAGACCAGGTTTCCTCTGTGGCGTAGACCGGGCATGGCGCGCCGCGGGCAAGTCCAAAGGCGTGGTCCGGGTGACCGTGAGTTAGCACAATGGCGGTGGGCGCGACCGATTTCAGCGCCGTGAGCCAATCGGCACCGCAATCGATCATGATCCGGGCACGGCGGTACTCGATGAGAAGCGCGCTGTGGCGGCGGTGTCGGCGAGATTTCACGTCGATCTCGCCGCGCGTGCCAAGAAAGGTTAGCTTGATTTGTATGCTCCTTTCGGCCGAGGCGAGCCCCAAAGCGGTAGCTCGGATTGACATTGCCGGTATTGATCGGCGTCAAACCCCTAACTTCCGGGTGGTTTAAGAGTTAAGAACGCTGAAGACATGCCACTAGAGGGTGCGTTGGCACCAAACACCAAAAACAAGGACCTGCGGGAGCAAGCGCTTGCGGCGATCCGTAGCGAGGCGCGGATTGGACCGCATTTCAAGCCCGACCTGCTTGAGATCGACGATGACGGCACCGCTACCATTGGGGCTGAGGTCGACACGATTGTGATCAAGCGCCTTGCACTTGAGCGGCTTGCCGCCACCAAGGGGGTTAGCGCGGTCATCGACCGTCTTCGCGTCAAGCCCGCTGCCGTCATGAGCGATGACGGTATGCTGGATCACTTGCGCAAGGCCTATTACGGCGAACCCTCTTTTCGCACCCTTCGGATCAAGGAGCGCAAAGGCGGCGCCGTGAAGCTTGTGCGCGACGCCTTCGAGGAGGCCGGCGGCGAGATTGAGATCGAGGTCAAGAAGGGCGTCGTCATTCTCAATGGGCACGTGCCGGGCCTTGTCACCAAACGGCTTGCCGGCGTGCTTGCCTGGTGGGTCCCGGGGAGCCGAGATGTTGTCAATGGCATCGCTGTAGAACCCCCCGAGGATGACACGCCCGACGAGATTGAAGAAGGAGTCCGCGTCGCTCTCGACAAAGATCCATTCGTCGATGCCTCACAAATCCGCGTGGGCGTGCGTCATCGAACCGTCCGCCTAACCGGATCGGTCCACTCGCACGAAGCACGCAATGCGGCCGATCGCGACACCTGGTATGTGTTCGGCGTCGACGATGTCATCAACGAACTTGGGGTCGTTCCCTAATCAACGAGCTGAATGGAACCCCTCCTCCTCGACGCAGTTTTAAAGGACTGCCACGAGGCCTAAGCTTTCTCAGAGGCGGTTCTTCTCGAATTCCTCGAGCGAATAGCCGAGCTGGGTAAGCCCCTCCTCCAGGAAATCGCCAAGCTGGGGCGTCCCCATCAGGTAGCTCGGAATATGCTTGTCACGCATCTCTTCGGCCGCCTCGCGCGCCTGCGCAAAAGACGTAAATTCTCCGCGGCCGAGCCACATCAACGCGATGAGGTCGAGTTTCTCGTCGACGTTAAGCACGCCGAGCGTCGCTTTGAGCTCCTCTTCGACGCTATCGTCAGAACTCTCTTCCAGCACGTCAACCTCGCGATCATCAGACGGGTTTGACCCCGAATCTGGATCGGTGGCAGGGACTTTCTCGTCAAACTCCCGTGCCTTGACGATGATGAAGAACACGGTCTCCGGGGAGACGGATAGCTCGGTAGAATTGTTATCGCTTTCCATACCGCACTCTTAGGGTGAAAGCCTATCGCTCCACCTTGACCTGGCTCAAGGGGACCGTCGAGGGCGGCGTCTAGGCGGCCTTCTTCTCAAGGTCGGGGGCCCATTTGCCGAGCGTGGCAAGTCCATTCATTTCGGCCCGATGGGCAAACGCTGCCTGCGCCGCCGGCTTGTTTTCGGCTTTTCCCGACCACGCTTTTTGAGGAGCAGCCTGAAGGGCGCGGCCATAAGAGAAGGTCAGCCTCCACGGCACCTCGCCCAACTTGTTCATCGCATCGAGCCGCGCGGTAGCCTCGACGTCACTTTGCCCGCCCGACAGAAAGGCAATCCCTGGGACCGCAGCTGGAACACAGGCCTTCAACACGCGAATGGTCCGTTCGGCGATCTCCGCGTCAGAGGCCTGTTTCGCGCTCTTCTTGCCCGGCACCACCATGTTCGGCTTGAGCACCATGCCTTCGAGCTTGATCCGCGCGTGATAGAGCTCTTGAAACACCGCCTTCAGCACAAACTCGGTGACGTCCTCGCAGCGGCCGATGTCGTGATCGCCGTCCATTAGAACTTCCGGCTCGACGATCGGGACCAGGCCTTGCTCTTGGCAAAGCGCGGCGTAGCGGGCAAGCGCGTGCGCATTGGCGCTGACGCAATTGTAGCTCGGGATGCCCGGACCGATATCGATCACTGCCCGCCACTTACAGAATTTTGCACCGAGATCGTGATACTCGACCAACCGCTCGCGCAAGCCATCGAGACCTTCGGTGATTTTCTCGTCAGGGCAGAAGGCAAGCGGCTTGGCGCCCTTGTCGACCTTGATGCCGGGGAATGCGCCGGTTTGCTCGATCACCTTGACGAGAGGCGTCCCGTCCTCCGCCTTTTGCCGGATGGTTTCGTCGAACAGAATGACACCCGAGATATGGTCCGCCATGGCCTTGGCGGTGCGGAACAAGAGCTCGCGGTAGTCGCGGCGGTTGGTTTCGGTGGATTCGACCCCGACGGCGGTGAAACGCTTCTTGATCGTTCCACTCGACTCATCGGCAGCAAGTATACCCTTACCGGGCGTCACCATCCCCTTTGCCACTCTGTTCAATTCAGCAAGATCCATCATCTTCTCCGCTTTTCAGCCCTTGGCCGGCCCACACCCTAGCCCATTGCGCGCGGGGCGAGCTAGAGCCGCCCGTCCCCTATTCTACTACGAAAGCGCCGCCCCAAGCTCAACCTGCAAGTCGCCGCAAATCATGGGCCGCGGGTTGCCCAATGCGAAACGGGACAGGTATAAGGTCCCGACCGACAAGAAGGAGATCCCATGCGCGCTATCGTTGCTTTCCTTATCGCTTTTGCTGTCGGGCTCGGCGCGAGCCTCGTTGAAACTATGGCAGAGGAGAAGTGCATGATCGGCGACGCGGCTCTGTGCCTGGCCAATCCCGACTGCCACTGGGAAGCCGACAAGCGCGGATGCTATCCCGGACCTGCTAATTTCCAAGACGCCTGCTCCGTCCATGGCGACCAGGTGATATGCGAGACGGATGTCACGCTCGGCTGCAAATGGTCGGCGAGCGAAAACAAATGCGAGACCAAGGCCGAGTAGAACCTCATCCTTTGGTCCGCGCGAGCGCGACAACGAACAGCGCTCCAATGGCAGTATGGATCAGGCCGGTGCCCCACAGCGCCGCACCGCCAAGCCCGGCGGCAGTCCAGAGGATCAAACAGGCGGCAAGCACGTTGTAGAGCGCAAGCCCATAGGCCGCGGCGAGACCGCCTGTGCTGTCCAGCGCATTGCGCGCAAGAAGCGCCGCAGCGCCTAATCCCAAGGTTGCGGCCCCGAGAATGCGCGCCAGGAATACGGACGAGACGTTGGGCTCGCTTCCGAGCGTTTCGATCAACATGTTCGGCGCAATCAGCACCGATAGCCCGAACAGCGCTTCGAACGCACCCGAAACGATCATAAGAAGTCTAAGCATGTTCGCCCCCTCGGTCGCGCAGTCCCGCGCCACAAGCTTATGGCGCGGCTCCCGGCGGAAAGATCGTGTTCCAATCATTCTTCATGTCAACCACGGTCCAACCCTTGGCCAGCGCCTCGTCGAGCGCCTTGTCGAGCTTGCCCACGGCAGACTCGCGATCATAAGCATATTCGCGCGCCCCATCGGTGTGGTGAACGAGGCCCATAAAACAAAGCCGTTGGCAGAATGCCGTCCACTCCAGCATCTCTTTATCGCCGTCGGAATTGCCGAAGGCGAAGATGGGGTGCTTCCCGATGAAATGATTGATGCCTTCCGGTTTGCCCGGACCGTCATCGACAAACAGCACTTTGGGCTGCTTGATAAGAACCGGGCTTGAATCCCACATTTGGTACTGGGTCACACCGGACGACCCGATGACCTGCTGCGGCGGGATCTCATAGGTCTGTTCGGTGAAATTCCGCATGAACTCGACGCCGCCGCCCGAGACGATGAATGTCTTGAAGCTATTAGCGCGAAGATGGTCGAGAAGCTCCAGCATCGGCTGGTACACGAGATCGGTGTAAAGCTTCTTGAAACGGGGATGTTTGGCAATTTTCAGCCAATCGCTGACACTCTCGTTGAACTCGACCGTGGTCATGCCTGAATGCGTGGCGGCAACGATCTCGAGCATGCCCTTCTGGCCCATGGCAGCGACTTTTTTCAGATCGCCATCGATCGCCGACTTGAACGGCTCTTTGTCGCGCCATTCCGGGTGCTGGTTGGCTTGCCGCTTCACCTCGTCCATGGCGAAAGCGAATTGCGTGTAGATCGGTTGTTCGACCCATAGCGTTCCATCATTGTCGAACGTGGCGATGCGGTCCTTGGGCTCGACGTAATCGGGGCCGCCTTCCTCGGTCACGCTCGTGACGAAATCGATGATCGACTGCTTGGCCGGACCTTCATTCCACGACGGCAGTGGATCGTCTTCGGCATGAACGGGGACCGTGCCCGAGATCGAGACCAGGGCCGCCAGAAGGGCGTATCGCCAGAAAAATTTCCGCATCTAAACCTCCCTAGAGAATTTATTCCGCTTCCTGTTCGCGGTGCACGAGAAAATCCTTGATCAACGCCAGCGTTTTTTCCGGCGCCTCGACCATGGGCGAATGGCCGGGGCCATCTAGGATCACCACCCGAGCGCCCGGTACCCGTTCATAGAGCTTGGCGGTCGCAGGTGCCTCAAGGGCATCGCGGGAGCCGAAGATGACCAGAAGCGGCGGCACCGGATCGAGCGCAACAAGCCGGTCGACCACAGGGTTCTCGGTCTCATAGGCCATGCTGTCGTCATGTGCCGAGCGGAAGGCCGTGTAAGTGAGCTGCCTTACGTCAGCGATAAATTTTTTAGGGACCGGGAAGCCGGGCGCGAAACCTTGGGCCAGCATCTTTCGGATCATGTCAGGGGACACGAAGCGCCACAGCAATTCCCCAACAACTGGCGTGAGCGCAAGCCGTGTACCGAGATTCAAGGTTGTTTCTGGCTTCGGCGGCGAATCGATCAACACCAGCTGCTCGATCCTTGCCGGATTGGCCTCTGTCAGCGCGGTCGCCACCTCGCCGCCCATGGAATGGCCGATCACCGTGACCCGGTCGACTCCGAGCTTGTCGAGTACGGCTGCCACGAGTTTGGCCTGCCGCTCGATTTGGTAGCCCGACAGGGGCGCCTCGGTTCCGCCATGACCTATGAGATCTAGGCGGATGACGCGGCGGTTGGCCGCAAGCGCGGGCGCGATATCGTCCCACCAATCAAGCGCGGCGCTGAATCCATGAATCAGGACGATGGGCGGCCCCTCCCCTTCGACCTTCACATTCGCCGGCACCACGCCGGTTTCCATGACCAACCCGCCGCTTCGCGCAACGGCGGCGCGCGTTTTAGAGTTCACCGCGAAGGTATTAAAGGCGAGCGCTACGGCCACGATGAGACAGACCGCGAGGATCGCCAGGCCGCGCCGGGTTCCGCTCATCGGCGCGGCTATTCCTGCGGCGCCTTCAGCACGGTACGGAAGCCGATGTGGCCGGCGCTGAGGTCGACTTCCTGCGGCTGCCGCGCCGTCGAGCGGTAACGCGAGCAATAATTCGACGCGCAGAGATAGGAGCCACCCTTGATCACCTTACTCGGCGATTGACCGGCCGAGATGCGAAGCTCGAGCAGTTTCGGTCCGCTCGGATTAAGTTCTGCCACGCGGCGATGGCTGGGGATGTACCAATCGCTGGTCCACTCCCAGACATTTCCAATCATGTCGTAAAGCCCGAAAGGATTGGGCGGGAAGCAGCCCACCGGCGCCGCGCCGGCATAGCCATCCTTCTCGGTGTTGTAGACTGGGAATACGCCTTGCCAGCTATTGGCGATCGGCTTGCCGTCCTCGTCGAATGCCTCGCTCCAAACCGCTCCAATCTCACGGTCCCCGCGCGCAGCGTATTCCCATTGCGCCTCGGTGGGTAGCTCGTGGCCGCGCCAGCGCGCATAGGCCAGCGCATCTTCATAGGCGATGTGCACGACGGGATAATTGTCCTTGCCGTCTATCGACGAGCCGGGACCCTCCGGCTCCCGCCAATTGGCGCCCTTCACATATTGCCACCACTGCGTGAGATCGCCACCGCGGTCGAGCTTGGTTGGCTGGACGAACAGCACGGAACCGGGTTCGAGCACATCCGCACCCATGGCTGGATGAGCTTTGGGGTCGACCCCGCGCTCGGCGAGCGTCTTATACCCCGTCGCCTTCACGAACGCGGCAAACTGGGCGTTTGTCACCTCATGCCGGTCGATCCAAAACCCATCGACGCGCACGGGATGGCTGAAGCGTTCTTCCGGACGGTTCCGGTCTGACCCCATGGTGAAACTGCCGCCGGGGACGAACACCATCCCTGCCTTATCCCCGTCTTCCGAAGGCAATCCCGAATAGGCGGTGCAGTTCTCGATCGCCGCCGTCTCCGCCTTGGCACCGTCCATACACAGGGCCAGAGCCGCGAGCTGAGCCAAAGCCCAGCCCGCGCCCCAGAAAGCCCTGTTCATCGTTGAAGCGGTCAAGTTACGCCTAGTGTTGTTGCCGGCCGAACCCGTGTTTCTGCAGCCACGCCTTGATGCCCATCTCACCCACGGGAAGGACATCGTAGACCGGCGGATTATTCGACATGAATCCGACCTTGAATTGCGGCGGATAGGCGAACAGCTCCTTCAAGTACCAGCCCGCCGTTTCTCCGAGCGGAACAGCCATAGGAATATGGCGAATGCCGATGTTCACATCCTCTTCCGGGTTAGTATAGAGGTTGAAAACAACCGCGCCGCCGGTGTCGTTAAAGATAAATCCGCTGAACCCGCCGAAATTGCCCTTTTGCACGATCCCATTCTCGATCTCGCCGGTGACCACGGCCTTGAATTCATCGATGCGCATGCCGGCGAAATATTGGTTCAAGGTGTAGACCCGGCTGCGGCGTGCCGACAAACCGTCATCGGCAATCAAGAACGACGCCTGATCGACGCCGTCGATATAGGTCTCCTTGGAGAACAGATCGGCAAGCTTGGCGCCGGGAACACCGGCCAGCGACAGCGCGGTCGGCAAAATGTCGGCAAGGTCGAACAGCCCATCGGACTTGCGCGGGCCGATCATGCCCTTCCAATAGACAAAAGTCGGCACCCGAACGCCGCCCTCCCAGCTCGATCCTTTGCACCCGCGGAACGGGGTTCTCCCGGCGGGTGGGATCTCGCATTCCGGACCGTTGTCGGAGGTGAAGATGATGATGGTGTTTTCCAGCTCGCCAATCTCGTCCAGCTTTTCGACGAGCCGGCCGAGGACGTAATCCATATGCACCATGCAATCGCCATACACGGTCCGTGACATCGACTTTCCGGCCCAATCATCGGACGGATAGTTGTCGAAATGGCAGCCGCGCGTGGCGTGATAGAGATAGAACGGCTCCTTGCTATCCTTCATGCTGTCGAGGAAGGCGATGCTCGTGTCCATCCAGTGCTTATCGAGGTCCTTGATATAATCGAGGTCGATAAGCTTGCCGTTCTCGCACTTGGTCTTGTCGGCCGGCGTGCAGTGCACCTCGTAATGATTGAAGATGTCATCCTCCATCATCTTGAAGCGCTCGGGCGATAGCGCGACTTCAGGGTTGAAATAGACGTCGCGCCATTCGGTGTACATGTCTGACACGCCGAGGAATCCGAGATAGTCGTCATAGCCGACATTCTGCGGCAAAGACCCTTGGTTCTCGCCCATATGCCACTTGCCCACGCCTTGTGTGATATAGCCCTGCTTCTTGAGCAGCATGGGCATGGTCGTGACGCCGTCGAGGCCGCCGGGCTCGCCATACATCGGCGGCCGCAGGATGCCGTGGTGGAGCGGGTTCTGACCGGTATGGATGGTCGCCCGCGTCGGCGAGCATGACGGCGTCGAATAGGCCGAAGTCAGCATCAGGCCTTCATTGGCAAGCCGGTCCATCACCGGCGTGGCATTTCCAATCGCCACCCCGCCGCCATTGAAGCCGGGGTCCATCCAGCCGACGTCATCGAGCAGAAAGATCATGATATTGGGCTTTTTCCCGGTCTTCTCAGCGAGCGCCGCGAGCTTTTCCAGCGCCGCCTTGTCCTGATCGGGATGCTCGATCACTGGATACATATTATCGGCGGGCTTCACGGCCTTGAGATGCATGTATTGCTCGGGATGGCTGAAGCCGGGCGCAGTGGTGGGACCGGTGGTGGCCCCGCGCGTATTCTGCGCGAATGCAGGCTGTAGCATCGCAACTGCCGCAAGCGTGACGGCCGCGAGAATAGTTGCACAAGATTTCATGCGTCTGCCCCCAGACACGACATATCGCGATCGATAGTCTTCGATCGAATGCACCATAGTGTCTCCTCCGCGAAAATGAATGTCGGCGAACTTCGCCCTCGCGGCGCGCGCCGGTCCCGAATGGGCCTCAACTCGTGATCCCATAGGAAGACGTAACGCTAGGCGTCTTGATGAGCCTTGGCAAGGTACGACCGCAATGGCTGCGGTGCCTCGATTTGTGGCAGTTCGGTGTCAGGCAGTCTCATTTGTAAGAATTCCAAAGCACACCCGCCAACACAGATTGTTGCAACAAATTGTTGCAACAAAAAATGCGGCTGGCGGCCTTGGACCCGTAGTTTCGTCGCAGTTCCGCATTACCTAACATCGTGTAGCCGTAACCTCAGGAGACCTCCTTCATGATCAGAAATTCCATCGCCTGCGTTGCCCTTGCCGCGGCGGCGTTTGTTTTCGCCTCGGCCCCGGCGAGCGCGGAGGATGCCATTAGCCACCCCGCAAAGAAACAGATCGGCGCGAGCCAGAACCAGGACCAGATGGTGGCATCGCTTGCCGTCCTCAATGCCAAAGGTGCCAGCTTGGAAGGGAATAAGCTCACTCTGACCGGCGTATCACCCAACTCGATCGTTTTTGCCGATCGGCCGGTGCGCGCCGCGGGACACGTGCTGACATCTCATTTCATCAAGGAATGGGATGAAGGCATTGACAGTTTCGCCAAGGATCCTCCCAACGCCACCATCTCGGTGCTGGGCAGCGATGGCGGAAGCGTCAAAGACGCCGTCGTGGTCCTGAAATCGCCGAAGCTCGACGGCGACAATTTGACCTTCGACGTGTCCGTGCTCGAAGGCGACCTTAGCGGCGCAGATGGAGCCGCCGCCCTGTTTATCGACTGGTTCGCGGCGCGCGGACCCCGGGGCGGTGTTGTCGTCGGACGCGCTCCCGCCTGGCACGGCGCTTGGTACGCTCATCCCGGTGCCGCATTTGCCGCCGGAGCAGCGGTTGGTGCGGCGGCGGCCTATCCCTATTACCACCCTTATCGCTGCGGCTACTATCCCTACCCGCCCTGCTATTAGTCGGCTCAAAACCAACGCATGAAACGAACCGGCGGCGTTAATGCGCCGCCGGTTTTTTGACGACTGCGCTCGATTCCCCTAACGCAAATTTCTGATGTTGCATTGCAGTGCAAGCCATCGGTCTTTGTGCATTGCGATGTAATTCATTGAGCAAGCGCGAAGCCGTCGTCTTACCTTGGTCGCAATGTCTTGCTATAGTCATCATGGCTGACGTGGGGGTCGCCGAGTGGAGCAAGGCGCTTGCCTTGAAAGTGTGACTCTGAGCCCCGTGGCCAAATCTCAGGGCACATCTTCCAGGCAAGGTCGAGGAGGTGGGATGGCACTCCCGAAGATTGCCCTGCGTGGCAGGAAGGTCATTCTCCTGAGCGGCTTCAAGAACGGGGCCAAGGAGAACAGCAAACCTGATGCTCTTGTAGTCGACGCCGAGGACAAGTTGCGCTTGGCCGCGCAGCAAAATCCCGATGCCGTTGCTTTTGGCTACGTCGCCGGGGAATGGATCGCGTCGGCTTAGGATCTGTATCGCGTTAACAGAACGCTCCGAAGACGTTGCGCTGCCGCGCGCACGAAGGTTACTCTTGCGATACCGTAACCCCCCAGGGGGCCCTGCCCACCGGGATCGACTTCACGACCTTTAGATTTGGAACGTCGATCACTGAGACGTCGTTGCTGACGCCATTGGTCGCGAATAGAAGCTTCTGATCCGGCGTGAAGGCGAGCTGCCACACCCGCTTGCCCACAAGAAGATAATCCTCGACTTCAAATGTCTTGGCATTGATCACCGCGACGCGATTGGCCGGACCAAGCGCGACGAAGGCCTTGCTGCCGTCCTTGGTGACGCGGACCCCGACGGGCTGAATATATTCCGGCTGCACGCCAGGAATGGCGAATTCGATTTTCTTGATGATTTTGCGTGTCTCGGTGTCGATCACGCTCACCGTCCCGGCAACCTCGGAGCTCACCCATAGATGTTTTCCGTCCGCCGTGAACTCGGCGAAGCGCGGCCGCGACCCGACCAGAACATTATCGGTGATCTCGTAGCTCTCGGTGTCGATGAAATGGGCCATGTTGGTGGTCTCGGAGGTAACAACCACGATCTTACCGTCCGGGCTGACCCCGACCCCCTCGGGCTCAACACCGACGATGACCTCGGCGAGGACCTTCTTGTCGTTGAGATCGATCACGGTCAGCAGATTGTCGTCCTCATTGGCGACATAGACCGGGCTTCCCGAGGGGTGCAGATTGAGCAATTCGGGATCGGGTCCGGACGGCAGATCGCCAACGATCTCCCGCGTCGCCACGTCGACCATTTGCACGGTGTTGTCGTCGCTTGCGCATACGAGAAGATGCTTGTCGTCCTTGGTCAACTTGATACCGCGCGGGCGCTGGCCGACGGGAAGAGTTTCCAACACCTCGAAGGTCTCACTGTCGAGCACGGTGATCGAGTTTCCCTTTTCGTTCGAGACATAGACGGTATAGGCGGCGGCCGGACCGGCGGAGAAAACGAAACCTATCGCAGCGAGAACCGCCAATACCCCCCGTCTTGAAGTCTCTCGTGTCATCTTCGCTCATCCTCTCCGCTGGCCGTGCGCTTAGGCCGATACGATTGCTGCCTTATCGTTGGAACCTACATTCGCTCTCGGGCTGATCGATGCCGAGCGTGTCGAGCTCGGTGCGCTCGTGTAGAAAACCTTCTTGCGGTGATGTCGACACCGGCATATCGGGCCCGGCAATGATGATGGGTTGCCGGAGCTGGCCGTCCCACGGCCGGAAAGTGACTTTCTGACCCTTGAATGCCGCGAGGTCGAACTCATCGCCACGGAGATAGGCGTTGATCCGTTCGAAATCGCCGGAGCCGACGCGCGAGGCTCCTTCGCCAACCGCACGCACGGCGACCCAGGCTTGATAGTCGAGCGGCAGCATGAAGCGCTTGGCGAAGCGTTGAAACCGATTCTGCATCTGCGTGGCGCCCCATTGCTCATGCGCGGGATGCCAACTTGCGGCCTTAAGGCCTGCGGTGCCGGCCACCGGCCGCGGGTCCCAGGTGCGGTAGGGCACATAGGGGCCAAACACTTCCTTCTCGTCAGCCACGACGACGACATCGTAGCTCGGCGCACCTTGGGTTAAGACCGGCATTTGCGTTTGAATCTGCTGGTGCCCCGTATCGGAGCGCCGCGCACCCGGCGTTTCCTCGTATTCCCGCTCCTCGACGATGGTACCGCCGAAACGCTTCGCGGCCCGGCGCAACGCATCGAGATAGGCCAGGTCCTCTGGAAAGACGCCCTTAACAACGAGCCAGCGCGGCCATTTCTTCCAGACCAGATATTGCGCGAGAGCATCGGCCAGCATGGTGCGGTCGGGCGCGGTGTGCAGTACGTTGGCCCGGCAGTCCTCCTGGCGCAACCTCACATCGGTCGCCGAGATGTTGAACAGGAGCACGTCTTGATCCTTCACGGCGTCCGACAGGCGCATCAAAACATCAGCAGGCGCATCGACCAAGATGAAGCGATGCCCGCTCGCCACGAGCGTCTTGAGCGCCTGCACCGCATCGCCGCCGGGCGGGACGTCCTCCACATCGAGGGCGAATTTCTGTTTGGTGAAGATGCCCGTCGTATTGTTGTCCTTGAGCGCGATTTGCGCCCCGGCAATCCCCAAATCGTCAGGCTCGGTGTTGAGCCGGGAGAGCGGAATGGGTCGCTTCACCTCCTGCTTAAGGTAGCCGATCGGTATTGTGGTGATCGCATCGGGGTCTGGCGCCCCTGCCCCGCCCTGACCTTGCGCGACGGCAAGATACGGCGGCGCGCCCAGAACGAGCAGCAACGTAAATATGACCGGCAGGACCGGCCAGATCCCAAACCAGACCTTGCGAATAGACTGGAAACGCAACCTCCGAGCCGGTCCCGGCCGGTCATCGCATTTTCGGGCCTGCATCCGGAGTTCCTAGACGCTCTTCACAAAATGCCGTCAGCAATCATGGCTGCTTCGACTTTATCCGCTCGCCTCGGGGCAAACAGCAACATACTTGGTTGGGCGTGGCAAATCTCATTACCTATTGGCCACCTTGGCGGGACTTCCCCTCACGCCTCGGATTGACAAATGGCAGGCCCGCGCGCAGTCTTCTATCGGTGAGAGCCCGTCTGGAGCGGCCGGTAACCGGCCAAATCGGGATCACGAAATGGAGGAAATCATGGGGAGCTGTAAGACAGCGGCCACGTTTGCTGGCGCGCTAATTGTAAGCTTGGCCGGGTTTGGTCCGGCCTGGAGTGGAGCAGAGACGGAGACCGCTGCGACCACTAAGAAGCAGGATGCACCCACGCCGTCCGTGTCACAAGAGATGCTGACCGGCGCCGGTGGCCAATCACAGAACAACCTGCACACGAATCTCAATTACGATCAGACCCGCTTTTACCCCGGCAAGCAGATCAACACATCCAATGTCGCCAAGCTGCGCCCGGCCTGGATCTTCCAGACCGAGGTGAAGGAGTCGCAGGAGACAACGCCGATCGTTGTCGACGGCGTGATGTACGTCACCACCTCCTTCAATCATGTCTATGCCATCAACGCCAAGACCGGCGAAGAGTATTGGCACTACAAGCATAAGATGGGTCCGGTGACGACCTATTGCTGCGGTCCCAACAATCGCGGCGTCGCCATATGGAAAGACAAGGTCTATATGGGCACGCTCGATGCGAAGCTCGTCGCTCTCGACGCCAAGACCGGCAGCCTGATTTGGGAGACCCAAATCGCCGAGCCGGAACTCGGTTACAGCGAGACCATGGCGCCCACGGCGGTCGACGGCAAGATCCTGATCGGCACCAATGGCGGCGAATACGGTATCCGTGGCTTCGTGCGAGCCTATGACGCCGAGACCGGCAAGCAAGTCTGGAACTTCCACACCATCCCCGAGGACTCGACCGGTGTGTGGGCAACCAAAGACGCGACCGGCAAGGACATGCACCGCGACATCGCGGCCGAGAAGGAAGCGCTCAAGAAGCTGGGCGATCCCTATAAGACTCTCGGCGGCGGCGTGTGGCAGAACCCGGCGGTCGATCTCGAAAGAAAGCAGATCTATTTCGTGGTCGGGAACCCGTCACCGGACCTCGACGGCTCGATCCGTCCCGGCGACAACCTCTACACCGACTCGCTGGTTTCGGTCGATCTCGACAGCGGCAAGTACAAATGCCACTTCCAATACATCGCCCATGACGTGTGGGATCTCGACTCGGTCAGCCCACCGATCCTGGTCAAGGTAAAGGATAAGGACGGCAAGGACGTCGACGGCGTGATCCATGCCGGCAAGACGGGCAATGTCTATGTCCACAATCGCGACGATTGCAGCTTGATCCGCTTCTCCGACGCGATGGTGGATCAAACCGGCATGTGGTCGCTGCCTACGCCTGAGGGCACGCCCATGCTGCCCGGCGCCAATGGCGGTGTCGAGTGGTCGGTGATGGCGGTCAATCCCGAGCTGAACCTGACCTATGCCGTCAATCTGCATCAGCCCATGACCTATCACGTCGAGAGCTCGCCCTATCCGGGCGGCAAGCTCTGGCTCGGTGGCGCCTTTAAGGTGATCCCCGGCTCGGAGCAGTTCGGCAACGTGACCGCGGTCGATTACAACACCGGCAAGATCGCCTGGCAGAAGAAGACGCCATTGCCCATGATGGGCGGCGCGCTTGCGACTGCCGGCGGGCTCGTGTTCACCGGTGAAGGCGATGGCTGGTTCAGGGCCTATGACGCCAAGACCGGCGACGTGCTGTGGTCGTTCTTCGCAGGCGCGGGCGTCAATGCCCCGCCGGCTGCCTATTCCGTCGATGGTAAGGAATACATCGTCGTCGGTGCGGGCGGTAACGTGCAGATCGACTTCAAGCGCGGCAACAACATCATCGCCTTTACGGTCGACTGATCGTTTCGCCGACTTAATTACGACAAGAGGACGGGGCATTCGTGCCCCGTCCTTTTCTTGACCGAACGTCTAATAAGGTTCT
>Ga0315534_1001051_pt1 | contig 19362 bp, 21 predicted proteins | sample SalMarSW160240MG_FD_203094 | JGI IMG/M metagenome (GOLD analysis project Ga0315534, IMG submission 203094) | Salt marsh sediment microbial communities from the Plum Island Ecosystem LTER, Massachusetts, United States - Salt Marsh Sediment SW1602-40 ... | reverse complement strand
AAGATTTCATTCCTCTTGCCGAGGAGTCGGGACTGATCGTCGAGCTCGGCAGCTATGTCTTGAGCCAGGCGCTCGAAGAAGCGAGAAGCTGGCACAAAACGCTGCCGCGTGACCGCGACCCGCTCTTCGTCAGCGTCAATGTGTCGAGCCGGCAGCTGTTCCGCCAGGACATGGTGCAGGAGATCAGGTTGATGCTGGCGCGTGAGGCGGTGCCCAAAGGCACGTTGAAGCTCGAAATTACCGAGTCGCTGGCCATGGAGAATCCGGAGCGGGCGGTCGAGATCCTCAACTGGCTCAAGTCTTTCGGCGCGAGCATCGCGCTCGACGATTTCGGTACCGGCTACAGCTCGCTGAGCTATTTGCACCGTTTTCCGTGCGACACCATCAAAGTGGATCGCTCGCTCGTCCGCGACAGCGGGTTGGACGGCTCGGCCCCTGTCATCCTGCGGTCCGTCGTGGCGCTGGCCCACGAGCTTGGCAAGGAGGTGGTGGCCGAGGGGGTCGAGACGCAAGCCGACGCGAATTATCTCCGCTCGATCGGCTGCGAATATGGCCAGGGCTATTATTACGGCGAACCGATGTCGCCCAAGGATGTCGCCAATCTGCTGGCGGCGCTCGCCAAGCACCGCAAGCGCCGGCAGCGCGAACGCGCCCGCGCTCCAGCTCAGGCACAAGCGCCACAAGGATTGGAAGTGCGGGTGGAAAGCCCAAGCCCGCTTCCGGCCCTGACCGGACCGCGCAACCTGCCGTCGGCGTCTTGAAGATATCCGGACTAAGCGTGTCCCGAATCGTTGACGAGCCGGATCGGGTCGATCCCGAGCTTGCTTAGGGCGCGCTGATATTTGCCGTCGATTTCCGGATCGAAAATCAGCTCTGGGTCGGCCGGGCAATTGAGCCAACCATTGGCATGAATCTCGTTTTCGAGCTGTCCGGGCGCCCAGCCGGCGTAACCGAGCGCGAGCAGCGCCTTGTCCGGGCCGGAGCCTTTGGCGATGTCGCGCAGGATGTCGATGGTGGCGGTGAGGCAAACACCCTCGTCGATCGGTAACGTGCTTTCGGCCTTAAAATAGTCGGCGGTGTGCAGCACGAAGCCGCGGCCGGTTTCAACCGGTCCGCCGAGATGAACGGCCATGGCGTGAAGCCCGGTCGGGAAACTGATGCGGTCCTCTTGCGGCACGATGTTGAGCTGCTCCAACAGCTCGGTGAAGCTGATATTCGGCGCGCGCTGATTGATGACGATGCCCATGGCGCCATCGGCTGAATGCGCACAAAGATAGATTACAGCGCGAGCAAAACGCGGGTCGCCCATGGCCGGCATGGCGATCAGCAATTGGCCGTCAAGGTAGCCGGCGCCTTTCTTCCGTGCGCTTCGTTGAGGCATTGCAACAGAGTACAGCAGTTATGCTGGTTGGGAAGGGGCATTGCTCACTAAAAGGAAGGGCGCGGCATTTTGGCCGCAAACTCCCTTCACGAAAGATTGAGACCATTTCCTTTGTTTCAGTCGCGCCACATTTTCCCGGCCGCTAAAGTCACCCCGAAAATAGCGTTTCCGAAAGACCCAGTAATGCGACTTGCCTATTTTCAAGGCCTCCCTACCGCCCTCGCCATGAGTATGGTGCTTGGCCTCGGCGCAGGAGGCGCCGCGCTCGGGGTGGCGCCGAGCGCAACCCCCTGGATGCCGTCGTTCAATTCTAAAGTCCGGCTTCTGTCAGGGACCGTTGAAGATCAAGGAACTTCCACGCTGCTTGGCGGTGTTCAACTTCGCATGGACCCCGGCTGGAAAACTTATTGGCGCAACCCTGGCGATTCCGGTGTGCCGCCGAGTTTCGATTGGACTGGATCGAAGAACCTCAAACAGGCCGAGGTGCTCTATCCTGTACCCCATCGCTTTGCCGATGCCGGGGGAACGTCGGTCGGATACGAAAATGAAGTGGTGTTTCCGGTGAGGCTCATACCCGAGAAAGAGGGCAAGCCGATCGAACTCAAGTTGGCCTTCGCCTACGGCCTTTGCAAGGACCTCTGCATCCCCAACGAGCAGAACCTGACTCTTACGATTCCTGCCGATGCGGGAAAGGGCGATGCGCTTCTGCTGGGGAATTCCTTGGCACGCGTGCCGAAGCAGGGCGGCTCCGGTCTATTGCCGCAAGTCAGCGGCGTGGAAGCCAATTTGGACGGCGCTACGCCCGAGCTCATTATCGATGCGGTCTTTCCAGCCGATGCCGCCGCGACCGATCTCTTCATTGATGGCGGCGATGTCTTCATCCCGGTGCCTAAGCCGCTCGGCGCGCCGGTCGATGGGAAACAGCGTTTTGCCGTTACTTTTGGCTCGCCGGAGGATGCGGCCGCAGTCAAAGGTAAGACGTTGAGGCTGACGCTTGTCTCCGACCGGGGCTCAACCGATACACTATGGACTGCGGATCAGCGTCCGGCCGGGTGAAGGTCTGCGAGCGTGGCTTGGCCCTTAGCGGGCGAACCGGTAAAGTCTGCGCCCGCCAGACAATACTTAACGCGCGAGGAGGGTATCGATGACCATTGCTACAGGCGAACGCCTGCCCGACGCCACTTTCAGGGTCTTAGGCCCTGATGGAATTCAGTCGATGACAACGAGCGACGTGTTCGGCGGTAAGAAGGTGGTGCTGTTTGCCGTACCCGGCGCCTTCACGCCGACCTGCCATCTGAAACACTTGCCCGGTTTCATTGAGCGGGCGGATGAATTCAAGAAATCTGGCGTCGATACCGTTGCTTGCGTTGCCGTGAACGATCCGTTCGTACTTGGCGCTTGGGAGGAGAAGTCGGGCGGCAAGGGCAAGGTCCTGTTCCTGTCCGATGGCAATGCCGAGTTCACCAAGAAGATCGGCATGGATTTCGACGGCAGCGGCCTCGGTCTCGGCACACGTTCGAAACGATATGCGGCTCTTGTCGAGGATGGCGTGGTCAAGATCCTGAACGTCGAGGAATCGCCGGGCGTCGCGGCGGAGAGCACCGCCGAAAAGATCCTCGAAGAGGTGTAGTCAGGGTCAGCCCGGGCTTGGCTTAGGATCGGCCGCGATTTCCAAGAAACGGGGCCATACCTTGCCTGGCAAGCTCGTCGGCGCGCTCATTGTCGTCATGCCCGACATGGCCTTTGATCCAGTGCCAGCGGACGGTATGGCGCGAGGACGCCTGCTCGAGCCGTTTCCACAGTTCCACGTTCTTCACCGGCTTTCGGTCGGCGGTGCGCCAACCGTTCCTTTTCCAGCCCTCGATCCACTGCGTGATACCGCCGCGGAGATAGTTTGAGTCGGTGTAGAGGTCGACATCAGACGGGCTCTCCAACGCTTCCAGTGCCTCGATCGCCGCCGTCAGCTCCATGCGATTATTGGTGGTCAGCGCCTCGCCGCCATTGAGCTCCTGGCGACGGGTGCTCGCTTCGAGGATCGCACCCCACCCGCCAGGTCCCGGATTGCCGGAGCAGGCGCCGTCGGTATGGATCACGACTTTGGGCTGCTCCGCCATGCTCAGGCCTCCTTGAGCCCATATTCGCGCGTTGACTTCACCCGCTGATGAAATCTGAGCTTACGCAGATATTCGTTAGGGTCCTTGGTCCTTACCAGCGCATTCGCATCCGTGTTGATGAGATCGTAGGTGCGGGTCAGCAGGAAACGCAGCGCCGCACCGCGCGCGAGCGTCGGCAGAAGATCGAGCTCGGGCTTGGTCAGGGACCGGACGGCCTCGTAAGCCTCGAGCAAGGCACGCGCCTTGGTGACATTGAAACTGCCGTCGGTCTCGAAGCACCAAGCATTGAGGCAAACGGCAATGTCGTAGGCGAGCATATCGTTGCAGGCGAAATAGAAGTCGATCAACCCCGAGACCTTGTCGCCAAGGAAAAAGACATTGTCCGGAAACAAATCGGCATGAATGACGCCTACCGGCAGGTCTTTCGGCCAGGCACTTTCAAGGTACTGAAGCTCTTTGGTGATTAGACCGGCGAGCCCGGGAATCACCTGATCGGCACCGCCGCCGATTTCCGCAAACACGTTTTGCCAGCCGGGCAATGAAAGGTCATTGGCCCTGGTCATCGGAAAATCGCTTCCGGCAAGATGAAAGCGCGCCAACGAATCGCCAAGCCCCGCGCAATGCTCGATGCCGGGCCGCCGCACCCAAAGCCCTTCGAGGAATGTGATGAGCGCCGCCGGCCGGCCCGCAAGTTCTTTTAGGGCGCGGCCCTCCCGGTCGCGGACGGGAAGCGGGCAGCTCAGTCCGCGGGCGGCAAGATGCTCCATCAAGGCCAGAAAATAGGGGAGGTCCTCGGGGCTGACCCGCTTCTCGTAGAGCGTGAGGATGTAGCGCCCGTCCTCCGTGTAGACGAGATAGTTCGAGTTCTCGACCCCCTCGGCGATGCCTTTAAAAGAGGTCAAAGCGCCGATGGCGTAGCTTTCAATGAAGGATTCGAGTTCCTCATCGGAGACGTCGGTGTAAACGGCCATCTAGAGTGCCGGCATGTCTCTAAGCTCGCGCGGCAACTTGAAGGCGACGTCCTCCTCCGCCGTGGTAACGCTCTCGACCGTTGCCTCGAAGCGCGCTTTGAAAGCATCGATAATCTCATGCACCAGCACTTCAGGTGCCGAAGCTCCCGCGGTGATGCCAAGCCGGGAGATTCCGTCGAACATATCCCACTCAATATCGCAGGCGCGCTGGATCAGCACGGCGTAAGGACAGCCGGCCCGTTCGGCGACCTCGACCAGGCGCAGCGAGTTCGAGCTGTTGGGTGCACCTACCACGATCATACGCTCGCAAGACGGTGCGATACGCTTCACCGCCTCCTGACGGTTGGTCGTGGCGTAACAGATGTCGTCCTTGCGCGGTGTGACCATCTGAGGAAAACGTTCCTTCAGCACGTTCAAGATTTCCTTGGTATCGTCCACCGACAGCGTGGTCTGGGTAATCACCGCGAGCCGGCCCGGGTTCTGCGGCACGAACGCCCGCGCATCCTCAACCGTTTCGATCAAATTCACCGTGCCTTGCGGCAGCTGGCCGGTGGTGCCGATGACTTCGGGGTGGCCCGCATGCCCGATCAGCAGGACTTCGTGGCCGTCTCTGAATTGGCGTTCGGCCTCGACATGCACCTTGGAGACGAGCGGGCAGGTGGCGTCGAGGACGAACAAACGCCGCGCCTGCGCGGCCTCGGGTACAGTTTTCGGCACGCCGTGGGCCGAAAACACGATGGGTGCATCGGTATCCGGTATTTCGTCCAATTCTTCGACGAAGATGGCGCCCTTGGCCTTGAGGTCTTCGACCACGTAGCGGTTATGGACGATTTCGTGACGCACATAAACGGGCGCGCCATATTTGGCGAGGGCGAGCTCGACGATCTGGATCGCGCGATCGACGCCGGCGCAAAACCCGCGGGGCGCGGCAAGATAGATGGTGAGCGAAGGACGGTCGGAATTCCGCCCTTTGACCTCAATCGAACCGGTCATCGTCTTCCCGGAAACTGCGTCGTTCTGACCGCTGGCGGGCTTAGTCCGGCCTTGTCGCGCCTGCCGGGGAAAGCTAGTTTGGCGCGCGAAGGATCAAGACCGGCCACCCGCGATACTTCAAAACAATTGCCAAATCGAGCGGCATATCAGGCGGGTATGGCCGGCATGTCAAGCCGGAGACCAGAACGGGTGAGGCGTGTGGAAGCGCGAGCGTGGCTGTTGCGATGCGCCCTTATCGGGCTCATGACCGTTCCCGTCTTGGCTTCGGGCTGCGCCATGCCGAGGCTTTCCAATCCTTTCGGCTCTGACGACGACCTCGCTCCCATCTCCAACGGTAACCCGCTTGAGACCGCCAAGGCCGATGCTGCCGGCGGCTTGCCGAGCGGTGCAAGCGCCCATTGCCCGCAAGTGGTGGCATGGCCGCGCGACCGGCTTCTCACCGTCTATGAGCCCAATCATGTGGGAGATTCCAATGCCATCTTGCACCGCGGCGAAATCACCAAGATGGCGCGGGAGTGCCAGGTTCTTCCCGGTCGCGTGGTGGTCAAGTACGGCTTTGCTGGCCGGGTGTTAGTCGGGCCGAAAGGCAGGCGGGGACCGGTAACGCTTGGCATCGATGTGCGGGTCGCGGGCGCCGATCGGAACACTTTGGCAACCGATAAGATGAAGGTCACCACCACGATTCCGCCCGACGGTCCGGCCGGGTATTTCTCCATGGTCCGGGAGATTGCTTTCCCTGTCCAAGTTGGCAGCCGGCCTGAGGACTATAAAATCTTCATAGCCTTCGACCGCAAGGTTGCGGGCGCCGGCTAATCCTGGCAGACAAGAATAACAAGGACTGCCCCGCTCTTTTCACCTTGGTGCCCAAAATTCGGTCCAAGAGGCTTGCTACGAATCCGGTAGTTCTGCGTTATGGAGTAAGCGTCTGCGTAAGCGAGGGGGATAAGTCGTGCGTGACCTCTATCGAATTTTGGGGATTAGCCGGGGAGCGGCCCGGGACGAAATTCATCGCGCCTACCGGCGCATGGCCAAGCTTTCCCATCCAGACAGCGGCGGGTCGGTCACCGCCTTCGGGGAGCTGGCCACCGCCTACGCGGTTCTTTCCAATCCTGGTTGCCGGGAAAAATACGACCGCACCGGACAGGTCGAACCGCCGCGCCCCGACAATGGGGATGCCGGCGCCATCGAAGTTATCGCCCAGAAGCTCGGCTTGATCCTTCATGCCGAACAGGACCTGATCGGCCTCGACATTGGGGACCTGATCGAAAAAGCAATCCGTGAGGACATCACCCAGCGCCAAACGACGATCGCAAGCCAAGGGCGCGCCATCGAGCGGGCAGCACGTTTGAAAGCCCGGATCAAGCGCAAGTCGAATGGACAAGACAACATGCTTGCCAGGGTTCTCGACTGGCACGAATCGTCAACCCGGATACAAATCGACAAGAATGAAGCAGCCGTATCGTCGATGGAGCGGGCGCTTGAGATTCTGGCCGACTACTCAGTCACCGAAGATTTCTCATCCGCAAGCGACGATGTGTCGATGGCCTTGCACGATACGCTTCATTCGCTCCAAGAGCTGGCTACGGTTCTCAAGACCGGCCCAAGCTGGTGCGATGTCGACGTGGCGCGGCCTTCGGCCAGCGGCTGATTTGCGGCACGGTCGCTGCGACAGCGCTAATTCAGCTTGCCTTTGAGCGCATCGATGCCCTGCCTGACGAGCTTGTCGGCGGCTTCTGGCGTGAGCTTCTCGGCGATCACGGCCTGCGCCGCGGCGACGGCCGCATCGGCGGCGGCGGCCCGCACTTCGCGCAAAGCGTCGGTTTCGGCGCGAGAAATCTTGTCCTCCGCCAGCTTCATACGGCGCTCGAAATGTTCCTTCATTGAACGGTGCGTCTCGGCGGCGAGGATCTCAGCCTCCTTCGAAGCCAGCGTGACGATACCCTCGGCCTCCTTGGCCGCATCGCCCTGCTTCCGCCGGTAATCGGCCAGCACCTTTTCGGCCTCTTCGCGCAAGCGCCGCGCCTCGTCGAGTTCCTTGGCGATCGAGGCGGCTCTGGCATCGAGCGCCGTGGCAATCTTCTTATGTGCGCCAAGATAGATCACGAGCCCGAGAAACAGAAAGAACGATACCGCGACCCAGAATTCGGGCTCGAACAGGAATTCCATGGTCATCCCTTCCGCACGGCGTCCACCGCCTGTTCGATGACGGCCTTGGCCGGCGCGACCCCGATCAGCTGGTGCACGATATCGGTCGCGACGTCGGCCGCGACAACATTCACGTCCTTCATCGCCGATTTCTTGGCCTGCTCGATGCGGGCTTCGGCTTCAGCGCTCTTCTTGGCGAGCGCGCTTTCGAGACGGTCGCGTTCGGCTGCCGTCTCTTCCTTCAGCTTGGCCCGCTCTTGTTCGATGATGGCGTGAGCCTTTTGCTTTGCCTCCGCCAAGGCCTGCTCGTAGGCGGCGATCGCCTCCTCGGTCTCGCGCCTGAGCCGATCAGCGGAGGCCAGATCGTCGGCGATGCGGTTTGCGCGGGCCTCGATCGCCGAGCCGATACGGGGCAGCGCCACATACACCATCAGCAGATAAAGAACGCCGAAAGTGATGAACAGCCAAACGAGCTGCGGGCCCCAATCGAGAGGGTTGAGTTGCGGCATAGTAGCCTTAACACCTCCGCGTCTTTACCGCAGAGGTTCCCCGCAGATCTAGAATACGAACAGAATGATCAGCGCGACCACCAGACCGAACAATCCGGTCGCCTCGGCCAAAGCAAAGCCAAGCAGAAGATTGGCGAATTGCGTCGGCGCGGCGGAGGGATTGCGCAGGGCCCCTTGCAGATAGTTGCCGAAGATCGTGCCGATGCCGATACCGGCGCCGACCAAGGCGATCGAAGCGAGTCCCGCGCCGATCAATTTTGCTGCTGATGGATCCATTTCCTCTCTCCTTTACCAAGCATTCCAGCGGTTGATGCGATGTTTAGTGCATATGCAGTGCATCGTTGAGATAGATGCAAGTGAGGATGGCGAACACATAGGCCTGAAGGAACGCCACCAGAATCTCGAGCCCGGTGAAAGCCACCATGAAAGCAAGCGGCGCCCAGCCTCCGAAAAAGCCGAGCGCTACGACGAACGCGCCAAACACTTTCAGCATAGTGTGTCCGGCCATCATGTTGGCGAACAGCCGGACCGACAGCGAGAGCGGGCGCGTGAGATAGGAGATGACCTCGATGACCACGAGCAGCGGCAGCATGAGGAAGGGCACGCCCTCGGGCACGAAGAATTTGAGGAATTTCGCTCCGTGCTTGATGAACCCGATCAGTGTCACACCGAGAAAGATGAAAGCGGCAAGCGCGAAGGTGACGATGATGTGGCTCGTCACCGTGAAGGAATAGGGCACCATGCCGAGCATGTTCAGAACCAGCACGAACATGAACAGGGTGAAGATGAAGGGGAAATATTTCATCCCCGCCGTGCCGACATTGTCGCGCACCATATTGGCCACGAACTCGTAGGACAGCTCGGCGACCGACTGCAGCCTGGTCGGCACGAGTGCGCTGTTGCGCATGGCATAGAGCGTGAACAGGGTGATCAGCGCAGCGGCGATCACCATGAACAGCGCCGAGTTGGTAAATGAAGCGTCGTAGCCAAACAATTCGAGCGGGATGAGTCGCTTGATCTCGAACTGATGCATGGGATCGGGCAGGCTGGCGCCCCCGCCATGCCCGTGGTCCGCTTCTTCTGCGGCGAATGCTGCCCCGATCACTGCCAAATGCCCCTAATCGTCGTCATCATCAACCGTGGGCAGGTCCTTGCCCGATGGTGCCTCCGCCTGCATGCGCTTCGCGGTCCGCACCACATTGCGAATCCCGGCGGCGGCGCCAAGCCCAAGGAACGCCACCATCAACAAGGGTGCCGTGCCGAACAGGCGATCGAGCGCCCAGCCGATAAAACCTCCTACCACTACGCCGGCCACCAGCTCGACCCCGAGCCTGAGCGCTTGACCGAGTGCCGCGCCCTGGCTTCGCGGCGGTGCGACCGATAGGTCCCGCCGGTCTTTGGCCTTCGACAGCTTCTCGCCAAGCGTGTCGAGCCGCTGCCGAATAGTCTCAGCGTCACGGCCGGCTGGCTTGCGGCCGGACGGATGGTCGGTTCCAGCCATTGGCGCTGCTCAATTCCGGGAAGGCCTCAAGGACCGGCTGGTCCTCAGTTCGGCGGCACTTTAGTGGGGGATTCGACGCTGTCAAGGAAGTCCAGGCCGCCCAGAAGCCGTTGATGTTGGGCTAGTTTTCCTAGCTTGCGTCGCGCAGGCGCTCGGCCGTCTCAAGATCCACCGAGACGAGCTGGCTGACACCGCGCTCGGCCATGGTCACCCCGAACAGCCGGCTGACCCGCGACATGGTGAGCGGGTGGTGGGTAATGATGAGGAAGCGCGTGTCGGTCTCTTTCGCCATTTCTTCCATAAGGCGGCAGAAGCGCTCGACATTGGCGTCGTCGAGCGGCGCATCCACCTCATCGAGCACGCAGATCGGAGAGGGATTGGTCAGGAACACGGCGAAGATCAGCGCAAGCGCGGTCAGCGCCTTCTCGCCGCCCGACAGCAGAGTTAGCGCTTGAAGCCGCTTGCCCGGAGGACAGGCGAAGATTTCAAGGCCGGATTCGAGCGGATCGTCGGAATCAACCAGCTTGAGCTCGGCCGAGCCGCCGCCGAACAGCGTCTTGAACAGCCGGCCGAAGTGGCCATTGACCACGGTGAAAGCTTCGAGCAGACGTTTGCGGCCTTCACGGTTCAAATTGGCGATGCCTTGTCTGAGCCGCAAGATGGCCGCTTCCACGTCGGCCTTTTCGCGCTCCATTTCTTCGAGCTGGACGGCAAGCTGGGTCTCTTCTTCCTCGGCCATGAGATTGACGCCGCCCAGTCGCTCGCGATCGCCTTTGAGCTTGAGAAGCTTCGCCTCGACTTCGGCCAGCGGCGGAATGTCGGCGCCCTCCTTTAGCTCGGCGAGGTCAAGGCAAGCCTCAGGCGCGCAGTCGAGCTGTTCGCGAATGGCGCGTGCCGTGTCGCTACGGCGCTCGCGTGCCGCTTCAAGCCGCGCCTCGTTCCGGGCACGGGTCTCGCGCACCTCCGCCAGCCGCTCCTGGACGTCGCGTAAAGCCTTTTCGCGGTCCTTCAGGGCGGTTTCGGCCACGGCAAGCTCGTCGGCTGCCCTGGTCCTCAAGCGCTCGGCAGCGGCAATGCCGTCAAACAGCTTGGCCCGGCGCTGCTCGATCTCGGCCGGGAAATCGGCAAGCGTGGCCAGATCGGCGCTGGTTTCCTCCTCACGCGCGCGCAGCGTGACAATCTGCTCGCGCGCATTGGCAATGCGCTTCTGCCAGAGCACTTCCTCCTCGGCGATCGCTTCCATGCGTTCTTGCCTGAGGCCGAGCTCGCGCTCGACGCCTTCGAGTGCGGCATCGGCCCGTGCCGCAGCTTGCCGGCTCTGCCCGGCGTTCGTTTGCGCCTCTTCCAGCGTCCCCTCGAGAGACGAGAGCGATGACAGTTCGAGCAAGGCGGCCGCGATTTGAGCCGCTTGCCCGCGGGCTTCGTCCAAGGCTGCCTGAGTGCGAGCTTTCGCCTCGGTGAGTGCGCCGAGCGACTTGATGGTGGCTTGTGCTTCGTGTTCGGTGGCGGTGATTGAATCGCGCGTGCGGTCGAGCGCGGCATGCGCGTCCTTTGCTTCTTGGCGGAGCGCCCTAGTGGCAAGCTTTGCCTTTTCGGCCCGCTGGGCGGCGGCCTCGAACTCAGCTCCAGCTTCGACCGTGCGCGCTTGCGCCTCGGCCAGCCTGGTCTCGAGCGCCTTCAACCGGCCACGCTCTGCCAGCCGTGCGCCTGCCGCGCTGTCGGTCCCGGCCTTGATGCTGTAGCCATCCCAGCGCCACAGATCGCCGTCCATCGACACGAGCCTCTGGCCCACGACCAACTCGGCCTGCAATGAGCGCCCCCTTGCGGCATCGACCACGCCAATCTGACGAAGCCGGCGGGCGAGAACTTCAGGGCCTTTGATAAATTCGCTTAGCGGCGTCACGCCGTGCGGCAATTCGGGGTCGGTGCCGGCAGGCGCGGTCAGCCGCCAATGGGAGGGTGCCGTCTCGTCGCTTGCCGCATCGAGATCGTCGCCGAGGGCGGCACCGAGCGCCTGCTCGTAACCGGCCGTGATTCTGATCTCCTCGACGATCGGCGCCCAATCGTGTTTGGGCGCGAGCAGCTTGGTCAGCGTTGCGAGCTCGGTCTCAAGCTCTTGGCTCGCGAGCCGCGCCGCCGATGCGGCGACGCGCGCCTCGGTTTCGGCCTCACGTGCCGCTTCCTCCTCGGCCTCGGCGGCTTGAAGATCGGCGTCCAATCCTTGAGCGGCCGCGGAAAGTGAGGCGAGTTCGGCGCTTAGCGCTTGCGATCTGGCATCGATCCCGCTCTCGGCCTCGCGCCCGGCGAGCTCTGCCTCGATCTCGCCAGCCTGGGCTTCGAACCTGACTATGCGGTCTTGCAGCTCGGCCTTTTCACTCTCGCGCTTGCCCCGCTCAGCGCGGGCCTCGGCAAGGGCGTTAGTCGCCTCGCGCAAGGTTTGTTCCGCGGCTTCGAGGGTCTCCTTTGCGTGAGCGGCGGCAGCGCGCAATTGCGGCTCCTCATGCTCGCGCGAGCTTGCCGTTTCGAGCCGGTGCTTCTCTTCTCCGAGACGGCGCAGAATGCCTTCGGCCTCGGCGATATGCTCCTCCTCGCGGGCGAGATCGCGCGACGCTTGCGCCAGCCGGGTCTCCAGTTCAGCTTGCCGGGCCTTGGCGCGGGCCTCTTCACGATCGAGCGCATCGCGCTCGACGCTCAAGCGATGCAGCACCGCCGCACGCGCAGCTTCCTCGTCACGCAAGGGCTGGAGCTTCTCGGCGGCCTCCGCCTGCTGACGAAGCGCCTCGCCCTCGGCCTTGGTCTCCTGCGCCACGGCCGAAAGCGAGTCTTGCAGCGAGATCTCCTCCTGCTCGACCTGAGCGCAGGCGCCGGTCCAATGAAGATGATGCTGAAGGGCTTCGGCCTGACGGATCTTGTCCGATATCTCGCGGTAGCGCTGTGCCTGGCGAGCCTGGCGTTTCATCGCCTGTAATTGAGACCTCAACTGCCCGATCAGGTCCGACAGACGCACGAGATTGGATTCGGTGGCGGCAAGCCGGAGCTCGGCCTCGTGCCGTCTGCTGTGGAGTCCGGCAATTCCGGCGGCGTCTTCGAGTACGCGCCGGCGCTCTTGAGGACCGGCGTTGACGATCTCGCCGATCCGGCCCTGGCGCACCAGCGCCGGTGAGCGCGCCCCGGTCGCCGCATCCTCGAACAGGAGGCGGACGTCGCGCGCACGCACGTCTCTGCCATTGATCCGGTAGGCCGACCCCGCTTCGCGCTCGATCCGCCGCATCACCTCAAGTTCGTCGCTGTCGTTGAATTCGGCCGGCGCTTTGCGCGCGCTGTTATCGACGAACAGCGTGACTTCGGCAGTGTTGCGGGCCGGACGGTCCTCGGAGCCGGCGAAGATCACGTCCTCCATGGCCGTGCCGCGCATGCTCTTATACGAGGTCTCGCCCATGGCCCAGCGCAACGCCTCAAGCAGGTTTGACTTGCCGCAGCCATTCGGGCCCACCACGCCGGTCAGGCCGGGCTCGATCAGAAGCTCGGTCGGCTCGACGAAGGATTTGAATCCCAAAAGGCGAAGACGAGTGATCTTCACGTGTCAGATGCCCTTATTGCGATGCGTTTCGGCGCTAACGCCCGCGACGGCGGGAAAGCGGCAACTTGTGGCGCAACGTCCAACTATAGGAGCCGACTAGCCGGATTGCCCGGGTCACGCTGGGCATTGCTTCAGGGTCACGACGACGACGGCGCTGGCGCCTGTTCAATCATGGCCTTGATCTCTTCGAAGGTGACTTCTCCTTGCGCCTTACGGCCGTTTATGAAGAAAGTCGGCGTGCCAATTACGTTAAATTGCCTCCCCCGCTGCTTCACCTCCGTCAAGCCATCGATAATGGTTTGATTCGATAGGCATTTGTCAAACGTCTCGCGCGACATGCCGCTCGATTTGGCGACCGCATAGATCGCATCGGGGCGCACTTCCTGACTCACCCATTCCCGCTGCCGGCTCAGGAACTGGCCGAGCAGGTAGAAATATTTGTCTTCCGGAGCGCACCGATTGGCGATCGCCGCGTTTCCCGAGGTCCGCCCGATCGGAAATTCCCGCACGATAAAGCGGACCTTGCCGGTGTCGATGTACTCCTTCTTCACCCGCGGAAAGACGTTCTTGTGAAAATTCGCGCAGTGCGGACAAGTCAGCGAGACATATTCGATCACGGTGACCGGGGCGTTCGGCTTGCCGAGCACGCGCTCTCCGAGCGGCCCCGGCGCCATCAGCTCGGCCGCGGGCGGCACATAGGTCGCCTTGTCGATCGGTGGCGTTGGCCCCGCAGCGCCCCCGCCGCAGCCGGTAAGCGCGAGCGCAAATACAATCGAAATCGACGCTTTGGCCGCGCTGGGCAGCATCACACACCTACTGGCCCGGCTGGTCCTCAGGCTGGCCCGGCTCCTGCTCGTCTCCGGCGCTTCCCGTATCCGAGGGCGGGACCGTCCCTTCCGTGAACATGGCTTCGAATGACGTCAGCGTTTGCTCGCCGGTCAGCTTCTCACCGTTGATGAAGAAGGTCGGCGTGGAATTGACGCCGAAAGTCTCATTCGCGCGCGCGCGGGTTTCGGCGATCTTGTTGAAGAGGTCCTCGTCGTTGATGCACGCGTCGAATTTTTCGGTGGTAAAGCCGGCCTGTTTGCCGACGGTCCGGAGCTGCTCCAGCCCTTCCTCGCCGGGAAGCGCCCAAGTCGCTTGCGTCTCAAACAAGGCGCTGAGCATCGGGTAATAGCGATCGGGCCCGGCGCAGCGCGCCAACATATTGGCATAGGCGGCGAGCCGGTCGAGGGGGAACTCACGAAAGATCAACCGGGCTTTGCCGGTGTCGATATATTTTGTCTTCAGTTCCGGCAGCACGTTCTTGTGAAACGCGGCGCAATGGGGGCAGGTCATCGAGGCATATTCGATGATCGTGTTCGGCGCGTCTTCCTGGCCCAAGGAAATGTCCGGCAAGGGGCCGGGCGCCATTAACTCGGCGGAATCAGGAGCAGCACCCGGTCCGGCCTTTGAACCCGTCTGCCAATAGACGATGCCGCCGATGAGCACGGCCGCCGCAACGGCGCCGATGATATAGAGCCAGGACTTGGATGCTCCGGCGTCCTCGCCGGCCGGCGCTTTGGCAGCCGATTTTTCGTTCTTCGCCACTCTTTTGCACTCCAGTTGATGGTTTTGCGGCCCCGGCTGGGGTTTTCCGGGCCTACATTTGTTGGAATTGGCCGCCTATGGCAAGAGCGAGAAAGCGCCCCTAATCCGTTATCTGATCCCGTGCGCCTGACCCGAGGCGCGCGAGTGCCGCGCCCAGGCCCTGATCCTCGATTTCGGCTGGGGCGGTCAGCACATCCGGGTCGATCGGTCTTCGCGGTGGAGGCCGGGGGGCTGGCTTGCGTGCGACCGGCGCCTGCAAGATGCGCAATTCGGCCACGGCCCGATAGCCGAAATGACTGTTTACGCGCTCCAGGATCTGCCCCGAGCGGTGCTGGACTTCGATCGCGCGCGGCCCATCGACCCGAAGCACCAGGATCGCACCCTCGTCGCGCCGTCCGCGATGCGTCTCGTCCGGGTCGTCGTTTCGCCTCGGCCAGACCACCCGGTCGGGCATGGTGAAATGAGCGAGGTCGGCGCCGACGATGGCTTGCCACTGGCTGAGCAAGGCCGAGGTCGCAAATCCACGGCCCCGCGCGGCGCGGTCGAGTGCGCTCGCCGTGAACGCGCCGATCGGCCGCGCCGTGGCAGCCGCGCGGGCGAAGGCTCTTCTCTTGGTGTTGTCCATAACCCTAAAGCCAACAGTGGAGGGACGGCGTCCGCCACTTGCTTCACTCGATCTGAGCTTACACCATGATCGAGACAGGCGCGCGGCTGGAGTTCGGTTCATGCAGAGACAAATTGCCCAAGACCGGAATACGCCGGACATCGCCAAGGCGCTTCTTGCTTGGTACGACCGCGAGCGGCGCGATCTGCCCTGGCGTGCGGCTCAAGGCGAAACGCCGGATCCTTATCGCGTCTGGCTCAGCGAAATCATGCTGCAGCAGACCACGGTGAAGGCGGTTGTCCCCCGTTATGCCGTGTTCTTGCGCCAATGGCCCGATGTTGCGGCGCTTGCTAGCGCCCAGCTTGGCCAAGTGCTCGCGGCCTGGGCCGGGCTCGGCTACTACGCGCGCGCGCGGAATCTCCATGCCTGCGCCCGTGCCGTAGCGGAAGAGCACGGCGGGAAATTTCCGGAGAGCGAAGACGAACTGCGTAAGCTGCCCGGGATCGGGGGCTATACCGCGGCCGCCATCGCGGCAATCGCCTTCGGCGCGCGCGCCACTCCGGTTGACGGCAATATCGAGCGGGTGGTGGCGCGGCTGTTCGCCGTCACCACGCCCCTTCCGGAGGCGAAGGCCGAGATCGCACCACTTGCCGAAGGGCTTACGCCGCGAACCCGCCCGGGTGACTTCGCCCAGGCCATGATGGATCTCGGCGCCACGATCTGCACGCCGCGGCGTCCGGCCTGCGGTCTTTGCCCGGTGCGCGGGGATTGCCGCGGATTTGCCGAAGGTCTCGCCGAAACGCTGCCTTACCGCCAGGAAAAGCCAGAGCGTCCAACCCGCCGCGGCGCGGCCTTCGTGGCGCTGCGATCGGACGGCGCGGTGCTGCTTCGCCAGCGGCCGCCGCAAGGCTTGCTCGGCGGTATGCTGGAAACGCCAGGTTCGCCATGGGCAGAGGGCGGTCTGAATGGGAAATCGTTAGAGTATGCGCCGGTCAAAGCAGGCTGGCGCAAATTGCCGGGGCTCGTCACGCATACCTTCACCCATTTTCATCTCGAACTCACCGTCTACCGTGCAGAGGTCGGGCTGAAGGCGAGGCCGAAGCGCGAGGCCGACCCCGAACGTTGCGGCTTCGTCGCCCGGCGCGATCTCGCCAGAGCTGCGCTGCCGTCAGTGATGCGGAAAGTGCTGGACCATGCCTTCGAGGCGGAAGCTGGTCAGAACACCAATGCTAATGCCGCATGGCAAGCTTCGTCCGCGCGGCCTCGCGCAAGGCGTCGATCGGCTTGAGCGCCCCATCGGCTTCGTAATGCCAGAAGGTCCAGCCGTTGCAGGCGAGCGCGCCTTGCACCTGGGCGCCGATCTTATGGATCGAGCCCTGCGCGCCGGCCGACACGATCGAGCCGTCGGCCCGTACCTTGGCCTCGTGTCGTGCCGCGGAGTCGTAAAGAGCGGTGCCCGGCGCAATAAGCCCAAGTTCGACCAATGTGCCGAACGGGATGCGTTGCTCGGCCCGCTTGCTTTTTGTGACTTGAAGCGAGGTGGGATCGAGCTTGGTATCAGCGTCGAGCCGAGACTTTGCCGCCTCGGCATAACTTTTCTCGCGCTCGATGCCGACAAAATTTCGTCCGAGCCTTTTGGCCACGACCGCAGTCGTGCCGGAGCCGAGAAACGGATCGAGCACGACATCGCCGGGCTCGCTTGAGGCGAGGACAATGCGGTGCAGCAGGGCTTCGGGCTTTTGCGTCGGATGGGTCTTGCGGCCGCAGCCCTGGCGCAAGCGCTCGGCGCCCGAGCAGATCGGAAACAGCCAGTCCGAGCGCATCTGCAAATCCTCGTTCAGCGCCTTCATCGCTTCGTAATTGAAGGTGTAGCGCGCCTTCGGCCCCATCGACGCCCAGATCATTGTCTCATGCGCATTGGTAAAGCGGCGCCCGCGAAAATTCGGCATTGGATTGGACTTGCGCCAGACGACGTCGTTCAGCACCCAGAAGCCGAGATCCTGGAGAATGGCGCCGACGCGGAAGATATTGTGATAGCTGCCGATCACCCACAGAGAGCCCGACGGCTTGAGCACGCGGCGGCAGGCCGAAAGCCAGTCGCGCGTGAAAGCGTCGTAGGCGGCAAAGCTTCCGAACTTGTCCCAATCGTCGTCGACGGCGTCAACGCGGCTATTGTCGGGCCGATAAAGCTCGTTATTGAGCTGAAGGTTATAGGGCGGGTCGGCGAAGACCAGATCGACCGAAGCCTCCGGGAGGAGCCCAAGCTCTTCAATGCAATCGCCGACGATGATCGTGTCGAGCGGGAGCTTGGTTCCCCGCTTGTCCCCCACAGGCATGACTCTTACTCAAAGGTTACGTGAACTGAACGCACCCCGCGCCGCGGGGCAGGCATTAGCCTTAGCCGGTTACGGTAAAGGTCGCCTTAACCAGGCATTGGCCCGGACTTTGGCCCGTGTCACAAAGCCCTGGGAGCGGAAATCATGGCCAAAGACATCGTGATGCTGCACGGGGCCAATGCAGGGGCCTGGTGCTTCGACACGTTTAACGCGGTGTTCCGGGAGTTGGGCTGGACCTGTCATGCCCCTGACCTTGTCGGGCATGGCACCAGATCCGCCGATGCCGACAAGTCTTTGATCGGCGTTGGCATGGCTGATTACCTGGAGGAACTCGAGTCTTTTCTCAAGACCATCGATCCCCAGCCGGTGCTTCTCGGTCATTCCATGGGCGCGGTGCTTGCCCAGCGTCTTGCCGCGCAAGGCCTTGCCCGCGCGCTGATCCTGGTGGCGCCGGCCCCGCGCGCAGGGATTTTGGCGCAGAGCGACAGCGAGAAGAAGCTCGCCAGAGATTTGATGGGGCTCGGCGCCTTCTGGAAGATGGTCATCAATCCCGATTTTGCGCTTGCCTGCTTCTACAGCTTGAACCGCGTGCCTAAAGACCAACAGCGCGCGGTGTTCGACAATTTTGGACCCGAGTCGGGCCGCGCGTTCTTCGAGCTGCTGTTCTGGATGTTCGATTCCACCGGAGCAACGGTCGTAGACACCGAAGCCGTCGCCTGTCCGGTGCTGTGTATTGCCGGGCGCGACGACAATCTCTCATCAGTCGCGACGGCGCGGGCGACCGCGGCGGGATATGAGGCTGCGACCCTTATCGAACTTGAAGGTCACGGCCATATGCTCGTGCTTGAGCCGGGCGCCGAGAAAATCGCGCTCCGAATCGCCGATTGGATCCCGGACTAGACCTCAGTCTTCGTCGGATGCGGCCGCGCCCGTGTCGAGCAGCCGCAGCGCACGTTCGATGGGGCTGAACGAGCGGCGATGATGGGTACACACGCCGTATTTCTTGACAGCGAAAGCATGTTCGCGCGTGCCGTAACCCTTGTTGTTCTCCCAGCCGTAACGGCGGTAGCGGCGCGCAAGCTTCACCATCAGCCGGTCGCGCGTGACCTTGGCGATGATGGACGCCGCCGCGACCGACAGCGAAAGCCCGTCGCCGCCGACAATCGCGCGTGCAGGGCAGGGGAACCGGCGGGGAATGATATTGCCGTCGATCAGCGCGGAGCCTGCCGGCAAGCCGAGACCGCGATAGGCGGCCCGCATGCCCCACAGGCTTGCTTGAAGGATATTGTCGCGGTCGATCCGCCTGACTTGGCCGATTGTCACCGAAACGATCGAGGTGGCGACGATCTCGGCGTAGCGGTCCTCGCGTGCATCTGGGGTTAGCAGCTTCGAGTCGTTCAAGCCTTCGGGAATGCGGTCGGGGTTGAGCACCACCGCGGCGACCACCACGGGGCCGGCCCAAGGCCCGCGCCCGGCCTCGTCGATGCCGGCCACGGGTCCCGAATATTGGCTCATTTGCTCGGCCTCGAAGTCGAATGAGGGCTGAGGGCGGAGCGGGAGCTGTTCGGCGGGAAGTCCCATGGGTCGGGACTGTGGCGCAAAGCTCTTGCGCTTGGCAACTCATTCGGCCATTAGGCC
>Ga0315534_1001050_pt1 | contig 19362 bp, 24 predicted proteins | sample SalMarSW160240MG_FD_203094 | JGI IMG/M metagenome (GOLD analysis project Ga0315534, IMG submission 203094) | Salt marsh sediment microbial communities from the Plum Island Ecosystem LTER, Massachusetts, United States - Salt Marsh Sediment SW1602-40 ... | reverse complement strand
AGCACCTTTTCCTCGTCCCAGCCTCCGCCGATGCCAAAACCGATCCTGAGACGCTCCTGTCGCCTGAGCGCGCGCGCAGGCTCATTGGGAAGCGGCGGGCGTTCGGCCCACTCTTTAAGCCTCGGCTCGATTTCGTCAGAGAGAATGTCAGGCTTTCCCTCGCGCCAATCCTCCCAGGGGAAATAGGCGTACCAAGGCGACCAGTGCGAGCCGAGCAATTCCTCGCCCGCTCCGCGGGTCAGCGCCAGATAACCGACCGAGAGCATATGCGCCCCGCCGGGCTCGGCATGCCGCCCGCGGTCGCCAAACGTATAGAGTTGCTCCACGTAGCCGAGATCGAGCCCCGCCTGGCGCTTGACCCATTCGCGCAAGCCGATCTCAAGCGTGCGGTGGGCGCGTGGCTCGAACAGACCGAAGGGAAGCGCATCCCAGGCGCCGGATCCCGCGGTGCCCGGACGCACCACCAGGATATGAGGCTGTCCCTCGCGCACCGTGACGATGGCAGCGTTGAGCCCGAGTTCAATCTGGGGATCGCTATGTCGCGGGTCTTGCGCCTCTTTGCGTTTCGCCTCGACCATAACTCTTAGCCGGCAAGCCGCGCCGCAAGGCTGAACACCTCTGCTTCGTCGGCGACCCGGCCGCGGCCGATCTCTTCGACCGCGGTGATCATGCGTCCCTTGCGCGCCAGCACCTCGTCGGCAAGCGCGACTAAAAGACGATTGGGATAGGCAGTCGGAGAGGCGCGGCGAAGCGCCCATGCCGCCTCAAGCTCGGTGCCCTCGGGGTTCAGCGCACAAAGCGAGATGAAGGCGGCGGCGGTGGAACGGCTGATGCCGGCCCAGCAATGGATCAGCAGCGGGGCCTGCCGGTCCCAATTGCGTGCGAACTGGATGAGATCGGTGACGTGATTATCACACGGCAGCAGGAGGCCGGGCTGAGGCTCGCAGATGTCGTTCATCGACAGCCTGAGATGCCGGTCGGGCCCAATGCTGGCCGGGGTCGGAATCGCCGTCTCGCCGTTGATCAACGTCACCAGATGGCTGACCTTGGCGTCGGCGACGGTGGCCTCGACCAGGCTTAACGGGGCGACATAGATGGTTTCAGGGCTCATGGTCCGCGGCACTCTAGCCGTTCCTGTTGGCAAAATCAGGGTGTCCATTTTGGCTTCGCCTTCGCCGATTGAATTCCGGTTGCGGCCGAATCATAGATGCAACTCATTGAACCTTTTCAGGAATATAGCCTCGACTTGAGACGCGGGAAGGGGGTTCAGCTGCGACAAATGTGAGACGAGCGCAGAACTCAAACCGAGCGGCTGGCCGAAGAAGCGACGCGCCTCGGCCCGCGAGAAACCGGCAAGACCGGTTGCTTCGTAATAGGCCGCTATTTTGTCAGCACGCTTGATCAGTTTTGTGACTCTAGCAGAAAGTTCCGGTGCCAGGCCGAAGCGGACGTGGATGGCGGCAAGGAGTTTTGCTTCGAAGGCGCGGTAATCGAGCGACAAGGCCGCCTTGAACGGGCTGATCAGATCGCCGACCACATATTCGGGTGAGTCGTGCATCAGCGCGGCGAGCCTGAATTCAGGACCAAGCTTGGGATCGAGCTCGCCGGCGATGCGTTCGACCAGAAGGCTATGCTCGGCGACGGAGAAGGCATACTTCCCGCTGGTCTGGCCATTCCAGCGCGCGACCCGGGCGAGCCCGTGGGCGATATCTTCGATCTCGATGTCGAGCGGGGAGGGGTTAAGCAGGTCGAGCCGGCGCCCGCTCAGCATGCGCTGCCAGGCGCGGGGGCGCTTGCTAGCGGCTGCGCTCTGTTTGGTCCGGGCGCGTTTCATCCTTATTGCCAGAGTCGAAACAGCTTGACGAAAGGTCGATGATTCTCATGGTAATAGCCAAGAAGAAATGGGCGAGTTGCGTCGATGCCAGTAGGATACGCGTCCGAGCGTGCATAAACCGAATGGGTCATTAGGAGACGCCTATGGCAAAGCTAGCCAAATATACACTCTCGTACGATGCCAAGACGAAGCGCTGGGTCTTGGCCGAAGACAAGACCGGCAAGAAGGTCAGAACGTTCGCGGATAAAGCCGCGGCGACGAAAGGTGGGGTCTTGGCTCGGGCGGTCAAAAATTGGGGTTCGGTCAAGATCAAGAAGCGGAACGGCAGAATCCAAGAAGAGCGCACCTATCCGCGCAGCGCCGATCCACGCGGCTCTAAGGGTTAGGTGGCGTCGCGCCGAGCTTGACGCAAGCGGCGTGGCGCGGGCAGCTGGTCAAATGATCGTTGACCATGCCGGTTGCCTGCATGAAGGCGTAGACGATCGTCGGTCCGCAGAACTTGAAGCCGCGCGCTTTGAGTTCGTTGGAGATCGTGCGCGAGAGTTCCGTCTCGGCGGGGATATCGCTCATGCGTCGGTGGCGATTGACCAGCGGCTTACCGCCGGTGAAGTCCCATAGAAACCGCGCAAAGCCTTCGCTTTTCTCCATGATCTCAAGCCAGGCGCGCGCCGAGGCAATTGCGCCTTCGATCTTCATGCGGTTGCGAACAATATTTTTGTCCCGCATCAGAGCCTCGACTTTTCTATTCGGATAGCGCGCGATCCTTTCCGGCGCGAAATCGTCGAACGCGCGACGGAACGACTCGCGCTTGCGCAAGATGGTGATCCACGACAATCCGGCCTGAAACCCGTCGAGCACGAGCTTCTCGTAAAGTGCCCGGTCGTCGTATTCTGGTACGCCCCATTCCTCGTCGTGATAGGCAACGTAAAGCGGATCGGTCCCGGGCCAAGGGCAGCGGGCAGTCTTTTGACTCATGCCGGCAGTTCCATCGCCGGCACAGCGAATCGGGCGAAGGCCGGACGGCGAATCGCGAGGGCCACACCATCTGCCGTAAGTTTGTCTCCACGCGCAACGGCGTCCTCGACCCGGTCGAGCCGAATGAGCGCAAGCCCTGCCGATCCGCTCACCGAGCCGAGCGAACCGATCGGCACCCCGCCGGCTTCGATGGCGGTGCCGGGAGCGGGAAGGGGTGCTTCGCTTTCGACCGGTACGATACGTTTGCGCGCCGTGCCGCGATGCTCCATGCGCGAGACGACCTCCTGCCCGACGAAGCAGCCTTTGGCGAAGTCGACCCCGTTCAACTGATCGAACAGCGCCTCATGGGGGAAGGCCTCGCCGAACGCAAAGTCGAGGCCGCCTTCGGGCACGCCCTGACGCACGCGGAAGGCGTGGTAGTCCGCTTCCGACGCTTCGTCGCAGCCGAGCCCGCTAGCGCTCATGCCTTCGGGCAGAAATGCCCGGTACCCGAGCGCAGGCAGTCTCGGATCGGCATAGATGATGGCGTCGCCGGTCGCAGCCGGCGTCCCGCCCCAGGCCGCGGCGATTTGGTACGAAGGGTGTTGGTCGATTTCGACAGCAGCCCGCAGACGGTAGAAGGCGAGCCGTTTTGCAAGCTGGTCAATTTGGTCGCGCGCGACATCGGCGAGGAAGTCGCCGCCGTTCTCCACAAGAAAAAAATCGAACAGAATCTTGCCTTGCGGCGACAAAAGGCCGGCATGAACGGCCTGCGAGCCCTGGACCTTGCCGATATCGCTAGTGATCAGGCCCTGCAGGAATTTGCCGGCGTCGGCGCCGCCGATCGCAAGGACCGCGCGTGATGCCAACAAGCTCGCATGACAATGACTCATACCCAGTCCATCTGCTACCAAGGCCCCCGACATTTATGGGAGGGGGCTAATCCCCGCAAGAGACGCTCGTGGCCGGGACCTTCGATCTGGTTTTCAAAGGCGGAACCGTCGTCAACCATGCCGGCGAGGGGCTCGCCGATATCGGTGTCAAACACGGCCGTATCGCCGAAATTGGGCCTATCGGCGAAGGCCAGGCCGGCCGGACCATCGATGCCGCCGGACTCCATATCCTGCCCGGCGTGATCGACAGCCAGGTTCACTTCCGCGAGCCTGGCTTCGAGCATAAGGAGGATTTGGCGTCGGGCAGCCGCTCGGCGGTGTTCGGCGGGGTGACGGCCGTGTTCGAGATGCCGAACACGCGGCCGCCGACGACTGACGCCGAGGCTTTGGCCGCCAAGGTGAAAGCGGCGAAGGGGCGCATGCATTGCGACTTCGCCTTCTTCGTCGGTGCAACGCGCGAAAATGCGGACGACCTCGCCGAGCTTGAGCGCCTGCCGGGGGCCGCGGGCGTCAAAGTGTTCATCGGCTCATCAACCGGAGATCTCCTGGTCGACGACGAGCAGACGCTCAAGCGCATTCTCGCCACCATCAGACGCCGGGCCTCGTTCCATTCGGAAGACGAAGCACGGTTGAAAGAGCGTGCGTCCTTGCGGCGCGAGGGCGACCCTTCCAGCCATAGCGAATGGCGCGATCCCCAAGCCGCGCTCACCGCGACCGAACGGCTGCTGCGATGCGCGACCGACGCCGGAAAACGGGTGCACGTGCTCCATGTCTCGACGGCCGAGGAGATGAGCTTGCTTGCGCTTCACAAGCATGTCGCCTCGGTCGAGGTCACGCCGCAACATTTGACCCTTGTCACGCCGGAAGCCTACGAGCAGCTCGGGGCAAAAGCGCAGATGAACCCGCCGCTCCGCGATCGCTATCACCAGGAGCGGCTGTGGTGGGGCATCGAGCGCGGTGTGGTTGATGTGCTCGGCTCGGACCACGCTCCCCACACGCTGGAAGAGAAGGCCAAGAGCTATCCGGAAACGCCATCCGGCATGCCGGGCGTGCAGACGCTGGTCCCGCTGATGCTCGACCATGTCAATGCCGGCCGCTTGAGTCTTGCCCGGTTCGTCGATCTGACCAGCGCGGGCCCGCAGCGCATCTTCGGTATCGCCGGTAAGGGGCGCATCGCCGTCGGCTACGACGCCGACCTGACCATCGTCGATCTCAAGGCGGAGCGCGCGATCGAGGAAGCGTGGATCGGCAGCAAATGCGGCTGGACGCCTTTTGCCGGGCGGACCGTGCGGGGCTGGCCCAAAGGCACGGTGGTGCGCGGCGAGCTTGCCATGTGGGAGGGCGAACTTAGCGAGGCCCGAGGCGAGCCCGTCCGTTTCGGCGAAGCTTTGCCCCACGCAGACGCGGGCTACTGAAGAAAAAAGTGCCAGACCCCGTTCGGCGCGATGCCGAGCCGGTAATAGCCATACTTGCCATTCTTTTTCATCGCGACCGCACGGTCTGGAGGCACGACCCGATAAAGCTCAACCTCCTGCGAGGGCGTGAGCGCGGAAAGCCCTGTTTCGGCGAAATAAGGCCACACATACATTTCATCCTCGCCTCGCCCGGTACGGACATAGCCCGACGACATCACATCGAGCATGGCCGCGAGTACGTCGCGGCCGGAACCGTCAGCCGACTCCTTCTTCCAGAAAGCGATCGGGTCATCGACATGTGCGGCCGTCACCATCGGCTTCAGCTCGTTCGATTCGAGCACCGGCCGCATCTTCTCGATCTCACCGCTTTGCGCCGCCTCGGCGATCTGCTCGAGCATACGCTTGACCGGGTCAGGTAGCGCGTTGAAATCGTAAAGCACCTTGGGGGTTGGATCTTCGGCTGCCGCTGCAACCGTCTCGGTCGCGGCGGCAGGTGGCTTAGGCGCCTTCTCGGCGCCGTTCTGAACGTAGACAAGCGCCGCAGCGCCAGCTACCAATGCGGCGAGGCCAATCATGACAAAACGTCTCCGGCGATTCATGCATAACCTTACGAGTGCGCGATCAATTTCACAGAACGGCGGACGAGCGCAAGCCCGGCCTGAGCGTTTCCCTATATCGGGCGGTGCCAACACGGCACCAGCTTCGATGGGCGAGTAGGGCCTGGCCTTGGAGGCAGGCGCGCACATCGTCTTATCGACCATTCAACTCGTGATTGCCGGGGTCAGCATGGGCGTTTTGGTGGCGGCGCCGATCGGGCCGGTCAATATCCTCGTCATTCAGCGCACGCTCACCGGCGGCTTCTGGGCCGGGCTCGCCGCCGGCATCGGCGCCGTACTCGGCGATGGCCTGTTGGCGGCGATCGCGGCGTTCAGCGTGACGGCGATCTCCGATTTGATGATCACTTATTCCGGACCGATCAAGCTGGTTGGAGGTCTTCTTCTGATCGGCTTTGGCTTGGCGCTTCTTATGGCGAGACCCGCCCTGACGATCCCCGTGGGTCAGAAATCGCATCTCCTGGAGCATATGGGGATCATCCCGCAGACCTTCGTCCTCACCGTCACCAATCCCGGTGCCATTCTCGGCATGGCAGCGATGATCGGGGGCCTCAGCTCCCTCATCGGCGGCCTCAACACCTATCCCGAGGCTCTGCTTCTTGTCGCCGCCGTCATGGGCGGCAGTTTCCTGTGGTGGTTCGGTCTGTCTGAACTGATCGCGACCATCAGACACAAGCTGACCGAAGGCCGGCTGAAGCTGATCAATCGAATCGCGGGCGGCATTCTTTTGGCGCTCGGAGTGTTCCTTTTGCTCGGTACCTTTTGGCCGAGAGGTCTGTTTTAGCGGTTAGCTATTGCGCGGTGCGCTTCAGAGTAAATTCGCCGTGGTGGATGCGGCGGGACAAGCCGTTGGTCATCTTTGCCACTGCGTCCTCGCCGTGAACCCCGATGAGATCGGCAAGGGCGGCGAATAAGGCGGCGTTGGCCAGCATTTCCGGCTCGATACCGTCATGCAGCGCCTCTTCCCAGGCATCGAGAATATATCCGAGCGCCGCCTGCTTTGGCGCCTCGGTTTCGGCGGATGGCGGTATTGATTTGACTGAACGCAACTCTGTTCGCCCCTTGTTGTCTTGTTAGATGTCACAATTACACTGCCCGCCTCCGCCAAGGGGACGATAGAGTGAACTAACGGTTAACCGGCTTGGTTACTGCTGGTCCGGGCTCAGTTTGGCGAGGCTTCCGGTGCGGCTCCGGTTTGATCGGCGCCGGCCTGCGGACCGCCCTGATCTCCCTCTTCAGGCTTTGGCTTGGCCGCTTGCTTGTTGGCAAAGACCGAGGTTTGTGCCAGCGACGCGGCAATCGTCGCCCCCTCGGCGCTGAAGCGGGTGGTGGCGAGCGTGGCCGACTGGGTGCAGGAGCGGTAGGTGCGCCGGTAGCCGCGGTAGCCGTCATTGAACGCATTGACCAACTTGGCGCGGCGGACGGCGGTGGTCCCCTCGTTCCTCAGAATGTCCTTCATCTGCTCGCGCCAAAGCTGCCCCTCTTCGGCCCCGCAGAGCTCGCGCAGGTAATGAAGCGCACCCAGGATCTCGGCCAGGCGCATCAGGTCGTTGTCGTAGGGGCGGTCGTCGGGCGGCGGCGGTGCCGTGCTCTCGCGCGGCACGATCGGGGGCAGGTCGTCGCCTGGGGGCTTGCGCCTGACTCTTGGCTTTGGCTTGGCCCTCGGCTCGTTGAAAAACCAAAAGAATTGCGCCTTCGCCACAGGCACGGGCGGCAGCGCCGCGAAGGCCCAAGACGCGACCAGAAGGCCGGCAAGGAGTCTTAGAACGAGCCTGTTCCGCTGTCCCATGGAGCCTGAGTAGCGCCGATTTTTGTTTAAATCTAGCCGTCAGAATCTCAGCCGGTGGGCGGCCGTCCAGATCAGCTCGGCCGTGCCCTCGGTCAGGGGGCGCGTGTCGACCTCATCGAGATGCACCCATTCGGCGGTGTCCGCGTCGCCGCCGGCCTTCAGGTCGCCGCCGGTGGGCCGGCCATAGAACACCGTGAGCCGGTAGTGCGCATCGCCGGGGCCGGCAACCGTGACCCGGTCGAGAACGCCCTCGACATTGGCCTCGATCCCGGTCTCCTCTTTGAGCTCGCGGCGGGCGGTCTCCCGCGGCGCCTCGCGTCCCTCGGCCTTGCCGCCTGGCAGGCTCCACAACCCGGCATAAGGGACGCGCCCTCGTCTCACCAGAAGGACCTTATGGTCGTTCAGCACGACGATGCTTGCTCCGTCGTGATCGGTGAGGTTTTGGTCGGTCCAGGTTTCCGCGGTCATGGCGAGTTGGGGCTCCCTCCCATAGGGTATTTAGGAACGCTCAGCCTTGCCGAACAGGGCCCTAAAGGGTGAAAAGCGGGGCTTGGAATAGCCTGTATGTTCGCCGATCATGATGGCGAAAATAGCTTCGAGGGCCAGACCGGAATGTGCTCCCGCTACAGCTTGACCGCGCCGCCTGAGGCCGTGCGCGCCTATTTCGGCTATCGCGATACGCCCAATTTTCCCGCGCGCTTCAATATCGCCCCGACCCAGCCCGTCGCCGTGATCCTTCGCGACAAGGAGGGCATGCGCCGCTTCAGGCTGATGCGCTGGGGCCTGCTGCCGGGGTTCGTCAAGGACATCAAGCAATTCCCGACACTGATCAACGCCCGCAGCGAGGACGTGCTTGCCAAGGCGTCGTTCCGCCACGCCATACGATACCGGCGCTGCCTCGTGCCTGCCGACGGCTTCTATGAATGGACCGGGCCCAAGGGCAAGCGCCGCCCCTTCCTTCTTCGCCCGCGTGATGCCGGACTGATCGCCTTTGCCGGAATTTACGAGCGTTGGTCCGATGGCAAGGGCGAGGACATCGATACCGTGGCCATTCTGACCTGCCCCGCCAATCGCACGGTCGCTCCCCTGCATGACCGCATGCCGGTAATCCTTGCAGAGCAGGATTTCGAGGCGTGGCTCGACGTGAAAGGCATTGCGGCCGAGACGGCGCTCGATCTGTTGCAGCCCGCGCCCGACGACCTGTTCGAGGCGATCGAAATGCATCCCAAGATCAACAATTCGAAACGCGACGAGCCGGGTATCCAAGAGCCGCTCGCGCCGTCGCTTCTTTAGGACAAGAGGCCGCCAATGCTTCCCTCCGAAATCATCGAGCGCTTACGTGTCACCCCGGGTGGTGACTTCAAGCTCGCCGATCGCGATCCCAGAGACACTTGCGGGCTCGATATCCAAAAGAAGGATGCCAAGGAACTGCTCGCCTCAGGCGTCAAGCGGCTCTCCAAGCTGCAAGAACGGCTCTATGCCGAAGGACGCTGGGCCATCCTCGCCATTCTCCAAGGATTGGACACGTCGGGAAAGGACGGCGCCATCAAGCACGTGCTTTCGGGAATCAATCCGCAAGGCTGCGAGGTGCACTCGTTCAAACAGCCGAGCACGCTTGAGCTTGCTCACGACTTCTTATGGCGAACGACCGTCGCGCTGCCGACACGGGGCCAGGTCGGAATTTTCAACCGCTCTTATTACGAAGAGACCGTGGTCGTGCGCGTGCATCCCGAGCTGCTCGAAAAGCAAAATCTGCCGGAGAAACTTGTCACCGACGACATCTGGCAGGAGCGCTACCAAGACATCAATAATTTCGAACTGCACCTTGCGCGCAGCGGCACCGTACCCATCAAATTTTTCCTCAACATCTCCAAGGATGAGCAATTGGAGCGTCTCCTGGCGCGCATCGACGATCCCGACAAAAGGTGGAAGTTCTCCCTCTATGACGTGGAGGAGCGTAAGCTGTGGGACAAGTTTACCAAGGTCTACGAGGATACGATCCGCCATACCTCGACCGAACAGGCACCATGGTATGTCATACCTGCAGACCGCAAATGGTTCGCGCGGCTGTCGATCGCCGCGATTCTGGTCGAGCGCATGGAAGCTCTCGATCTGCAATTCCCGAAATTCGACGAGACGAAGTTGGACGAACTGAAAAAGGCCGAGGCGGGCCTTCGTGAGGAGGCCAAGGCGATCGTGCGCTGAGCCGGGAGCGGGCTAAGCCTCGCCCGTCACCAGCAGAATGGCGAGACCGTCATGCCCTTTGGCGCCGACCGTCTGCAGCACCGTCCCGCTCACGCGCGGCTCCGAGGCCGCGAGTTCGAAGAAACGGCGCATTCCCTGTACGTCGGCAGCGCCGTCTTGCTCGAGAATCGCGCCCTCCCGCACCACGTTGTCGACGATTATGAGCGAGCCTTTTCGCGCGAGCTTGACGGCCCATTGGAAATAGAGCGGCGTATTGGGCTTGTCCGCATCGATGAAGATAAGGTCGAACGGAGCTTCGGCCGTAAGCTCCGGCAAGATGTCCTCGGCGCGCCCGTCACGCACTTCAACCTGGGACTCAAGTCCGGCTCGGGCGAGATTGGCACGGGCGACTTTCGCGCATTTCGGGTTCCATTCGAGTGTTATGAGACGTCCATCCGGAGCAAGACCACGCGCCATCCAGATCGTGCTGTAGGCCCCTAGTGTGCCAATCTCCAAGATGCGTTTTGCGCCGATCATGCGGGCGAGCAGCATCAAAAACTTGCCCTGGTTCGGCGCAACATTGATCGGAGGAAGTCCCGCTTCCTCTGTGGCCTGCAATGCCGCGTCCAGCGCAGGTTCCCGCGGCACCAGCAAATCGTTGAAATGGTCGTCGATCGCCGTCCACAGCGCATCGGTCTCAAGGCGCTTCATCGCAGCACCTTTCCGGGATTGAGAATGTCGTTAGGATCGAACGCTGCCTTGATCTTCCGCATCAACTCGATTTCCAACGGCTGCTTCGCATGGGGCAGGAGGTCCCGCTTCAGGCGCCCGATGCCGTGCTCGGCGCTGATCGAGCCGTCGAGATCGAGCACGATCTCATGCACCGCGGCGTTGAGCGCTTCCCAATTTGCGAGGAACACGTTGCGGTCCATGCCGACCGGCTGACTGACATTGTAATGAATATTGCCGTCGCCGAAATGGCCGAACGGAACTGGGCGTGCGCCGGGGATCATCAACTCGACCAGCTGATCGGCGCGCGTGACAAATTCCGGAATCCGCGCAACGGGCACCGAGACATCGTGTTTGATGCTGCCGCCTTCTTCCTTTTGGACGTCACCCATCGATTCGCGCAGCCGCCACAGCGCCTCGGCTTGCGACAGGGACGAGGCGACCACTGCGTCGGCGATTTCCCCGGCCTCAAGACCTTGCTTGAGCAAAGTCTCGGCAAGCTTCGCCAGCTCCCCGCTTTCGCGCGGGCTGGTGAGTTCGAACAACACATACCATTGGTGAGGGGCGGGGAACGGATTGCGCACGGAGTTCGCATGACGCAGCACGAATTCAATCCCAAGGCGCGGCAAGATCTCGAATGCCGTAAGAGCCGGACCGGCACAGTCCAAAGCGCGGGCAAAAAAGTCAGGCGTGGTGTCGAGCGCCTTCAGGCCCGTCATGCAAGTGACCCTTTCGGCGGTCTCAGGGAACAGACGCAAGACCGCCGCGGTGATGATGCCGAGGGTCCCCTCGGAGCCGACGATCAAGTCCTTGAGATCGTATCCGGAGTTGTCCTTACGCAATGATTTGAGGCCGTCCCACACGCGTCCGTCGGCGAACACGACTTCGAGCCCGATCGCGAGGTCGCGTGCGCTGCCATAGGCAAGCACGGCCACGCCTCCGGCATTGGTGGCAAGCACGCCGCCGATCTGCGCGGTTCCTTCCGAGGCAAGACTTAACGGGAACAGACGGCCGGCGCCGGCCGCGACCTGCTTGGCCTGGGCGAGCGTCAGGCCGGCTTCCACTGTCATGGTGTTCGACGCAAGATCGACATCGCGCACCCTATTAAGGCGCTCCAGCGAAACCACGACTTCGTGACCGCTCTCGAATGGGGTCTGCCCTCCGACCAGGCCGGTATTGCCGCCCTGGGGCACAATCGCGGTCCCGGTTTCATTGGCCAGTTTGAGGATCGAGGAAACTTCGCTCGTGTCTCCGGGCTTGAGCACGAGCGCCGCTTTGCCGTGATAGAGGTCGCGCCATTCAACGAGATAGGGCGCCATGGCGGTCTCGTCACTTATGGCGTGCTCGGCGCCGACGATCCGGATCAACGCATCGATCGTCTGCTTGCTCGGTCGTTCGTGCTTTGGCTTTGCCATCGTTCAGCGCTAGCCCCGATTGGCTCCACGCCGCAAGCGGTCATTGATGGCTTCTCCGAGCCCGGTGCCGGGAATGGGCATCACGGCAATGGCCGAGGCGCCCAATTGATCTAGTTCTCTGAGCGCGGCGAAGAGTTTCGCCGCGGCCTCTTCGAGATTGCCGCTCGGACTGAGATTGACTGTGGCGCGCGCGCCTGCCGGGACCTCGCCGCCGAAGGCGAGCAAAGCTTCGTCGGGTCCGGCCGCGATTGCATCGAGGCGAAGCGGCGTATTGGGCGCGTAGTGAGACGCAAGCTGCCCGGGCGAACTCGCCCGCTCAGCCGTCTTGGCTGCGGCGAGCGGCGCCCCTAGAACGTTTTCGATCTGCTCGCGCGGGATGGCGCCGGCCCGCAAGAGAACCGGGTCTCGGCCAACCAGACTTACCACCGTCGACTCGATGCCGAGAGGGCAGGGGCCCCCGTCGAGGATCATGGCAGGCACGTCGCCAAGCTCGGCCTCGACATGTTGTGCCGTGGTGGGGCTGATCCGCCCCGACCGGTTCGCGCTCGGTGCTGCGATCGGTACAGCGGCTTTGGCGAGCAGCTCTTGCGCCGCCGGGTGGGCCGGAACTCTCACAGCGAGGGTATCGAGACCTGCGCTGACAAGGTCGGCGATTCCGCATGTCGAACGCTTCTTGAGAACCAGCGTCAGAGGCCCCGGCCAGAAGGCTTGGGCGAGCTTTCGGCCGAGCTCATTGATCAGGGCGTACTCAGTGGCTTCGGCAAGATTCGGCACATGCACGATAAGCGGATTAAAGCGCGGGCGTTCCTTGGCGGCAAACAGCTTGGCCACGGCGCGCGGGTCGAGTGCATTGGCGCCAAGCCCATAGACGGTCTCGGTAGGAAAGGCCACAATATCGCCGCGGACGAGCGCTTTTGCGGCTCGCCTTATGTGGTCTGGCGCGGCTGGAAACGTGGGCATGGCGCCATTTCGCGTGTTACCAGGTCCGGGTCAAGCTAGAGTGCCGCCAAGCCCGACCGCGATATCTTTGTCTGACCATGACCACGCTCCTTCTCACCCACCCCGCCTGCCTTGAGCACGACACCGGCTACGGCCACCCCGAACGGGCCGACCGGCTCCGCGCCATCGACGATGCTCTTGCGGCCCCTCAGTTCAAGCCGCTGAAGCGGGAGGAGGCCCCACGCGCAGACCTTGCTGCAATCGAACGGCTTCACCCCAAGGCCTATGTGGAGATGGTCAAGGCTTCGATCCCCCAGCGCGACCACAAGGCGCTCGATCCCGACACCATCGTCTCGCCGGGAAGCTGGGAGGCGGCTCTGCGAGCCGCCGGCGCCTCCCTCTACGCGGTCGATCAAGTCATGGCCGGTAACGTCGACAACGCGTTCTGCGCCGTACGGCCTCCGGGCCACCATGCCGAGCCGTCGCGTGCGATGGGCTTCTGCCTGTTCAATACCGTTGCTATTGCCGCGCTGCACGCTCGTGCGACCCACGGCGCCGAACGTGTCGCGGTGGTCGATTTCGACGTCCATCACGGCAACGGCACCCAGGCCGCGTTCTGGTCCGACCGGGATCTCTTTTATGGCTCGACCCACCAGATGCCGCTTTTTCCTGGCACCGGCGCCCTGGACGAGACCGGCGTCGGCAATATTTGCAATGCGCCGCTCAAGCCTGGCGACGATGGCGATGAATTCCGCATGGCCTATGAAACGAGAGTCCTGCCGGCGCTCGATGCCTTCGCGCCCGACTTTATTCTCGTTTCCGCCGGCTTCGATGCCCATCTCAAGGATCCGCTGGCACAGCTCAGGCTGGTCGAGGCGGATTTCACTTGGGTGACCGAGAAGCTTCTGCAAGCCGCCGACAAGCATTGCCAAGGCAGGATCGTTTCGACGCTCGAGGGCGGCTACGATCTCGACGCGCTGGCGGATTCGACGGCAGTCCACGTCGAGACCTTCATGAGTGCCGCCTCCTGAGGCGAGCCTCTTGAGGCAAAGGCTGGAAGGGGCTAACCAGGACCATGGCCAAGCCGACCGACCATTCCGACATCAAGACCATGAGTTTCGAGCAGGCTCTCAAAGAGCTCGAGACCATCGTCGATCGCCTCGAGAAGGGGGATGTCGAACTGGAGGCCTCGATTCAGATCTATGAGCGCGGCGAAGCGCTCAAGACGCATTGCGATGCGCTGCTCCGCAAAGCCGAAGCGAGAGTGGAAAAAATCTCGCTGAATCAGGATGGGCAGCCCACCGGCACCGCGCCCCTCGACGTCGAAGACTAGAATCCTGCAGTCCAAGTGCCGCCCGATCCTTCGCGGTTGCATGACACAATTTTGCGCGGGCTATAGGATAGTTGCATGGGCGATAGCGGGCCGATAAAGGTCCTGTTCGCCGGGTTTATCCTTGAGGCCTATCCCGAAATCCGCCGGATTAAGTACATGAGTGCCAATAGCCCTACGCCGCTGCTCGATCGCATCAATGAGCCTGCGGATTTGCACGCGCTTCCGGATGAGGACCTGAAGCAGCTGGCCGAGGAGCTGCGCCGGGAGTTGATCGCAGCGGTTTCAGTGACCGGCGGGCATCTCGGCGCGGGGCTTGGCGTGGTGGAGCTCACCATTGCGCTGCATCGCGTGTTCGATACACCGCGCGATAAGCTGATTTGGGATGTCGGCCATCAGTCCTATCCCCACAAAATTCTCACCGGCCGCAAAGACCGCATTCGCACGCTGCGTCAAGCTGGAGGGCTTTCCGGTTTCTGCAAGCGGACCGAGAGCGAATACGACGCGTTCGGCGCCGGTCACTCCTCGACCTCGATTTCGGCCGGACTCGGCATGGCCGTGGCGCGTGACCTCGCCGGGGGCGCCCACAATGTCGTTGCTGTCATCGGCGACGGGGCCATGAGCGCGGGAATGGCCTACGAGGCCATGAACAATGCCGGCGCCATCGATTCGCGGCTGATCGTGATCCTCAACGACAACGACATGTCGATCGCGCCCCCGGTCGGCGCCATGAGCGCCTATCTCGCCAAGCTCATCTCCGGCGGTACCTATCGCCGCTTCCGGCGCCTTCTAAAACAGGTTGCCGAGACACTCCTGCCCAGGAGCTGGCAGCGCCGGGCAGCGCGCGCCGAGGAATTCACCCGCGGCTTCTGGACGGGCGGCACCTTGTTCGAGGAGCTCGGCTTCTATTATGTGGGCCCGATTGACGGCCACAATCTCGATCACCTGCTTCCCGTGCTGCGCAACGTGCGCGCCATGAAGAACGGCCCGATCCTCGTCCATGTCGTTACTCAGAAGGGCAAGGGCTATGGGCCGGCCGAGATCTCGGCCGACAAGTTTCACGGTGTCGGCAAGTTCAATGTCGTCACCGGCGCGCAAGAAGCCAAAGCCGCCGGAACGCCGCCGAGCTACACCAAGGTGTTTGCGCAAAGCCTTATCGAGGCGGCGCGCACCGACCCCAAGATCGTCGCCATCACCGCGGCGATGCCGTCGGGCACCGGGCTCGACCGCTTTGCCGAAGTTTTTCCCGAGCGTTGTTTCGACGTCGGTATCGCCGAGCAGCACGCGGTGACGTTCGCCGCCGGGCTGGCGGCGGAGGGCTTCAAGCCGTTTGCTGCCATCTATTCGACCTTTCTCCAGCGTGCCTATGATCAGGTGGTGCATGACGTCGCGATTCAGAAATTGCCGGTTCGCTTCGCCATCGACCGGGCTGGACTGATCGGCGCCGACGGTCCGACCCACGCTGGCTCTTTCGACGTTGCGTATCTGTCATGTCTCCCCGGCATGGTGATCATGGCGGCGGCCGACGAAGCCGAGCTCAAGCATATGGTTGCGACCGCGGTTGCGATCGACGATCGACCTTCGGCTTTCCGCTATCCGCGCGGCGAGGGGACCGGGGTCTCGTTGCCCGAGCGCGGCACGCCGCTTGCCATCGGCAAGGGACGCGTCTTGCGCGAAGGTTCGGCGGTGGCATTGCTGTCGTTTGGGGCGAGGCTGCCGGAATGTTTGGCGGCGGCCGATCAGCTTGCGGGCTTCGGCCTGCCGGCCACGGTTGCCGATGCCAGATTCGCCAAGCCGCTCGATCTCGACTTGTTGCGCCGGCTGGCGGTGAACCACGAAGTGCTCATCACCATTGAGGAGGGCGCAAGCGGCGGTTTCGGCGCGATAGTGCTCCAAACCCTCGCAAGCGAAGGTCTGCTCGATCGCGGATTGAAAGTGCGGACTCTTTATCTGCCTGATCGCTTTATCGATCAGAACAAGCCAAACGCGATGTATGCGGAGGCCGGGCTCGATGCCGGCGCCATCCTTGCGACCGTATTCGCAGCTCTCGGTCGGGAGCAAGAAGCCGCCGAAGCTGAACGTTCCGCCAAGGCGTGAGACTATTCGAGCGGGCAGGCGTCGCTGAACAGCTTGACAGCCTCGGCACGTCCGCGGTCGGACAACGAGGTGTTTGCCTCCCCGGCGGTGATGGTGACAGTGCCCTTCTGCCGTAGAACCTGAAGCAGCGGCTTGACCGCGATGTCGCTTGCTTCGGCGAGGATGCTTCCGCTCGATTCGTCGTCCGACACTTCACCCTTTACTTCTGCCGTGGTCCCGCCGGCGGAAAGCACAATCGTGAGGGGCTCGCCTTGCTTCGCGCCTTCGACATCATGGCGCAGATTGAGCACGGCAATTCCCATCGCATCGAAGCAGGAGAGGAGAAAGACCGGAGTTTCGGTCGGGTCGAGCGGCCCGTAGCTCAATGAAACTAAACCGTCACTCGCACGATTGGTCCAAACCAATGTCTCCTCAGCCTGGGCAATTCCTCCCGGTGCCACCGGGAGAAAGCAGGCAACAAGAAGAAGTCGCGCAAGAAGCGGGCATGTCATGAAGCGCACTCGTTTGGTGGGCAGCTAAACGAATAAAACCAGTCTATCCGCCAGTGGCTTGAAGCCTGTGCTCTGCCACGACTGCGTGCATGGCCGGATAGCCTGAGAAAGCCGGATCGAATTCGTAGTAGTTGCAGGTCAGTTCCTCTCCTACGGCGATGTCGACGAGAGCATAGCCCTTGTCGAAGATGCGGAAATCCGTGTTTGGAATGGGACTGTGGTTCATGAAGCGCCCATTGTCACTATCGAGTATCACCACGCCCGGCATCTCCAGATGCGGGTAGGTGTAGCGGCTCATGAAGTTCTGCAGATAAGGGGGATAAGCATCGATCTCATTCTGGTTGATGAAAATGTCGAATTTCGGATTGAGGGCCCAAATGAGGCGGCCTCGTTCGATATATTCGCCGGCGAACACGCCGAGCCCTTCGATAACGCTCGGCGCAAGATAGGTGCTGACTGTCAGCATGGTCGTGCCTCTGTATGGAATTAGGGGGTATCGTGCGTGCCCTCGGTGCCGAGGGCGGCCAAGTCGCGTTTCCGCTCGAAGCTGCGCCGCTTGAGTGCCTTAATGCGTCGCTCGAGATAGGGCGAGAAATGTCCGTCGTAGCGTTCCCACAAATCGGGACGGCGCCAATCCTCTCCGGTCACGCGGCCACGGCACGAGGGAGTCCCGCACGCGCACTCGAACTCGTCATAGGGGGAGCCATCACACATGGCATAGTCGATGGTGACTTCGTCGCCTGGCTCAATTCGGTCCAAGGCGACAATGGCGACTTGGCCGTCGAGACCCGCATTCGGCTCGCAACTGTGATTGATGTAGTCGGGTGGCTCGTCGGGCGAGAGCGAGGCAAGATAGAGTTCTTCCTCGATCTGCACCGTGTGCCGCCTGATTTCTTCCGGAAGCTCGTCGAGTGTATCGGCCGGTACGATCCGGCCGCTCCAGACAGCAATAAGCTCGCCGGGCTCGATCGCGTCCCGGGCGTAGACGGCTTTGCCGCCAGTTACATCTCGATTTTGGACTTCACATTTGTCGGTAAGGTAAGCCGTACTGTCTTGGCTCACGAGACCTCCGCACATGCGCGCCGAGCGGGGCGGTCCGCAGTATAGTTGTTGGCGGGTGCCCGGCCGCTCCCGGCTTGACGCCCGCGCGCGAGTTTCCCCGACGCGCCGGGGAGCATATGAGAAGCCGTTGTGACCATCTACAAAAAAAAGCGGCTCGACCAATTATTGGTCGAGCGGGGCATGGCGCCGACAAGGTCGCGCGCCGCCGACTTGATCCGCCGCGGCTGCGTCAGCGTGGCCGGCAAGACGGAGCACAAGCCGGGCACGCTGGTGGTCCCGGACGTCGCCCTCGCCGTCAGCCCGGAGGCTTGCGCCTATGTCTCCCGCGCCGGCCTCAAGCTTGAGGCGGCCCTGGATGCCTTCGGGCTGGATGCTCATGGCAGGGTGGCGCTCGATCTTGGCGCCTCGACCGGCGGTTTTACCGATGTTCTGATTGGCCGCGGTGCGGCCAAGGTCTACGCCGTTGATGTCGGCAAGGGGCAGCTTCACGCCAAGCTCAGGGTCAATTCACGCGTGATCGCGCTCGAAGGCACCGACGCACGGTCGCTCGACCGAACACTTATTGCCGAGGAGGTGTCGGCCATCGTCGCCGATCTGAGCTTCATCGGCCTCTCCCTGGCTCTCCCCGAACCTTTGCGCTTGGCTGCGCCTGACGCTTGGCTCGTTGCCCTGGTTAAGCCGCAATTCGAAGCAGGGCGCGCGGCGGTCGGCAAAGGCGGCATTGTGCGAAGCGAGGCCGATCGGCTCGCCGCCTTGGCCAAGGTGCGGAGGTTCATCCGGGAGGCGGGTTGGACGATCTTGGGCGAGATGGCCTCGCCCCTCCTTGGGGGGAGCGGCAACCAGGAATATTTGATCGGCGCGCGCCGCGCACCCTGAGAGCGCTTAGGCGCGCAGGCAGCGCCTGACAAAATCCGGGACGATCTCGGTGGCCACCCCATAATGAGCTTCGGCGAACAGGCTTGCGCCGTCAGAGGGTTCGAGATTGAGCTCGACCGTATGGGCGCCCACGCTTCTCGCCTCGGCGACAAAGCCTGCCGCCGGATAGACGCTGCCACTGGTGCCGATGGAGACGAACAGGTCGCAGGCGGCAAGCGCCTGGTAAATGCGGTCCATTTCCCGCGGCATCTCGCCGAACCAGACCACGTCGGGGCGCATACCGCCGGCTTGCCCGCACGCCCCGCAGACCGTCTCGGTCGAAAGATCGCCGGTCCAAGGAACGCTCTCCTGGCAAGCCGCGCAAAGCACCCGGGCCAATTCGCCGTGCATGTGGATCAGATGCTTGGTGCCCGCGGCCTCATGCAGCGGATCGATATTCTGGGTCACGGTCAGCACCTCGCCCGTGTGCTCGTGCTCGAGCCGCGCTAGCGCCCGATGCGCGTCATTGGGCTCTGCTTTGCCGAGCCAGCCGCGGCGCAGATTATAAAAGTCATGCACTAGCGCCGGATTGCGGGCGAAGCCTTGCGGTGTCGCCACATCTTCGAGATTGAACTCGGACCACAGCCCGCCTTTGCCGCGAAACGTGCCGAGCCCGCTTTCCGCCGAAAGCCCGGCCCCGGTCAATACGACGATGCGATGGAACGGCATTGCACCCGGTCCGGGCTAGCCTTTGCCGGTCT